>Ga0055437_10000008_pt1 | contig 16314 bp, 13 predicted proteins | sample Browns_ThreeSqC__2_FD_57731 | JGI IMG/M metagenome (GOLD analysis project Ga0055437, IMG submission 57731) | Wetland microbial communities from San Francisco Bay, California, USA, that impact long-term carbon sequestration - Browns_ThreeSqC_D2 | ecosystem: Environmental > Aquatic > Marine >...
AGGGGCGCGTTACCACAGCCTCTGGTGCGATGAAACGGACTCGGTCGTGGGCGGCCGGGTCCGTTTGCTTTGCGCCATGGATCCCGGGCGGCCGGGGCTGGACGCGGCGCGGGCCGTGCTCGAGCGGTACTGGGGGTATCGCGCGTTCCGGCCCCATCAGCTCAAGGTCATCGGCCCGGCGCTCGCCGGGCGCTCCGTGCTCGCCGTACTGCCGACCGGCGCGGGCAAGTCGCTGTGCTTCCAGGTCCCGGCCCTGTTGGGTGACGGGCTCACGCTGGTGGTCTCGCCGCTCATCTCCCTGATGCAGGATCAAGTACGGGCGCTGGCGCGCCGGGGGGTGCCCGCGGCGTACCTCAACCGCACCCTCAGCCGGGAGGACCGCGCCGCCGTGCTGGCGGCGGTCCGCGGGGGAGGTGTGCGGCTGCTGTACGGGGCTCCGGAGCGCCTGCCCGGCCTCGTGCGCTGGCTCGCCCGCGCCGGCGTGCGCGTCGGGTTGCTCGCGGTGGACGAAGCGCATTGCATCGTCGAATGGGGACACGAGTTCCGGCCGGTCTACCGGCGGCTGGGCGAGATCCGGTACCGTCTGGGGGACCCCGTCACCGTGGCACTCACCGGGAGCGCGACGCCCGCCGCGCGGCGCGAGATCCTGGAGGTGCTGCGTTTGCCGGACGCGATCGAGGTCGTCGCGTCGTTCGACCGGCCCAATCTCCGCTTCGAGATCATCCGGGTAGCCGACGACCGCGAGCGCTTCGCCCGCCTGCGGCGGGCGGTGCGCGACGCGGACGGATCGGTGATCGCCTACGCGCCGACGCGCCGTCTCGCCGAGCGGATCACCCGCGCGCTGCTGCGGATGGGGACGCGTGCCGCTCCGTATCACGCCGGTCTGCCGCTCGACCTGCGCCGCCGCGTGCTGCTCGCGTTCCTGCGCGATCGGGAGCGGGTGATCGTGGCGACGACGGCGTTCGGGATGGGGATCGACAAGCCCGACGTCCGCCGAGTGCTCCACTGGGGGCCCGCCCGCACCCTCGAAGGCTACTACCAGGAGGCCGGCCGGGCCGGCCGCGATGGGTCACCGGCGGTCTGCACGCTGCTGTGGCACCCGGACGACTGGCGGACGACTACCGGGGTGCATGCGGCGATGCGTGCCTTCGTGGAGCGACGTCGCTGCCGCCGCCGGGTGCTGCTGCAGCACTTCGGCGAACGCCTCGCCGGGCCGTGCGCGGGGTGCGACGTGTGCGGGGGTGGGTCGCAGTGAAGGGCCGGCACGTTCGCGAGGGCGGGGCGTGGCGACTGAACCCCGCGGCCGTGCCGTCGCCGACCCCCGCGGCCCGGCCGTGCGGGCGGCGCGGTGCTGCCGGCCGTGTCGGGGGCACGTGCTGACTGCCCGGCATGAACCCCGGGGCGCCGCCCTGGGGTTTCGGGAGCGCGGCGGGCGCATGGTGAGGGCTCGGGGGGGGCATTGTCCGGCAACCCCGGGGCGCCGCCCCGGGGTTAGCCCACCCACGAGGATGACGGATGCACACGAGCTTCGGCATCTACGTCCACATCACCTGGCACACCTGGCGCCGGGAGCGGTCTCTGCGTCGGCAGGACGTATCCCGGGTGACCGGCGCCATCCTCGACGCCGCCGCGCGCACCGGCGCGCACGTGCACGCCCAAGCCGTGCTCACGGACCACGTGCATGTGCTGTTGAGCCTCAACCCGGCCGCTCCGCTCGCCGGCTTCGTCCGACACGCGAAGTCCGAAGCGGCGCGTCGGGTGAACCTCACGCGCGATGTCGCCAGCCGGATCCGCTGGGCGAGAGGGGACTATGCAGGATCGCTGTCTCGGAGCCACGTGCGCGCCGCGCGTGTGTACATCGGGAGCCAGCACCGGCGGCACCCGGATCTCATCCCTCGCTAGCAATCGACGGAGCCGCGCGGAGTGGGCTGACCCCGGGGCGGTGCCCCGGGGTCACAGCCAATCCTGCATCATGCCCACTGCCACCCGCCGCTGCCCTCCGCGGGTGCGCTGCCCCCGGGGTCATCGAGCTCTTGCTGCGGGAACCCCTGAGCGGCGGCGCCGGTGGCCAGCGCGGCGCAGAGGACGGTGAGCGGGGCGAGAGGTCGCACGGTGAGACTCCTCGTGGAGGCCGATGGCGGATCCGACCGGCGGAAAGTTACCGCGATCGCTTATCTTTCGAACATGCACGACGCCTGGTATTTCGCCGAGCACCATCTGCAGGTCCGGGAGATGGTGCGCGAGTTCGCCACCTCCGCGGTGCGGCCCGTCGCCCGTGAGCTCGACCGCGAGAGCCGCTTCCCCTGGGACAACGTGAAGCAAATGGCCGACCTGGGCCTGCTGGGGATCCCCTGGAGCGAGGACCTAGGCGGCGCCGGGATGGACTATCTCGCCTATATCATCGCGATCCACGAGATGGCGAAGGTCGATGCCAGTCACGCCATCACGATCAGTGCCCATACCACGCTCGGCACGTCGCCCATCGTGGACTTCGGCACCCCGGAGCAGCGACGGCGGTTCGTCCCCCTGCTCGCCGGCGGCCGGGTGCTCGGCGGGTTCGGCCTCACCGAGCCGGGGGCGGGGTCGGATGCGGGGGGCACCCAGACGGTGGCGGTGGACCGTGGCGATCACTATGTCCTGAACGGCTCCAAGATCTTCATCACGCACGCGGGCGTGGGCGAGATCTTCGTGGCGACGGCCCGGACCGATCCGGCGGCGCGCAAGACGGACGGCATCACGGCGTTCATCGTCACGAAGGAGACGACGGACCTGGCCGAGACCGCGCGCGTCGGCGTGGGCCACGCGCCCGATCTACCCCGGACCCCGGGGGTGAAGGCGGGCAAGAAGGAGGACAAGCTCGGCTGGCGGGCGTCCGACACGCGTGAGCTGATCTTCGAGGACGCCGTGGTTCCCAAGGAGAACGTGCTCGGGCCGCTCGGGAACGGGTTCCGCCAGTTCCTCAGCACGCTCGACAGCGGGCGCATCGGCATCGGTGCCCTGTCCCTCGGGCTCGCGGAGGGCGCGCTGGAGGAGTGCCTCGCCTACGTCGGGACGCGCAAGCAGTTCGGGCGCCACATCGCGGCGTTCCAGGGCGTGCATTTCGCCGTGGCCGACATGGCCACCGAGGTCGAGGCGGCGAAGCACCTGGTCTATCACGCCGCGTGGCTCAAGCAGAACGGCCACCCGCACAAGAAGGAGGCGGCGATGGCCAAGCTGTACGCGTCCGAGCTCGCGATGCGCGCCACCATCAAGGCGGTCCAGCTGCACGGCGGCTACGGCTACACGACGGAATACCCCGTGGAGCGGATGATGCGCGACGCCAAGGTCTGCGAGATCGGCGAGGGGACGAGCGAGATCCAGCGCATCGTGATCGCCCGCCAGCTGCTGGGCAGCCTGATCGACTGAGACTAGGTCCCCGGTTTCATGCCGAGGACCCGCACCAGGAACGCCCACCGGTCCGCCGCTTCGTCGATGATCTTGGCGGTGGGCTTCCCGGCGCCGTGGCCCGCCTTGGTCTCGATCCGGATCAGCACGGGCGCGTCCCCACCCTGCGCGGCCTGGAGCGCCGCGGCGAACTTGAACGAGTGTCCCGGCACCACCCGATCGTCGTGATCCGCCGTGGTGATCAGGGTGGCCGGGTAGCGGACCCCGGTCTTGAGGTTGTGGAGCGGGGAGTAGTGGTACAGGAACGGGAAATGGGCGGCGCTGTCGGCCGAGCCGTACTCCGTCACCCACGCCCACCCGATGGTGAACTTGTGGAACCGCAGCATGTCCATCACGCCCACGGCGGGGACGGCGGCGGCGAACAGCTCGGGCCGCTGGGTCATGGCGGCTCCCACCAGCAGGCCTCCGTTCGAGCCGCCACCGATCGCGAGTTTCGGCGACGAGGTGTAGCGTTCGCGGATCAGGTACTCCGCCGCCGCGATGAAGTCGTCGAAGACGTTCTGTTTCCGCTCGAGCATGCCGGCCTGGTGCCACTCCTCCCCATACTCGGCGCCGCCCCGCAGGTTGGGCACCGCGTAGATGCCCCCCATCTCGAGCCATGCCAGGACGCCGACCGAGAACGCCGGCGTCAGGCTGATGTTGAACCCGCCGTATCCGTAGAGGTACGTCGGGTTGGAGCCGTCGCGCGGCAGTCCGCGGCGCATCGTGAGGAACATCGGGGTCCGGGTGCCGTCCCGGCTCTCGTAGAACACCTGCCGGGTCTCGTAGGGGCCTGCGTCGAAGGCGATCTCGGGCGCCTTGAACACCTCGCCCCGGCTCGCCACGAAGTCGTAGCGGAAGATGGTCGTCGGGTAGAGGAACGAGGTGAACGCGTAGAACATCTCGCTGTCCTCGCGCTCGCCCGTGATGCCGCTGACCGCCCCGAGGGTGGGAAGCTCCACGTCGCCCAGCGCGCGCCCGTCGAGCGCCCAGAGGGAGAGGCGTGAGTGCGCGTCGTGCAGGTACGTCGTGACGAACGTGTCGTGGATGATCCCGGTGCTCTCGAGGACGTCGGGCTGCTGCGGGATCACGGTACGCCACTTCGCCGGCTCGGGCGCGCGGGTGTCGACCGCGATCACGCGCTGGCGCGGGGCCGCGTTGTCGGTCTGGAAGTAGAAGACCGGGCCGTCGTTCCCCACGAATCCGTAGCTCGCATCGAACTCGCCGAGCAGCATCCGCACCGGCGCGCGCAGGTCGGGGTGCCGGGGGTCGCCCAGGTCGATGGTGGCGACCCGGTTACGCCGGTCGGTGCCGAGCCACAGGTGCAGCACGGCATAACGCCCGTCCTCGGTGACGCCGGCCGAGATGCCCCACTCGGGCTGGTCCGGACGCTCGTAGATCAGCACGTCGTCGCCCTGCGGCGTTCCCACGCGGTGGTAGTAGAGCTTCTGGTCCCGGTTCTCGGTCAGCATGGAATCGCCGACCGGGGTCGGGTAGCGACTGTAGAAGAAGCCCAACCCGTCGTGGGTCCAGGCGGCGCCCGAGAACTTGATCCACCGCAGGACGTCGTCGCGGTCGGCCCGCCGGGCGACGTCGCGGACGTGGAACTCGTTCCAGTCGGACCCGCTCGCCGCCGTCCCGTAGACCATCAGGCGTCCGTCCTCGGACAGCGCGGTGGTCGTGAGCGCCACGGTGCCGTCGGGCGACAGCGTGTTCGGGTCGAGCAGGACCTCCGGCGACCCGGTGAGGGAGTCCTGCGTGTAGAGCACCGCCTGGTTCTGGAGTCCCGTGTTCTTGAAGAAGAAGTAGCGACCGGCCTTCTTGAAGGGCGCACCGTAACGGGGGTAGTCCCACAGGGTGGTGAGGCGCTCGCGGATCGCAGCGCGCTGGGGGATCTGATCGAGCCAGCCGAACGTCAGCTGGTTTTCCGCCGCGACCCAGGCGCGGGTCTCGGGGGAGTCGACGTCCTCGAGCCAGCGGTACGGGTCGGGGACCCGGGTGCCGTGGTAGTCATCCACGACGTCCCCGGCCCGGCTCGGCGGGTAGCTGGGGCGCTGGGCGGCGAGGGTGCCGGCGGCGGTGGTCAGAGTCATGACGAGCAGGGTCCTGGCATGAGCGCGCACGGTGGCGTCCTTGAAGGGAGGGGATCGCCCGATGTCATCTAGAGTATCAATCGTATTGACCTAAGTATCAAGGGCACTTAGATTTACATTGTGAATCGGACGCAGCGCACGTTCGCGACGCTCGCTCGCCTGGCCGGCGGGGGGGCAATGGTGTCGTCCGATCGGGTCATCTCCGGGGCCACGTCCCGGGGTTCATGCCTGCCGCACCGGCCGATCGACTACCCAGGCTGTTACCACAATCGCAGATCCCCGGCCGGGTGCTTCCCGGCGGGGGACGAGGGCCATCGTGTTGAAGCGAGAGATACTCATCAGCGGAGCGCCGCGCGAGACCCGCGTGGCGATCCTGGAGGACGACCGCCTTGTTGAGCTCCTGGTCGATCGTCCCGACGCCCGCCGCAGCGTGGGCGACATCTACCTCGGCAGGGTCGAGGCGGTCCTGCCCGGCATCCAGGCGGCCTTCGTCGATATCGGGGCGGAGAAGAGCGCGTTCCTGCACGCGTCCGACCTGATCGAGTCGGACGACGAGGACGACGAGCCCGAGGACGACGAAGACGACGACGAGGAAGAGGACGAGGCTGGCGCGGCCGGCGGCCGGGGCGGTCGCGGGCGGCGCAAGGTCCCGAACGTCGCCGATGAGCTGAAGCGCGGCCAGACTAAGCTCGTCCAGGTCACCAAGGAGCCCATTTCCACCAAGGGCCCCCGCGTCACGGCCCAGATTTCCCTGGCGGGCCGGTTCCTGGTCTACATGCCGTACGCCTCCCGGGTCGGCGTCTCCCGCAAGATCGAGAGCCGGGAGCAGCGCACCCGTCTGCGCGAGATGGTCGCGCGCCTCGTCCCCAAGGACGCCGGTGGCTGGATCATCCGCACGGTCGCCGATGACCTCACCGAAGAGAAGTGCCGGCGCGAGATCGACCACCTGCACGGCCTGTGGAAGAAGATCACGCGCAAGGCGTCGTCGGTCCGCGCGCCGGCCCTGGTGCAGCGCGAGACGTCGCTCACCCGCGGCATCGTACGAGACCTGTTCAGCGACAAGGTCGACTCGTTGCTCGTGGACACGAAGCAGCTCTACCACGAGATCGAGAGCTACCTGAAGCAGGTGGATCCCGACCTGGTCCAGCGGGTGAAGCAGTACGACGGGCAGGCCTCCCTGTTCGACGAGTACGACATCGAGGACGAGATCCGCACGCTGTTCCAGCCGCGGGTCGAGCTGCCGACGGGCGGGTACATCATCATCCAGCCCACCGAGGCGCTCACGTCGATCGACGTGAATACGGGGCGTTATACCGGGAAGAAGGACCCCGAGAGCACCATCTTCAAGACCAACGTGGAGGCGGCGCGCGAGGTGGCGCGCCAGCTGCGCCTCCGCGACATCGGCGGCATCATCGTGGTGGACTTCATCGACATGGAGTCCCGCGGCAACCGCGACAAGGTGCTGCAGGAGCTGCGGGCTCACCTGGGCCGCGATCGGGCGCGGACCAAGGCGCATGCCGTCTCCGAGCTGGGGCTGATCGAGATGACCCGCCAGCGCGTGCGGCCGTCGCTGTGGCAGTCGATGACCACCGAGTGCCCGACGTGCACGGGGCTGGGGCGCGTGTTCCGGCCGGAGGTGGTGGTGCGGCGGATGGAGCGCTCGCTCCGCCGCGTCGGCTCCAAGGAGCGTCAGCTCGCCGTGCGGCTGCATCCGGAGGTGGCGCTGTATCTCGTGGAGCAGGAGCCTAACTTCTTGCGGCAGTTGAAGAAGCAGACGGGGCTCGTGCTCGACATCCGCGATGACCCGATGATGCGGCTGGACGAGTTCCGGATGACCAGCCAGCCGGCAGGCCGGGACGTGACGGAGCTGTATGCGGTCGCTTGACGGAACCTGTTGCCCCGGTTAGAGTTCCCGCCCTCATGACGTATGCAATCTTCACCTCCGGCGGCAAGCAATTCCGGGCCGAGGCGGGGGTCACGATCAAGGTGCCGAGTCTCGGCGCCGAGCCGGGCGCGACGGTGACATTCGACCACGTGCTGCTCACCGGGGATGGCGAGCGGATCGTCGTCGGGCAGCCGGAGGTGCGCGGGGCCGCGGTGACCGCCGAGGTGGTCCGGCACGGCAAGGGTGACAAGATCCGGATCTTCCGGTTCGCCCGGCGCGCGGGCTACCGTCGCAAGGCGGGGCACCGGCAGGGGTTCACCGAAGTGAAGATCCGCGACGTGCAACTGGCGTGAGGTAGACGATGGCGCATAAGAAGGGAGTCGGGTCGTCGCGCAATGGGCGCGATTCGGGCCCCAAGTACCTCGGCGTGAAGCGCTTCGGCGGCGAGTTCGTGACGGCCGGGTCGATCCTCGTGATGCAGCGGGGGACCAAGTTCCATCCCGGCACCAACGTCCGCCGCGCGAGCAACGATTCGCTCTTCACCACGGTCGACGGCTACGTGAAGTTCGAGCACAAGAACAAGCAGCGCTACAAGATCTCTGTCTACCCGGCGCCCGTCGCGGCGAGCTGACGGGTCGGGCAGGGCAGGGATGCGCAACCGCCGGGCTGATGCCCGGCCGTTCCTAGTACGCCGGCGGCAGCGTCCGATACCGCTCCCGCAGCTCCGTCTGCCGACTGGTGAGCGGGATCTCCTGCCCGCGGATCAGGACCGCCTCCACCCGGGTCGAGAATTCGAACGGGTCCCCCGACCAGACGACGATGTTGGCGACCTTGCCCTTCTCGAGCGAGCCGTAGCGCGCCCCCAGCCCGTAGATCTCAGCGGGCGTGAGCGTGACGGCGCGAAGCGCCTCGTCCCACGCCATGCCGTAGCTCACCGCGTTGCCCGCTTCCTGCCGGACGAGCCGGCTGTTGTGCGAGCCGTCCCCGCCGACGGTGAGCGCGATGCGCACGCCGGCACGCGCCAGCAGGCCGGCGTTGCCGTAGCGCGCGCCCAGCGCGTCGTAGCTGGGGATATTGGTGAGCGGGCTGAGGATCACCGGGACGTGGGCGGCGGCGAGGCGGTCGGCGAGCATCCACGCCTCGGCGCCGTCCGCGATGATCAACCGGAGCTTGTACTCCGCCGCGAGATCCAGGGCGGCCTGGATGTCGCTGTTGCGGTCGGCGCGGATGACGAGCGGCAGCGTTCCGGCGAGCACCGGCTGCAGCGCCTGGAGGTCGGCCGCCGCCGCGGCGAGCGGCTGGATCTGCGCGCGCTGGTAGTCGCCGCGGCGCCGCTGGTACTCCCTGGCATCGTCGAGCACGCGGCGCAGGCGCGCGATCACGCCGGCGCGCGACCCACCGCCCGCGCCCTTTGCCGCGATGTTGGCGACCATCGCGGCGCTGCGGGCGACCAGCATGTCCGCCACCGTCTCGCCGGCGAGATCGATCACGACCGCCTGGCCGGAGATCAGCCCGCCGTCGGGCGCCGACAGCGTGGTGGTGATCCCCTCCACCCGCGTCACCGGGATGAGCTGCGACGCCGGGTTGATGCCGGCGGCCACGTTGAACGAGGCCGCGACCTCGTTGTCCGACAGGCTGCCCTCGTTGTTGCTCTGGACCGCCGAGATCTCGGTGAGCCCGAGCTGCGTGCCGCCGTTGAACAGGCCCGGGGTGACCACCTTGCCGCGGGCGTCGATGACGCGGGCGCCGGCCGGGACCGCGACGTCCGCGCCGACGGCCACGATCACGCCGTCCTTCACCAGGACGGTGGCGTGCTCGATCGGGGTGCCCGAGACCGTATGCACCGTTCCCCCGGTGATGGCGATCGTCTGGGCGAGCAGGAGCGCGATCATCGGTCCACCCCCGGGGCAGGCACCTGCCACAGCTCGAAGTCGGTGCGCGGACGCCGCTCGGCGTCCGCGCGATCGTAGACCAGCCAGCCGTCGTTGTAGACCTGGAGGGCCTGGCTGTACACCGAGAACGGGTCGCGCGACCACAGCACCACGTCGGCGACCTTGCCCGGCTCCAGGGTCCCGACGAGCGAGTCGATCCCCAGCACCCACGCGGGGTTCGCCGTGATCCACCGCAGCGCCTGGTCCCGCGTCACCGGGATCCCGGCGCGCGCGCCGGCGTACATCGCCTTGGCCGCCTCCTGGTTGAGCCGCTGGATGCCGCTCGGGGAATCGGAGTGAATGACGGTGCGGGCGCCGGCCTGCTGGAGCAGGGCGGCGTTCTCCTGGATGCCGTCCATCGCCTCCTCCTTGAAGCCCCACCAGTCCGCCCACACCGACGCGGCGCTGCCCGCCTGCGCGAGCAGGTCGGCGATCTTGTAGGCCTCGACCGCGTGGTGGAACGACCGGATGCTGAACCCGAACTCGCGTGCCAGGTCGAGCATCTGGGCCATCTCGTCCGCGCGGTAGCAGTGGTTCTGCACGTAGATGTCGCCGCGCAACACGCCCGCGAGCGTCTCCTGCTCGAGGTTGCGCTCGGGCGGCGTCCCCTTGGGGTCGGCGAGCCAGGCGTCCCACCGGCGGCGATACGCCTCCGCGGCGATGAACGCGTCGCGATAGCCCGCCATGTTGCCCATGCGCGTCGACGGCCCGCGATTCTGATAGACCCGCTTGGGGTTCTCTCCGCAGGCCATCTTCAGGCCGTAGCGCGCGCCGGGGAACTTCATCTCCTGGACGGTGCGGGCGGGGATGAGCCGGACCACCACGCTGCGCCCGCCGATCAGGTTCGCCGAGCCGGGGAGGACCTGCATCACCGTGACGCCGCCGGCGACCGCCAGCGGAATCTGCGGATCTTGCGGCCACACCGAATGCTCGGCCCACACTTCGCCGGTGACGGGACTCGTGGCTTCGTTGCCGTCGGATTCCGCCCAGGTGCCGGGAGCGGCGTACACGCCGAGGTGCGAGTGGGTGTCGATGATGCCGGGGGTGACGTACTTGCCGGTGCCGTCGACCACGATCGCGTCCGCGGGCGCCTCGACGCTCGCACCGACCGCGACGATGCGGCCGTCGCGGAACAGGATCGAGCCACCGGCGATCTCCTGCCCGGCGGCGGTCATGATGGTGGCGTTGCGGATCAGGACCGGCCGGTAGTCGTGGCGCCGGTAGGTCGAGGGGTACTGCGGGCGTTGGGCGCTCGACGTGTCGGCGCGCGCCGCCGGCGCGGGGGCCGCGGCACCGCTCGGTGCCGCACCGCCGCTGGCGCACCCGGCTGCCGCCAGCAGCGCCATGGTCCACATGCCTCTCACGATCTCACCTCTCCGATAGCGGTCCGTCCCTGTCCGCCCCTGTCCGCCCCTGTCCGTCCCTATTTCACCAGCTCGAACAGGAACGGTGCGCCCACGATCTCGATCCGGACGATCCGCCGCGGCGTGCCCGTTGTCACGTGGAAGACGTACGGCGCCTGGCCGCCGGCGATGTCGAGCCGGTACGCCTCGAAGGTGCCGGCGGGTACCGTCACCGATTCGGGTGCGCCGACCTTGACGCTGAGCACCTTGACCGAAGCGTCGGCGGACGAGAACACGCCCAGGTTGATCGTCCTGCCCGCCTCGAGCGGCAGCGCCGGCAGCACCACCGGCAGGGCGTTGTCATCGTAGGTCCCGGCGGCGACCGCGGTGTCGATCGCGAGCGTCTTCGGGGTACCGGATTGCTGGGGCGTCGTGCTGGAGCCCTGCACCCGGCCGTTCGCCCAGGTCAGGTGCACCGCGCTGGTCTGGCCCGCCGCGCCCCCCGTCTGGTCCACCTGCCGGACCGAAGCGTCGCGCGGATCGAACAGCACCGTGCTCTCCTGGTTCATCCCCGCGGCGGCGATGACCAGGCGCTCCCGGAACACGAGGGAGTCCGGCGTGGCGGTGATGGCCCACAGCTGGGTGCCCAGCACGTTGCCCTGGATCACCACGTTGAAGCTGTCGCGGCGCGACACGATCTGCGCCCGGTCGAGCACTACGGGCGCCGCGCGGGGCGCCAGGTCGGCGGCCGTCATCGCCTTGCCGTCGACGTCCACCAGCCGCACGGTCGCGATGGCGGCGAGGCGCTCGAACAGCTTCGTCGCGTCCCCCACGACCGCGATGGTGAACTGGTCGCGCCGGTAGTAGCGGGCCGCCGCCTCGCGCGCCCGGGCCGCCGTGACGGCGGCGAGCCGGTCGCGGTACGTCTGGAGATAGTCGCGCGGCAGACCGAGGCGACGCACCATCGCCACCTGGCTCGCGACCTGGCTCGGCGTCTCGATGGTGAGCGGGAACGCCCCCACCATGAAGCCCTTCACGTTGGCCAGCTCGGAGTCGGGGACCAGCTCGGTGCGCATCCGGTCCACCTGGGTCAGCATCTCGCGCAGGGCGCTGTCGGTGACCTCCGTGCGCACCTCGGCCGTGGCCTGCCACAGGCCGAGCTCGCGGCGGCGCTGCAGGGAGGCGTAGGCGCCGTAGGTCCAGCTCTTCTGCTCGCGGAGGATCAGAAAGAGGCGGGCGTCCGCGCCGCCGCCCAGCACCTGGGTGGCGAGGCGCGCCGCGTAGTAGTTGGTGTCGCCGGGGACCATCGTCGTGTTGCCGATGACGATGTTGGCCTGCACCGAGCCCGGCCGGTGCACGAGCAGGATGTCGGTTGCGGGCTTCGGCGTCGGCACCGGCAGGGCGGCGCCGGCCGCCGCCGTGCCGCGCCAGTTCGCGAAGTGGCGGTTCGCCAGCTGGCGCACCCGTCCCAGATCGACGTCTCCGGCGACGACCAGCAGGGCCCCGGAGGGCCGCAGCCGCTCGGCCGCGAAGCGGACGACGTCGTCGCGCGTGATCGCCCGGTAGGTGTCAGCGGTGGCGTGCCGGCCGTACGGGTGCGCGCCGTAGAGCTCGGATGCGAAGAACCAGTCCGCGAGCACTTCGGGCTGCGCGAGCTCGGCCTGGTAGCTGGACACGAAGCGGGTCCGCGCCAGGTCCACCTCGCTCGCGGGGAAGGTCGCGTTGCGCACCACGTCGCCCAGCAGCTCGAAGGCAAGGTCGGCGTGGTCGGTGAGGACCCCGGTCGTGATCGTGAGGAAGTCGTCGTCCGCGCCGGCGCCGATCGACCCGCCCGCGCCCTCGATCTGCGCGGCGATCTGCTCGGCGGTGCGCGCCTTGGTGCCCTTGGTGAGCAGCTCGGCCACGAAGGCGCTCAGCCCGGCCTTCTCGGCCGGTTCGTAGACACCACCGGCGCGGAAGGTGAGGCTGATGGAGACCGTCGGCTGCTCGTGATTCTCCACCACGAGGACATCCACCCCGTTCGACAGCCGCGCCTCCTGGAAGGGCGGGAACTGCACCGGACGCAGCGGCGTGGGCGCCGGCGGGCGCACGGGGACGGTGTCCTGCGCCGCGAGCCGGACGGCCGGCGCGGCGGCCACCGCCGCCCAGACCAGGACCGTCCCCATCGCCGTACCGAGTCGTGGTACCGCCCTCATCGCCCACCTCCAGTGCCCTGCCCGGCCGGGGCCGGCCGCACCACCACCGTCACCACGTTGGCCGGGTCGAGATACGTGCGCGCCACCCGCCGGATGTCATCCGGGGTGACGGCGATGAACTTCTCGAGATCGGTGTTGATCTCCGCGATCGAGTCGTGGAACATGAGATAGTGGTGGAGCTCCTCCGCCCGGCTGAGCGTCGATTCGCGGTTGCCGACGAACGCGGTCCGGACGGTGTTCTTCGCCTTGGTCAGCTCCTCCGCCGTGACCCCGTTCGCGCGGACGCTGTCGACCTCGGCCGCGAGCAGGGAATCGAGGCGGTCGGGGCTGATGCCCTGATTGACGATGCCGAACAGCAGGGCGACGCCCGGGCCGCGACGCGGTCCGCTGGGATTGAGCAGGGCGCCCGAGGCCAGGGCCGCCTGCGCGCGGCGCACGACGGCGACATTCAGGCGGGAGCTTTCCCCCTGGCCCAGGATCATGCCCAGCAACTCGAGCGCCGGGGTGTCGGCGTGGCGGTGCTCGGGGATGCGGTAGAACCGCAGCACGGCGTCGAGATTGGCTTGCGCGTCCGGGACTTCGCGCCGGGCGGCCCCGGGGCCGATCGGGGCCTGGCAGGTGACCGGCGGGGGCGTATCGCGCCGCGGGATCCCGGTGAAGTAATCGGTGACCAGCCGGCGCAGCTCGACGGGCTCGAAATCGCCGACCACCACCAGGGTGGCGTTATTGGGCGCGTAGTACAGGTCGAAGAAGGCCTGCACGTCCTCGAGCTTCGCCGCGTTGAGGTCGTCCATCGAGCCGATGACCGTGTGCGCGTAGGCGAAACAGGCCGTGCTGTCGAACGGCAGCGTGAGCCCGTCGGTGAACGCGGCCCCGTACGGCCGGTTGTCCACGCCGAGCCGCCGCTCTTCCTTCACGGTCTCGCGCTGGTTCTCGAAGTTCTCCTGGGTGATCGCGAGCGACCGCATCCGGTCCGCCTCGAGCCACAGGGCGAGGTTGAGGCGGTTGGAGGGCACCGTCTCGAAGTAGTTGGTCCGGTCCTCGGTGGTCGAGCCGTTCATCGAGCCGCCGGCGCGCTGGACCAGCTGGAAGTGCTCGGCCTTCTTCACGTGCGCGGACCCCTGGAACATCATGTGCTCGAAGAGGTGCGCAAACCCGGAGCGGCCGGTCCGCTCGTTCCGCGAGCCGGTGTTGTACCAGACGTCCACCGAGACGATGGGCGTCGAGTGATCCTCGGAGGTGATCACCCGCAGCCCGTTGGGCAGGGTGAACTCCTCGTAGCGCACCGCGCCCGCCTGGGCCGCGGCGCCGCGGGACGCCAGCGTCGCGCCGAGCGCGACGATGGTCAGGATGCGATGGGTCACTCCGGCGGTCCTCCTCGTTGGGCGGGCGGCGCGAGCGCCCGGCGATACACCGGTCCCGGTCAGCGGGCCGGGAAGAACGCGAGCGGGTTCGTCTCGAGCACGGCTCGCCGCAGGTCGTCGGCCAGCGGCAGGGTCAGGAACTGGTCGATGTTCAATCGCAGGTCTTTCACGCCGGGGCTCGGCCAGTCGGTGCCCCACAGCACCTTGGCGCCGATCTCCCCGAAGCGGGGAAAGTACTCCAGCAGCTTGAGCGGCGGAATGCCGGACACGTCGAGCCATACGTTGGGGTGCCGCCGCAGGACGAAGAACGCCTCCTCCATCCAGAACGGGCGGCCGCCGTGCGCCATCACGATGCGGAGGTCGGGGAAGTCGATGGCGACGTCGTCGATCTCGAGGGGGTTGCCGTACTTGGAGCGGGCCCCGGGGAAGATGCTGGTCCCGGTGTGGATCATCACCGGCAGGCCGCGCTCTTCGCACCGCCGGTACACGGCGCCAAGCGCCGCGAGACCGTCGGTGTACGCGTTGGCGGGGAACGTCATGTGCGGCGGGTGAATCTTGAGCAACCGGATCCCCATGCCGACCAGCCGGTCCACGTCACCGGCCGGGTCCGCCGTGTAGCGTGGATGGATGCCGCCGTAGGGCAGCAGGCGTTCGGGGGCGGCCTCGGCGTACCGCGTCACGAACGTGTTGGTCGTATCGGTGAACCCCATGACATCGGGGCTGACGTAGTTCACCAGCCCCACGCGCCACACGCCGGAGCGGTCCATGATGTCGAGCAGGACCTTGGGATCGTCCATCATCGATAGCAGGAAGTCCCAGTGACCTTCCTTGCCGCGGCGCATCGCCGCCTGCACGGCGGGCTTCATGTCGCGCCACGGCTGGATGTGGATGTGGACGTCCGTGACCCGGTAGGGGAGGGGCTGGGGCATGACGCGCGGAAGTTAGCGGCGGGGCGGGGGCTAATCAACGCGAGGGCGCGGTGGCATGTTTCGGCCACCACGGACGCGACGCTTTCGGGAGGCCGTCATGGATGGGTTCAACGCAGTCGCGACGATCGCCGCGCTCGCGGCGCTGGGATTCCTGTTGACCGGGGCTCGCGCGCTGCGCCGCCGTCGCATCGTCGGCGGCTCGGCGAGCGCCCTGCTCGGTCTCCTGCTCCTCTCCCTCGCCGCGCTCGCCGCCACCGTCAGCGTCGGGACGCGCGGGTACCGCGCCTTCACGCGCGAGGAGACCGCCGCGGTGGTCACCGTCGCGCCGACCGCCCCGCGCCGGTTCGCGGCGCGCTTCCGGTTCCCCGACGGGCGCGAGCAGGTCTATCGTCTGGCGGGCGACGAGCTGTATGTCGATGCGCGCGTGCTCAAGTGGAAGCCGCTGGCGAATCTGCTGGGCCTGCATACCGACTACGAGCTCGACCGGGTGGCCGGACGCTACGCCGACCTCGCCAGCGAGCGTACGGGAGAGCGAACGGTCCACGAGCTGGGACGGGCCAAGCCGGTGGACCTGTTCTACCTGCGCCGTCGCTTCCCGGTGTTGCGGCCGCTGGTGGACGCGGAGTACGGCTCGGCGTCATTCATCACGGTCACCCGGCCCACCACGTTTCTCATCCAGGTCTCGACGTCGGGGCTGCTGATCCGGCCGGCGGAGCATCCGCTCCCGTGAGCGTGAGGCTGGACCGGGCCTAGCGGTCCCAGGTGTAGAAGCCCCGACCGGTCTTCTTCCCCAGCTCGCCCGCCGCCACCTTGTCGCGCAGGATGCGCGGCGGCTCGTAGTGCGGCATGCCCAGCGTGGCGTGCAGGTACTCGGCGATGGCGAGCCGCACGTCGAGGCCTACGACGTCCGTCAGCTTGAGCGGACCCATCGGGTGGTTGTAGCCGAGCTCCATGGCCCGGTCGATGTCCGCGGGGCTCGCGACGCCCTGCTCGACCATCCGCATCGCCTCGAGCCCGAGCACGACGCCGAGGCGGCTCGACGCGAACCCCGGCGAGTCCTGCACCACGATCGGCTCCTTGCCGAAACGCCGCGCGAGCGCCGCGGCGCGCTCCACGACCGCGGGGTCGGTGCGGGCGTGACGCACGACCTC
>Ga0055437_10000011_pt1 | contig 15058 bp, 13 predicted proteins | sample Browns_ThreeSqC__2_FD_57731 | JGI IMG/M metagenome (GOLD analysis project Ga0055437, IMG submission 57731) | Wetland microbial communities from San Francisco Bay, California, USA, that impact long-term carbon sequestration - Browns_ThreeSqC_D2 | ecosystem: Environmental > Aquatic > Marine >...
CAACAGGGAAGAGGCGCGTGAAGACTGGCAGGAACATGCTGATCAAGCACGGGAAGACCGCCAGGACTTCATTGAAGATGAACTGGATGATCATCACCATCATGGTGACAATTACTATTGGGACGATGACGACGATGATTGGGAAGAATGGCTGGTGGCGGGCGCCGTGGTCGCAGGGACAGTCGCCCTGACATCATCGATTGCTGATGATACCTCCACTACCACTACGACCAACGTCTACAATTACTATACGACGTTACCTTGCACACCCAACACAGCAGTTGTTAATGGTGTGACTTACTATCAATGCGGTACCGACTGGTTTACCCAGGCATATTCCGGTGATAGTGTCAGCTATGTGATTGTTGCTCCACCAGCGGGATATTAAGGCCGAGGTACATTCAAATTCCGTCCTGAAAATTTCCGGGCAGTGCCATTCCGGCGATAGGCTGTGGCATTATAATCCGGGGGGCGGCGGTACATAGAGAAAGCATCGCCATGTCCAAAAACGACAAGTCTGCATCCGGTGTACCGGCGCCGGTCTTCTCCTGGCCCGAGCTTGAAAACTTCTCACTCGTGCTCGGCGGGCCGCTGTACCAGTTCTTCCGCAAGGCCCATCTCGAGGATCGGGTCGAAGATCATCTCCTGCGGCGTGTTGTTGTCATCAGCGGAATTATCTGGTTGCCCCTGCTGCTGCTATGCCTCTACGAGGGCACGCTGTCCGGCGGTGTGGCGGTCCCGTTCATAAAAGACATTGAGACGCAGGTACGGTTTCTGCTTGTCGTTCCGCTTTTCATCGTTGCGGAGCTCTTTGTCCATCTGAGGATCCGCCCGATCGTCGCTCAATTCCTCGAACGGCAACTCGTCCCTGAAGCTGCGCTGGAGCGCTTCCACGCAGCGATCTTCTCGGCAGTCAAATTACGCAACTCCGTAGCGGCAGAATTGCTGCTCATTGCTGTCATCTTTCCTCTGGCCTACTACCTTCGTGCCAATCTTCTCGCGCTGGAGTCACCAACCTGGTATGTACGGATCGAAGACGGCAACGCCACGGCGACGCTGGCGGGCCTGTGGTTCTGGTGGATCAGCAACCCTGTCTTCCAGTTTCTTCTGGTCCGCTGGTACTTTCGTATTTTCATCTGGACGCGCTTCCTGTGGCAGGTCTCACGTATCGACCTCGCCCTGATCCCCACTCACCCCGATCGCAATGGCGGGCTCGGCTTTCTCGGCGGGAGCGCGTACGCCCTGTCCCCGCTGCTTGCCGCCCACGGCGCGGCCGTCGCGGGATTCATTGCGAACCGTATTTTTTACACCGGCGCGTCTCTGGCCGACTTCAAGCTCGAGATCGTGGTACTTGTCGTCATGCTCATGCTGCTGGTACTGGGACCCCTCTGTGTCTTTGCGCCGCAGATCCTTGCCGCGAAGCGGGAGGGACTGCGTGATTACGGAATCCTGGGCGCCGAGTACATGCGCGAGTTCGATCGGCGCTGGTTGCGCAGCGCCGACCGCGACGGCGAGAAGCTGCTCGGATCGGGCGACATTCAGTCGCTCGCCGACCTTGGCAATGCGTTCACCGTGATCAGGGAGATGAAGGCACTACCGTTCGGCCGCGATACGTTTGTGCAACTCGTCTCGGCGACGTTGATCCCCTTCGTGCCGCTGCTCTTTACGATGTTCCCTCTCGAAGAGATGCTGGATCGCATCATCGGTGCGGTCTTCTGAAAAAGATTCCGGATTTTGGAAAAGAAAACAGATTTATTTATAGAAAGTAAATCTGTCACTTTAAATTGGAATACTCACACGTGTTGATGGGTAAATAATGCAAGGACAAAGCAGGCATCTTGCCGGGATTCCGATCCGGATAACGGGTATTATCGGCTTGATGATTATGCAGGCGACGGTATCTGTATTCGCGGATTCGAACAACAATAACATGGTAATGGAGCTGGAAAGAGAAGACCAGAACCCGCTTTCCCGTTTTGCCAAGGTGCAGTTTGAGGACAACGCGCAGTTCGGATTTGGTCCGGACAATGAAGTCCTGAATTTTTTCCGGGTGCAACCCGTCATGCCGTTTCATTTGAACCAGAATTGGGATCTCGTGACTCGGCTCATTATACCTGTTGTTCATCAACCCTTTCCGGAATCCACGGACGGCTTGAGCGACATTAATGTTCAACTGTTCCTGACACCGGCACAGACCGGAAAATTTATCTGGGGAGTCGGGCCGGCATTTATTTTGCCAACCGCTACGGATGAACTGATCGGCACGGAAAAATGGTCGGCTGGGCCGGCAGCCGCCGCAGTCTATATTAATGGACCATGGTTGATCGGCGTCGTGGCCCAGAACGTGATTTCATTTGCCGGCGATGACAGCCGGGATGATGTTAATGCCATGACTGTCCGTCCGACCATCAACTATAACTTTCCGAATGGCTGGTACCTGTCCAGTTCGCCCTCCATTGCAGCAAACTGGAAAGCGGATTCAAAAAACCGCTGGTTTGTCCCGATGGGAGGTGGAGTGGGGAAAGTGTTTCACGTCGGCGGGCAGAAAATGAGCGCGCTGTTCGAATCGTACTACCACGTTGTATCACCGGAAATCGGCCCGGACTGGCAAATACGTCTCCAGCTTACGTTCCTGTTTCCGGAAATGAGTGCCGGGAACAGGTAACGAAATTATTTAAGGTGTTGTGAAAGAAGTGGCACTGAAATCAGACTGGTGCCATGGGTATCAAAAGTAATGAGAAAAGCACAGGTGTCGGCCTGGTTGTGACTGATTAAATTGTTTGAACTGGAAGGCACCGCCCACTACAATATTTTTTTGGACCGGTATATATCTGCGCCGCTGGGGCTGAGAGTCATCATTTAAAACCATCACTTTCATTATCAGAAACTTGAAAACGGTCTTCGTATCTCTCGTTCTTGGCATCGTGCTGTCACTGGCCGGCTGTACGCCCTTCGGGCCGGGCACGGTCGCGCGCGACCGTTTTGAATATAGTAATTCCATTGGTGATTCGTGGAAGCGCCAGACATTGCTCAATATCGTCAAACTGCGTTACCTCGATCCGCCCATCTTCGTGGATGTCGGCCAGATTGTGTCCGGCTATACGCTGGAAAGGGGCGTCAACGTGTCCGGACAGTTGTTCCAGGAGGGAGCGGGTGACACCGGTGTGGAATTCGGCGGGCATGGCACCTATACCGACCGGCCCACGATCACCTACACGCCATTGACAGGAAACAAATTCATTAAATCCTTGATGACCCCGCTGTTGCCGGAATCAGTGTTTTTCATGATTCAATCCGGCTGGCCGGCGGACGGCGTATTGCTGGCGACGGCGACTTCCCTCAACGGCCTGAAAAACCAGGTGTCGTCGATCAGCGGCACCACACCACCGGACCCGGACTTTCTGCGGGCGGTGGCACTGTTACGCAAGATTCAACTCTCCGGGGGAGTGGCTATGCGCATCAAGCAGGACGTGCAGAAGCAGCAAGCCACCATCCTGACGTTCCGGCGGGAGGACATTTCGCAGGAGACCATCAATGACAGTATAGAATTGCGGCGCCTGCTGCGACTGGATCCGGACGCCACCGAATTCGAACTGGTTTTCGGTGAAACGTCGACCAACCCCAGGGAAATTGCAATACTTACCCGTTCCATTCTCCAGTTGATGAGTACGATCGCGGCCCAGGTGGAGGTGCCGGCACAGGATCTGACGGAGAACCGCGTTGCCCCGGGGTGGGAAAGCTTGCCCGGCGTAGATGAATCTGAGCGTATGATCAGGATTAATAGCTCAAATAGCCGTCCGGAAAACGCTTTTGTGGCTGTGGAGTATCACGGCCACTGGTTCTGGATTGACGACCGCGATCTGAGATCAAAGCGTGTCTTTTCTTTCATGATGCTGTTATTCACGCTGGCCGATACCGGCGAGAAAGAACCGTTACCGCTCATTACCATCCCGACACAATGAACCAGTAAACCGGCAGCATGATTTCGGATACTGCTTCACGGACGGATTGTACATACCTGTAACGGCAGCACCGGGGTCTCCATATATATGATTGTCTCCTTCATAGTCGCCATGGATCGCAACCGCGTTATCGGCCGCAACGGCAAACTGCCGTGGCGGCTCTCTGCTGATCTGAAACATTTCAAAGCCGTTACCATGGGCAAGCCGATCATCATGGGCCGCAAGACGCATGAATCCATCGGCCGTCCCTTGCCGGGCCGGGAAAACGTGGTGATTACCAATGACAGGGGGTATCAGGCGCCGGGTTGTACCGTACTGCACAGCATGGAATGTGTCTTTGCAAAATTCAACAACGTTGATGAAATCTTGATCATGGGCGGCGCCGACCTGTACCGGCAACTGTTTGACAGGGCCGCGCGGATCTATCTCACCGAGGTGCATGCGGAGCTGGAAGGGGACACCTGGTTCCCTGAATTCGATCGCGAAAGCTGGGCGGAAATCGAACGGCAGGATTTCAAGGCCGACGGAAAGAACGAGTATGATTACAGTTTCGTGGTATTGGAGAGGTGAAAAAATATGTCAACGCGGGCGTGATGAGTGCGTTATATATCAATATCTGCCTGATCACAGGGCCCTGTATGTACTATAAATCCGGAACCATGACGTATTGAAGCGGATATTTAACAGTAATTGGTGCTCTAATCGACATTGATAGAATAATTCGAACAACCAATGGATTCCCCAAACCCATCACCACCACCTGACGCGGCCACAGTCCAGCCACGCAGACCTGGCAGAAGAAAGAAAACCCCTTACTGGGGGACGGTAATGCTGCTGTTCATGGTGATTGCCGGAGTGGCTGCATATTACTTCCGGGGCAATGAAGAGCAGTCCGTAACCAGTGTTGCGACCGTGACCGTCCAGCGGGGCAGTATCGAAGACGCCGTTACGGCACTCGGCAACCTGCAACCCCTCAACTATGTGGATGTCGGTGCGCAGGTCACCGGCCAACTCGAAAAGCTGCACGTGAACATCGGTGACCCGGTTGAGGCGGGCGCCTTGCTGGCCGAAATCGATCCCAAGGTACTGCGCTCACGAGTTGAAGCCAGCCGCGCCCAACTCGAGGCGCAAAAGGCCCAGTTGGCGGAACGGCAGGCGGAACTTGAACTGGCCAGACAACAATATCAGCGACAGGAAAATTTGCTGAGTGAAGATGCAACCAGTCAGGACGCTTACCAGGTTACCGCGGCGGCCGTCAAAACCAAAGAGGCCCAGATAGCCGCATTAAGAGCCCAGATCGAGGAAACCGAATCCTCTCTCCAGGGTGACGAAGTCACACTCAGTTATACCAAGATCTACGCGCCCATCAGCGGGACCGTGGTTGCGTTGCCTGCCCGCCAGGGCCAGACGCTCAACGCCAATCTCTCCGCCCCGATCATTTTGCGGATTGCGGATCTCTCCACCATGACGGTCTGGACACAGGTCTCCGAAGCAGATGTGCCCAAATTGTACATCGGGATGGACGCCTATTTCACCATACTCGGCAAACCGGGCCAGCGGTGGAGCGGCAAGCTGCGGCAGATATTACCCACACCTGAAATTATTAATAATGTCGTTTTATACACAGCGCTGTTCGAAGTCGCCAATCCGGAGCAGGAGCTGATGACCCAGATGACCGCGCAGGTCTTCTTCGTGATCGCCTCGGCACAGGATGTCCTTACCGCACCCGTGACGGCGTTACAACCGGTAGATGAAAAATCCGGACGCTACAAAGTCACCGTGATCGACGATAAAGGCGTGCAGTCCGTTCGGGAGGTCAAGACCGGCATCAGCAATCGTGTAAGCGCAGAGATCATTTCCGGTCTGAAAGAAGGCGAACGCATCGTGGACAATCCTCCCCGGAATGACTCCGCTCTTGACCGGCGCAACCCGTTCCGGATCTTCTGACATGGGCACAGCGCATATGCCCGGCACCACACCGCTTATCAAACTGGTCGATATCAAAAAGACCTTTTTTACCGGTGGGGAACTTACTATTGATGTATTGCATGGTATTTCGCTGGAAATCCATGCCGGGGAATTTGTCGCCATTATGGGCGCCTCGGGCTCGGGCAAAACCACGTTGATGAACATCATTGGCTGCCTGGATCGACCGACCGCAGGGCACTACTACTTTGCGGGAGAAGATGTGGCTGGCCTGGATCGTGATCAACTGGCGCGGTTGCGCAGGGAAGCCTTCGGTTTCGTGTTCCAGAGTTACCACCTGATCACCACGGCCACCGCGGCGGAGAATGTGGAAGTTCCCGCCATCTATGCCGGCGTCATGGCCGGGGAACGGCGCATGCGCGCCGTGGAATTATTGACAGCACTGGGGCTGGCCGACCGGCTGCATCATCGCCCCAGTCAGCTTTCGGGGGGTGAGCAGCAACGTGTGTCCATCGCACGGGCCTTGATGAATGGCGGCAGGATCATACTTGCCGACGAACCTACGGGCGCTCTGGACAGTCACAGCGGAGCGGAAGTCATGAAGTACCTGCATAAGCTGTCGGACCAGGGCCACACGGTAATCCTCATTACCCATGAACGTGACATCGCGAAGCATGCGGAGCGCCTGATCGAAATCAGGGACGGCTTGATTCTGAATGACAGTGCCCCGCTGCACCTGCCGTCTCCCACAGACAAGTTGCCGTTGATTGCCTATTCAAATCTTGATGATCAAACTGCTTCGTTGGCGGGTGAAGCGGTCGAATCGATGAAGATGGCCCTGCGGTCCTTACGCGTTAATCTGTTTCGCACCATTCTCACTCTGCTCGGGATCATGATCGGCGTCGCCGCTGTAATAGCCATGCTCGCCCTCGGTGAAGGCGCAAAAAAATCCGTTCTGGAACGCATCGGTTCGATGGGAACCAATTTATTGCTCGTGCGTGCCGGAGCGCCCAATCTGCGCGGGACGGATGCAATCGTGGCCACCCTGGTTCCGGCGGATGCCATGGCTCTGGCGGAAATGACCAACGTGAAATTCGCCGTACCTGAAGCGAACGGCCCCGTGACCGTACGTTATGGAAACCGCGACGTGCAAACCCAGGTCACGGCCACCTTGCCTGACTATCCGGCCACTCGCAGCTGGCCCCTGGCACAAGGCACATTTTTTAATGCCGAGGATGTGCGCAGCTACGCACCGGTCGTGGTGGTGGGCCAGACCGTGGCCAGGAACCTGTTTGGCGGGGAGAACCGGCCGATGGGCCAGTTTTTATTGATAAAGAATGTCCCGTTCATGGTCATTGGAGTGCTGACGCCAAAAGGTGCCACTGCGTACGGCAGTGATGCCGATGATGTGGTTTTCGTCCCGCTCACTACCGGCAGTCTGCGTTTGCTCGGATACAACTATCTTCGTTCCATCACCGTGGCGGTAAAAGACGTCGCCGGCATCGATGCTACACAGGAAGATATCATCAAAGTGCTGCGGGCACGGCATGGCCAGGAAGATTTCCAGGTGCGGAACCAGGCCGCTTTGCTGGAAACCATCTCGGAAACCTATAACACCCTGACATTATTATTAGGCTCCATCGCGGTAATCTCGCTGCTGGTGGGTGGTATCGGCGTGATGAACATCATGCTGGTCACCGTCAGGGAACGCACCCGCGAGATCGGCATACGCATGGCGACCGGAGCGCGCATGCGCGATATCCTGCTGCAATTCCTTACCGAAGCCACCGTGGTTTCCGCGGTCGGCGGGGTCATCGGGATTGTTGCCGGTCTGGGGGCCGGGGAAATGATCAGCCGCTTCGATATGCCTGTCTTGTTCACCGTCTCGCCGGTATTACTTGCCTTCGGTTGTTCGGTTGCGACCGGACTCATCTTCGGTTTTGCTCCAGCCCTGAAAGCGGCACACCTTGATCCGGTCGTGGCGCTCGCCAGTGAATGATGAAGCGTTATTTGACTCATGGCCTGCTGTGGTGTTGTTTGCCGTTGACAGCTTGCCAGATCCAGCCTGTTAACGAACCTGTTCCGGTGGACGTACCTGCCCACTGGGACCAGACGGTGGAAAATACAGCGATGTGGCCGGCGCCGGACTGGTGGCGGAATTTCGGCAGCGCTGAACTCGATCGGTTGATGGACGAGGCCCGGAACAATAATCTCGATCTTGCCGCCGCGGCCGCGCGTATCCTCCAGGCCGAAGCACAGGCACGACTCGCCGGTGTGGCCCTGCTTCCTGCAATTGACCTCAGCGCCGGGGCATCAAGGCTGGGCAGTAGCGGAGGGGCTAATCATGTGGACGCCGTAAACTCTTTCGATGTTTCGGTAGGGGCAAGTTATGAGATCGATTTCTGGGGCAAAAACCGGGCGAACCTGGCTGCGGCCCGGGAATCTTTACGAGCAAGCCAGTTCGATCGCGAGACCGTTGCCCTCACGCTGACCTCCGGTGTGGCGATTACCTATTTGCAGGTGTTATCGCTGCGGGAACGTATTGCCATCTCCCGGCTCAACCTGGAAAATGCCGTCAGGGTCCTGAAACTGGTGGAATCACGGGTTAAATACGGTGCAGTTTCACCCCTGGACCTGGCGCAACAACAGAGTTCAGTTGCACGCCTGCGCGCGATAATCCCGCCCCTTGAACAACAGGAACGTGATGCTCGGACCGCCCTGGCATTACTGCTGGGTAAGCCGCCACAGAGTTTTGATGTTGCAGCAACCTCGCTGGATGAAATCACATTACCGGTAGTGGTTGCAGGCCTGCCTTCTGAATTGCTGATACGCCGTCCGGACATTCAAACCGCGGAAGCGCAATTGCGCGCGGCCAATGCGGACATCGCTGCGGCACGCGCCGCCTATTTCCCGAGTATCGGCCTGACCGGTTCCGCCGGATTCGCCAGCACGCTACTCTCCGGACTGCTTGACAGTGGTTTGTTGTATAGCCTGGCGGTATCACTGGCCCAACCGATATTTGACGCCGGTGAACGGGAAGCGCAGGAAGAACTTGCGGTTGCCAGGCGCGATGAGCTTGTGCAGTTCTATCGGGCCTCGATTAACAATGCCTTTGCCGATGTCGATACCGCGCTGGGGACCATCCAGAGCACCGCCGAACAAGAGGGACACCTGATGGAGCAGGTGCGGCAGGCGGAAATCGCCTTGCGCCTCGCGGAACGGCGTTATAAAGAAGGTGCGGAAGACTTGCTGACCGTACTGGTAACCCAACGCGCCTTGTATGATGCGGAGGACCAGCAACAGCAGACCAGGTTGTCACATTTTCAGGCCATGGTCGGCCTGTATCGCGCCCTCGGCGGGGGGTGGGAAGTGGAATCGTAATTGATCAGATGTTAATCCCTTCCCGGGTCATCTTCAGTTTGGTGTGTTTGTTTAATGATTGAATCATAGATATGTTGATATTGTTTTAAAATGATCTTGCCGAAAAGAGGGTCATCTGTATAAACAAAACCCTTTTCGATTTCCGCCCAGTCTTCCTCCGTTAACACCTGTTTGGCTCGGGGAAATAATTTACCTTCCTCGATGTCCATATGGGAACGGGTCAGGTTGATATATTTTCGCAGCAGTTCAGCAAGTATCCGTATTTGTTCTTTTTCTTGGGCATGTAGATGTCCAAGCCTTTCCGCAAGGTCGATGGCCGTTTCGGTGAGCAGCTTGTGCTCGCCAAGCAGGTGGTCAATCACCGGTACCATCTCTTTATCTTTATGCCGCAGTAATTCGAAGATCAGGTCTTCCCGGGGGTGATGATAGAGATCAGGATAATTTGTAATGTACTCCACTATATCAGTGATCAGTCGCAGGTTTGCCGCGCCGGTTTTTTCCAACAGGCTGGTTTGATTTTGGAGGACGTCCATCAAACGGGATATGTTGATATGGTCCTTTCTTAAGATTTCCAACATTGCAGGATTAAAATCGTGGTCTGTCCCGGATTATTTATTGTATATTGGCAAGGATATGCCATTTGTTCGATATAATAAAAGATCTACGACGCTCGTGCGGTTAATCGCCCTAGCGGTCGTCCTCCGTTCCTTTATCGCACCAGGGTTCATGCTGGGAGCATCCGCGGACGGTGGTTTAAGCATCCTTTTCTGTAATGGCCCCGCCGGAGTGTACGCGCAGCAGGACGGGCATGACCACCATGTCCATCATCATGGCGGCGATCATGGCTCCGGGCATCAAACTCATGTAACGCCCGCGTGTAGTCACTGGTCGACAAGCGGAACCTTTGTCGCCACCGCCCTGATCGCTCCCGTCTTGCCTGTGGTCAGTCCGGATAAGGACAGTACTATCTTGCAGTCAGCGGTTGTTCAGTCATATTTAATTACCCCTCGCGTTACCCGCGGTCCTCCCGCCCTCATTTGATTTAATCCAGCGTTCAGGCCACGCCTTGTCCAGGCGGCGCACATCGGTGTGCGCGTTATTTAAAAATCAGATTTTTTGAGGAAAGAAAGATGAAACTGTCGGGAGTTTTCTTAGTAGTCTTTGCAGTGATATTTTTTACGATACCGATCGTGAAAGCGGACCATGCGAGCCCGGGATTTGAGACGGGTGTGGCAGGCCCCATCATGACTGTGCCCGGCGCCACCATGCCCAAAGGTGATTATGTATTCGGATTGGGCGTGCAATTTATCGATATGGATGAATTAACCGATGCCGAACTCGAGGCATTGGGCGCTGCGGATGAAGATGTACACAGTACGGGCAGCCTGCTGAATCCCTCTATTAATTTTGCCTATGGCGTTACCGCTGACCTGACCCTGGGCGTCAGCCTGCCCTATGTTGAAAGAAGCAATATACGCGCCGCCCACAATAATGCCGGAGTGGGAGAGGTGGAAATTGCTGGAGATGCAGCGGGCATGGGGGATGTCACGTTGTTCGGCCAATACCGGTTTTTTAAAACCGACAGGGCGGACATCGCAATTATCGCCGGAATGAAAATGCCGACCGGTGACAGCAGCGAACGCGAGGCCGGAGGAGATCTGTTCGAAACCGAGCACCAACCGGGTTCCGGATCGTGGGATCCGTTTGCGGGTATTTCGTTTGATCACAATTTCGGACGTATTGGATTATCCGCCAATGTTCTGTATACCTTTACCGGCGAGGGCGATCAACAGACCGAACTGGGGGATATCTTTAACTACAATGCAGCCCTGAGCTACCGTGCGTATCGTCCTGAGGACGATCACGATCACCATCAACATGCGCACAATGTTATCGATTACGCAGACCTGGTGCTGGAGCTGAATGGCGACATGCGTGCGCGGACTGAAATTAATGGTGAAGAAGAGGAACACTCCGGGGGGCATACATTATATATATCACCCGGTTTCCGGCTGGGCTTTGGCCACCGCTGGTCGGTCTATACGTCTTTTGGAGTGCCGGTGGTCAATGATTTTAACGGCCGGCAGAGCGAACCGGATTACCGCATCATCGGCGGCATCAGTACTACTTTTTAACCGGGATTCTTTCCCCGAATTTCTTCGGTTGTTGCGAGGGTACGCTGAACCAGGTTTCGTCGTCGAGACGCAGGGCGGCCAGGGTACCCCCCCAGAGGCAGCCGGTGTCCAGGGGATAGACATTATATTTTACAAAATTTTTGATATTGCCGAGATGCACCGTGGACCAGTGGCCGAAGATGATTTTTTCATTTTTTGTCTTGCGGGATTTTAGCGTGAACCAGGGTTGATAAGGTTTGGGCTGTGACCCCGGCGGGCCTTTTTCATCCAGCGCCAAGCGCCCGGATTCATCACAGTAACGCAAGCGGGTAAAGGCGTTGGTGATAAAGCGGATCCTTTTCCAGCCCTTCAGATCCGTCGCCCAGGTGTCGGGTTGATCACCATACATATGATCGAAGAAGGAGGCATAATCCGCCCGGTCCAGGAACCGCTCCACTTCCCGGGCATATTCCGCGGCCTCGACGATGTCCCATTGCGGCGGCAGGCCGGCATGGATGAGTGTAAATCCAAGATCTTCATCGCGATGGAACAGCGGACGGGTCCGCAGCCAGTCCAGAAGTTCCTTGCTGTCCGGAGCGGCAAGAATTGTATCCAGGGTATCCTTTCTGTGCTTGTTCGATGGGTCATGGGCGACGGCCAGCAGGTGCAGATCGTGATTACCGAGCACAATGACGGTCTCTTGCCCCAGGTTTTTGACAAAACGCATCGTTTCCAGAGACTGCGGACCGCGATTGACCAGGTCACCGACGAACCAGAGCCGGTCGCGCGCCGGATCGAATTTTATTTTATCGAGCAGCGCCAGCAGTTCCCGGTAACACCCCTGGATGTCACCGATGACATAAGTAGCCATATAAAAGTTACAAGTTACAAGTCATAAGTCACAAGATATAAGTCATTAAGTAACAACTGACTACGGACAACGGACAAATGACAAGTGACGGTCTGTCAATGAATTGTATGCGGTACGGCGAGATTAAATACGGGGATTTCCGCTTCGAATTCAACACCGTCATCTGCAATCATATGGTACTCCCCCTGCATGCAGCCGACGGGTGTTTCGAGCATGGCGGCGCTGGTGTAGCGAAATGAATCGCCGGGCGTGAGGTGGGGTTGTTCGCCGACCACGCCTTCCCCGCGCACTTCCTGTACCTTGTTATTGGCATCGGTGATGACCCAGTGACGGCCCAGCAACTGCACCGGAACGGAACCGGTGTTGGTGATGGTGATGGTATAGGCGAACATAAAACGGCCCTGTTCCGGCATGGATTGTTCCCGGACATAAGTCGTTTCCACCTCGACCGTGATGTGATACTGCTGTTTGTACATGGCATCATTTCACCCGAATAAAACCAGACATGCAAGTCGGTTGCCGTTTGATTTAGAAATCGGAACAGCCAGTAAGTGTAATCAACATGGAGATCGATCCAGGCGGCGGTAGCTGATGGCTTCGCCCAGGTGGGCGGGATCGATGTGATTCGAATCCGCCAGGTCGGCAATGGTACGCGCCACCTTGAGGATGCGGTGCATCGCGCGCGCTGACAGGCCTAGGCGCTGGATGGCCTGTTCCAGCAGCCTGTTGCCGCCAGCATCCAGGTCGCAGAATTTTTCCACTTCGCGATTGTTGAGTTTATGGTTGGCCTTCCCGGCGCGTCCCAGTTGTTTCTCACGGGCCGCGATGATGCGCGCCTGAACGTCCAGGCTGCCTTCGCAAGGCGATCGGGATTTCTCCAGGAGTATTTGCTGTGGCACATTCGGGACTTCGATGTGCAGATCTATGCGATCCAGAAGCGGTCCGGAGATGCGCTGCCGGTAGCGTTGCACCTGTTCCGCCGTGCAGCGGCAACGGCCGTTGCTGTCGCCCAGATAACCGCAGGGGCAGGGGTTCATGGCGGCCACCAGCTGGAATTGCGCCGGAAATTCCGCCTGGTGGGCGGCACGGGAAATGATGATCCTTCCCGACTCCAGGGGTTCACGCAGGACCTCGAGCACGCGCCGATCGAATTCCGGCAGTTCGTCCAGAAACAACACGCCGTGATGCGCGAGCGAAATCTCGCCGGGTCGCGGATGGCTGCCGCCGCCGACCAGCGCCACGCCGGAAGCGGTGTGATGCGGGCAACGGAAAGGCCTTTGTTTCCACCGGGCGGGATGGAACCCGGAGGCACTGATGGAAGCCACTGCTGCAGATTCCAGTGCCTGTTCCTCGGTCATGGGCGGCAGGATCCCGGGCAAACGCTCGGCCAGCATGGTTTTGCCGGTGCCCGGGGGACCGACCATGATCAGGTTATGCTCCCCGGCAGCGGCAATTTCCAGGGCCCGCTTGGCGTGTTGCTGGGCGCGTACGTCCGCAAGGTCCTTGTCCAGCAAAGGTTGGCTGCCGGCGGGACATGCCTCCGGCCGGGGCAAGGCTTGTACACCGGCAAGATGTGCGCAAACCGCCAAGAGGTGATCGGCGGCCAGGATCCCGGCGTCATTGACCAGGCTGGCCTCAACGGCATTGCCGGTGGGTAGTATCAATGTCCGTCCGGCATTTTTGGCGGCACAGGCTACCGGCAGAATACCGCGGATGGGACGCAAGTCACCGGTTAACGCAAGCTCCCCGATGAATTCATGGTGATTCAGGCTCACGGAAGGTATCTGGTTGGAGGCGGCCAGAATGCCGAGGGCGATGGCAAGATCAAAACGCCCGCCTTCCTTGGGCAGATCGGCGGGCGCAAGATTGATGGTGATGCGATGCAGGGGAAATTCAAAATTATTATTAAGGATGGCGCTGCGCACGCGTTCCTTGCTTTCCCGTACCGCTGCTTCCGGCAATCCCACGATGGACATGCCCGGCAAGCCGTTGCTGAGATGGACTTCGATGGTAACGAGGGGCGCCTGTATGCCGACTGCGGCGCGGGAATAGATAATGGCGATCTTCATAGTCCTTTATGTTCCAAGCTTGACTGTCCTGGCGCCGTTCCTGGCTGAAAGTTGTTTTCAGTTTTCTATTCTACGAGGAATTATTTTTTTTTGGTAATTTTCTCTTCCATTTGCGCCAGTTGGTTCTGTATTTTTTCCAGCGCGGCGCGGGTACGGGACAGCAGTTCCGCCTGCACGTCGAATTCCTCGCGCGTTACGAGGTCCAATTTCGCCAGGCCCGCCGTAATGACGGCCTTCAGGTTTTTCTCCATATCCATCCTGGCCTGGTGCAGATCGGCCGGTAATGACGCCAGTATCTGTTTCACCAGGTTTTCAATTCTGTAGTCGTTTGACATTCATCCTCACCATTTGAGTTTATGCATCAATCGCTGGTATTGGTGTGAAAGTTTTCTGTATACATTCCGCCCTATTTACGTGCAATTTTATGATTATTGTGCACTGTTATTGTGCAACCTAAACTGGTAACACAATATTTAACTTGTTATAATACAAAAGATTTATTATATAACTAATTGTAAAATATAGTATAAGTGCTTACTGGCATAGAACGTGCTAATTCGTTAAGAAACATGAACCTGGTCACAAAATAATATACCGACATAGAGAGAGGTTACCATGAGAAATCTAATCCTGTTCATCTCGTCCCTGCTGGCTGTCCCTGCCGTGCTGGCAGAGGAGGAAGCATCCCCGCATTCCTTTACCGCCAATGTTTCTATTTCTACCGACTACCGCTTC
>Ga0055437_10000017_pt1 | contig 13921 bp, 13 predicted proteins | sample Browns_ThreeSqC__2_FD_57731 | JGI IMG/M metagenome (GOLD analysis project Ga0055437, IMG submission 57731) | Wetland microbial communities from San Francisco Bay, California, USA, that impact long-term carbon sequestration - Browns_ThreeSqC_D2 | ecosystem: Environmental > Aquatic > Marine >...
ACGGGCCCCGTGCCGCGGGCAAATGATCTGATCGCCTTCCATGACTTCGTTTGGATCAAGGCCGCAACCCAGAATGGGGGATCCATCATGGGTGCAGACGTCTTCAAGGGCGTAATACTTGCCCTCCAGGTTGATAACGGCGATAGCAACCCCGTCCACGGTGACCAGCCGGGTTTGACCGGGACCGAATTCACTGGCAGGGACCACATTAGTCCATTCTGACATCGGACTTTCCCTAATATAGACCGGTCTCTAGCTGCGCCGCCTCGGACATCATGCTCTGGTTCCAGGGGGGATCGAAAGTCAACTCCACGTTCACTTCCGTGACATTGGGGACACCGGCAACCTTGCTGCGCACATCTTCGACGAGGAACTGGCCCATGCCGCAGCCGGGGGCGGTGAGGGTCATGACGATGTCCACCCGGTTGCCGCCGCCGGGGACGGGTGTAACCCCGCAATGATAAATGAGTCCGAGGTCCACGATATTGATCGGAATTTCCGGATCGTAACAGGTACGCATCTGCGCCCAGATTTGCTCTTCATCCACCTTGCCGTCCGTCGTGACGAGGCGGGGCGGCCCGGATTGTTCGACGGCAAAGCCGAGGGCATCAGCGTCCATGGGGCCGATGCGCGCCAGGTTGCCGTTGACATTGACCGTATAGGAACCGCCCAATGCCTGGGTGATGAGCACCTCGGTGCCACGGGGCAGTAACAACGGCGTCCCGGACGGAATCAGGACGGCCTCGCAATCGCGGTTAATGGTGATGGATTCGTGTTCGTGCATGACGGTTTATTCCGTGGAGACCGGTGTTTTGTCTCCTTCAAGCGCGGACTGCAGTGTGTGCCAGCACAGTGTTGCGCACTTGACGCGCGCGGGATATTCACGGACGCCGAGCAACGCGGCCAGCTTGCCGAGTTGTGCCGCCTGTTCCGGGCCAGGCGCATGTTCATCGGTCACCAGTTCATGAAAAGTGTTGAACATGCGTTCGGCCTCCGCCAGCGTTTTGCCTTTCAGGGCATCGGTCATCAAGGACGCGGAGGCCACCGAGATCGCGCAGCCGCTGCCGTCAAAATGCAAATCGGAAATGCGGCCGTCATCCAGCTTGACGTAAAGGTTCAGCCGGTCGCCGCACAGGGGATTGTAGCCCTCGGCGACGCGATCGGCGTTTTCCAGTTTGCCGAAATTCCGCGGATGGCGGTTGTGGTCGACGATGATTTCCTGGTAGAGGGACTTGAGGTCAAACATCATGCAAATATCTCCCGGCAGCGTTTCAACCCCTGCATCAATCGGTCGATTTCCGCACGGGTGTTATAGCAGGCAAACGAGGCCCGGGTGGTGGCGGGTAAGCTGAAATGTTCCATCACCGGCATGGCGCAATGATGTCCGGTGCGCACCGCAATTCCTTCATGATCCAGGATCGTCCCGACATCGTGGGGGTGGATCCCGGCCAGGGTGAACGACAGGATCCCTGACTTGAACCGGGCCGTGCCGATGATGCGGAGGCCTTTGATCCCGCCTGCGGCGTCGGTGGCATAGGTCGTCAGGTCAGCTTCATGGGCGGCAATATTGTCGAGCCCAATCCTCGTCACATAATCGATGGCTGCGCCCAGTCCAATCACGCCGGAAATATGCGGCGTGCCAGCCTCAAATTTGTACGGTAAATCATTGAATACGGTTTTTTCCAGGGTCACGGCCTTGATCATGTCTCCCCCTCCCTGCCACGGGGGCATGGCGTCCAGCAGTTTTTCCTTGCCGTACAGCACACCGGTGCCAGTGGGGCCATAGAGTTTGTGCCCGGAGAACACATAGAAATCACAATCCAGCGCCTGCACATCGACGACTGTATGCGCGATGGCCTGCGCCCCGTCAATCAGGATGACGGCCCCGTGCGCATGCGCCATGTCGATGATTCTTTTTACCGGGTTGATGGTGCCGAGAGCATTGGAGACATGCGTCAATGCCACCAGCCGGGTTTTCGGTCCCAACAGTTTTTCATAGGCATCCAGTAGCAGTTCACCGTTGTCATTGATGGGTACGGCCCTCAATACGGCGCCGGTCTGGCCGGCGAGCATTTGCCAGGGCACGATGTTGGAGTGGTGTTCCATCTCCGAAATAATGATCTCATCCCCGGCGCGTAGCAGCGGCCGGGCGTAGGCCTGGGCGACGAGGTTGATGGCCTCGGTCGTGCCGCGCGTGAAAATGATTTCCTTCCACGACGGCGCATGGATGAATTTCTGTATCTGCCGGCGGGCATTCTCGAAAGCGGCGGTAGCCTGTTCGCTCAGGGTGTGCACGCCGCGATGGATATTCGCATTGTATGTGCGGTAATAATGATCCACTGCCTCTATCACCTGCAACGGTTTCTGGGTGGTGGCGGCATTATCGAGATAGGCCAGGAGTTTGCCGTGCACATGCTGCTGCAGGATCGGAAAGTCCGCGCGCAGGCCGTCGACATCAAGGAGATGCTTGGGATCCATGATATGCCTTACGATATTTCCCGTCATACGGCAAACTCCCGGATGAGGTCCGGTTCGGGCAGACGGCCGATGATCATCTGTTCGAGGTAACGGCGTAACGGCGCCATGGTGATGTCCCTGATGATTTCATCGGCGAAGGCAAAGGTCAGCAGGTTCCTGGCCGTGGTTTCGTCCAGGGCGCGGGAGCGCAGGTAAAAAAGCATGTCCTGGTCCAGTTGGCCGACGGTCGCGCCGTGCGCACACTTGACGTCATCGGCATATATTTCGAGTTCCGGTTTGGTATCGACTTCGGCGGTGTCGGAAAGGAGCAGGTTGGCGTTGTTCTGTGATGCATCGGTCTTCTGCGCCTGCGCATGGACGACGACCTTGCCGTTGAAGACGCCGCGGGCGTGGTCATTGAGCACCCCGCGGTAATTTTCGTGGCTCCGGGTGCGCGGCCGCAAATGGTCGACGCGGGTGTGATTGTCGATATGCTGGCGCCCTCTGGCCAGGTACAGGCCGTTCAACCTGATACCTGCTCCTTCCGCATCCAGCCGCGCGCGGATATCATTCCGCACCAGTGCACCGCCGAGGGCGATGGAACAGGATTCGACCCGGCTGTCCTGCCCCTGCCGGATTTCAAAGTTGCCGATATGGTAGCAACCACGTCCTTCGTGCTGGACCTTGTAGTGCTGCAGTACCGCCCCTTTCTGCACACAGGCTTCGGTAACGGTGTTGGTGAAATAACTGCCCTCGTCCAGCCCGCAATAACTCTCGATGATCGTGGCACCGGCGTTTTCGGATAGTACGATCAGGTTGCGCGGGTGGGCGGCAAAGGGTTGTTCATGTTTGCCGGAGAGATACAAAAGATGCACAGGTTTTTCCAGTACCGTGTCCGCCGGGACAAATATCAGGCAGCCGTGCTGGATAAAGGCCGTGTTCAGGGCCGTGAAGGGATTAACCCCGGCATCGGCATAATGCGAAATATGACTGCTGATCAGGGCCTGATGACGGGTGGCGGCCGCGGCCAGGTTCTCGATGATGACGCCCTCCGGCAGGTTCCCCGCCGAAGAATATTCCGCGGCATAGCGGCCGTTGATAAACACCACTTCATGACAATCCAGCCCGGCAGGACGCGCCTTGTTCACGCTGTCCCGGTCGATGCTGTCGCCGCCGTCCTGGGGCAGGACGAAATTCCCGCCGGCGATAGGACGCACATCGGTATATTTCCAGTTTTCCTCGCGCTTTCCCGGAAAGCCCATGTTCCGGAACAGTTCGGCTCCCGAGTTGCGTACGGATTCCAGGCCGTCGCCGGCAAGCCGGGTGCTGAATTGCCGGTAGTTCTCCAGGTAATGATTGATTGCCGGTGTGCTCATGCCGCCGCCGTCTCCCCCCGGACCCAGTCATACCCCTTTTCCTCAAGCTGCAATGCCAGTTCACGGTCGCCGGATTTGACAATCCGGCCGTCGGACAGCACATGCACGCGGTCCGGAATGATGTAATCCAGCAGGCGCTGATAGTGCGTGACGAGGATGATGGCGCGGTCCGGGCTGCGCAGGCGGTTGACGCCTTCAGCCACGATTTTCAGCGCATCGATATCCAGCCCGGAATCCGTTTCATCGAGTATGGCGAGCCTGGGTTCCAGCACGGCCATCTGGAAGATTTCATTACGCTTCTTCTCGCCACCGGAAAATCCCTCGTTGACGGCGCGGCCCAGCAGTTCATCCTTCATTTTTACGACCCGGGCCTTTTCCCTGGCCAGGTTGAGAAATTCCATGGCATCCAGCGGGCCCTGGCCGCGATAGGCACGAATGGCGTTCAACGCCGCCTTGAGCATGTAGACGTTGTTCACTCCCGGGATTTCGACGGGATACTGAAACGCGAGAAAAATGCCTTCGCAGGCGCGCTGTTCCGGAGGCAGGACCGTCAGGTCCTTGCCGAGATAGGTAATCGATCCCTGCGTAATCACATAGCCCTCGCGCCCGGCGAGGACGTTCGCCAGCGTGCTCTTGCCGGAACCGTTGGGCCCCATGATGGCGTGCACCTCTCCGGCGTGGACCGCGAGGTCTACCCCTTTGAGGATCTTCTTGTTGTCCACACTTACATGGAGATTTTTAATATTCAGCATACTTTATCCAAATAGTGAAAAGTGCAAAGTGAAAAGTTAAAAGGTTTTTTCTCTTTTCTCTTTTCACTTTTGACTTGTAACTGTAGTCATCCGACCGCGCCCTCCAGCGTAACGCTTAACAGTTTCTGCGCCTCGACGGCGAATTCCATCGGCAGTTCCTTGAAAACGTCGCGGCAGAAGCCGTTGACGATCATGTTGACCGCGTCTTCCTCGCTGATGCCGCGCTGCCGGCAGTAGAACAACTGGTCATCATTGATGCGCGAGGTGGTCGCCTCGTGTTCCACCTGGGCGCTCGCGTTTTTTGTTTCGATGTAGGGAAACGTGTGCGCACCGCACTTGTCGCCCATCAACAGCGAATCACATTGCGTATAGTTGCGCGCGCCGGCGGCGTTATTGCCGATTTTAACCAGGCCGCGGTAGGAGTTCTGGCCGTGGCCGGCGGAGATGCCCTTGGCGATGATGGTGCTGCGCGTGTTCCTGCCGAGATGGATCATCTTCGTGCCGGTGTCCGCCTGCTGGTAGTTGTTGGTGACGGCGACGGAATAAAATTCGCCGACGGAATTGTCTCCGCGCAGGATGCAACCCGGATATTTCCAGGTGATGGCGGAGCCGGTTTCCACCTGAGTCCAGGAGATCCGGGAATTCCGGCCGCGGCAGTCCCCGCGCTTGGTGACAAAGTTGTAGATGCCACCCTTGCCCTCGGCGTCTCCGGGATACCAGTTCTGCACGGTGGAATATTTAATCTGCGCGTTGTCCAGGGCGATGAGCTCGACCACGGCGGCATGCAGCTGGTTTTCATCGCGCATGGGCGCCGTGCATCCTTCCAGGTAACTGACATGACTGCCTTCCTCGGCGACGATCAACGTGCGTTCAAACTGACCGGTCTTCGAGGCATTGATGCGGAAATAGGTGGAAAGCTCCATCGGGCAGCGCGTGTTTTTCGGGATGTAGCAAAATGATCCGTCGGTGAATACGGCCGAATTCAGCGCCGCATAGAAATTGTCCGCGATGGGGACCACGGAGCCGAGATATTGCCGCACCAGGTCCGGATGGTTATGTACGGCCTCGGAAAAGGAACAGAAGATCACGCCGGCCGCGGCCAGTTTCTCCTTGAAGGTGGTGGCGACAGAGACGCTGTCAAACACCGCATCGACCGCCACCCCCGCCAGCATCTTCTGTTCGTGCAGCGGGATCCCCAGCTTGGCGTAGGTTTCCAGCAGTTTGGGATCGACCTCATCCAGGCTTTTGGGCGCGTCTTTTACCGACCGCGGCGCGGAGTAATAGGAAATCGCCTGGTAATCGATCGGTTCATAATGCACGTGCGCCCACTTTGGTTGCTCCATCTTCAACCACTGCTGATAGGCCTTCAGGCGGAAATCGAGCAACCAGCGCGGTTCATTTTTCTTGTGCGATATAAAGGCGATAACCTCGGCATTCAGGCCGGGCGCAACCGTGTCCGCCTCGATCTCGGTGACGAAACCTTGCGTATATTTTTTCTGTACCAGCGCTTCCAGGTTTTCAGGTTTGGTGGCCATCGGTTTTTCTCAAGCGTGCAGGTCGGGGCGGTGCGTTATTTGGCGGAGTCCTTGATATTGAAGCTCTCGCCGCAACCGCAGGTGGTCTGTACATTCGGGTTGTTGAATTTGAAACCGGCATTGAGGCCCTCGCGGACAAAATCAAGTTCCGTCCCGGCCAGGTAGCGCAGGCTGTCCTCATCGGTAACGACCGTGACGCCCCGCGACACAAATACCAGATCTTCGGCGTCAATCTTGTCCGCGGGCTGGACCACGTACTGATAACCGGAACAGCCGGTGGGCTTAACGGCCACGCGCAGGCCGGCACCCCCTCCGTTTTTGGTCAGGAAGTTCTTTACATGCGCGGCGGCGCGTTCAGTGAGATGAATACCTTCGGACATCGGTGGCCTCTCTCAGTGGGGATGAAATTGCAAAACGGCGACATCCTGGCGCGCCGAAATCTGCCGGATATTCTTGCGCTGAATCAATTCTCCCAGGGTGACACTCCGGAGAAACTCCGAGATCTGGTGGTTCAGGTCTTCCCACAGGTCGTGGGTCAGGCAGCGTAACTCCCCCTGGCAGTTTTCCTGTCCTCCGCAGCGCGTGGCGTCCACCGGTTCATCCACGGCATCGATGACGTCCCGCACCGAGATCTCGGCGGCAGGCCTTTTCAGGCGGTAACCGCCGCCCGGACCACGGGCGCTCTCTATCAGCATGTTTTTCCTGAGTTTGGAAAACAGTTGTTCCAGATAGGCGAGGGAGATGTCCTGTCTCCTGGCAATATCTGCCAGATTGATGGGACCTTTTACATCATGCAGTGCCAGATCGAGCATGGCGGTTACGGCATAACGGCCTTTGGTGGTCAGTTTCATAGCAATTTCCTGTGGTTATCGCGTCCTCTGTGGACATTAAAAGGCTAACAAAACCAACTAAATTAGTCAAGTATATAACCAACTATTTTATTTGGTTATAGTCTGGTGGGAGGATAAAAATGGATAACTTTGCCGCTACCTGATCGCCATTTCATCCAAGGGGCGGGGGACTTTCGTCGAATTAATGTACTTTCAGGGCTTTTTCAGCCTGTCCTTCAGTTCCGATATTTCTTCATCAACCTTGTGCATGTGATCCAGGATGGAATCCAGGGCGTTCTGGATCGGATCCGGCATGTCTTTGCGTTCGGCATAGGCTTCAAACCCGATCTTTTTCGCCATCGCTTCCCGCTGGGCGGCCCGTTCTTCGCCGTTCTTCTTGACAACGACGTGGCCCGGGACACCGACCACGGTCGCACCCGCGGGGACGTCCTTCACGACCACGGCATTGCAACCGATGCGCGCCCCGGCGCCGATGGTAATCGGGCCGAGAATCTTGGCGCCGGCGCCGATGACGACGTTGTTTTCCAGCGTGGGATGGCGCTTGCCCTTTTGCCAGGTGGTGCCGCCGAGCGTCACGCCGTGGTAGATCGAGCAATCATCACCGATCTCGGAAGTCTCGCCGATCACGATGCCCATGCCATGATCGATAAAGAAGCGCCTGCCAATCCTCGCGCCCGGATGGATCTCGATACCGGTGAAGAAGCGGACCAGATGAGCGCTGACACGGGCCAGCAGGAACAGTCCTTTATTCCACAACCAGTGATTGAAGCGGTGCATAAGGATGGCCTGGAAACCGGGGCAGGTAAGCACGGTTTCAGGCACGGAACGCGCGGCGGGATCGCGTTCAAATACGACCTGGATTTCTTCTTTGAAGGTTTCAAACATTTTAATTTTTTGAATTTCCAAGCATGGCTTTGAACTTGACAATTTGATCGGTGATCAAATGTTTTTGTGCATTGATATCGGCAAGACGTTGTTTCTTGCTTGCAATAACATCTTGTGGAGCACGTTCAATAAAGTTTTTATTCTCCAGCTCCTTCGAGATTCTTTCCGCCTCATTTTCCAGTTTAATACGTTCTTTTTCCCGTTTTTCAATCTCGTCCGCCGGATTGATGAAAGCAGCCAGCGGGACCGCGATCGTCATCTCACCAGCGAGTGCTGTTACGGCATCGCCAGGCAGTATGTCAGGTATTGTAATCGATGTTGTTCTTGCCAGTGTGTGAATATAGTGCGTATTGGCTGCGAGCCATTGCCGTTCCCGGGCATTACCTCCCTTGACATTGACTGAGAGAGGTTTCCCCGGAGGAATATCCCGTTCCGCACGGATACGCCGCACACCAAGAATAAATGATTTTACCCAGTTGATCTCATCAACTGTGGATGTCTCCACCTCCACTTCATTCATCGCCGGATATGCCTGAAGCATGATGGTGTTTCCGGTCTTGCTGATGATCGGTGCAACCCGCTGCCAGAGTTCTTCCGTGATAAAGGGAATGAACGGGTGCAACAAACGCAGCAGGATTTCCAGCACGTTAATTAATGTATGGAGCGTGCCGCTTTTTAGCGCCGCGGAGGCGTCCCGCGCATTCAAGGTGGTTTTGGACAGTTCCAGATACCAGTCGCAGTATTCATCCCAGGTGAATTCATGGAGCGCCTGCGTGGCGAGATCAAAACGATAGCTGTTGATGGCCGTGGTAACATCGGCAATGGCCTGCGCCAGGCGGGTGTTGATCCAGCGTTCCGCTAGACCGAATTCTTTTGCGCCGTGATTGATGTCCAGCGCCTGGGTTTCCAGGCTCATCATGACATAACGGGTGGCATTCCAGAGCTTGTTGCAGAAATTGCGGTAACCACCGATGCGTCCCACGTCGAAGCGGATGTCGCGGCCCTGCGTGGCGAGAGAACTGAACGTGAAGCGCAGTGAGTCAGTGCCGTAGACGGCAATGCCGTCCGGAAACTGCTGGCGCGTTGTTTTTTCTATTTTCGGGGCGTCCTGCGGGCGCATGAGACCGGAGGTGCGTTTCCGCACCAGCGCTTCGAGATCAATACCATCGATCAAATCGAGGGGATCAAGGATATTGCCCCTGGACTTCGACATCTTGTGTCCCTCGGCGTCGCGCACGAGTCCATGGACGTACACCTCGCGGAAAGGCACGTCGCCGGTGAACTTGATGCCCATCATGATCATGCGCGCGACCCAGAAGAAGATGATGTCAAAACCGGTGACCAGCACACTGGTGGGATAAAAAGTTTTCAGTTCCGCGGTCTGTGCCGGCCAGTCGAGCGTGGAGAACGGCCACAGCGCGGAGGAGAACCAGGTGTCGAGCACATCATCGTCCTGTTGCAACCGGATCTCCGCGCCCAGGTTTTCCCGTTTGCGGATCTCCGTTTCGGACTCACCCACGTAAATTTTTCCATCCTGGTCATACCAGGCCGGGATCTGGTGCCCCCACCAGAGCTGGCGGCTGATACACCAGTCCTGGATGTTGCGCATCCATTCAAAATAGGTCTTGGCCCAGTTTTCCGGGATGAACCTGATACGGCCGTCTTCCACCGCCTTGATGGCCGGCGCTGCGAGCGGCGCAATCTTTACGTACCACTGATCGGTGAGGTAGGGCTCGATCACGGCATTGGACCGATCGCCGCGTGGCACCATGAGTTTGTGCGGTTCGGTTTTTTCCAGCAGTCCTGCCGCTTCGAGATCGATCACGATTTTTTTGCGGGCGGCAAAGCGGTCCATGCCCCGATATGCAGGCGGCGCATTTTCATTGATGGCCGCATCGATGGTGAAGATGTTAACGAGCGGCAGCTGGTGGCGTTGTCCCACGGCGTAATCGTTGAAGTCGTGCGCCGGTGTGATCTTCACGCAACCGGTGCCGAATTCAGGATCGACATACTCATCGGCGATGATGGGGATGGTGCGACCGGTTAAAGGCAGATTGATTTGTTGGCCGAGGAGTTGCAGGTAACGATCATCTTCCGGATGCACGGCCACCGCCGCATCGCCCAGCATGGTCTCAGGCCTCGTGGTGGCCACAACCAGGTGACCGCTGCCATCGGCCAGCGGATATCGGATGTGCCAGAGATTGCCGTTCTCTTCGGCCGAGATGACTTCGAGGTCGGAAATCGCGGTGTGCAGTACGGGGTCCCAGTTGACGAGGCGTTTGCCGCGGTAAATCAAACCCTCATGATAGAGATCGATAAAAACTTTCTGCACGGCCCTGGATAAACCTTCATCCATGGTGAAACGTTCGCGTGACCAGTCCATGGAAGTGCCGAGGCGGCGCAACTGGCGGATAATGGTGTTCCCTGACTCCTGTTTCCAGTTCCAGACGCGCTGTACAAACTTGTTTCGCCCCAGGTCGTGGCGCGTTTTGCCCTCCTGCTCGAGTTGCCGCTCCACCACCATTTGCGTGGCGATGCCGGCATGGTCTGTCCCGCATTGCCAGAGCGTTCGATCGCCGCGCATGCGGTGATAGCGGATCAGGATGTCCATCAGCGTGTGCTGGAAGGCATGCCCCATATGCAGGCTGCCGGTGACATTGGGCGGCGGCAGCATGATGCAGTAAGCCGGACCGTTACCGGCAGGAGCGAAATAACGGTGTTCTTCCCAGTATTGATAGAGGCGTGTTTCTATGGCCCCGGGATCGTAGGTCTTGTCCATGAAGTTATAACCGGTGGATGCCGTTCACCCTGTTGAAGGTGCGGCATTATGCCAGTAATAAGGAGAGTTAAGGAACCTCCGGGTAAACAGCTAGAGTCGTGTCCCATGAACTGCTTTCATAAATAGTCCCCCGCCCATTGTATGGACGGCGACACGCCGCAAGTACTTGCAAGCTGCGCTCCTGCTCCGCTCGCAAGTCCTGGGCCTGCTTTCCTGCAGGCCGTACGGCGCAGTGCGCCGTACCCCTGTAGGCTCGGTTGCGGCATCCCTGCCTCCACACGGTCGCCTTTCCATCCAACAGGCGGGAGACTTTCGCAGGTATGCCGTAGCACATGACACTAGTTGGAGTTTTCTTGACAACAATGCCCGGCCGGGAAAAGCTGTATAAGTATCAGGATGGATCACCATCCGGGTTTTCCCTTTTGGGTTTCTTCAGGCCGGATTCGAGCTGGGTTTTGAGTTCGCTCATGATGCTGTCCTTGATCGTGTCTTTGAGAATAGTGACCAGGGCGTCAAGTTCCCCCGCGAGTTTTTCCTCCACGTTGCCGATGATATTTTCCAGTTGTTCAGGACTGATGGCTTCCTGCTGCGACGGAGGGTCCGTCAGATGTTCCTGGTTCAGCAACATTTCCATGTCGTCAATGTAATCCGTTCCGTCCGGATCGATAATTTCGTCCAGGACGGGGATGCCGGTAGTGCCGGTCTGTTCCTGGGGCACGCTGGCCTTGTCGCTGATCAGGCCTTCGAGTTCTTTGATAGTATCGTTGAGCGCCCCGGAGTCTGACTTGAACAAGGGCCCGGGGCGGGCCGGGAATTTAGGTATGGTCATGGTCTGAATCCAGCGTATGGTTATGCAACTCATAGCCCCGCTCGCGGTAAGACTTATAGCGCTTGCGGGCCTGGTCTTTCTGCCTGTTATCTCCCGCTACTATTTCTACAATTCTAGCAAACCTCTCCGCCGCTGCGGGAATATCCATGGTCAGATTGATTAGAACATCATAATTAGCCGGTGGGCCGTTATGCCAGCCGATCACCACGCGTTCAACCGGTGTGCCCGCGGTGTCCAGAACGACATGAGGCAGGAAACTGATGTCATTGAAGGTCCAGAGCAGATCATCGATGACGCCGGCGTCCTCTCTCGTGGCCGTCTCGACGTAGACCGTGTGTCCCTGTTGCCAGGCCTTGTTGGCGATGGTGCAGGCGAACCGCTCGGTAGAGCTGTTTTCAGGCAGCACATAGAAATCCACCCTGGGCATGGCTGTCAACGGATTACTTGCATCGTTCCAGCAGGTATTGGGTAAGGAGGGGCACAGGGCGGCCGGTAGCACCCTTGTTCTTGCCGTTGGTCCAGGCCGTCCCGGCGATATCCAGGTGCGCCCAGTGAAATTTCTCGGTGAAGCGCGACAGAAAACAGGCGGCGGTGATGGTGCCCGCTTCCTTGCCGCCGATATTGGCCATGTCGGCAAACGGGCTGGACAACTGCTTGTTGTACTCCTCCCAGAGCGGCAGTTGCCAGGCGCGATCACCGCTGGTTTCTCCTGCGCTGAGCAGGTCCCGGGCCAGGGGAGTATGGTTGCTTAACAGACCGGAGGCATGATTGCCCAGGGCGACCACACAGGCCCCGGTGAGTGTGGCGATGTCGATGACTACGTCAGGATGGAAACGTTCGGCATAGGTGAGTGCATCGCACAGGATGAGACGCCCTTCCGCGTCGGTGTTCAGGATCTCCACCGTCTGTCCCGACATGCTTTTTACGATATCTCCGGGTTTTGTTGCTTTACCCCCTGGCATGTTTTCCGTGGCGGGGATGACACCGATGATGTTCAGCGGCAGTTCCATCGAGGCGGCCGCCAGCAAGGTGCCGAGCACACTGGCCGCCCCGCACATATCGAACTTCATTTCGTCCATGGCCGCGGCCGGCTTGATGGAGATACCACCCGTATCAAAGGTCACGCCCTTGCCCACCAGCACGACGGGTTTGGCGTCTTTTTTCGCGCCCCTGTATTCCAGGGTGATGAGTTTTGCCGGTTCCGCGCTGCCGCGCGCTACCGACAGGAGGGTATTCATGCCCAGTTTGGACATTTCTTCCTCCTCCAGGACCTGGACCTTGATGGATTTGCTGGTTTTGCCCAGGTGCCTGGCCTGGTCCGCGAGGTAGGTGGGGGTACAGACGTTTGCAGGATGATTGGCCAGATCGCGGGCCAGTTTGACGCCGCCGGCGATGGCTGCTCCGTGTTGTATGGCACGCTCGCCGCCGGACAGCTCCTTGCGCGTGGGAACCGTCAGGACCAGCTTGCGCAGTTGCCGCCGTTCCGGCTTGTTTCCGGTTTTATAATTATTGAACTGGTAAAGGGATGCTGCGGATGCTTCAACGGCCTGCCGGACCTTCCAGTAATAATCCCGGTTTTTGACATTGAGTTCGGTCAGATAACTGACGGCCTCAAGGACCCCGGTATCGTTCAGTTGTTTGACGCTGTGGGCGATTATGGCGCGGTATTGATTGTCTGTGATGTCCCGTTCGCGCCCGCATCCGATCAATAATACGCGGTCGGCCAGCAAGCCGGGCACATTGTGCAACAGCAATGATTGTCCCTGCTTGCCCTCCAGATCGCCGCGGCGCAGGATGCCGGAAATGAATTTTTTGCTGGCATTATCTATGGTCCTGGCGGCGGTCGACATGCGCCGCGGTTCAAAAATGCCGACAATCAGGCAGGCGGTGCGTTGTTTTTCCGGATTGCCGCTTTTAATTGTAAATTCCATGAGCAGGTTTCTTTCCTGAAAATATGAAAACCGGTTAATAGCCGGATTAACCGGCCGCGGTCGCCGGTATTGGCTGTTTTTGCAAGTTTATTCATTTATAGTGGACAGCGCAAAGCCCGCGATATTGATCTAAACCGGACCACATGTTGATCGTCAGACGTTATATCTACCTTGAAATACTGCACAGGCTGTTGTGGATAGCCGCCTTGCTGTTTCTGATCGTCATGACCAACAAGCTGGTCGATTTTCTCGCCGATGCCGCTTCCGGAAGGATCCCGGGCGCTTTTGTGTTCAAATTTCTGTGGTTGAAAATGCTGGCCGTGCAACCGGAGGTGCTGCCGCTGGTGTTGTTCCTGGCCGTGACGCTGGCGTTTTCCAGGCTGAACCAGGACAACGAACTGGCCGTTCTGGCCGCTGCAGGTGTCGGTAAGTCGTCACAGCTGCGGATGGTGTCCCGTTTCGCACTGGTGTTTTGCGTGCTGGCGGGAATCGTGGCCTTTGCCGCGGCGCCCTGGGCCAAGGCGGG
>Ga0055437_10000019_pt1 | contig 13540 bp, 9 predicted proteins | sample Browns_ThreeSqC__2_FD_57731 | JGI IMG/M metagenome (GOLD analysis project Ga0055437, IMG submission 57731) | Wetland microbial communities from San Francisco Bay, California, USA, that impact long-term carbon sequestration - Browns_ThreeSqC_D2 | ecosystem: Environmental > Aquatic > Marine >...
CAGTGGAAGTCGCAGCCCAGCATGCCGAAGGTCAGCGTGTGGCTGCCCGGCAGGACGTGAAAGAACGGCTTCTTCTCGGTGGGGTCGGACTGGAGCGCGGCGACGTACCCCCACGGGGCGTACAGCGTGCCCGCGCGGTTGAAGCGGACCTTGCAGATGCCCCGCCGGCCTGGCCGGACGAGGCAGCGGTGACCGCAGGCGGTGCAACGCACGGCGCCGTCACCCTCGGGATGCCCGAGGCTCGCCGGTCGCACCCGCGCGTCGAGCACGCCGGCGAGGCCGCTGCCACCCGGTTCGTGGCCGACGAGGACGTCGAGCGCGCGCACCATCGGGTCTCCTAGCGGATGCTCCCGGGCGGAAGGTCGTACAGCAGCAGCGCCGTCTGGATGTCCCGATCCGACAGGTCCCGCACCTTCGTCACGGGGAACATGATGTCGGCCGAGTCGGCGGAGTGATCGAGCCCGAGGAGGTGGCCGATCTCGTGGAGTGCGACGACGCGGATGTCGTCGGCTTCCATCGGGCGGCTCTGGGGATCGAACAGCGCGAGGGTGATCGTCCCGGACTCGAGGTGCCCGTCCGCGTCCCAGGTGAGATCGGTCTGCGCGGTCCGGTCGATCTCGAACTGGACCCGCCAGTTGATCCGCACTTCCGCCGTGCCCGAGTCCGCGAGCAGCGTGAAACGCACGGGGACGCCGGTGGCCTCCCATCGGGCGAAGGCGCTCCGCACCGCGTCCCCGAACTCGGCCCGGTAGGTGGGCGGGCGCCCCGCGCCGAGGTACACCCGCACGGCGTCCATCACGCGCCGGTCCCAGCGGTGCAGCATCGAGTCGCCGCTCGCCGCCACGATCGTGTCGAGGTACGCGAGGCCGACGCTCGCGCGGATGCGGCGCCGGATCTCCGCGCGGGCCAGTTGTTCGGTGTATCCCACACCGGCGGCGGGGGGAGGGCCGGATCCCGACCGACTGACCCCGCCCACGGGCGCGGGCGGCGGCGCGGCGATCGTGCCGGCCGGGGGGGCGGTGGCGGCCGGCGCGGGGCGGAGCGCGCGCCGCGCCACGTCCCACACCACCGCACCGGCGATCAGCACGGCGGTCGCGACGATCCACGAAAAACTCGCGCGCCCGGCCATGCGTGCAATATCGCGGCGTGCGGCAGTCCGCCGCTAGCTTTGGCGGGGCCGACGGGCGTATGATTCGGGCCCACGTTTATGGATGGGCAGTAGGTGAGCGCCGCCGTCGCGAAGTGGCTGGTCCGTTTTCGCGGCTGGGTCATCGCGGGGTGGGCGGCGGTGGCCCTGCTGCTCGCGCCGCGGGCGTCACACGTCCAGGACGCCCTCGTCGTCCGCGGCGCCTACGATCGCGCCACCGGGGCCGCCCGGGCCAAACACCTCATCACGCAGGCGTTTCCAGAGCCGATCGCCGACTACGTGGCGCTCGTCGTGCATGGCCCCGTCGCCGTCACGCACCCGCGGTACGACCGCCTGCTCGACACGCTGACGCACGCCGTCGCCCGCAAGCCCTACGTCACCCAGGTCTTCTCGCTCCGCACGCTGGGTGATTCGGTGCTGGTGAGTCGGGACCGCCGGACCACGTTCCTCATCGCGGCCCTGGCGCCCGCGGCCAACGACGACATCACGCAGAACCTCGTCCCGGACCTGCGGGCGGCGCTGCGCGAAGCGCTCGCGCGCACGCCCGAGAGCGCCGATTTCGACGTGAAGGTCACGGGACAGCAGGCGCTCGACTACGACGTGCGCACGGTCAGCGCGGAGGACGCGGCGCTGGGCGAGCGCCGCGTGGTCCCGCTGACGCTCATCGTCCTGATCGTCGCCTTCGGTGCCCTCGTCGCCGCCGTCCTGCCCGTACTGATCGGCATCCTGGCGATCACGATCTCCCTCGGTATCGTGACGCTCGTGGCACAGTGGACCGCGATGTCGGTGTTCGTCCTCAACATCGCCACGATGGTCGGCCTCGGCGTGGGCATCGACTATTCCCTCCTCATCGTGACGCGGTTCCGTGAAGAGATGAGCCGCGGCCTGTCGGCACGGGACGCTGCCGTGCGCACGATCCAGACGGCCGGCGTCGCGGTCCTCACGTCGGGGCTGACGGTGGTGGTCGGGTTCGCGGCCCTGCTCACGACCCCGCTGTCCGAGACCAGGTCGGTGGGACTCGGGGGGCTGATCGTCGTCGGCGTCGCCGTGCTGATGTCGGTGTCACTCCTGCCGGCGCTGCTCGCCATCCTGGGTCGGCAGATCGACCGGCCGCGCTGGCTGGCGCGCCCGCTCGCGCGATTCCACGCCCCGACCGGCTGGGAGCGGTGGGCCCGGTGGCTGGGCCGCCGTCCGTGGCGCGCCATCGCCATCGGGGGCTCGATCATCGCCCTGTGCAGTTACCCGCTGGTGGGGATCCGCTTCGGGCTGCCGGCCGCCAACTGGTTCCCGCCCGGCACCGAGTCGGGCCAGGGGCTGGCGGCCCTGCGCCGGATGGGCGCGGCGGGCGTCATCACGCCGGTGCGCGTGGTGGTGCAGCTGCCCGAAGGTGAGCGCGCCCTCGCCGGGCCGCGCCTGCGCGGCCTCAAGGCGCTGTCCGATTCGCTGCGTGCCGAGCCGCGTGTCCGCGGCGTCCGCGGTGTTGCGACCGTCCGGCCCGGGCTCTCCGCGCTGGAGCTGTTCCTGTTCTACAGCGACCCGCAGGCGGTGCGCGACCGCTACCCCGAGTTCTTCAACGCCTACCTCTCCGTCGACGGGCGCACCACGCTGATCGACGTGATCCCGGCCGACACGGTGGGATTCACGGGGATGATGGATCTGGCCCGCCGCGTGCGCGCGCTCGCGGGCGGCGGGATCCGGGGGCTCGACCGGGCCGAGGTCGCGGTGGGGGGGTTCGCGGCGACGAGCGTCGACCTGCAGGACGAGCTCCTCGCCGATCTGCCGAGCGTGGTCGGACTGATCCTCGCCACCACCGCCCTGATGCTGTTCATCGCGTTCCGATCGCTGCTCGTGCCGCTCAAGGCCGTCCTGCTCAACTGTCTCTCGGTGGGGGCCGCGTTCGGCCTGACGGTGCTCGTGTTCCAGGAGGGTCTGGGGGCGGGGGTGTTCGGGCTCGAGGGGCCGACCGAAGCGATCTTCGTCGTAGTCCCCGTGCTCGTGTTCGCGACGGTCTTCGGGCTATCGATGGACTACGAAGTGTTCCTGCTCGCCCGCATCAAGGAGGTCTTCGACCACACCGGGCGGAACGACCACGCCACCATGGAAGGCCTCTCGGCCACGGCGTCGGTGATCACGTTCGCGGCGGTGATCATGGTGCTGGTCTTCGGGGTCTTCGCGTTCTCTCGCGTGCTCGCGGTCCAGTTCATCGGCTTCGGTCTCGCCATCGCCGTGCTGCTCGACGCGACCATCATCCGCATGGTCCTCGTCCCCGCCATCATGCACATCGCCGGCCGGTGGAACTGGTGGCCGGGCGTCCGCGGCCACGTGACCGAACCCGAGGAGTGAGGTCCTTCAGCCGGCGGAGAGCCCGTCGAGCCGGTCGAGCGCGCGCTCCCACAGATCCCAGTGCCACGCGGGCCGGCGTTCGCCGGTCCGCGGGTCCTTGAGCGGCTTGTACTGGAGCCAGGCGGGGTGCAGATCCAGCGCGCGGCCGATGGCGAGCAGCCCCTCCCGATCGGCGCTCACCAGATGCGCCATGCGCTCGCGGCGTACGCGGTGGCGGTGCAGCCAGACGCCGCCGTCGAGGGCGAAGCACATCCCCTCGCGGCGGCGCGTGAACTCCCGGCAGGCGGGGGCTACTGACAGCTGATACGCCCTTCGACGGTGGCCGGCCCGATCGGCGGGCCCGCTCCGGCGAAGAGATAGCACCGCGACGGGGTTTGCGTGTGCTGCGCTTGCGCGTTCCAGCCGCCCGCGATCACGCTGACCGTCACGGACACACCGGTGGTGGGCGAGAAATTGAGCAGGGTCAGACTGGTGGTGTAGTAGGCGCTGTCATAGAAGAACGCTTCCTGCGCGGTCGCCAGGTTGCGCAGGTCCGACTTCATGGCCCCGATGTACGTCTTGCCCTTCGTATTCGCGAACTTCGGGATCGCGATCGCCGCGAGAATCCCGATGATCACGACGACGATCAGCAGCTCGATCAGGGTGAATCCGCGCGTGCCTCTCAACACTCGCCCTCCGGCCGGACACGGGGTACATGATGAAGACCGGAGCCTGGGAACGCAAGACTCATGCTCACCCCTTGGCATCGAGCCAATTCGTTGCCTCACCAAGAGTTACGACCAGCGGCACCCGCAGCGCGGCGGCGCCTTCCATCTCGCGTTTCACCAGTGTTCGGGCGACGGCGCGCTCGCCGTCGGGGACCTCGAGGATCAGCTCATCGTGCACCTGGAGCAGCAACCGGGCGCCCAACCCGCCCGCGCCGAGCGCGGCGTGGATGCGGATCATCGCCACCTTGATCAAGTCCGCGGCCGAACCCTGGAGCGGGGAATTCGTCGCCGTGCGCTCGCCGAACGCCCGGACGCTGAAGTTCCGGTCCTTCAGCTCGGGGATGTAGCGGCGCCGGCCGAAGATCGTCTCGACGTAGCCCTGCGCGCGGGCCTGCGCCACCGTCCCGTCGAGCCAGTCGCGCACGCCGGCGAACCGGGTGAAGTACTGCGCGATGAAGGCGCGCGCCTCGTCCTGGGTGATCCCGAGCTGGCGGGCGAGGGCGAACGGGCCCTGGCCGTAGATCGTCGCGAAGTTGATCGTCTTGGCGCGTGCCCGCATCTCCGACGTGACCTGGTCCTGCGCCACGCCGAAGATCACCGCGGCCGTCTGACGGTGGATATCGCCGCCCCGCGCGAACGCCTCGAGGAACAGCGGGTCGCCGGAGAGGTGCGCCAGCAGGCGGAGCTCGATCTGCGAGTAGTCCGCCACGAGCAGGCGGTGCCCCGGGGCGGCGACGAACGCGCGCCGGATGCTCCCGCCGCGGGCCGTGCGGACGGGGATGTTCTGGAGATTGGGGTCACTGCTCGACAGCCGGCCCGTAGCCGCGCCGACCTGGTTGAAGCTCGTGTGGATCCGCCCGGTCTCCGGATGCATGTACGTCGGCAGCGCATCCACATAGGTCGATTTGAGCTTCGCGATCTCGCGATACGCGAGCAGCAGGCGGGGGACCTCGTGACCGAGGGCCGCCAGCTGCTCGAGGACTTCCGCGTCCGTCGAGGGTCCGGTCTTGGTGCGCTTCACCACGGGCAGCTGGAGCTTGGTGAACAACACCGTCCGCAGCTGAGGCGTGGACAGCAGGTTGAAGTCCGCTCCCGCGGCGCGATGGATCTCCTGCTCGCACGCGGCGAGCTCGCGCGCCATGCCGCGCCCGATCTCGGCGAGCAGCGCGCCATCGACCAGCATGCCGCGCCACTCCATGTCCACGAGCACGCCGACGAGCGGCAGCTCGATCGTCTCGAGCAGCGGCCCCAGGTGGTGGTCCGCGATCTCCGGCTCGAACCGCTCGCGCAGGGCCAGGACCGCCCGCGCGCGCGCCTGGCATGCCCGGGCGACCTCGTCCACCGCCACCTCCCGCACCGGCCGGGGCGCGCGGCCCGGGCCCGGGGCGGGACGCGGGGGTGGCACCTCGTCGGCGGCAAGCCGTTCGCGCGCGAGGTCCTCGAGCGCGAAGGAGCGCCGCCCGGGATCGAGCACGTAGGCCGCCAGCATCGCGTCCCAGGCGACACCGCCCAGCTCGACGCCGGCCCGGCGTAACGCCAACCAGTCGCGCTTGAGATCGTGCCCGCGTTTGGCGACCCCCGCGTCCGCGAGCAGGCCGCGGAGCCCGGCCAGCGCCCGGTCGCCGAGCGGTGGGAGGTTGCGTGGCGGGGCACCGCCCGCGAGCTCGCCGTCGGGGGCGAGGTGCGCGAACGGCAGATACCATGCCCCGCCGCCCTCGGCCGACAGCGCGAGACCGGCGAGGGGCGCGCGCAGGGGATCCGACCCGTCGAGCACCGTCTCCACCACCACGCCCGGGGCGGCGCGGCATGCCGCCACCACCGCCGCGACGGCGGCGGGATCGTCCACGACCTGTGCGCCCGGCGCCGGCGCCCCTTCCGCCACCCCGGCACCACCGGTCACCCGCACCGGTGGCGCCGCGGCGAACCGGTCGAGCCTGGCGATCAACGAGCGGAACTCGAGCTCCGTGAACAGCTCGGTGAGCCGGGCGACGTCGGGGGGCTCGACGCGCAGTGCGGCGAGGTCGAGCGCGATCGGCACGTCCCGTCGGATGGTGACGAGCTCGCGCGACAGCCGGGCCAGGGCGGCGTGCGCGAGCAGCGCCTCGCGCGCGCGCTTGCCTGCCACCTCCGGTGCGCGCGCCAGCACCGTCTCGAGATCGCCGTAGGACTGCAGCAGCTCGAGCGCCGTCTTCTCCCCGACACCCTTCACGCCGGGCACGTTGTCCGACGCGTCGCCGACGAGCGCGAGGAAGTCGGTCACCTGCGCGGGGGGGACGCCGAACCGCTCGGCGGCATTCGACTCGTCCACCCACTGCTCCTCGACCGCGCCGGGCCCACCGCGGCCGGGGTTCAGGAGCGCGACCCGGGGGCCGACGAGCTGGTAGAAATCCTTGTCGCCCGACACGATGACGACCTGCAGCCCGCGCGCCGCGGCGGCGGTCGCGAGCGTGCCGATCACATCGTCGGCCTCGAACCCTTCCACACCGAGCGCCGGGATGTGGAGTGCGTCGAGGATCTGGCCGACCCGCAGGACCGACTGGTCGAAGTCCTGCTGCAGCTCGTCACTCAGCTTCTCGCGCGTCGCCTTGTAGGCTTCGTACGTCCGGTGCCGGAACGACTCCCCGACGTCCTGCACCCAGCCGAGGTAGTCGGGGCGGCGGGTCTCGACCAGGCGCAGCAGGAAGTTCGACACCCCCCACGCCGCCGAGGTGTTCTCGCCGCGTCGATTGGTGAGCGGGCGGGCGATCATCGCGAAGAACGCGCGGTACAGGAGCGCGTATCCGTCGAGCAGGTACAGCGTCGGGTGGGCGGGCGCGGCGGTAGCCATGGGCGGTGCGCGGGAAGATACGGCGCGAGCGGGGCGCCCGCTCCACCGGATCAGTCGACGGGCGCGGGATAGAGCGCGGCGTACAGCGCGCGATTGCGCAGTACCGACCGTACGTAGGCGCGGGTCTCGCGGTACGGGATGAGCTCCAGGAATTCGTCGGGATCGGTCCCCGCGTATCGCGCGAGCCACCGGTCGACCGGTCTGGTCCCGGCGTTGTACGCCGCGATCGCGGCGTCCACGCGGGGCGCGTAGCGGGCCAGCAGCCGGGCGAGGTGGGCGGCACCGAGATGCAGGTTGAGGTCCGGCACGGCGAGCCATTCCGGCTCGAAGGGGACGTCGAGACCCCGGGCCAGCTGTGCCGCGGTCGTCGGCAGCAACTGGGCGAGCCCGCGGGCGCCCGCGGGCGAGCGGGCGTCGGCATCGAACACGCTCTCCTGACGCACCAGGGCCGCGAACAGGGCGGGATCCACCTGGAACTCCGCCGCCTCCGCCTCGACGGCCTCACGGTTGGGCCACGGGTACACGGCTCGGAGGGCGCGGGGGTCGTACGGTGCCCGCGTGGTGGCCACCCATCCCAGGCGCACGGCGGCGGGACCGAAACCGCGCGCCGCCAGGCCCGCGCTGAGCGCGAGCAACGCCTCGAGGTCATCGGGCGGGGTGGCGAGGAGGACCCGGACCTCGGCGACGGCTTCGCTGTCGAGGCCGGCGAGCCGGAGCGTGTCGATCCGGGCCAGCGCCGCCGCGACCGCCGGCGCGGCGGGCGGCTCGGGGGCCGACCCGAGCGTCACGGGAGGGAGTCCGGCCGCTGTCCGCGCGCGCTGTCCGTAGTAGCCCAGCGAATCCGCGGCGGCGAGGGCGATCCACGCCGTCCGCGCCCGCGCGGTGTCCCCCGTGTCCGCGGCGAGTCGGCCCAGCCAGTAGCGGGCGGCATCGGCCTGGGGTGCCCCGCGGGCGATCTCGTCGCGATACCACGACGCGGCCGAGTCGGGGCGGCCCGCCCGCCGCAGCGCGTGGGCGAGCCGGAACCGCGCCACGGATGCGCGCCGGTCGTCGGGATAGCGGCGGATCACCTCGGTGAACCAGCCCGTCGCGGCGGTATCACCGGTGTCCGCGAGCGACTCGGCGAGCAGGAACAGCGCGATCGGCGCGGTGGTGTCGGTGGGATACGTGTCCGCGAACCCCGCGAGGGCGCGTCCGGCGCCCGGATCGCCGAGCCGGGACAGCACGCGGGCGCGGCGGTAGATCGCCCGCGGGGCCGCGCCTGAGTCCCGCACGGCAGCGCGATACGCTCGTTCGGCCGGCCACAGCTGCCCGGTGCCGGCGAGCGCGTCACCCTCGAGCAGTAGCGTCTCGCCGCTCGAATCCCCGTTCGCGATCGCCCGGCGCACGGCCGCCAGCGCCTCCACCTGGGACCCCGCGGCGGCGAGGGCGCGCGCGTGGGCCCCGTGTTGCGCGGCGTCGGCCGGCGGGATCCGGCCCGCGAGGTCGACCACCACCGCCAGGTCCTCACGCGAGGACGACGGATCGATCGCGGCGTACAGCGCGGCGCGCGCGGCGACGGTATCCCGCCGCGCCAGCAGCAGCGTGACGCGCTCGCGCCGCGCGCCGAGGCGCGCCGCCGCGTCCAGCGCGGCACCCGTGTCCCCGGCGGACTGCAACACCACAACCCACGCCCGTGGCGCCGCGCGCGCCGGCCCGGGACCCAGGCTGTCGAGCAGCGCCCGGGCCACCGCCGTGTCGCGACTCACGCGGGCCTCGCGCAGACGCAGCCAGTCCGCGATCCCGGCGAGGCCGAGGCGGCGCGCCTCGCGGAAGGCAGCCGCGGCCTCGTCGAGGCGCCCCGCGGCCTCGAGCGCCGCGGCCTCGCGGACGGTGAAGAGCGCGGCGCTGTTCCCGGCCACGCGCCGGCGGGCTGCCGAGAAGCGGGACGCCGCGGACTCGTGCATGCCGAGCCCGGCTTCCGCCTCACCCAGGAGGGCGAGACCGATCGGGTCGGGATCGTCGAGCCACGGCTGACCCACCAGCAGGGAGCGTGCCCGGTCGTAGCGCCGCGCGCCCAGCTCGGCACGCGCACCGGCGACGACGGCGGCCGCCGCGGGACGCGGCTCGCGCGCGGCGACCGCGCGCATCGCCTGGGCAGCGTGCCAGGGTCGCCCGAGGGCGTACAGCGAATCCAGTCGCTCGGCGGTGGCGGTCGCCTGGGCGGCCGCGGACCCGCCGACGAGCGTCGCGACGACGCCCGCGACCAGCGGTTTCATTGGGCGCGCCGCACGCGCGCCAGGACCTGCTGATACTCGGAGCGCGAGCTCGGGGTCATCCGGAACCGGCCGAATCCGGTCTCGTCTTCGAAGAAGAGGACCAGCCGCAGCTCCGTGTACCCCCAGCGGACGACGCGCAGGCCGCTCCGGTCGAGCCCGCTGGACTGATCGATCACCTCGTCCGGCTCACCCAGCGTGATGAAGACCTCGCCCCGGTCGGTGAGCCAGCCCGGCGTGCCTTCTTCCGGAAAGCGGAGGTTGGCCTGCTGGACACGGCGGAAGTAGTCCTCGAGCGCCTCGTTCTCGGGAGTGACCGGGACCGGGTCGGTGGCGCGCCAGAACTCGTCCCACAGGCGCGAGCGGTCCTGGGGAGCGGCGTCGCGCAATTTGGCCACGGCCTCCGGACGATCGAAGTACCGCAGGAGGCTGACCATTTCTTCATAGTTGGTGATCACATACTGGCCCGAGAAGCTGATCAGGAACGGCAGGCGCGCGGGGACCACACCCGCCAGGGTGGCCTCCAGATCGAGCCGGCCCACCGGGAGACCGGCCGGCGCGAGCACGTAGGTCACGCGCGCCACGTCGCCGGAATCCGCGCGCTCGAGCGCCGCGGTGTCGGTCTGCAGCTCCGTGCCGGCCCCGTCCAACACGCGGAGCACGAGCGGCGTCGCCGTGGGGACGCCGTATGCCTCGAAGTAGATCCGCAGGGAGTCCCCGCCGTAGGGCAGGGTGGCGCGGGGACTGGTGACGAGCCGGGGGAGGGCGGCCGTGGCGATCCGCCCGTCGCCCTCATACACCGGGATCGGCTCACCGAGCGCCGGGCGGGCGAAGCGCGGAGCGGTGTCCACCGCTTCCGCGCGATTCAACGCCGGGCTCGTCCCGTCGCGAACGGTGACCGACACCGTGTATCGCCCCGGCGCGAGCCGGAGCATGTGCTGGAAGATGACGCTCTCATCCGCCCGGTTGGTCTCGGCGAACGTGCGCACGCGCACGAATTCCTGGCGCATCACCTGGGCGGGCGTCCCGCTATCCGGGCGGAACGCGAGCTCCACGCGATACTGGGCCACGAATTCCGCACCCTCGCGCTGGAAGCGGAGCGCCTGGTTGGCGAGCGAGATCCCCACGACCGCGAGCACCGAATCCGGCGAGCCGCCATCGAGGTACCGCACCGACGCGATGAACGGCAGTGGCGCACCCGCCACGAGCAGCCCCATCGAGCGATAGATCGATCCCGCGCTGAACAGGCGCGGGACCACGGCACCCGCCGCCGGTTGATCCTCGGACCCCACGCGCTGCCACGAGCCGCAGGCGGTGCCGACGCTCAGACCGAGGGCGAGGAGCGATGCCCCTCGCATACTTGCTCTACCATTCACGCGGGGGTTAGTTTCGCGCATCCACATGGTCAATGAAAACCTTGCCGGACGTACGATCGCCGGCTATCGCCTGATCGAGCGGATAGGCGAGGGCGGGACCGCGGAGGTGTACCGGGCGGAGCACCCGGGGCATGGTGCCTGTGCCTTCAAGGTATTGCGACAGCGTCTCAGGGGCGACCCCACGGCCGTCAAGCGATTCCTGCGCGAGGCCGGGTACGGCGCCCGTGTGGTCCACCCGGGTGTCGTGCGGACGTATGATTTCGGTGAGACGGACGGCTTGCATTACCTCGCCCTCGAGTGGGCGCCGGGCGAGGCGCTGGCCGCCTACGTCGCACGCCACGCACCGCTCCCCCCGCCCCTCGTCGCCAAGATCGTCCGCCAGCTGGCGGACGCGCTCGCCGCCGCCCACGCGGCCGGGATCATTCACCGGGATCTGAAGCCCGAGAACATCATGTACGACCCGCAGCACGAGCAGGCCCACCTGCTCGATTTCGGGATCGCCCGGGACGCCGAGCTGCCGGCGGAGGATCGACTGACCCGGACGGGCTTCTTCGTCGGCACGCTGCAGTATGTCGCCCCGGAGGCGCTGTCCGGAGAGCTGGTGGACCACCGCGCCGACATCTTCAGCCTCGCCACGATCTCGTATTACCTGCTGACCGGGCGCCACCCCTACACCGGGCGGAATCCGCGGGAGCTGTTCCAGCAGCTGCTGCGGGACCCTCCGCTGCCGCTGAGCGACGCCGACCCGAGCCTCAAGTTCGCCCCGGCCCTGGAGGCGGCGGTGATGCACGGGCTGGCGCGGGACCCGGCACAACGTCCCCAGACCACCACCGCATTCGCCGACGGGATCGAGGCCGCGCTCGCGGGCGCGGCGCGGGGGGGCGGCGGATTGTTCGGCGCCTTCAAGGCGTTCGGGAAGCGCAAAGGGTGACGTGAGCGTGGTAGTAGTAGCATCAGGAACTACGTTCATCGGCATGTGGTTCCACGCGCCCATCCCTGCTCCCTCCCAGTGACCGCTCCGCCGCTGATCGCACGGCTCCGCGCCCTGCTCCTGGAACGCTCGGTGCGCCGCGGTGACTTCATGCTCGCTTCAGGCCGCCGCAGTTCGTTTTACATCGATGCGCGACGCACCACCATGTCCGGCGAAGGACAGCTCGTGATCGGCGACCTGGGTGTCGCGCGCCTGGCCACGCGGGGGTGGCAGCCGTCGGCCGTAGGGGGCCTCACCCTCGGTGCCGACCCGGTGGCCTATGCGGTCGCCGCGGCGGCCCACCGGGCCGGCATCGCGATCGATGCGTTCACCGTGCGCAAAGAGCCCAAGCAGCACGGCACGGCGGGGCGCGTGGAGGGCTGCTGCGCCGCCGGCAGCGCGGTCGTGATCGTCGAGGACGTGGTCACGACCGGCGGGTCCGCGTTGCAGGCCATTCGCGCGGTCGAAGCCGCGGGCGCCCGGGTGATCGGGGTCCTCGCCGTCGTCGACCGGCAAGAGGGCGGCCGGGCCGCGCTCGAAGCGGCGGGCTACTCCGTCGAGGCGCTCGTCTCGGCGAGCGATCTGGGGCTCGCCGCGCATGCCGGATGACCTTCTGATCGCCGTCCTCCGGCTGAGCGATTCGTTCAGCGAGTTGTGGCCCTTGCTGGCCGCGGAGGCGGGCGTGACCGTGGTGGAGTGGGCGCCGCCCGCCCCACCACCGCCCGGGGTGGCGCTGCTGCTCGTGGCGGCCGGAGGCCGCGAGCACGAGGCCGCCGACATCGTGACCGCCCACGCGCCCCCTGCGGGCGTGCCGGTCGTCGCCGTGGGCGCGGACCCGTCCTACCGGCTCGCCCTGCGGCTCGTCGGCGCCGGCGTGCACGATTACGTCGTGCTCCCCGCCGACCGCGATGCGCTGCGCGATGCCATCGCCGCCGCGGTCGCCGCCCGCCGTGCCGCGGCCGGGCGGGCCGGGCTGGCCGCGCTCGAGTCCCAGGCCCACGCATTCCGCGAGATCGTCGGTGAGAGCGCGGCGCTGCGCGCCGTACTCGAGCGGGCCGCCCGCCTGCTGCCCCATGCCGATGCGACCGTCCTCATTTCCGGTGAGACGGGGACCGGCAAGGAACTGCTGGCGCGGGCCCTCCACTACGGCGGTCCGCGCGCCGCCGCGCCGTTCGTCGAGCTCAACTGCGCCGCGCTCCCCCCGCAGCTGCTCGAAAGCGAGTTGTTCGGACACGAGAAGGGCGCGTTCACCGACGCCAAGACGGCCAAGCCGGGGTTGTTCGAGATCGCGGCGGGGGGGTCGTTGTTCCTCGACGAGATCCACCAGCTCGCACTCGAGCTCCAGAGCAAGGTGTTGCGGGCCATCGAGCAGAAGGCCGTCCGGCGCGTCGGCGGGACGGCTGTGCGGCAGTTCGACCTGCGCATCGTGGCCGCGACGAACACCGACCTCGCGGGCGCGGTCCGGGCGGGCCGGTTCCGGGAAGACCTGTACTACCGGTTGCACGTCCTCACCCTGGACCTGCCACCCCTCCGGGCGCGGGGGGAAGACGTGATCGTCCTGGCCAACACCTTCGTGCGGCGCTTCGCGTCCCAATACGGCGTCCCGGTACCATCGCTCACGCCCGATCTGCGTGCCGCGCTCCTGGCCCGCCCCTGGCCCGGCAACGTCCGCGAGCTGCGCAACACCATCGAGCGCGCGTTGCTGCTCTCACCCCCCGGGACCCTCAGTCTCGACGAGCTGGGCGGGGCTGCCCCCGTCGCGCCGTCGGGTGGTGCCCTGCCGTTCCCCGCCCGCCTCGCAGACATCCAGCGGGCCGCCGCACGGGCGATGCTCGAGGGAACCGGCGGGAACCGCTCCGAGGCCGCGCGACGCCTCGGCATCTCCCGCTCCCGGCTGCAGCGCCTCCTCGACGGA
>Ga0055437_10000021_pt1 | contig 13485 bp, 10 predicted proteins | sample Browns_ThreeSqC__2_FD_57731 | JGI IMG/M metagenome (GOLD analysis project Ga0055437, IMG submission 57731) | Wetland microbial communities from San Francisco Bay, California, USA, that impact long-term carbon sequestration - Browns_ThreeSqC_D2 | ecosystem: Environmental > Aquatic > Marine >...
CCGATCTCGGCGACCAGCGACGGCATGAATTTTCCGCCCTTCTTGAAGTAGCCGCCGTGGGGATCGAAGACGGAACGGAGTTCCTCGACGAGAAATGTCACGTCCCCGCCCTTGCGGAAGACGGCCGAGATGATCCTGGTCAGCGCCACGATCCACTGGAAGTGGTCCATGTTTTTTGAGTTGATGAACAGTTCAAAGGGCCGGCGCAGCTCGTGTGGAGTGCCCGGATTCAGGATGATGTCATTGATGGTGACGTACAGGGCATGCTCGGAAAGCGGCGTGGTGATCTTGTAGGTCGTGCCGTGCAATTGCGGCGGCCGTTCCAGTTTTTCATGCATGTAAACGACATTGTCCTGCGGCTGCAGTGCTTCGCTGGCGGCGATGGTAACCGACTGTGCGCCCGCATCCTTGCCGACGCTGCAATCAATAATCTTGCCTTCAATTTTTTTGGTCATGGATTTCTCCCTGCCTAATACTTGCCATAATAACCTTCTTTCAAAGCGTCATACAGGTTGGCCGCGGTGTGTTGTTCCCCGTCATACTCAATGATTTCGTTACCCCTGGCCGTAATGACTTCGCCGCTGTCGAGGGTGAACCGGTAAATGGTATTGGCGAGGTCCTGTTCCTTGACCAGCACCCCCTGGAACGCCCGCGGGTTGAAGCGGAATGTCGTGCACCCCTTGAGCCCCTGCTCATAGGCATACAGATAGATGTTCTTGAATTCTTCAAACGGATAGTCCGAGGGGACATTGGCGGTCTTGGATATCGAGGAATCCACCCATTTCTGGGCGGCCGCCTGTATGTCCACGTGCTGCTGTGGTGTGATGTCTGCGGCGGTAATGAAATAATCGGGCAGGTGTACGTCGGTATCATTGATATCCACGATAGCTTCAGGATCGGCCAGCGCCCGGTACGCCAGCAACTCATAGGAATAAACATCCGTTCTTTCTTTCGTCTTTTTCCCCGGCTGGATAATGTTTCGTGAATAATGGTGTGCGAAACTTGGTTCGATCCCGTTGCTGGCATTATTACCGAGCGACAGGGAAATGGTCCCGGTGGGCGCAATAGAACTGTGATGGGTAAAACGGGCGCCCGACTTCGCCAGCGCTTCGACGAGGTCCGGAGCAACCTCCGCCAGGCGCTGCATGTAACGACTGTAACGCGCATGCAATATACGCCCTTTTATTTCATCGCCTTCCTTATAACCGTCTTTGACGAGTTCCGGTCTCTGCCGCAACATTTTGGCGGTAACAGTAAAGGCCTCGTCCATGATGGGAGCGGGGCCCTTTTCCAGAGCGAGTTCCAGTCCCGCCTTCCAGCCGGTCACAGCGAGTTCCCGGCTGACGTCTTCCGTAAATCGCAGTGACTCGGGACCGCCGTATTTCATGCGCAGCATGGTCAATGCCGAACCGAGGCCGAGAAAACCCATGCCATGCCGGCGTTTTCTGGTGATCTCCGTTTGTTGTTCAGCCAGAGGCAGACCGTGAATTTCCACGACATTGTCCAGCATGCGGGTAAATATACCGACGACACGGCGGTAGGCCTCCCAGTCAAAGGAGGCTTTTTCCGTGAAGGGATTCAGGACAAACGCTGTTAGGTTGATGGAACCGAGAAGACAGGCGCCGTAAGGCGGTAACGGTTGCTCGCCACAGGGGTTGGTCGCCCGGATTTCTTCACAGAACCAGTTGTTGTTGTATTCATTCACCCGGTCAATCAGGACAAAGCCGGGCTCGGCAAAATCATAGGTCGAGTGCATGATGGCGTCCCATAACAGCCGTGCCGGGACGGAGCGATATACCTTGCATGCCACTTCACCTTTATCATTTTTTCTATATCCGTCCGTTACCGGCCATGACCGCCAGATGATGTTTTCCGGATCAGACAAATCACCGGCAAATTCCTTTTCTATTTCCTGTTCTGTCAGCGGGAAGGCGAGCGGCCAGCACAGTCCCTTTTTAACGGCCTGCATGAAGGATTCGGTGATCAGCAATGACAGATTGAATTGTCGCAGGCGGCCCGCTTCGTGTTTGGCCGTGATAAATTCAAGTACATCCGGATGGCCGATGTCGAAAGTCGCCATCTGGGCACCGCGCCTGCCCCCGGCGGAGGAGATGGTGAAACACATTTTGTCATAGATGTCCATGAAGGAAAGCGGACCGGAGGTATGCGCCCCGGCGCCCGATACGTAAGCACCCTTCGGACGCAATGTGGAAAAATCATAACCGATACCGCAACCACATTTGAGGGTCAGTCCCGCCTCGTGGAGTTTTTGCAGAATATCGTCCATGGAGTCATGGATGGCGCCTGAAACGGTGCAGTTGATGGTGGAAGTCGCCGGTTTGTAATCTCCGGCGCCGGCATTCGAGAGGATGCGTCCCGCCGGAATGGCGCCGTGCTGTAACGCCCACAGAAATTCCCGGTGCCAGTAATCCCGTTTCTCATTCGTCTTTTCGATGTCCGCCAGTGCCCGGGCTACCCTCTCCAGGGTATCTGTAACGGACAGGTCCAGAGGCAGGCCGTTCTTGTCCTTGAGACGGTACTTCTTGTCCCAGATGTCAAGTGATGCAGGCTGGCAAGGGACCTGCGGAGATGACAAAGTGACAGTATGGTTCTTGTTGGCGATGGTCATTTTATTTGAACACTATATATCGTGTAATTATATATGCCCAGCTTACAACAGTTTGTTATGTTAGATATTCACACAGTAAAAATTCCTTGTTTTTGATCCAGATCAAATACCAATAGAAATTAAGTATGACTAACTTGCAGTGGCTTGTCTCAATGACCAGAGCGTCAATGTGGTGGAGAGAGAAGAGTACTAAAAAAATAAAGCTGACGAGCTACGACTCGCCATTCAGCAAAGGACAATCCATTGAAAATGCAGAGAACCACATGATGCGCGAATGAATTCACGCGCCTGTGATGTCATAAGGCCTGTTTCAACCAGCCGTTATTTTTTTTCGGGCAGAGGCGTAGCTTCCTTGGGAAGGGTAACCTGCAGATGTTCGTTCAGTTTTCCCATGGCTGCCAGGATACGATACATGGCAACCCTCTGGTCGTAACTGGCATTGGTAAAATCGGATTTTGCCGTATACATTTCATTGGCTGAATCGAGCAGGTCCAGCAGGGTACGCTGACCAATGTTGAATTGCTGTTGGTAGGACTCATGGGTCTTGATGGCCGCATCGCGATGCTGGGTAAAAAATTCCAGCTGGCTGGATACAGTTTCATAGGAGGCCCATGCGAGGCGCATGGACTCGACTACTTCGCGATAAGTATTGTCCCTGATTTGCTGTGCCTGGCTGAGCAAGGCTGCAGTTTCTTTCCGCCGGGCATCATCCTTGCCGCCGCGGAACAGGTTATAACGGAGTCTCAGCATGGCCTGTACTTCATCGTCCTGTCCTTCAACTCCGTCCAGGTCGTCATCATTTCTTCCCGAGACTTCAAAATGCAGTGTGGGAAAGAAAGGTGATTCCGCGGACTCTTTTTGCGCCTCAGCTTCTTTCACATCATGCTCGGCGGCCTTGAGTACGGGATTGTTGGCCACGGCCTGTTCGACAGAAACATCGATATCAGCAGGCATGGCAGTCTGGGGGGATTCCGGCTGATCAAGGTCACCGGCCAACCTGCCGACGACTTTCAGGAAAGAAGTATTTGCATCGAGTAAATTGCCACGCGCGGCCCTTTCATTTGACTCGGCGCGCGCCAAACGGCTGATGGATTGTTCTTCATCGGCTTTCTTGCCAACGCCACGTTCACTCCTGAGCTTGACCTGATCATTGGTAGTTCTGTGTATTTCAAGGTTTTCTACTGCCAGACCGTTCAGTTCCTGCTGCCGCAACAGATCGAGAAATGCCCTTACTGCATCCAGGGCAATTAATTCAGCCTCCCCGTATACTCCGTATGCCTCGGCATTGGTGGCCTCTGTTGTCCTGGTTACTTCGTTCCTGGTCAGAAATCCGTCAAATAACATCTGACGAAACTGAAAACCAAGTTCCTCGCGCGACATATCCTTAGGATCTCTGTTGCGTCCACCCCTCGTGGAAGGATTGTTCGAATACTCATAGCCGAAGCCGCCGTTGACATCAAGGGTGGGATAATAGCCGGACTTGGCCTGATCGATCACATGTTCTGCGGAATTTCTCTTCTCTGCCTGCGTTCGTATTTGCGGATTGTTGTTAACTGTGTAATCGACAACATCATGCAATGTTTCCGCCTTGACCGGAGTGACCATGACCCAGCCACAAACACCGATAATTACACCGGATATTTTTAATAATTCCCGCATGATTTTCTCCCCAGAATCCCCTTTATATCGAATTATTACCCTTTCAGTATAATTCGGCAATTACTTATGGACAGGTAAAATTGTTGTATATAAATAACATCACAAATCCAACTTAAAAAGTATAACAAAATTCCAGTATTAATTAATAGAAAATTCAATAAATTACCTTGGAAACATTAAAAAGTACTAAATATCATGAAAATCAACATATTAGCAACTTTAGTTGTCAAGTTGTTGTAAATAAATCACCAGTTGGAGCCGGTCGGAAAGACTGAGTTTCTTGAAAATGGAGCTGAGATGGGCTTTTACCGTCCGTTCCGAAATAAACAGGTGCTCGGCAATCTGTTTGTTGCTTTCCCCGGTACGGATGCGTACGACCACCTCTTTTTCCCTGCTCGAAAGCGTCTTGAGTGCTTCATTCATCCTGTTTTGTGTCGCGGTCGCGGATGCCGCCGGTTTGCTGCGGTTGACCAGTGTGCCAATTACTTTCGAAATCAGGTCACGCTGGATCCAGACATCCCCTTTGAGGACTGTTTCAACTGACTTCCGGGCAATCGCCGGTGGCGCATTTTTCTCGCAATAACCCGACGCTCCCTGTGCGTAAACACTGATTTGTCTGTTTTCCGGCCAGTTCTCGCCCAGAACCAGCACCTTGCATCCGGTCTGGATGCTACGGGCAAGGCTGTTTTCGTCGGATTCAATCAAGGAGGTATCGAGAATGACAAGCTGAGGCTTTGCCTTGCGGAGTGTCAATTCATCAGGCAAGGCATCCAGGATTTTGATTTTGTAAAAATCACGCAGTGCCGCCTCCCAGGGGAAACTGATAGTCTGATTATGAGTGATAATCAGTATGGCGACGTCCTGCATAAACTCCCCCCGGACGGGAAACTTCTAGCGTTCCCGCAAGGCGGTTTCTTTGGCCTTGAGGATGGGTTTCAGCAGATAATCCATGACGGTTTTCTTTCCCGTCAGAATATCGACCTCGGCGACCATACCCGGAATGATGTACAGCTTTTCACCATTGTGAAAAAGATGGTTCTTGAGCGTCCTCAGGCGGACGAGATAATAAAATTTGTCCTTGTCCCTTTCTTTTTCGTCTTCGATGGTATCCGAACTGATGTATTCCAGGTTGGCTTCGAGACCGCCGTAGATGGAAAAATCATAGGCGGAAAACTTGATCGTGGCATCTTGACCCGGATGCAGAAAGGCAATGTCTTTGGGTCGTATCTTGGCCTCGATCAACAGGGTATCTTCATCCGGGACGATCTCCATGATGTCCATGCCGGGCTGGATCACGCCGCCGACTGTAGTGATATTAAGTTTCTTGACGGTCCCCTTGACCGGAGATACTACCTGGGTCCGTTGTACCCGATCTTCCAGTTTGGACAGGGAAGCCAGCGTGCGTTCCATCTCTCCCTTCGCCTCAGTGAGGTCTTTGGATGCCTCAGAAATAAAATTGGATTTCTCCTGGTTTTTTTTCTGAGAAATCTCCGTAATTGCGGATTCCAGGCGTGGAATGGAGAAGACCATTGCGTTCAGGTCTCCCTGAATATCATTGGCTGTACGTTTCAGACGGAGCAGTTCGATCTCGGAAAACGCCCCTTGGGCAACCAGGGGTTCCGACATGTCGAGTTCCTGTTTGACGAGGTCATAACTGGTGGCTAACTGATTACGCTTGGTTTTCATTTCCGACACTTCCTGTTGCTTCTGTCGGTACTGCTGATCAAGCACATCCATGGTAGATTGCAGAGTCCTCTGGCGCGTGTCGTAAAGTTGTTGTGCGCTTTTGACCATATCCGGCGCGTTGCGGGTCAGTTCAGCGGGAAAGGTTAATGGTTTATCCTCCACCTCGGCCGTCAGACGTGCAATTTGCGTGAGCAGTTCGTAATACTTCAATTTTGATTCCTGGGATTCACTTGAAAAACGTATGTCACTGAGTTTGGCGAGAGGTTGTCCTTTCTCCACCTTCTGGCCTTCATGGACCAGCAATTCCGCCAGGATTCCGCCTTCAAGGTTCTGGATGACCTGGACCTGGCTTGAGGGGATGACTTTGCCATCTCCGCGCGTTACTTCGTCGAGTGTTGCATAATTGGCCCATGTGAGTGCAAACAGTAGAAAGAGGAAGACTGTCCATAAAAACAAATGCAAAAGAGGCGGGGCACCGTAACGGGACGCCGCCGTTATGTCTTTGACAAAGTCCTTGTCTTCCTTGAACAACTGGTTTGTCGCTGCTTTTGTTTTCATCCCGTCCAACTTGCCTGCCGTCAATTTGCGATTCTGACCTTGCCCTGGCGCAAGGCTTCAATGACATTTTCTTTCAGGCCGTCCGCCACGATATTTCCACCATCAATTACTATCAAGCGGTTTACCAACGACAGCAAGGATGATTTTTGCGTTATCAACAACAGCGTTTTGTTCCCCAGATGTTGCTGAAAACGCTGTTTGAAGCCTTCTTCTGTGCTGTTGTCCATGCTGTTTGTAGGTTCATCCATGATATACATGGGAGGATTAAGCAGCACGGCGCGCGCCAGTACCACGCTTTGGCGCTGACCGCCGGACAATGCCGCGCCACGCTCGCCTACCGGCAGATCAAAGCCCAGCGGATGCCGGTTGGCAAAATTGGTCACTCCGGCGATTTCCGCCGCCATAAGAACCGCATCATCATCAACGAACCTGGAACCCATCGTAATGTTGTCTTTAAGTGTCCCGTAAAGAAGCAGGACATCCTGCGGGACATAACCGATTTTGCGTCTCAGATCTGCCGGGTCAAGCTGTCTGATATCGGTGCCATCGACCAGTATGGATCCTTCCTGGGGCTGGTACAGGCCCATGAGCAGTTTTTCAATCGTGCTCTTGCCGGAACCGATCCGTCCAATCAAGCCGACCTTTTCACCGGCGTTGATCCGGAACGACACATTGGTCAATGCCTTGAAGGGTTGTTCCGGATAACTGAACGACACATTCTTGAATTCCATGGTGCCTTTCAACTGCGCCCGGTGCAGGAATTTCATGCCGCTTTCCCGCTCCACCGGCAAGGACATCAGGCGATTGATGGAACCCAGGGCATTTTTGGCATGGTGGAAACGTGTAATGAGGGCGGCGATTTGCGACACCGGCGCCAGCACCCGTCCGGTAAGGATGGTACAGGCAATCAGGCCGCCTGTGGTCATTTCACCGTCTGCAATCTTATAGACGCCAAAGATGACGACGCCGACATAACTGATCTGGTAAAGGAAGGAAGTGAAGAGCACTGAAAATGAAGAATACAACCGTGTTTTCTGTGACAGCCGGGCAATATGGTTGACATTTTGTTCCCATCTGCGCTGCATCTGTCCTTCAGCACCCAGCGTTTTCAAAACCTCAAGACTGCTGAGGGACTCATGCAGGAGGGCCCCTTTCTCCGCCGCATAACGGGAGAGTTCAATCGTGGTATTTTTCATCGGGCCCTGCACCATGATGGCGCCCAAAATCGCCAGTGGCAGAACAATTGTTGGTATATAAGCCAGCGTACCACCGATCACGGCTATCACACTGATAAAGATGATCAGGAATGGCAGATCGACCAGTGTCGTCAGGGTGGCCGATGTAAAAAATTCCCGGAAGGACTCGAACTCATGGATGTTGCTCGCAAAGGCACCGACGGAGGCCGGACGTCCCTCAAGTCGGATTCCCATTACCTTTTCAAAGATGCTGGAAGAAAGTATAAGGTCCGAACGTTTGCCGGCAAGGTCGAGAAAATAACCGCGCATGAATTTCATGATGAAGTCGAAGAGATAAACGCCGGCCACGCCGATTGCCAGCACCCAGAGTGTATCAACGGCGTGATTGGGCACCACCCGGTCATACACGTTCATCACGAACAGCGGTGCGGCCAGTGCAAACATGTTCACCAGCAGTGATGCGATCAGCACTTCAATATAAATGGGCCAGGAGCGGAAAATGACGTCCCAGAACCAGTGTCTTCTGCTCGTGCCGCCGATTAACTCTGTGCGGTCATCAAAGGAATGCTGGGGATTTACAAAGAAGGCCAGACCCGTATATTCCTTCTGCAACTCATTTAAAGGAACGGTTTTTTCCCCTTTCCCGCTTTCCGGCACCAGGATGGTCACCTTGTCGTCGATGACCCGCAGCATTACGCTGGTCTGATCATTTTTCAGCAGCAGGACAGCGGGCAGGACCAGGTTGGATATTTTATGGAGCGGTCTTTTGACCAGCGCGGCGGCAAGACCCGCACGCTGTGCTGCGCGGGGGAACAATTCCAGCGTCAATCTCTGATCTACCAAAGGGAGACCGGCTACGAGCGCATCTGCAGTCTGGGGCACATGCAATGCCCGGCAGAGTGCCATGAGGGCCATTAATAACGTATCTTCCTGTGCGCCAACGCGCGCCTTGGGTGGGGGCCTGTTGACGGGGTTTTCCGTGGCGCCGGCAGAAGCCGCAATAGTTTGGTTTTCAATTGACATAGGAATCCAATCGGTGGTGGCTATCCACAGTAGGATCAAAAATTCTGTGTGTTCCTGGAAGCAACGTCACAACCGGTTTTTTTATCGAACATTCAATACGTTTGGGCCATAATTACCCGAAGCCCATAGTATTGATAATTGACCCATCGGGCAAATAGTTTAGGTTTCAAAAACCATCCCTTATGTATACTTGAATTTAACGGTATACAATAACCTGAAGACAACATTAGGAGTACTTTTGTCATGCCCTACATCACCCGCAACAAGAAGGGAGAAATCAAGGCGATTCATGCCACACCTCCCCTACGGTCCAAGGCGGAATCGGTTGCCCCGGAGCAAATGGAAGAGGTCATCGGGTTTTTAAATTCAAGTCCAAACGCCGAACACAGTTATTCCTACATGGAAACTTCCGACCTGGAGGTAATCCGGGTACTGGAAGACCTGATCGATCTGTTATGTGAAAAACACGTCATTGCCTTTACCGAGTTGCCGGAAACCGCCCAACATAAACTGTCCATGCGTAAAAAGGTGCGGAAAAATATGGAAGGGTTTGACGCACTTATCAATGAAGATGAAGAGGGGATTTTCTAGGGGTCGAAGCTGAAGCTCCGACCCGGTAAGCCGTCAGATATCTTTCGCCATGCGGTCCTTGAGTTGCTGCCACATGGCCATCCGTCCCGTACCGCCCTTTACCTCCTGGCCGCTGCCTCGCGCCTTGGCCAGCCACAGACCCGAACCGTTAAAGCTGTAAACCGGCACCAGGTCTTGCCGGTTTATGGCCGGCTCGATTTCACCGATTAGATTATCCAGGACCAATGGAGAGGCGGTCGGCGACGAAAAGTAGGTGCAGACCATGTGGGCCTGGTTATAGGGTGCGAGAGCCTTGACATAGGTCAGCCTCAGTTTTTCATCCGGCACGCCGAGTTCACGCAGGGTGAAATATTTGGCAATGGAGAAATCTTCGCAATCTCCAGCACCCTTGCCGAGACACTCAAAAGGAGTGGCCCAGTAATCTTCCTTGCCCCAGTTGTCGGCATCGCTGACGAAAAGCACCATCATGTTGAAAAAATTATTAACTTCCTTGAGTTTTTCCTCTTCGGAGAGCGACTGCGTTTTCTGGATCAACTCGCGCCAGGAACGGAATCTTTTCCCCGCCTGTTCACCATATTTCTGTTGCAGCTTGGCAAACTGATCATCGGTCAGATTGAGATCCGCCTCACCCTGAAGCGCGAAGAGGTATAAAAAGCAAAAAACAGCCAGATGGATGATGTTTTTCCGTATCATGGATGAATCCGGTTTCAAACGCAGTGGTTACCGGCTGGCGCCATAGATGCCAATCTCGCGGATGGTCGCAAAGTCAGCATCAGACTTGACATTTTCTGCGATCACCTTGACATCCAGCAGGTCACTGACATCCTTCATCGTTTCCACAAACAGGCGCTTGCTGCGGTTGGTACTGATCTCGCTGGTCAGGTCCCGGGAAAGGCGCAGGTAGTCCGGTTTCAGCTTTTTGACCTGTTCGAGGGAGATGAATTCCGTTTCATAGCGCTTCAACATGACCTTGGTACCCAGCCTGTGTGCATATTGAATGAACTCTTCGAAATGATGGATTTCCCTGGCGGCAGCGTAAGCCGTGACACTGAAAACAGTCTTGCTCGAAATGGCCTTGTATTTTTCCACCAGGGCGCCGAGCCAGGCGCGGAATTCCGCATTGCGTACCGAAGCCATGGACAGATTTATGCTAATCGCGTGCGCGAAGGTCTTTTCAGAAATATCGCTTAGCACGCGCTGCACAATGCCGCTGTCAAATCTCACGATCTGGCCGTATTTTTCAGCAATAGAGACAAACGCACCGATAGGCACGGGTTGTCCTTTGTCGAATACCTTCGCGAACGCTTCTTCCAGCAGGGTACCGGATTCTCCGTGCAGGCCCAGGACCTGCCCCACGTAGGACACCTCGAACTGTTTCTCGCGAATGACGCGTTCCACGAGTTCCACCCATTCCTTGACATCGCGTGATTTTTCATCGCGTTTATGGATGTAAAAGGCGTTGGCGCCGACCAGACGCGCCTGCTCATAGGATTCATTGGCGGCCGCCAGAATCCCCGGGATGCTGCTGCCCACGTCAAACGGGACAATGCCGATATGGGCCAGATCGGGTTTGTTATATTGTTGTCCAAGCTGTTGCAGTCCTTCGCCGAGATTTTTCGCCAGCGTTTCCACCTGTAACTGGGTTGCCGTTTTTGTGATGATGGCGAATTCAGAACCGTACAGGCGATAACCATTGAAATCCAGGCCGCTGGCGACGCCTTTTTCCAGCAGCACCCAGGCGAACTTCTTGAGGAATTCGTCCACTACGTCCCGGCCCAGTTGTTTGGAAAATTCACCCAGGTTGTCGATACGGACGAAGAAGACATATCCCTCTTCATGCGTCATGAACAATTTCTTCATGTCGCCCTGGAAACAGTCCTTGTTCTTGAGCCCGGTGAGATCATCCAGTTGCAACTGTTCGCTGACCTTGTCCAGCTTGAGGTTCAGGTTGGTGATCATCTGTTCTATTTTCGTGGACATGAAATTCATGGCGACGGAGACATTCTTGATTTCAGTGGTCCAAGGCATTTCCTTGATCTGGCCGAATTGACCCTCGGCGATGTTTCGCGCCAGTTGCTCGATTTTCTTCAACGGTGTCAGTACCAGTTGCAACAGGAAGAAGAGGAGAATGGTGAAAAACACGAAGGCGACCAGCGACGAAACCATGGCTTTCTTCGCCTGTTGATACAGTTTCTGGTAACCGGTGCCGGCGTTGATGGTCACATAGAGTTTCCCGGCCAGGTTCCAGCCGGAACTGATTTCGGTCATGGCCGAAGCGGTTTTCATGGGCAGCCAGGTGATGAACCAGGAGGGAACACCCTCGAAGGATTCCGGATTGGAGAGCTGGATAAGCGTTTTATCTTCCATGTCCAGCAGTTTGATCTCCTTGTAATATCCCCGGTCAAAGATCGCGTTCATCATGGTCCTGATCAGGGGGTCTGCCGGATCAGCGATATAGGGGGTAAGCGATAATCCCAGGGAAGTGGCCGTATCCTGGGCATGAACTTCTGATTCACTGACGAGATAGTCGCGCATGTTGGTTACGCTCGTCCAGAAATTCACCGCGAAGATCACAACGAAGATCGCCGAAATCAGCAGCAGTAATTGTTTGAATAGCGACATATCCCCACCTCTCTCCAGTGCCCGGTCCTTAGTGTAATACCACCGAGGCGAGTTTAAAAATTTAAAAAATTTCCTCCTCGGTGAGGCGCAAATTTATTCACATGCTCTGCGCCTGGCTTGTGCCTGTAACCCTCTCCCACGGGAGAGGGCAGGGTGAGGGAGATTATACAGATGCCCTCATCCCCGTCCCTTCTCCCGGAGGGAGAAGGGAGAAGTGCGAATACATTCGAAAGCTTTTGAGGGGGCGGAGCTATAGCTCCGACCCCTTCAAATTCAATCTGTCAATAGGTAGGGCCGGTTTCAATCAGTTCTACCATAGAAGGTAGGCGCGAATTCATTTGCACCATATTATTGGTCCGGCTTTAAAGACACGTTTTTTGTTCCATCTTTGCAAAATAGTACTTTAGTACAATTGTTACGTGACGCACATCACACTATTTTTACATTACTGATAACCACCATTGGGCTTTTCACTCATGAGCGATGAAAAAGACACCTCCAAGGTAGCGGACGTCCAGGAAGAGGCTCCATCTAACGCTACGCCTCTTGCCGTAGAAGATGTGATCCCGGCAGAGGGTAAGGATATCTTCAACGAGTATCTGTCGGTCTCCATCTCCAGTAACGGCCAGGATACTACTCTGTCTGCAACCACTGTTCAGGGCGAACCTGTGGTATATACGACCACGTTCCATGGCATTACCGCGGACGATTTCCAGACACTCATCAGCAAGATCGGACTGGACACAGATTTAGGGTAAAGCTCATGGGCACTTCTTTATTTAATGCTATCAAGCGAACGTCTGGCTTACTGAGAGAGGCGCTGTTTGCGCTCTTTTTTCTTCCCCTCTCACTCCGGGAGAGGGTCAGGGTAAAGGCCGTACGTGCGAATTCACTCGCAAGAACAACCAAGCCTGGAAATTCTGCGACGCATTTCACACATCGACGCAGTCAATGTGTGAACCACATCACAAATTCATGGTGATTGTACCTGCGTACAATAACCGGATTGAGAGCTAAATCACAAAATATAACTGAAGAGGAAATGCAAGCGACCGAGAACGTTGGAGTAATGATATGTCAGGCCAGTGTAAAGGTTATGTTGAATCTATCTCATATCTACCTTCTTTACAGGAAGGCAGGAAGGCAAGAACAGGCATGGTCAGGTCAATTACGGAAGGCGGTGGCATGCGGCAATTAGTACCGGGTGACTGTATTGCACCCAATGAAAAGATCATCACGGACAATGGACTGTGCGTTGTTATTGAATATCCCATGGAGACGGGGATGCTGGTAAAGGTTTTCATGTGAACACGAATTGCAGGGCCGGATTCATTCGGCCAACGCTATTGATAGGGTCGATTTCAATCGACCAGTATTAACAGATTAATCGAGAGGAGTTTTAACATGGCTACTATCACAGGGGTTGTAAAGGCATTAACGGGCACGGTCAAGGCGATTGCCGCAGACGGTACGGAACGCGTACTGCATACCGGCGACCAGGTCCTGCAAGGCGAGAAAATT
>Ga0055437_10000023_pt1 | contig 13352 bp, 13 predicted proteins | sample Browns_ThreeSqC__2_FD_57731 | JGI IMG/M metagenome (GOLD analysis project Ga0055437, IMG submission 57731) | Wetland microbial communities from San Francisco Bay, California, USA, that impact long-term carbon sequestration - Browns_ThreeSqC_D2 | ecosystem: Environmental > Aquatic > Marine >...
GAACCGGGTCATGGTCAACATTTCGGTGCTGAGGAAAGAAAATGATAAAACGCTGGGCACACCGGTGCGTGCAAAAATCGTCGGCGAAGCAAAAAACCTGAGCGAACAATTGCGGGAACTCAAACTGCGCGAAATTATCGAGGAAAACGCCATTTATTACATCGGCGACACGCAGATCAATAACGAAGAAACGCTGAAATATACTTTCCAGATCACTCCTGAGGGCGAGGCTGCGCCCTACAAGCTTTCCTTCCAGGAACAGTTTTATACCGAGTGAGAATTGACACCGCCGTCCCGGTTATCGATGGCGTAATCCATAATCAACGGCGCATGGTCGGAAAAACGCTCTTGCGTGTAGATTTCCGCCGCCCGGACCGAGTCCCTCAGGCCCGGCGTGATGATCTGATAATCAATGCGCCATCCCACGTTTTTGGCCCGGGCCTGTCCGCGGTTGGACCACCAGGTATATTGATCGGGCAACCGGTTGACGCAACGAAAAGCGTCCACCATGTCGGCGCGATCGAACAATTCATCCATCCAGGCGCGTTCTTCGGGCAGAAAGCCTGAATTCTTCCGGTTGCTCCGCCAGTTTTTCAGATCAATTTCCTTGTGGGCGATGTTCCAGTCACCGCACAGAATGTACTGGCGTTTCTGCCTGCGTATTTTTTTCAATACGGGCATGAAACGTTCCATAAAATCAAATTTTACCGCCTGGCGTTCCGGTCCCGAAGAACCGGAGGGCAGATAAATGCTGACCACGCTCATGCCGCCGAAATCGGCCCGCAAAAAACGCCCCTCGTTATCCGCCTGCGCCCATCCCAGTTCGGTAATGATCCGATCCGGACGGCGCCGCGCATACAAGGCCACGCCGCTGTAACCTTTTTTTTGCGCCGGGTTGAAATAGGCATGATATCCGGCCGGCGCCAGGACTTCGGCATCCAGCTGTTCCCGGTGCGCCTTGGTTTCCTGCAGGCAGACCACGTCCGCCCGCTGCCGCAGCATCCAGGTATAAAACCCCTTCCGTTGCGCGGAACGTACGCCATTCACGTTCAATGTTATTATTTTCACGGCACTACTAGCCTCTGCCCGGGAAAGGTAAGATCATCGCCGACCACGACGTTTATCCAGAATGCAAACATACCAGAAAGAATTTATAGAATTTGCCATCGCCGGCAAGGTACTGTGTTTCGGCGATTATGTCCTGAAATCCGGTCGCAAAAGTCCGTATTTCTTCAACACCGGCCTGTTCAATGACGGCGCCAGCCTGGCCCGGCTCGGACAATTTTACGCCAGCGCCATCATGGCGTCCGGGATCACCTTCGACATGTTATTCGGCCCGGCGTACAAGGGCATCCCCCTGGCCTCGTCCGTGGCCATCGCCCTGGCCGGTTCCTGCGGACGCAATGTACCGTTTTGTTTCAATCGCAAGGAGATCAAGGACCACGGCGAGGGGGGAGCGCTCTTCGGCGCAAAACTTGAAGGGCGCGTCCTGATTGTGGACGACGTCATTTCCGCCGGTACGTCGGTAAACCATTCCGTCCGGATCATCCGCGAGGAAGGCGCATCGGCCGCCGGCGTGGCGGTGGCCATGGATCGCCAGGAACGGGGCACGGGCAGGCTTACCGCAGTGCAAGAGGTGGAACAATGCCATGGGATCAGGGTCATAAGCATTGCGACGCTGGATCATGTCATTGAATATCTGGAACAACGGCCCGGCATGGCGACGAACCTTGAGAAAATCAGGGAATATCGCAGGTTATATGGAAGCACATAGATTGCATACCTGACCTGCATCACAATGGTTTTTTTAATATAATCATCTTCAGGAACTACTGTTATCTTCTGGATACCGACACGGGTGGACCCAAATGAACCTCGTTAAAATTTCTGTTTATATCATCGCCTGTTATTTCTGCATGGTCTCGTCCGGCGTCGCGGCAGCTGAAAAAAAGAAGGGTTCGGGACGTCTTATCTGCTGGACCAATAACGAGGGGGTCAGGGAATGCGGCGATCGTATCCCCCCGGAATATGCGCAACAGGAACATCAGGAATTAAGTAAAAAAGGCACGGTGATAAAAGAGACCGATGCCCCCAAAACCGAGGAAGAACTCGCAAAAGAAAAAGAGGAGGCCGCCGCCGCAGAGGAGGAAGCACGGCTGGCCAAGGAAAGCGCCTTGCAGGACAAAATTCTGCTGGACACATTCACCTCGGTTGAAGACATCGAGTCAGCGCGCGACGGCAAACTGAAGACCCTGGACTCCACGATTACACTCGCCGAAAAGCGCGACACCAAGATGCAGGCGGAGCTCGACAAGAAGGTCAATCAGGCCGCCTCCGCCGAACGCGAAGGCAAGACGCCCCCGGCGCATTTGCAGGACGATATCGAATCATTGAAGAGACAGATCAACACCAACAACGAACTTATCACCAATACCCACAAGGAGCAGGAAGACGTCAAGGCCAAATACGAAAAAGATATACAGCGTTTCAAGGAACTGAAAGGCGCCCAATAAATATTTCAAGGGGTCGGAGCTGCAGCTCCGGCCCCGCATCTCTCGTTATTTCCGGAACAAAGCGGCCTGAAGTGCGGGCCATTGATCTTCCCAGTGCGCGGTCGGCTTGCGGGTGAATTCACTGCGCGCGTAGCGACTCATCATGCCTTCGGCAGTTGCCGCCAGGTGACTGGCGGTGGCATCAATCGGCGCAACCGTCCTGACGTCATTGGCGAGATTGGCCTCGCGCAGGATCTGCCGTAACTGGGTTTCGATGCGTTCAAAGAACTGGTTGACCCGCGCCCGCAGCCGTTCATGTTCACCCACCAGCGCATCCCCCAGCAACACGCGCGTGATCCCGGGATTGCGCTCCGCAAATCCCAGCAACAGGCGGATAATCTTCTCGCACCGACCGACGGCGGTCTTGTCCTGGGCCATGATCGTGTTAATGATCCCGAACACGGACTCTTCGGCAAAATCTATCAATGCCTCGAACATCTTGGCCTTGCTGGCGAAATGCCGGTAGAGGGCCGCCTCGGAGACGCCCACGGCCGCGGCCAGTTCGGCGGTCGTGATGCGTGATCCCGGATGCGTCTCCAGTTCGCGCGCCAGCGTTTCCAGTATCTGTTGCCGGCGATTGGATTTGTGCCTGGCCATGTGCAGAGGTCGCGGTTAACGGCCGGTGCGCCCGTGGATCAGGGAACCGACGCCATGATCGGTAAAAATCTCGAGCAGTACGGCATGCTCAACACGCCCGTCGATGATATGGGCGGTGCGCACACCGGCCTGCACCGCATCCAGAACCGATTTGATCTTGGGCAGCATGCCCCCGCTGATCACGCCGTCCTTGATCAGGCGGTTGATGTCCTTGACGGTCAGGCCCGTCAGCACCTTGCCTGCCTTGTCCAGCAGGCCGGCGGTATTGGTGAGGATAATCAGTTTCTCCGCGCCCAGCACCTCGGCCAGCTTGCCGGCCACCAGATCGGCATTGATATTGTAGGACTGGCCCTCCTCGCCCACACCGATGGGCGCGATGACCGGGATGAAATTGCCCTGCAGGAGCAGGTTGATGACGGCGGTGTCGATGCTTGCCACTTCTCCCACATGGCCGATATCAATAATTTCGGGCGCATTCATTTCCGGCGAGTTGCGCGTGAACGTCAGCTTGCGCGCGCGGATCAGTTCGCCGTCCTTGCCGGTGAGGCCGACCGCCGAACCGCCGTGGCGGTTGATGAGGTTGACAATGTCCTTGTTGACCTGGCCGCCCAGCACCATTTCCACGATGTCCATGGTTTCACTGTCGGTGACACGCATGCCCTCGTAAAATTCACTCTCCTTGCCGATGCGTTTCAGCAGTTCGCCGATCTGTGGTCCGCCGCCGTGCACGATCACGGGATTCATGCCCACCAGTTTCATCAATACCACGTCGCGCGCGAAACTGCTCTTCAGCCGCTCGTCCGACATGGCGTTCCCGCCATATTTGATGACCATGGTCTTGCCGTTGAAACGTTTTATGTACGGCAACGCCTCGGTGAGGACGGTCGCTATGATGGCGGCATTGTCGGCAGCAGTACTCTTGGCGTTTTTCACTCAAACCCCCGGAAGCAATCCAGGCTGTTGATTATAACCGTGCGCGGCGGGAATTCTGAATCCCCGCGTATAAAATTAAAACGGCAGCTTCAAATCCGGCGCTACTTTTTTTATCAAGTCACGGAAGGTCGCCTGGATTTGTTCCAGGGCCGCGCTGTCGTCCGCTTCAAAGCGGGCAATCAGGCAGGGTGTGGTGTTGGAAGGGCGGATCAGCCCCCAGCCGTTCCGGAATTCAACCCGCACACCGTCGATGTCTGATATTTCCGCGTCCTTGAAATCCACTTTCCCGCGCAGGTCCTGCATGAACCCCGCATGGTCTTTTTCCGGCAACATGATGCGCAGCTCCGGTGTCGCCACGCCGCCCGGCAGTCCGGCAAATACTTCCGCCGTCTTCATCTTGTGCCGGGCGAGGATCTCCAGCATGCGGGCGCCGGCATAGAGGGCGTCATCAAAACCAAACCAGCGTTCCTTGAAAAAAATGTGGCCGCTCATTTCTCCCGCCAGCGGCGCGTCCAGTTCCTTCATTTTGCTCTTGATGAGGGAATGACCGGTTTTCCACATCACCGGTTTCCCGCCGCTTTCTTCAATGATGGACTTCATATGACGGCTGCACTTGACATCGTAAATGATGGACGCCCCCGGGTTACGGCTCAAAACATCCCGGGCAAACAGCATCAACTGGCGATCCGGCCAGATGATATTGCCGCCGCTGTCCACCACGCCGAGCCGGTCGCCGTCCCCGTCAAAGGCAAATCCCAGGTCGGCCTGTAACTCCTGCATCTTGGCGATGAGCGCTTGCAGGTTTTCCGGCTGGCTGGGATCAGGATGATGATTGGGAAACCTGCCGTCCACCTCGCAATAGAGTTCCACCACGTCATGGCCCAGCGCGCGGTACAAGTTCGGCGCGACCATGCCTGCAACACCATTGCCGCAGTCCACCACGAGCTTGAAGGCGCCGCCCAGGGCGACCGGTATGTCTTCGGTCGCGCGCCGCAGGTAATCAGCGGTGATGTCCACAACCTTCACAGCGCCCTGGCCGCTGCTCATAGATCCTGCTTCAATTCTTTTGCGGAGCGCCTGGATCGCTACTCCATACAAGGTTTCACCTCCCAGCATGATCTTGAGCCCGTTATAGACCGGCCCGTTGTGGCTTCCGGTCAGCATGACGCCGCTGCCCGTTTGCAGGTGATGCGTGGCGAAGTACAGCATGGGGGTAGGAACCATGCCGATATCAATGACATTCCTGCCCGTGGCCAGCAGTCCCTTGATCAGGGACTCGCTCAATTCAGGACTTGAAGCCCGGCCGTCACGGCCCACAACAATGTCCTTCAAGCCCCTGGCGTCCGCCTCGGATCCGATCGCCCGGCCGATTTCCTGGACACCGCCGGCGGTCAGGGTTTTGCCGACAATGCCCCGGATGTCATAAGCGCGAAAAATGATCGCCGGAATGGTCTCGGCCGATGGCGTCGCCGGGGGTGGCGCCGATGGTTGCGTCGGGGCAGGCATACCCGGCATAGGCACAGTATTCTCCAGGCGTTTGGCGGTGGCCTCCGGTGCGGGCGCCGCGGACGCAGCAGCCGGTGCAGGGGCTTTCTTTACGGGCATTTTTGGAACTGCTGCCCCGCCCGGCGCCGTTCCGGGCGCCGCCTTTTTCTTTACCGGCGCGGCCGGCGGAGGCGCGGGTTTGGGCGGCGGCGCGGCCGCCGGTTTCTGGGCCATGGTGATATCGTCACCGGTCAGCCCCTGGGAGAGTGGCTTTACCGGTTTGGTCAGTCCCATCCCGGGTAAATCCGGGATCAACTTCTCCAGCCCGGGATGTTTGCCCTCCATGATGGCCTTGATCGCGCCGCCATATACCAACACCGGTCCCGCCTCCACCGTCGTGATCTCGTCTTCGCCCGCGCCACCCTTTTTTCTGCGATAGAACCAGAAACCTGACGCGGCCGCGCCGATAACAATGATGGCCAGCAGGATCGGCAGCAGCGGCAGATGATCAAAGGTGTCCGGCATGGCGTCCGGCATCTTGAGGGAACCGGCCAGGCTGTCACTCTTCCAGTAGGCGATGTACCACTGTGTTCCCCGGATATCGGCCTTCAACGGTTCACCTTTACGCGCGCCCTTTTCACCCGCTTTATTCATGACCAGCGCCCCCTTGTCCGTGGCCTGGTTCAGTTCTGCATAACCGCGTTCAACAACGGCCAGCTTGATGTAGGGTTCCGGTGACAGGCTCAGGTGGAGGAGACCGATCAGTTTCTGATCCGCATCCACCACCCGGCGCACAAGTACGATATGGGCATCGGTTCCGCCGAAACCATGTATTTCCGCGGGCAAAGGTGTCGTTGCTTTCTCCGCCTTGTGTAATAAATCCAGCGAGGCATAACCTAAAGGCGGTTTGGATTCTTTATCCAGGTCGTATTTCCCCGGAAGCAATAACCGCAACTTGAGCGCGGCATCAAATTCGCCGGCCAGGGTCTCGGCCTGCGCCGCCAGCGCATCCTTGTCTCCGGCAACGAACAGTTGCCTGATGTCTTCCCGCTTGCTGATTTCGTCCAGTCGGGTGGCCGCAGTTTGCAGTTTGGCGGCAATGGTTTCCGCCAGTTCCGCGGCTTTTGAATTTGAAGTTCCGGAAGCCTTGTCCGCGGCGTGCGCCGGTAGCGAGTATGGAGGAGCGCCCATGACCAGGACGAACACGGCGAGTACAAGCATGTTCCGCCCCATATGGGACACGGGGCGCCGGAAAAAAATTCCCGCTTTTGTCAGCAACACTCTAGGCTGCATTCCGCTGTGCAATCAAAGCAAACACCGGTCAATGGGTTTGTGTTGAGTTTTTTTCATGAAAACGTTCCGCCACAATCCTGATCAGTTGCCGCGCCAGTTTTTCCTTCGGGGCCTGCTCGAGGCTGGTCCCTCCTCCTTTCCACAACACCTCGAGCTGGTTCAGTTCGGTCTCAAAGCCCTTGCCTGAACCCACGTCATTGGCGGCAATCATATCCAGCCGTTTCCGGATCAGCTTCTGCCTGGCATGTTCCAGCAGGTCCTCGGTCTCCGCGGCAAATCCGACCGTAAACGGCCGCTGCGACAGGCTGGTCACGGCCGCCACGATGTCCGGTGTCTGTTGCAGGGACAGCGACCATTCCGGCACGGCCTTTTTGATCTTGTTGCCGGCTACAGTGCGGCAGCGGTAATCCGCCACTGCGGCGGCGGCAACAAAAATATCGGCGTCTTTGACTTCGACCATCACGGCATCATACATCTGCTGTGCCGTAAGCACCTGCCGCACACTCACCCGATCAGGGGCCTCCAGGGCCACGGGGCCGGACACCAGCACCACCTCGGCGCCCGCCTCAGCGGCCGCGCGCGCCACCGCGTAACCCATGCGTCCCGAGCTGCGGTTGGAGATAAAGCGCACTGGATCGATGTCCTCGCGCGTCGGTCCGGCGCTAACGACCACCTTGCACGCCGCAAGCATTTCCGTCTGGAATAGTTTCTGCAGAGAACCAATCAGTTCCGCGGGTTCCACCATGCGGCCCGGACCGATATCACCACAGGCCTGCGATCCCTCGGCCGGCCCCAGTAATCCGATCCCGCGCGTCTGCAGCAGTCTGGCATTTTCCTGCGTGGCGGGATTCAGCCACATCTGCCGGTTCATCGCCGGTGCGACCAGGATCGGAACCGGAGCGGCAAGGCACAATGTCGCCAGTAAATCATCCGCCATGCCATGGGCCAGGCGCGCCAGGAAATTGGCGCTCGCCGGGGCCACCAGTATCACATCGGCCCAGCGTGCAAGTTCGATGTGACCCATCGCCGCCTCGGCGCCGGGATCCAGGAGTTCGGTGTGTACGGGTTTTCCCGACAAGGCCTGCATGGTCAGCGGCGTGATGAATTCGCGGGCGGCCCGGGTCATCACCACCCGGACTTCGGCGCCGTTTTCACGCAGCCGGCGGACCAGATCCGCGCTTTTGTAGGCGGCGATACCGCCGGTGACGCCGATGATAATGCGTTTATTTTTGAGATTGATCATATAGTTGAAATTCTAACCTAAATAAGGGCCGGGCGCCTTTCCCGCCGGCACAAAACCGCCCCGCATCTGGTAGAATCATACGGTATGCATAGATAACAGGGAGGTTACCATGCCGATCAATCACTGGCCAAAACTGGAACGGCCCCGGGAAAAACTGCTCGCCAAAGGCCCCGCCGCACTTTCCGACGCTGAATTACTCGCCATCCTTTTGCGCACCGGCGCCCGGGGCAAGACCGCCGTTGACCTCGCGCGGGATCTTTTAAACGAATTCAAGGGGCTGCGCCCCTTGCTCGAAACCGAAGCCGGCATCGTCTGCGGGCTCAAAGGACTGGGACGGACCAAATACGTGACGATCCGCGCGGCCGTTGAACTTGCCCAACGCTACCTCGAGGCCGGATTGCAGAAAAAGGACATCCTGACCAATCCCAAATCCACGCGGGATTATCTGACCGCGCAGCTGCGCGCTTATCCTCACGAAGTTTTTGCCTGCCTCTTTCTCGATAACCGCCACCATATCCTGAGCTTCGACAAGATGTTCAACGGGACCATCGACGGCGCCAGCGTTTATCCGCGCGAGGTGGTCAAGCGGGCGCTCTCCCATAATGCCGCCGCGGTCATCTTCGCGCACAACCATCCTTCCGGGATCGCCGAACCCAGCTCCGCGGACATCAGCCTGACGCAGCGGCTGAAAACCGCGCTGGAACTGGTCGATATACGCGTGCTGGACCATTTTATCATCGGCAACCTGCAGGCGGTTTCGTTCGCGGAACGCGGCCTTATCTAAAAGGGGTCGGAGTCATGTCTCCGACCCCTGACTCCGGCCCCGGATAACCAGGGACTTGGATTATGGCCCTATTACGGTTAGAATCCGCCCTCTTTTAAACCCTTTGTAATTGAGAACATGTCCCGAATCTGCCAAATAACAGGCAAACGGCCCCTGATGGGAAACAACGTTTCCCACGCCAACAACAAAACGCGCCGCCGTTTCCTGCCGAACCTGCACCATCGCAAATTCTGGCTGGAGAGCGAAAACCGCTGGGTGAAGCTCAGGATCAGCCACGAAGGCCTGCGCCTGATCGACAAGCACGGCATCGACAAGGTGGTCGCCGACCTGCGGGCCGCCGGCGCCAGGATCTGAGGAGACACTGCACATGCGCGACAAGATTAAACTGGTTTCCACCGCGGACACGGGCCATTACTACACCACCACCAAGAACAAGCGCACCATGCCGGACAAGATGGAGATCAAGAAATTCGATCCCGTCATCCGCAAGCATGTCATCTACAAGGAAAGCAAGATTAAATAATACCGTTGGTTAAGGGGTCGGAGCTAAAGCTCCGACCCCTGATTTTTGGAGCTGAAGCTCCGGCCCCTGTTTTTTGTTAATCATCTTGCATCGTTCGCGGCAATTGGAATAATAAGGCGCCCATGAGCCGTGAAACCATGATCTCCGTCGATTCCGTTTACCGCTATTACGGTGATCATTGCGCAGTAAATAATGTAACTTTTACCGTGGAACGCGGCGAAGTGCTCGGCTTCCTCGGGCCCAACGGCGCCGGCAAATCCACCACCATGCAGATCATCTGCGGCGTGATGACCGCCAGTTCCGGCTCCGTCCGCATCGCCGGTTTCGACATCATGGATAATCCCAAAGCGGCCAAGACGCAAATCGGTTTCCTGCCGGAACAGCCGCCGCTCTATGCCGACCTGACCGTGGATGAATACCTGCGTTACGCGGCGCAACTCCGTGGTATCAGCCGGGCCGCGGCCGGCGCCGCCGTGGCCGAGAGCAAGCGGCGGTGCGGCCTTGCCGACTCCGGCCGGCGGTTGATACGGAACCTGTCCAAGGGCTTTCAGCAACGCGTGGGGATCGCGCAGGCCATCATTCATACGCCTGCGGTCATCATCCTGGATGAACCCACGGCGGGGCTGGATCCGATCCAGATCCACGAGATTCGGCAACTGATCCGGGAACTGGGCCAGGACCACAGCGTGATCCTCTCCACCCACATCCTGCCGGAGGTGCAGACGGTCTGTAATCGCGTCCTGATCATTCACGAGGGACGCCTCGTGCTCGACAAAAAACTGGACAGTTTGCAGGAAGCAGGGGCGAGGCAACGCATGCACGTCGCCTTCAAACAGCCGCCCTCACGGGAGGCGCTCGCCGCCATCGAAGGGATGGAGGAGGTCGAGCCCTCCGGCGCACGCCACTTCCGCATCAGTTTCCAGCCGGATTCCGCCGCGCTGGATTTGTTGACCCAGAGAGCGGCCAGTTCGTGCTGGGGGCTGTATGAAATGATCCCCGAGACCGGATCCCTGGAAGAGACATTCATGCGCCTGACCAGCACTGAAGACCCGTTCAAACAGGAAACCTCCGGGGCCGCGGCATGAAGGCCATCCTGATCATTGCCGCCCATGAACTGCGACGCCTGTTCCATTCACCGTTCGCCTGGATCATTCTCGGCATCGTGGAGTCGCTGCTGGCCATATTGTTCTTCATCATGCTGAGCCAGTTTCTGAACCCCGCCCCCTGGTACGCCGGGCGCGGTGTCACCGAAATTGTCGGGTCCGGATTGTTGCAGATTGCGGGCGTCATTCTCCTGCTGATCACGCCGTTCATCACCATGCGCATCTTCGCTGAAGAACGCCGCACCGGCACCATCCGGCTGCTGTTTTCTTCGCCCCTGTCGCTCACGGAACTGGTGCTGGGCAAATACCTCGGCATCCTGGGATTTCTCGCCATCATGTTGTGCCTGATCGCATCGATGCCGTTGTCCTTGTATGCAGGGGCCCCGCTGGATCTTGTGCTGATCGGCTCGGGCCTGCTCGGACTGTTGCTGCTGATGGCAAGTTTCGCCGCGATCGGCCTATTCATTTCCACCCTGACCAGCCAACCGGCGATTGCCGCGATCGCCACCTTCGGCATCCTGTTCATGCTGTGGATCATCAACCTCGCGGCGAACAGCGGGTCGGAAACATTCAAGGCCATATTCACCTACCTCTCCCTGCTGAACCACTACGATAACCTCATCGACGGGATGTTCATTTCCACCGATGTGATCTATTACCTGATCATCATTGCTGTTTTCATCGCCCTCAGTATCTGGCGCCTGGACACGGAGAGAATGCACTCCCGCTGAGTGCCCGGCACATGCAGAACTCGACACGCGCACGACTGCAATCACTGCTCAACAGCGCCATCATGGCGGTGTTGATCGTGGCCATCGCGGGACTGCTCGCCTGGCTCAGCACGCGCTACAACGTGGAGTTCGACTGGACACGCACCGGGCGCCACACCCTGTCCGAAGCCAGCAAGCAGGTGCTCACCCGGATGGACGGCCCGATCGCAATCACCGCCTATTCACGGGAAGAAGCCGCCTTGCGCGATGCCGTCAGGAAATTCGTCAATCGTTACCAGAAAATCAAGCCGGACATCACCCTGCAATTTGTCAATCCCGACGTGGTGCCGGACGAGGTCAGGAACCTCGGCATCGCCAGTTACAACGAGCTGGTCATCCGCTACCAGGGACGCAGCCAGCATGTGCAGCCGGGAAATGAAGAGGAATTTACCAATGCCTTGCAGCGCCTGGCGCGCGGCGCGGAACACTGGCTGGCTTTTATTGAAGGCCACGGCGAACGCAGCCCGCTGGGCGAAGCCAACTTTGACCTTCAACTGTGGGTGCGGCAGCTTGCGAACCGCGGCTTCAAGTCGCAGCCGATCAACCTCGCCAATCTCCAGGCCATCCCGGAAAACACACGGGTGCTGGTGATCGCCGGGCCGCAGGTGGACCTGCTTCCGGGAGAAATACAGATTATTCTCGATTTTGTGGACCATGGCGGCAGCCTGTTGTGGCTGACCGATCCCGGTCCGCTGCACGGCCTGGAGAAGCTGGCGGAAAAACTGTTTATCAAGCAAGAGACGGGCACGATCATCGACGCGGCCGGCCGGTTGATCGGACTGGATGACCCGACCATTACCATCGAGACCGCGAGTCTCTACCCGCCGCATCCGGCAACCAATGACTTTACCTACACCACCCTGTTTCCAAAGGCCGCCGCGCTTACCGTACTGGACAAGTCTCCCTGGCGCGCGCAGCCGTTCCTTGCTTCCGGTGAACACACCTGGGACGAAACCGGACCGCTGGAAGGCGAGATCGGCTTTGATGAGGGACAGGACCTCAAGGGGCCGCTCAATATCGGTCTTACTCTGGAACGTGAAACCGGACAAGCACAGGGAGAAAACAAGCAGCCGCGCGCACAACGCATCATGGTCGTCGGCGACGGCGATTTCCTGTCCAATTCCTACATCGGCAACAGCGGCAACCAGGAGCTCGGCATCCGCATGATCAACTGGCTCAGCAATGATGACGATTTCATCACCATACCGGCCAAAATTGCCCCCGACATGCAACTGGAACTTTCGCCGGTGGCCGCCGGCCTGATCGCCTTCGGTTTTCTCATCGCGCTGCCGCTCATACTGTTCGGGTCCGGAGCGCTCATCTGGTGGCGCCGCAGAAAGCACTGAACCGTGCGGTCACGATTGCTGCTCAATCTCTGCCTGCTGGTCGCCGCGATCAGTCTCACCCTGTTCCTGGTTTACGGCGGCAAGAAAAAACCTGAGCCTGTCGAGGTAACTCTGACCGGCATCAAACCGGAGACCATCAAACGGATACACATCGCCCGCAAAGGCCAGGATGAGATAACCTTCGAAAAACAGTCCGGAACATGGATGATGTTGCAGCCTTACCAGCTCCGTGCCGGCACCCTGCGCATCAATACCATGCTGAAGCTTCTCTCCGCGCACAGCTACGCGCAATACCCCGCCCGGAATATAAAACTGTCGCGTTTTCTGCTCGACCAGCCGCAGGTGTCCATTGAATTCAACGGCACCCGTATCGATTTCGGCGATAACAGCCCCTTGGGCAACCAGCGCTATGTGCTGGTAAACAATACCGTGCACATCGTCAACGATGCGCTCTTCCAGCAACTCCAGGCGCCCCCCTTCTTTTTCGTTGACACCCGATTATTGCCGGAACAGGCGGTGATCAACGCGCTCCTCCTCCCCGGTCATGCCTTCAGAAAAAAGGGCAGTGTCTGGAGCGTAGAACCCCAGGCCAATATCAGCGCGGACAGGATCGTGGAGCTGGTCAACGCCTGGCATAATGCCGATGCGATTTCCGTCAGCAAATATGAAGACACGACGCCGCACGACAGCGTCAGGATCGAACTGGAAAAACAGGAAGCCCTG
>Ga0055437_10000028_pt1 | contig 12386 bp, 12 predicted proteins | sample Browns_ThreeSqC__2_FD_57731 | JGI IMG/M metagenome (GOLD analysis project Ga0055437, IMG submission 57731) | Wetland microbial communities from San Francisco Bay, California, USA, that impact long-term carbon sequestration - Browns_ThreeSqC_D2 | ecosystem: Environmental > Aquatic > Marine >...
CCCCGGTTTTTGTATAATTCTAGATAATAGGAATCTTGTCATGAAATGTTCCCAAAAATTAATTACACCATTAAACAACAATTTAGTAAACTATGATAAAAACAGAACTTGGCATGTTACGTAGATCTCACTATTCCAATGAATTGAATCCAGCTATGAATGGATTGGAGGTGACAATAATGGGATGGATTTTAACAATACGAGGACACGGCAATATTATTTTTGTTACAATTAGAGATAAAAATGGAGATATTCCAATTGTTGCCAAAAAAGGAGACTGTCCTGATGAACTACGCGAGAAATTATCTACTTTAAAGGCTCACTCTTCTATTGCAATTATTGGTAAAGTCAAATCATCTGAAAAGGCTCCTACGGGTTTTGAGATTATTCCATATGAACTACGAGTTTTTTCTGAGGTTGAAAAAATTCCACCTTTTGAACCCTTGGCAAAAACTGTAAAAAATATCGATACGAGGTTGGAGGTAAGACCAATTGATCTTAGACGTAAACCATTACAGCATATTTTCAATGTTAGAAGCATTGTGCTAAAATCAATTAGAGATTATTTTTATCAAGAAAATTTTACAGAGGTTAATACTCCAAAAATGATTGCAACTGCAACCGAAGGCGGGGCAGCTCTATTTCCCATATTTTATTATAACAAAGAGGCATTTTTAGCTCAGAGTCCACAATTATACAAGGAACAGTTGGTAATGAGTTTTGAAAAAGTTTTTGAAATCGGACCTATTTTTAGAGCAGAACCATCTAGAACTAACAGACATTTGGCCGAAGCAATATCTATTGACTTAGAGGAAGCTTTTGTGGATTACAATGATGTAATGGGTAGAATCGAAGAGATAATAAAAATATCAATCAAATCTGTAAGCGAATATAAAAAAATTAATCCAGATGCGGAATTTATAATCCCACAAATGTCAGAACATATTCCAAGATATTCTTATGATGAATTGGTAGAAAAAATGCAAAAAGCTGGAGCTAAAACCGAGTGGGGAGATGACCTATACCCCTCTAATCTCAAAAAAATTGGGGTGGAAGGATTTTATTTTATCAAAGATTGGCCTTTGGGTCCAAAACCATTTTATGTTAAAGATAGTAAAGCAAATCCAAAAATTTCAGAATCATTCGATTTGATGTTTGGAGATTTAGAATTGTCTTCAGGAAGTACGAGAATTGAAAAACGACAAGAAATTGAATTAAGAATGAAAAATAAAGGAATGAAAACGGATGCGTTTGAGTATCATTTAGGAGCATTTGATTATGGAATGCCACCTCACGCAGGATGTGGCATTGGTTTAGAGAGGCTCATTATGGCTCTTACAGGAACAGAAAACATTAGAGATACCACATTTTATCCAAGAGATGTAGACAGATTAACACCATAAATTCCTCAATTTTTTAGTAATGGTTTGAGCATGTCTAATCATCAATTAAACCCACTGTAGAAAAAGAATCAATTATTCCCCTGGCATAATTGTTTATTAGTATCAAAAGTGATTTCTAATCATGGCAGATGTTGCAAAAATAATAGAAATCATTGGAACGTCAGACAAAAGTTGGGAAAATGCAGCACAGGTTGCAATCGAGGAAGCAAAAAAAACCATTCATGGGATACATGGAATTGAAGTAAGAGACATGACAGCAAAAGTGGATCCAAACAGTGGAAAAATAACCAAGTATAGAACTTGTTTAAAAATTTCCTTTGGTGTAGATTAAATACAAAATTTCTCAATTTGTCAATTTTGTTAGACGATAAAAATTCCTTGAATAATTATTTTATATGGATCATATTCTTTTAAAAAACATGGTAGATCAACCACCCGTAAAACAAGGTTTTACCCAGGAATTTATGGGGTTTCTCAAAACCTTTGGAATTATTGGTTTAGCCATTGCATTTGTAATAGGAGCAGCTGCATCAAAACTTGTAACAGCATTTGTAACAGACATCGTTAATCCAATTATTGGTTTGGCATTACCTTCGGGTAATCTTAAATCACTAATGTCAACTGTCACTAATAGTGTTACAGGAGCGGTGTCTGAATTCAGATATGGCGATTTGATAGCAAACATAATTGACTTTCTAATAATAGCACTGATTGTATTTATCGCATACAAAGTTCTATCAAAATACAAACTTGTAGATGACAAAACAAAACCAGCATAAAACAAAACTATTTTTTTACTCTATAATTCGAATAAGCTCTTTGAGTTTTCGTCTAGATTTTGGAGGTCTTTTTTTATCGGGATATCCAATACACAGAATTGAGGAAGGTCTAAGATTCGTGCCTAAAATAGATTTGACCGTTTCTTCATCAAACATTCCAATCCAAATTGAACTCAAACCAACGCCCGAGGCTGCAAATTGTGAATAAGCAGCTGCAAGAGTTGCATCTTGTAAAGAAAATTTTTCCAAAATATTGGGTGGAAATTTTAATTTTATTCTAGATGGATCCATACAAAACACCAAAACAACTGGAGCATTAACATAAGGCTGTTTGTTTGCAGCTTCAACCAGCGCTTCTTTTGTTTTTGGATTTTTTATATAATAGACTTCAAAACCTTGAAAATTCCCAGCCGTAGGCGCCGTATCGGCTGCTGCTAAAATCTTATCAATTTTCCAATCTTCTACCTTAATCTTGTCAAATTTTCTAGCAGAACGACGACTTGACATTATTCTAAATAAATCAGAATTTTCTGAGATTTGAGAATTTACAGACAAAATTGTTTGAAGAAGAGATGGATTTTTTTTTTCTTTAAATTCTACTTCTTCCTGATCTTTTCTAACCCAAACTGAAGGATAGAATTCTTTTGGACTAATGTAGATATACTGTGGTTCATGAGGAATTTTGGCGTACTCTAAAATCTTTTTTTGGAATTCAAATGTTTGTGTTTCAAGTAATTTGTGATCTTTAAGATTGAATTGAACAGTATCAGAATTTATCAATATAGTACTCATTTGATCTTCTAGTTCTATTGTTCCAGTGGAATTTTTTTGCAAAATTTCAATTATAGCGCCAAATTCTTTTTTGTTTAGAATTATGGTATCGGTGTCATCTTCATCAATACCTTGCCAAACCAACCTACAGCCGTCTTTTGTTGTATATGCAGGTTCAATTCTGGAAAATTTCAATATTTTATCTCTAGGTATCCTAATATAAAAAATAATTTTCTATTAGCTTAATTCCATCTGATTCATGATTTCGGCATTTACCCAAAACAAATGTTCTACAGAAATCATACCATGGTCCATTTTGTCCTAATCATTAGCATTATATCAAAGAAATTTAATGGGTGAAATTAAGATGGAAAAAAAATCAATTTATTTTGTTTTTTACGCACAAATTAATCAAAAAATAATTACAGATGATAGAAAAGTACGCATCCAAGATAAACTATTACAAAAGAGGGTTTGAAAATGGAGTATCAAAAAGAAATTGAGCATGTTGCAAAATTAATGAGAATCGAAATTGACGATCCAACTATCTACGAAAGTGTTGATAAAATGATCGGCTATTTCAATATTTTAGATTCAGCAGGTGTAGAATCCGAAGAAATGACCATCAAAGAAATCCCAATAACCAAATTAAGGGAAGACAAATACATTCCTTCCAATGAAAAATTGATTGAAAAACTCAATCACTATAAAGGAACCTACCTTCGAGCTCCAAAGATGATTTAAGTGAATTTAAAAATTTCAGCTCTGCAATTTACCAAGGATGTAAAATCGGGAAATATTTCTGCTGAAGAATTTATTTCAAAAACTATGGAACGAATACAAAATGTCGATACTATTTTGCATGCGTTTTTGTCACTAAACAATAATGCAGTTGATCAAGCAAGAGAAATTGATAAAAAAATAAAAAATCGTGAAAAAGTTGGACAATGTTTTGGGATGCCTGTTTCAATTAAAGACAATATTTGTGTTAAAGATACAAAAACTACATGTGCATCAAAGATGCTTGAGAATTTTATTGCGCCTTACGATGCTACGGTAATTACAAAACTAAAACAGCAGGATGCAATTTTTGTGGGAAAAGTAAATCTTGATGAATTCGCAATGGGTTTGTCTACTGAATTTAGCGCATACGGTCCAAGTAAAAATCCGTGGAATACGGGATATGTTCCAGGAGGTTCCTCGGGTGGAAGTGCTGTTTCAGTTAGTGCATTTGAATGTGTTGCTTCATTGGGGTCTGATACAGGTGGTTCTGTAAGAAATCCTGCAAGTTTTTGTTCAACTGTTGGATACAAACCAACTTACGGATTAATTAGCAGATATGGTCTAATTTCTTATGCAAACAGTATTGAACAGATAGGACCTCTTACTAGAACCGTTGAGGATGCAGCATTTATGCTAAATCTAATTGCAGGGTTGGATCATAATGATGACACTACGATTAACAACAATAATGAAGATTATCTTAAAGATATTGATTCAGGAATAGAAGGTAAAAAAGTAGGAATTATAAAAGAAATGATTGGTGAGGGAATTGATCCGTCAGTCCTTTCGGCAACAAAAGATGCAATATCAAAATTAGAAAGATTGGGCGCAATTTGTGAAGAAATATCTCTGGACATGGTGAAATATTCGGTTGCAGCATATTACACAATCACTGCAACAGAAGCAGGTAGTAATCTTGCTAGATATGATAATTTAAGATATGGTTATGATTTTCCAGTTGAGGGATATGAATTTAATTCTTATATTGTGAAAGCGAGAAAAAAATTTGGTCCAGAAGTAACAAGGAGGATTATCCTGGGAGGATTTGTACCATCTGCAGGACATGCCGGAAAATATTTTCTTAAAGCTCTTAAGGTAAAAAGTAAACTTACAAGACAAATTAATGAGGCATTTAAGAAATTCGATCTTTTAATTTCACCGACAGTTCCAATTTTGCCATTTAAGATCGGTGAGAAAATAAATGATCCTGTTGCTTTGTTTCTTATTGATATCAACACAGTTACTGCTAACCTTACAGGAAAACCTGCAATTTCAATCCCATATTCAATGTCAAATGGCCTTCCGATTGGAATTCAACTAATTGCAAATTCTATGAATGACAAATTATTACTTCAAGCAGCCTATGCATTAGAAAAAACTGTAAAATTACCGGAGATCCCGATTTGACAAAAATTGGCTTAGAAATTCACTGCCAACTCACCAAGTTGGAAAGTAAATTATTTTGCTCATGCAAAGCTAATTATCGAGAATTTGAACCAAATACAAATATTTGTTCTATTTGTATTGGATTACCAGGTAGCCTTCCCAGATTAAATCAAAAAGCGGTTGAAAAAGCAACAATGATTGCTATGGAACTAAATTGTAGCACTCCTGAAAAAATTGCATTTTTTAGGAAAAATTATTTTTATCCGGATTTGCCAAAAAATTTCCAAATCACTCAGCTAAACGTATATGGCGATACCAGTGTCGGAGGCAAAGGAGTAGTAAAGGTAGGCGAAAAAAAAATAGGCATTACAAGAATCCAGTTAGAGGAAGACCCAGGCAGATTAATTTATGAGGGAACTTCGGAAAAAAATCAAATAACTTTAGTGGATTATAATCGTGCAGGCACTCCATTAGTCGAGATTGTAACTGAGCCTGACTTTGAAAATCCAAAAGAGGTAAGAGAATTTTTAAATATTTTATCTAATTTGCTAGAAAATCTTGAAGTGTCAGATCCTAGTTTAGAAGGGGCAATGAGGGCAGATGCCAACGTATCTATTGAAGGTGGCAAAAAAGTTGAAATAAAAAATATTGGCTCTTTTCATGATTTAGAAAAAGCAGTTCATTTTGAAATTACGCGACAACAAAGCCTACATTCACGAGAGATACCAATTATTCAAGAAACTCGTCATTGGGATGATAAAAGAAAGATTACAATTTCATCAAGGTCAAAAGAAGAGGATTTAGACTATAGATATTTTCTTGAGGGAGATATCCCGTGGGTTAGAATTGGAAATGAGGTGAAAGGAAAACTAAAATCCGAAATGCCCGAGAGTGTTAATTCTAAAAAACACCGCTATATCTCAAAATATAATATTCCAACACAAGTTGCTGAAGTACTTTCAACAGATAAATATTTTTCAGATTTATTTGAAAATGCACATACAAAAGACAATGCCAAGGAGATTGCCAATATTATAACAACCGATTTAATGGGACTTGTTGATACAAAAGAGAAAAGAGAATTTTCAAAATTAAACTCAATGCATCTGAAAGAAATTGCTTACGCAATACAATCAGGTAAAATTTCGAGAATTTCTGCAAAAAATGCATTGTCAGAAATTATAAAAACAGGTAAAAATTTATCCGACATAATTAATGAACTTGATTTAGGGAATGTATCAGATGAAATAGAATTGTCAAAAGTTATCGAATCAGTAATTTCTGAAGAGTCAAAGGCTGTAGAGCAAACAAAAACCAATCCTCAAACAATAAACTACCTAGTAGGCAAGGTTATGCAAAAAACTAAAGGAAAGGCAGATCCTAAACTCACCCTAGATTTATTAAAAAAGAAATTATAGAAATTTTATGAACAAACTTTCTTTAGAGGATATTGAATTTATCAAAATCCTCGCAAATTCAGATTCCACTTTGTTACAAACTTCTATGAACAAAGAAACAAGAAATCGACTGGATACCAAAATAGGCATAATTTTAAGAGAATATTTCAAAGAAAATACAATGAATACAAAAACAGTGTGGAACGAAGAATTCAAGAAAGCAGGAATTACAAAAGATGAAGGAAAATCTGCAATTTCATGTGCTAGAAGATTAGGGATAGAAATATTCTGAATACTAAACATCTTTTTAGATGAAGATTCCGTAAGTTAGTAACTTGTCTAATTTTGCTTTTATTCCAAATAAATCACAGATTCAAAATTCAAATATACAAAAATTTATGATTAAACATAAAATTTCAAAATTAGAGGAATTAATTCTAAAAGCTAATCAAAATGTTGAGTGGTTTTGGCAAGAGGTCGATAAAGATATTGGCATAATATGGAATACGCCTTACTCAAAAACTATGGATATTTCAAGAGGAATTCAATGGACTAAATGGTTTGTCGATGGTAAATTAAATATTTATAATTCGTGTATAGAAAAATTTGCAAAACAAAGCCCAAATAAAATAGCATACCATTTCGTATCTGAAGACGGGAAAACTTCACAGATAACATACTTGGAATTAGAAAATAAAATTGGGAAACTGACTAATGCCTTAAAAAAATTAGGAGTTGAAAAGGGTGATACAATAGCAATATTTCTTCCAATGATTGAAGAAGCCATTTTGGCAATTTTAGCATCTGCAAAAATTGGTGCAATTCAAACTGTAATATTTTCTGGGTATAGTTCCGAATCATTACATGTGAGATTACATGACTGCAAGGCAAAAATTCTTTTTGTGTGTGATGGATTTCAAAGAAAAGGCAAATCGGTTTCACAAAAGCAAGTAATTATAGAAGCAATAAAAAATACAAAATTAGAAAAAATTATTGTAGTACCTTATAAAAAAATTGATAAATACGACGAAGTTGGAAAGTTTGTTTTTTATAAGTCCCTGATTTCAAATGAAAGTTCTGAATGCCCCACTGAAATCATGGATTCTGAGGATCCTTTATTTATTTTATACACATCAGGAACTACAGGAAAGCCAAAAGGAGTAATCCATGTACAGGGAGGATTTTCTGTTTTTGCAGGATATCAGGCAGCATATTTAATTGACACCCAGGAAGATGATGTTGTTTTTTGGCCAGCCGATATAGGCTGGATCACTGGATTGGTATGGAATGTTTTTGGACTTTTGATAATGGGCTCATGTGCTGTGATTTATGATGGTGCGTTGGACTATCCAAATTTTGATAGAATATGGAAGATAATAGAAGATTATAATGTAACAATTTTTGGGATATCACCTACAGCAGTAAGATGGTTTAAAAAAAATAACATTGAACCGTTAAAAAGTCACAATCTTGAGAAAATAAAAAACATACCTACCACAGGAGAACCACTTGATGAAGATTCTTGGTGGTGGCTATTTGAAAAAGTGGGAAATAAGAAAATTCCAATCATGAATTTATCAGGAGGTACTGAAATAGGTGGTGCAATGTTATCGGTTCTTCCTGGAATGAATTTGAAACCATCAACTGTCGGTATGCCTTGTCCGGGAATGAATCTTGATGTGTTTGATGATGATGGAAAAAGAGTGTTTAAAAAAAATGGATACCTTGTAATAAAATCTCCATGGCCTGCAATGACAAGAGGATTACTCAACGATGATAAAAGATATCTTGAAAACTATTGGTCACAATTTGAAAATACGTGGTTTCATGGAGACTATGTTTATGTCGACGATGAAGGCTTATGGTTTATGAGAGGAAGAACAGATGATGTAATTAATGTTTCAGGACATAGATTGAGTACTGTAGAAATTGAACAGATTATGATTAAACATGATAAAATTTCAGATGCCGCTACAATTTCAATTCCGGATGACATTACTGGTGAAGCAATTGTAATTTTCTTTGTACCCAAAAATAAATTTGAAATAAAAAATTTTCAAATTTTTGATTACATATCTGAAAAAATTGGCAAGATTGCACGCCCAAAATTAGTATATCAAATGTCCGATCTTCCAAAAACAAGAACTGGAAAAATAATGCGAAGATTATTAAAAGCAAAACTACTGGGGTTGCCTCTTGGAGATTTATCCTCCCTTGAGAATCCCCAAGTTCTCGATGAAATAACAAAACTTGTATGAGATAATAAAATCTACAATTCTTGTTGTATTTATGCGCTGTTAACTTTTTATTATTTTTTTAATAATTGTATCAAAAAAATTAAAAAAAATGCCACAGATCCTAAAAAATGTAAAATGATTAGAAAATGATTCAAGAGGGATATTTAAGATTGATATTCAAGATGCTCATAATAAAAAAAATAGTATTAACTCATGACCTTACAAGTTAAAAATATGTCATATTGAAAACAAACAGAAACTTATTTTCATATAAAAAGAGTAGCAGTATGTCAAAATTAGTTTGGTATAATGCATATGATAAAAATCACCTAGTAAAAGAGAATATTCAAGTTGTTAAAGATATCACCAATTCAGAAAACACAATAGATAAACTTGAATTTCATAGTGCCCATCTGAATCAAGATTTGAATTATCGCAAGAAAGCCAATATGCTTTAAGTGTCATCTATTTTTTGTAAATAAAATATTTTGAGTTATCTTTTTATCAAAAAATAGATAATAGCAGGATTCTCAAATAATTTGTTTTTTGTAATTTAATAAATTATGAATCCAAGGTAATTTTAAAAAATTTTCGAACTGAAGGAATGTATCATCCTATTGGAATGATCTTGAATTTTTTGTTAAACATATTGATCACGCCCCTAAAAAAAACTGACACCCTATACTATTTTTCAGGATTTGTTTTTGATATTATGCCCTTGTTAGGTAGGAAAAATACGGCCTCTGACTGGAATAGTAAAGGAATTGAGCTTGAAAAGTTGTCCAAATACAAGGATGCCCTTCAATGTTATGATAATGCCATTAAAATTAATCCAGATTATGCAGAAGCTTGGATTAACAAAGGTAATGTCCTTGATAATCTACATCGATATGAAGATGCATTAAGATGTTATGAACAAGTGATTAGAATACATCCTGATAATGCGGGTGCTTGGATCAATAAAGGCAATGAGCTGGACAATTTAGGAGAATATGAAGAAGCATTAAGATGTTACAATAAAATAATCAGACTTGATCCAAACCATGCAGATACATGGTTTAACAAGGGTATAACATGTGGTAAATTAGGAAAATATAATGAGGCCATTCAATGTTATGATGAGGCTTTAAGTTTAGAACCAAATCATGTATTTGCCTTATATTCCAAAGGTAACACGCTTGATAACCTAAGGAACTATGAAGAAGCCATTATTTGCTATGATAAAATATTGCAAATAAACCCAAATGATTCTATAGCTTGGTTCAACAAAGGAAATGAATTTTTCAATCTAGGTCAACTTGATAAAGCTATTACTTGCTACGACAGAGCACTAGAGATTAGTCCCAATAACACGGACATTTGGTTTAACAAAGGGAATGCATTCTTCAATCTAGGCCAACATGATATAGCTATTACTTGCTACGACAGAGCACTAGAGATTAGTCCCAATAATACAGACATTTGGTTTAACAAAGGGAATGCATTTGAAAAATTAGGAATGTATAAGGACACCATCAATTGTTATAACAGAATAATAGAAATTTATCCCACTGATCCAAATATTTGGTTTAACAAAGGAAACATAATTTTCAATATGGGTATGTATAAGGAAGCAATGAAATGTTATGACAAGGCTATTGAGATTAATCCAAGTTATGTCAATGCATGGATTAACAAGGGGATAGTTTTTAGTAAATTAGGCAAGTATAATGACAGCATAAATTGCTGCAATAAGGTTTTGGAAATTAATCCAAATCATTCATCCGTTTGGAAAAATAAGGCCATTGCCCTAGAAAATTTAGGCAGATATGAGGAAGCTAAAAGATGCTATGAAAAAGTCAGGCAAGAATGAATTTTTGAGTTTGTAATCTAAATAAATGGGGATAAGTAAAAAATCGTATGAAAAAAATTTTTGTTAACGGTTATGGTTCAATTGGAAGTAGAATTACCTCCTTTTTAAAAGATGATCCAGAAATTTCGGTAATTGGTGTAGGAAAATATTCTCCAGATGACGATGTAAATTTGGCAATATCGCGTGGATTGAATGTCTATGTTCCTGAACGAAAATTAAATGATTTCAATAATTTCAGTATTTCAGGTACTATAGAATCTGCCTTAGATAATTGCGATCTAGTAATTGATGCATCACCAGGCGGATATGGTTATAAGAATAAAAAAAATCTATACGATCCAAAAAAATTATCTGCAATCTATCAAGGGGGAGAAACCATAGTTGGGGAAGAAGCAGTTTCGAATTTATTGTTTAATTCCAGAGTCAACTATGATCTAGCCCGTGGTAAAAAACATGTCATGCAGGGTAGCTGCAATGTAACAGGAATGGGAAGAATTCTAGAACCTTTAAGAAGTAGATTTGGAGACAGGTTAATCCGATTTGACGTCACACTTGTAAGAAGATGGGCAGATATCGAGCAAACAGATAAAAAATTGAAAGACACTATTGAAATGACAGAATCACCCCATCACGGAGACGATGTCAAAACATACTTTGGAAAGGATGCACCACTCTTTGTTCGAGCAATTAAAGTACCTACAAGACAAATGCATTTGCATATTATGGATATTCGTTTCAATGGAATAGCACCAAAACCTTCTGAAATACATGAAATTTTTACAAACGAATTTGGAGTAGCCACTTTATGGACTGCCAAAGGAACAAAAGACATCAGGGATTATGCCACGAATATGGGATTTAATTTCACAGATACAAATATGATCCACATTCATGCAAATATGACTGTCTCGATCGGAGATACGGTACAAATGATGTATTCAGATGACCAAACAGGGATTGTAATTCCAGAAAATCATATGTTATTACAAGCAATGTTGTTTGATAAATCATACAATGAAGCATTTTTGCATACAGAATCAATATTCAAAATGAGTGAAAAAAAACACAAACTAGAAAAACAGTTTGCAAAGAAAAATTAATTCTGCTTCTTTATACGCTCTATTCTAATTCGTACTGGTATGTTTTTTGTTACTTTTTCAACCACAATCCTAACGTTATCAATTTCAAGTTTATCCCCTTCTTGAGGTATGTCTTGTAATCTTTCATGTAACAAACCATTTAGGGTGGAATAATCTTCGCCCTCTGGCAATTCAGATTTAAAAATTTCATTAATACGCCATATGTTAATTTCACCACTTGTTATTATTGTGTCTTTATCAACTGATTCAAAATCTTTTGGTGGGGTAGCATCAGTCTCATCTTCTATATCTCCGACTATCTCTTCTATCAGATCTTCCAATGTGACTAAACCTTCAACACCGCCATGTTCATCAACAACAATTGCCATATGTGTTTTTCTTCCTTTCATTTCTTTTAGTAATGAACTTACCATTTTTTCTTGAGATGCAAATACGGGTTTTCGTGAAACTTGTTGTAATGTAATCATTTTGTTTCCTTTTTCTAAATGTGTAAGTATATCCCTAACATGAACAAATCCAACAATGTCATCCTGTGTTTCTCCAAAAATAGGTATTCTTGAATGAAGATTTTCATTTATCAAAGGAAGAGCTTCAAACAAAAGCATTTTTGCTGGAAGAGTAAACATTTTTCTCCTAGGAGTCATTACTGCCCTAATTACAGTATCATCAAACTCCAAA
>Ga0055437_10000029_pt1 | contig 12380 bp, 19 predicted proteins | sample Browns_ThreeSqC__2_FD_57731 | JGI IMG/M metagenome (GOLD analysis project Ga0055437, IMG submission 57731) | Wetland microbial communities from San Francisco Bay, California, USA, that impact long-term carbon sequestration - Browns_ThreeSqC_D2 | ecosystem: Environmental > Aquatic > Marine >...
CGTCACTCCACGGGTCGCCAAGCATCGCCTATTCTCGTGGGTCCCAAGTGGCACGCTTCCAGACAGTCGTCTCTACGTGTTCCCACGCCACGATGACTACTTTTTTGGCCTACTGAATTCGCGGGTTCACGAAACATGGGCTCTCGCCACATCCTCCCGCCATGGCGTCGGAAACGATCCGACGTACAACAACACGACGTGCTTTGAGACCTTCCCGTTTCCGTGGCCGCCGGGCCAGGAGCCCATGGACGATCCCCGGGTGATAACGATCGGCTCAGAGGCCAAGCACCTTAACGAGCTGCGCGAGGCCTGGCGGAACCCGCCTGGCGCCTCCGAGTCGGAGCTGAGGAAACGGACGCTGACGAATCTATACAACCAGCGTCCGACTTGGCTCGACATGGCGCACCGCAAGCTCGACGACGCTGTCTTCTTGGCCTACGGTTGGCCTTCCGATCTTCCCGATGAAGAAATCCTGCAGAGGCTCCTGCACCTCAACCTCGCCCGAGCCCTTGAAGAGCCTTGATCAGCAGGCGTGCCAGAAGAAGCGCGAACACGGACCAAGTTCAGCCTTCCACCGACCCCTGGAGGCGAAATTTCCGCACGATAGCGGGCAAACCGGGCCTCGACAGAGTTTACCGGGGTCCGTTCGATGCCGCGCGGTTTGCGTTTTGGCCAAAGCGTTTTGAGTCTTTAAGTTCGCAGAAATGCTCGGGATTCCAGAGTGTTCTGATTCAGCGACTTGGACCGGGGCCGTTCGTTTTTTATGGGGGTTCCGGCGGTTCTTAGGAAAATCCTCGATTGATTACGGGGGGATTTGCGGTTGAACTGTGAACTTGGGTCCGTTTTCGTACCTCTTCCTACAGCGAGGAATATCGCGGAAGCGGAAGGGCGTACCTGATGCACGGATTACGAGCTTGGCCGCTCACACCCAAGGCAGGCTGCACCTGCACTAATGAAATCTCGGAATCCGCGCGCTGTGGATTCGGTTGAAGCGACGGAGCGGCCGGCTATACTGGGACAGAGTCGTCGGTCTCAACGAGGGGCAACACGGTGCCGGGTATCACGGCCATTAGAGAGGCGGACTACGATTTCGCCGCGTCGTACGGACACGACGAGTGGGTAACCTTGGAGTTTCGCACGCATGATGAAGCGGCGAGAAGTCAATTCGCGGACGTTTGGCTCAAGCTCTATACCGCGATTCGAAACCAGTATAAGCTAGCCAACAGCGGCCCTCCGCCAGATTGGTCAAAGTGGAGCCCCCACGACTGGTGCCAACAGAAGACTGGGTACGAAAACCGGCAAAAGTACGCCGCATGGGCGGGCAATCGATTGGCCGGATTTCTCAATTTATGGGCCGGCTTTCCGTCCCAGTTCGACGCCGGCGCGCAGGTCCTATACGTCGAACACATGGCAGCAGCGCCCGGCAATCTCGACTCCCACATCTGGGCGCGCCGACTCGGCCACGTCGGCAAGGCGCTCATGGCGTTCGTCGCCTTCCAGAGCATTGCCCAGGGTTTTGACGGGCGCTTCGGTCTGCACGTCGACGGAGGAGGCGCACTTGACTGGTACCGTAAGGTAGATTCTGAGATGAATGGAACGTTGTTCCATCCTGATGGGAACGAGGTGCTTGGCCCGACGCCCCATGGCGCGGCGGACAAGAACCGCGTCTACCTTGAAGCGACTGCCGTCGGGGCGCGTGAGTGGCTTGAGGCATATCGTCGTGAGTGACTTACGCTTTACCAACTTTCGACCGCGGTGGACGCGGGGGTTGTCAGAGGAAAACCTCGCTGCCAGACTAGATTACGAACCCTTCGTAGGCGCGGATCTTGGACCCATGCCTAGAATTCGAACGCGAATTTTGCCGTCCGGACGATCCGGCCTTTCTGCCAAAAGTCTGACCGAGGCAATCAAGGCCACACAAGAACTAGTGTCTTTTGCCGGGAATGATGCAATTCGCGGATTCATGCCCGATTTCTCAGACCTTCGTTCGCTGAATCAGGATGTCGAGGAAATCTCTAGGCTTAGTTTTGAGCCCTTTGAAGAAGGGAGCTTTGTTATCGTCGCGAAGCTCAGTGCGGAGCCGCTGATGTCGTATGGGGTCCGCCCTCGGTTAGTGACGACCGACATAGTCGCTGACCGATTTGAGGAGATTCTCACCAGCCTCGAAGATCCAGAACGATCCCTTCAGGTATCGGTCGGCGCCCTTCAATCGGTCGAGCGATTGCGCAGCGTCCTTCGCCGAGATGCCGAGGCCGTCGAATTCACGGCTTTGGTGCGGCGTGCATCCAAGGCTGTTGCTGTCGACGTAAACTACGTAGCAAAGGTGACTAAGCTTCGCGAGGATCGCCTTCCTACTCACGCCGCTCTTGAGTCACTCGAAGGCGTGATTACTGCGCTCGATCTTTCTAGCCTCAGGCTTCAACTGACCATACCAGGCCAGGCTAAGAGAGTGAGTGGGGCCTTCTCGATTTTGATCACACCGATTGTGGAGCGGTGTCTTGGGCGCCGCGTTAGGCTCCAGGGCGAGGTAAGACGAGGCGCGCGCGGCCCGAAATCCATCGTAGTTTATGATGCAGAGACGCTCGATGAGTAGCTGAGAAAGGCCGGCAGCCTGGAAGGAAAGACTCAGCGCCCCGTCCAGGCATCTCGGCCCGAGGCGGGGCGCGGGATGGCGGGGGCTACTCTGCTCCCTTCGCAGCCCCTTCCGGGCTTGTCCTGCTCAAGGCGCTGCCTCACCCACGTACGCGACGCTTCCGCTCATTTCGAAGCGCCAGACCTCAACGGCGCGCTGAGTTGCCGCGGCCTGCATATCCGCCAAGTCACGGGCTCGTTCGAGCGCCGCCGAGTCGTCGGGGAATTCTTGTCTCAGGGTTCCGTTATTGCCGACTAGCAGTTTGTATTCGGGCATGGCCGGCCTCCTAGTTACCCCATACGTTTTGTCTGACTATGTTGCCTTTGCGACAGCAAACTCTCGGCCGATCGTGCCATAGGGCCTTAACCGAACTCTCTTCGATGTTCCGCGTGTTCGGAGTAAGCCACCCGTAACGAAAAGTAAGTTGGTGCCAGAGCGGTAGCGCGCCGTTTTGGAGCAAATACACGGCTACGCACACCTCGACCGGCTTGCCGGTGATGGGAAGTCGGGGTCCGAATACGTCCAACAGAATCGACTCCCTGAATGGATCGATGTTGATTGGCGGCTGCTGACCGCCGATCCGTGCAAGAGCAAACTCCCCTAGATCCCTGGGCTGCTCAGCCTCGATGTAAGCTTTCAAGTTGTCAGGAACGGGAGCCGCGGGGTGCTCATGGGGAGCCATGCACGTGTAATAGACCGCCCCGAGCCGTACGAATTCAGCGGGGACGAGCCCTTCATTGCGCACCCGGAGCTGCATGTTGAATCTGGCATAGCCATGGGGGGCGGGGTCTAGAGCGACCGAGATGTTCGCAGCCTCAACGAACAGCACGGTCCCTCGCCGTCTCCCGAGCAGCAAATCAGAGAGCAGGTATGGAGGACACGGGATCGCCTTGTCGTCTAAGCGCAGATAGTAGAGGATCTGACCGTCTTTGGTGCCGCACGGGACGTACGTTGGAGCCCGAGCGGTTGCAATGACTAGTACCGGTCCGTCTCGATGGGGTACAACGCTAAACCGAGGAACCGGCGATAGGTAAGGCAGGATCGGGGCAACACAATCACTCGCCCAGTTCTCGGCCGACTTGCCTCCAGGCGGGAAGAACCCATTGACCGTTCGCGGAACTTCGGTGACGCCGTAGACAAGGAAGCCACCTTCACTGTTCGCAAACGCACTCAGATCCTGCCGAACGTCCTGACCAAGCGCCTTTGTGCCCTTTTCTGCGGAACGCCCGCTCTTGAAATCGTGATAGAGCCCCTCTTTTGCGTGATCCGCAATCAGTTGATCCAAGTCGGTCTCAGTCAACTGAACGCCGGCCAGAAGATCGGTCAGGTATTCGAAAGTGGTTTGCGGCATTCGCTGGTGTTCCTCGCGCGTCCAATCAAATTGGACTTCACGGGGGGCATGAAAGCAAATGGTCGGCCACCTCGAAGTGGCGCCTGGCCTTGGAGCGCTACCTGCCTAGGTCAGGACTTCTTGCGGGGCTTGGTCCCCTTGCCCCCTTCCGCCTCCAGCTCTGCGAGCCCGCGAAGCATGGCCAGACGCAGCACCGAGGCGCGCGTCACTCGCCCGATCGCCTGGAACTCGGGCTTGCTCGCGACGAACGGGACGAGGGCATCCGCTCGCGTCAGGATATCTGCGTCCAGTCGAATTTGTGTGGGCTTGTCGAACCTGTCAGCCATGGGTTCCTCCAGCGCTTCGGCGTCCGGGTCGCTCGATAGAAAGGCGGCCGTGCGTCCGGCCAGATCGGGTCGAAGGGCCAAGGCTTCGGCGATGGTTTGCTCCGCGGCGAGGACACGTGCCATGTCGACGGGGCGGGACATCAGGCGGCCAGCTCGGCCGCGAGCAGGTCGCGCACTGTCTTAGCGTGCCAGTGACCGCCGGAGCGGGGCAACATCCCGCGCGCCTCGAGACGTGCACCGACCTTGCGAAGGGATAGGCCTGCGGCCTTGAGCGCCAGCCCAGCCACCAAAACGGCTTGCTCGGTATCGCAGGGCTCCAGGTTTACGCCGTCCACGGCGAGCTGCCAGCCGTAGGGGACAAGCCCGCCTGTGTACTCGCGTCGGCCGCGCTTGTATGCCATCGCGGCAGAGGTCCGCTCTCCAGTGGCTTCGCGCTCCCACTGTGCGACGCTCGTGAGAACGTTGAGGACCAATCGGCCGGCTGCAGACCGTGTATCAACCTGCTCGGCAACGGACATCAGGGCGAAGCGTCCGGGTGCGAAGAATCGCTCGATCAGCGTGCCCAGGTCTTTTACTGAGCGGGTCAACCGATCGAGCTTCACGACCAACAGCGCGTCGGCCTTTCCAGTCTTGAGCAGTGCAAGGGCCCGATTGAGCGCCGGCCGCTCCAGCGTCTTGGCACTTGCGCCAGCGTCCACCTCGATAGACACCAACTCGAGGTCATACAGCGACGCGTACGCCTCGACCTTGGCCCGCTGCGCGTCGAGGCTACAGCCGGTGTCGACCTGCTTCTCGGTGCTCACTCTAAGGTAGGCAATCGTTCGTGTCCGCGTGTCCATCGCGTCACCTCCGCGCGCTACCGGATGAGATAGGCGCGCCGTAGTGCAAAGTCAATACGGAAACACTACGAAAGTGTTACCGAGGGGTCCCGTGGTAACAAGAATCGTTGCCTTGCTGCGGGTTCCTGGTGGCTCGCTCCGCATGCTGGGCGGCAGAATTCTGGCGGGTGGGACGTGCGCGGCCTGAGACAATCAGAGATCGTCCCGCGGAACGAAGCCGATGAGCAGGTGCCGATAAGCGCTAGACTGGTGACCAGCAAAACCGTGAGCGCGCAGCCTTGGCGTTCGACTCTGAAGGGTTCCCTAAGGGGAGCTGAATTCAGCTCGTGCAAACGCTTTAGATTCAGTCGATTGTAGGACAGCAGTTCAGGGCGCGGGGCGTTGGCTCGAAAGCAAGGCCGGCCTACTGCCGCCGCAAAAAATGGCCTTGGGAGCCCTGGTTGCAGGGGGCCCCGTGAACGCAAAAAAACCGGCCGTCTCGTTGCGACAGGAATTGCTCTCGAAATTCTCATGGCCGGCCAAGAAAAATTTCCGGCGGGCGATTCTCATGAAAAACTGTCAGTCTAGCTTCTGCACTTGAAGCCGCCGTCGATTGCAGCCCGCGTTGGCTCGCCCCCTTGCGCGGACCCCCAGCACCCCACGGACACCGGCTCGTGCTCTGCGACCCGTTCGTGTTTCGCTCTTGCCCCGAGTGCGGTGAGGAGGCGGTGCTTACCTGCTGGCGCTGCGACGGCGCTGGGCTGCTCAAGGCGGAGGACCGCGACGAGGGGCCCTTCGTCGTGGTGCATCGATGCGAGGAGCGGCCGCGGTTGTTCGTGGGACGGCTGGAGGTGCTGTGACCGGCAACGAACTGCTGCGGGCCGGCTTGATTGGCGTCGTCGGAAGCATGCATCCTGTGCACCACCGCAACCAACCGGCGGAAAGAGACAGGTTGGCACGCCGGATGCTAAAGTATTTCGTGAACAGAACGGAGGGGCACTTTTAGGCCCCCCTTGCGATTGTCGAAAACCAAGGACATCACTGTCCTGTTCTAGGACGGCGAGCCAGAGGGACGAAGGCCGATCACGCGCCGCAATTGTGCGACGAGCCGTCGGTATGCAGCCTTCAGGCACTCGCCGACACCCACGTCGATAGCCTTGAATGCGAGCCAGCGCAGGAACGTAACGATCCCGACCAGAACCCAACTCATCGTCGTCATGGATCTCTCCGGCCTGGGAGCAGCCTCGGGGCCAACCTAGACGCTCCCTTGTTCGGACACTCAAGGCGTTGTGCGTTGTGCACAACGCCTTGTTTGTCTCGCTGCGTGTCGACTTATGAGCAAGGCCAATGCCAATCTGGCTTGTCCCCTCGTGTGGGCATTGTGTAGCATTGTAATCTGTTGAAAATGAAACAGAATCTGGTTTCGTCGCTCAGACTGGACACGGCCAGCGGCATCCGTTTTCGCCGCTCCGGATAGGCTTGGGCCCCCGAGAATATCGGAGCGATCGGCCCGGGAATGGGTTGAGGTCGGGCCATGGTGGCGTTCTCGCTAATCGAACGAGCTAGATTGGCTTGCCATCGGAAACGGCGGCCATCCTGCGCGCCCGCTCTCCTCAGCCGTACGGACGAATGAGTGTACGTTGAGGACGACATGCCACTGTCCTCAGATTTCACTTTCACCTCATACTGCGCGCTGTTGCGATCTGTACCATTCGCTGTCGCGTACGGGCGACGGCGCCGCGGATCGATATCGCCCCGGAGATCGACCAGCATCGCCAATCGGGGCCGACCATCGAGGACATCACGCCGTCTGCACGCCTTCATCCGTGGGGGCCAGCTCGAGGTCCTGTGGTGAGCGACGCGCGCGGCCGCGAGCGAAACGCTCCCTCAGTCGACGGTGAAAACAGGAACGGCCCCGGGCCTTCGGCTTTTCGCCTATAGGAGTCTCGGCCGATTGTTCATTTGTACCAATCAAATACGCCGACGTTGCTACCCAATCAATGGCAGTGATTGTTAGAACACAGTGGATTTCGGTGATCTTGCAGCGCTAGATTGCCAAACGGTCAGTCGCCTACATGGGGAGTCAGAAATGAGCGAAGCAGGGAAGCCAGACGTTCTCCACGCTCCGCTTTCTCCGCAGGTGGTGAAGCCAATTCAAGCGCAGCTTGAGCTGCCAACTCGCGATGTGGTGCCGTACCAAAAAGTCGATCTGGTAAGGCTTGGCAGGCTTGGCGATGATATCGCAATAGCCTTTTTTCAGCTGAACTACCTTCACATGATCGACATGATCGAAAAGGTGAGTTCGTCCAGTGATGCAGCACCGATTGTCCAGACCTGGCCGATACCGCAAGCAAAGGTTGTCATGAGCCGGGCCGGGTTTGAGGAATTTGTCCAAAAGGTCAACGAACTGGCGAAGGCACTCCAATGACCCATCTGGCCTATACCAGAGACGCGATTTTCAGCACGTTCGGGCGACTTTCGGATACTCGGGGTGACGGTGCTCTTCGGGTCCTTCGGGCTGCTTCTGGCGAAGGGGAACTCGTGATCTCAATGATCCCCTCGCATATCGACATCCAGGCGGAATCGACACCGCGCTCGGTCCTGCTGAACAACGCCGAATTCGATACTTACTTTCTCCGACCAGGGGAGTTTGAATTCTGGACTGCAGCCGGCAGAGATGGCGCTGAGTGGCTCATTCAGCGTTCCACACAGGAGCACACCATCGAGGTGCTCGACGCAATCTCAGACCGCCTCGGGGCGATTGGCGTAGAGGCCGCAAAATCGATCCTGGATGCACTTGAGCAGCCTGGTTCGCTCAAGCAAGTGGCAACACTCTTGACGGCCCTGAGTTGGTTCCGCCATCCGGTATCCGAGGCACTATCTCGGCGCGCTGAGACCATCCTCGACCGACTATTCACGCATGCCACGCGGGAGATACGCTCGATCGCGTTTTCTGCCACTAAGGCGTTGCCCCCTAATCGTGCTATCGAGATGCTGCGAAATGCACTGGACGCCGAGCAGGATCCGGGACTGCGGGCCGACATTGAGGAAGAATTGTCGGAGATCGCTGCTGAATAGGTGGCGTGATGTGGCTGCTGCGGGTTGTCCGTCTTGTTGCCGAGTGGACCGGCAAGAGTCCTGACAGCGACGATGACGTGATAACTGCGGCACAGGAACTCATTCCGCGTGCGGATAGAGACGACAGGGTTTCCGTTTACCTAGTGAGTACGGAAGCCGATGGTCGAACCGCGGCACTCATCCATTCGTGCACATCCCCAGTCGGCCGGCCACACCCAGGCAAAGTTTCATACGCGATGCTGCCTGAGGCCTGCTTTCTGGAGCGACAGATTGCTCCAGCCCGAGTTGATGAAGGAAGCAGCTCGTTTCTAAGGGAACGGCATTTTGAGTTACCCCTGCTCACCCTAGAGTCTGCCTGTAGCGTCGTGCGCGCAGCATGGGGGCATGAACTTTATCGCCCGGTCGAGATCCCGAAGCGCGACGTCAAGCAGGAACTGCGTCGCCTGTGTGCAATACATTCCGATCTGTACCGCCTCATGCCCCCTGATTGGCAGAGCTGGGTCGGCCGACCTGCCATTGATCCCTAGTAGCTGATCTTGCCTTCGATTCTCTAGCCGCTCCTCGACGCGCGAGGAAGCGTCCCTTTGGAGATTTCCCTCGCGAGGAAGCGGCGCCCTACTAGACTTTTCTCGCGCGCCGCGGTTAGAGATCCCTGTTGAAGACGTTCTTTTGTAACGCCAGACGTGTCTCTTGTTGACAAGTTGCGATCTGTTATGATCAAGTTTGATCGGTTTGGTGCGATGAAGGCCGAGGGAGGTTCGGACATGGACAGACGACATTGGACGTTGCTAGTCCTGGCGGCGGCCGATGGACAGCCGTTGGAGCCAGTACAGCTCCAAAAGGCCTTGTTCCTGATTGGCAAGGAACTTGATGTTGGCAAGCCGGAGAATTTTTACGACTTTGCCCCATTCCATTATGGCCCGTATGACCGGCAGGTCTACGTTGACGCTGAATTGCTAGCCAAGGATGGTTTGGCAGTCGTTGACCGGCCCCCCGGACAGAGCTGGCGCACGTATAGGGCTACGAAGGAAGGCATCGCGGCGGCGACGAACGTTGCCCAAGCGATCCCTTCTAGGGCGCGCGTGTATGTCGACCAGGTGGTCCGCTGGGTCAAGTCTCTGAATTTCGAGCAAATTGTCAAAGCGATCTACAGGGCCTACCCGGATACCGCTGTGAATAGCGTTTTTCGCGGATAGTGCATGACCCTTATCATCGGAATTCGGTGCCGTGATGGGGTCGTAGTAGGGGCGGATGGCGCCGCCACGCTGGGCACGCTCGGACAGCATACCGTCCGACAGTCTGTTCGGAAGCTGAGCATCGTCAAGGAGCGTTGCATCATTGGGGTATCCGGCCCGGTCGGGCTGTCCCAGGCATTGACGAGCGAACTGGAAGCGTTGTGGGCGAAGCCCCCGGGCACCTTCCCAAGCCAGGATGTTGCCTCCGCCAAGTCTCAGATGACCACGGCGTTCTGGGACAAGCACCTGCAGCGCGAGTTGAAGGCAGGCGCAATCTCGACCGGTGTTTTGGGTAACTCATTGGCCGCGCAGTCCGTGCTTTGCTCTTCAATTGTGGCGATGCCAGTCCATCGAAAGACACACCTCTTTCAATTCAATCACCAAGCTTCCTGTGAAGAGGCATTGGATGACCTCCCATTTGTCGCCATTGGAAGCGGTCAAGGCATCGCCGATCCGATCCTCGCGTTTCTGAGGCGCATCTTCTGGCCCAACACTCTGCCTACGCTTGCCGACGGTTTGCTTGCGACTGTGTGGACTCTGCACCATGCAATTGACTCATCGCCGGGTGGAGTTGCGGCGCCGATGCAAATCATGGTCCTCGACGAGGCCACGACTAAGGCGCGCGAACTCTCAGAGAAGGATCTTCAGGAGCACATGCAGAGCGTAGGCCGTGCTGAAAAGACACTGGCCAACTTCCGAGCGGCTATCTTCACCGACGGTGCCGCCGGAGAAACCGAGCCTCCACCAAAGCCATCATCGGGTCCCTGAACGCGTGCGACGAATATGCCTCGAAGCCCGGTCAGTTACGGGTGCGCCTACTCCGAATTCGCGATCCGCACGCACGGCGAGCAGGCAGGGACTCGACTCCCGAGCCGCTTGAGCTCGTGCAGGTGCTCGAGACTCTCCCATGCGTACGCAACGTCGCCGAGATACTCCCGCAGAGGCTGGTGTTAGTGCGCTGTCGGCGGATGTGCTGCTCGTCCATCGTCAGAGAACTCCTGGATCTGAGTCTGGATTCGCAGGGCCCTTCTCAAGGTCGGATTCGCGAATCCAGGACACCTTCGATAAACCGCCGCTTGTCACCCACTGGACCAGACATACTTGGTCTTTTTCGCCAACGAGCGGCGACCATTCGGCGTTGCCTTCGTCCCCGGCGGCCTGGACAATCGTCCCGATCTCCTTCTTGGAACCGGCAGTTCCTGAACGCACCCAGACTTTGTCACCCTTCTGAAAACTCACGCTCACCTTCCTCTTCGTCCTCGTCCCCGGTCGGAACGCCGACTGGGCCAAGTCAAAAACTGGTAGTTTCACGACCACTCCTCACAGTGACGTTCAGTCCGAGCCGGTCCACGACTCGGCGAGAATCCTACCCGGATCACGCTGACAGTGGAAGCTGACTTTCTAGCCGGGTCCGCAGCGAATCAGGCGGAGACCGGCATGGGCGCGATCGGCGTCCACGAAGGGGACGTCGCGCAGGGGTTCGTTCCCCACACTGTGCCTCCGATATTTCAATCGGACGCTTCGGCATCGGCCTGCCGCAGCGCCGCTGCGGCGACCTTGAGCCTAACCACTCGTTCAAGCAACTCCACAACGTGCGCGAGCGTTTGCGGATCCTCGATGCAAGGCAGGGGACCCCCACAATGAGGACACGGCCGTTCCTGCTGAAGGGCCAGGGCCACAAGCCCAGTCGCGGTTCTCAGTTCGTCCTCGGCATGATTCATGGGGAGCAGGGTAAGTCTCTCGAGGAGGGGAGCCAGCCGCGCTTGGAGCTGTAGCGGAATGCGCCTGCTATACCGGCCGTGCTTGATGCTGACGAGCGCTGGGTCGTGCTTCTCGCCTTCCAGCACCCTTCGCCGATAGCCAGCGCCGTGCACGGGGCAAACGGTCGCGCCGACCACCGCCCATTTCTTGCATCGCCCGCCGGAGGCCGCCTTGGCGTGACAGCGCTGCTTCTGCCGGTTACCTCGAAATCTCGGAACCAGGTGCCGGCCACAGTACTCGTAGCCCGGATACGCGTAGAATCGGCATTGTCTGACTTGCCCCTCCTGACCGACCACCTTTTCGGCACAGTGCTCGCGAGGCATCCGCCGCACGTCGAACGGAACGAAGCTGGTCAGCTTGCCGTTTTGAAGCGGTGGTAGTAGCGGCTTGGCCCGCCTTCTGCCCTTGCGCCGGGTAATGCGAGGCACGCGGCGATCCTCCAAAAAAGACGGTTTTTTGGGGCTGCGACGCACACGCGCATGCTCGCCCGTCTTCGGATGTAGCCCCAAGGATGGTCGAGTCGGGGACTTCTTTCCCTCTTGCTCGCTGGGTCGAACCAATTGATTCCATTGATTCCCGAAGCGGGCTAGAGTCAGTCGGGGATTTCGTCGACAATCTCCATCCCGAAGTCTTTCAAAGGCAGCTTCCTGAGCATCGCCCGCGTTCCGCGGAACCTCAGCGTTCCGCTCAAGTCGATGCTGTCCAAGTTTCGTTGAGCAATGAAGAAGTGCCGCGGCTGCTGAGCGCCGCGACGGCCCTCCCACGCCTCCACGAGGTAGCCGCCGTGGATGAGTGACTCGAGAACCTGACGCAACTGCCGGCCGCCAACCTTTCCGCCGAGGCGCTGACGCAATGTGCACCAGGTCCATTGACCATTAGGACAGCGCAGGCTCGGGGTTCGCATCAGTTCGAACACGCGCAACGTCAGGTCTAGGTGCCGAGGCCTCTTGAGAGGCGCGCTCTCGGTGAAGGCGATGCCCGGGGTTGGTCGGGGATTGGCAAAGGCTTGGACAGTCCCATACGAAGCGGGCGTGTCAAGTTTCGATTCGAGACTCATGGACTCCTCCCATTCTGAGACCCGGTCCTTGTATCCCTCGTATTGCGAGACTACTCATTGAACAGTCTCCGGGTCGGTCTCCGGGGCGCCGTCGAGTGACCGCGCTTTGCTCTCGCGCGACC
>Ga0055437_10000030_pt1 | contig 12349 bp, 13 predicted proteins | sample Browns_ThreeSqC__2_FD_57731 | JGI IMG/M metagenome (GOLD analysis project Ga0055437, IMG submission 57731) | Wetland microbial communities from San Francisco Bay, California, USA, that impact long-term carbon sequestration - Browns_ThreeSqC_D2 | ecosystem: Environmental > Aquatic > Marine >...
CGCCCAAGCCCGCCGCCACGCCCGCGAGGGCGCCGGCGCCGCCCAAGCCCGCCCCCACGCCCGCCGCCCGGCCGCAGCCGCGGCGCCCGGCGGGTCAGGCGCCGGAGAAGGCGAAGGGGAAGGGCTGCGGGTCGAGCGCCGCGGTCGTGGTGCTCGGTCTGGCGGCGGCGCTCACCTGGATACTGGGGTAACGCCGCCACCGTGCACATCACCTGCGCCGGGCGCACCGACGTCGGGATCATCCGATCCGGGAACGAGGACAGTTTCCTGATCGTCCCCGAACGCGGCATCTTCGTGGTGGCCGACGGGATGGGCGGTCATGCCGCGGGGGAGGTGGCGAGCGACATGGCGGTCCGGGCCATCGCCCGGGAGCTGGGCTCGCTGCGCGGGCTCGGGGACAACGAGGTCGCCGAGCGGATGCGGACCGCGATCATCGCGGCCAATGCCTCCATCTTCCAGCGTACCCTGACCGAGCACGACAAGCGCGGCATGGGGACGACCGTCACCGCGCTGGTGCTGTTCAACGGACGGTTCCTGATCGGGCAGGTGGGCGACAGCCGCGGGTACCTGCTGCGGGACGGCAAGCTCGCGCAGGTCACCAAGGATCACTCGTACGTCCAGGAGCAGGTGGACGCGGGGTATCTCACTCCCGAGCAGGCGCGGACCCACCCGTACAGCAACGTGATCACCCGCTGCGTCGGCGCGAACGCGGACGTGGTGCCCGACATCTACGTCGGGGCGGTCAAGCAGGGCGACGTATTCCTGCTCGCCTCGGACGGGCTCACGGGGATGCTCGAGGACTACGAGCTCGAGCAGATCATGCAGTCCGACGAGATGCCGCAGGCACACGTGGATGCGCTGATCGACGAGGCGAACCGCCACGGCGGGTTGGACAACATCACGGCCATCCTGGTGCGGATCGACTCACTCGACGCGGCGCCGGCGTCGGAGACCACCCTGCCGAGCGTCCCCCGACCGCCTAAGTGATCAGGGCGCGGCCGGCGTCCAGCCGGGCGCGCAGCTCCTCCCCAGGCCATTCCAGCAGCGCCAGGATCCCCCGGGCCGGCACGGTCGCCGGCGCGAGCGTGAAGACGCGCAGCCGCCGCGCGGCACGGTACAGCTCCTCGGCGACCCGCGGCAGCCCGAGGAACGCGCCGGCGGCGGCCCCGGTGAGCTGCACCACCGACCCGTCCCGACGCACCAGCGGCAGGTCCACGTCCAGCATCCCGGGCTTGTCCGGCAGATCGAGCAGCAGCTCGCCGGGCGGAAGGCCGATCTCGACCGCGATCCGGTCCTCGACCGCCTCGAGCAGGTCCGGATCGCGAGCGGGCCAGTCGGCGGGTTGGCGGGGGAGCTCGGTGGCGGGCAGGTCGAGCGCCCGCTTCGCCAGCCGGCGCTCGCGCAGGGCGCGCGCCAGCCCGGTGCGATCGGACTGCTGGAGATCGTGGATCAGGCCGTCGTCGGTGGCCAGCGCCACCGCGTCCGGGCCGGCTCTCCCCTCGGCGATGGCGCGGCGCACCAGCCGCTTGAACATCGCCGTGGCCGCGCGCACCGCGTGGTGCCAGTACACGTTGCGGTACATCTGGTACTTGGCGAACAGCAGCGACTCGAGGGGGGCGAGCCCCTTCTCCGACAACGCGAGCGCGGGCCGCCCATCGGCCGCCGGCACCACCGTGAGCGAGGCGAGGAGCCGGTCCACGTCGATGATCCCGTAGGGCACGCCGCAGCCGTGCGCGTCGCGCGACAGGTAGTCGAGCTTGTCCACGTCGAGCGACCCCGACACGATGCCCGCGAGCGGTCCCGGGCTCGCGCCACGGATGATGGGGAGCAGGTCCGCGGGCGCGATGGCGAGACGCTCGAGCGCGGCGGCGAGGTCCCCGTTGGTCAGGTGCCGGGTGGCGAGGGCCTCGTGATGCGCCAGTCCCGCCTCCTCCAGCGCGTGGGAGAACGGGTAGTGGCCGATGTCGTGGAGCAGGGCGGCCAGCTTCAGCCGGTCGGCGTCCGCACGCGGCACCGGCGGGGCGCCCAGCGTTTCCTCGAGCTGGGCGAGCGCGCGACGCGCGAGGTGGTAGGCGCCGAGGGCGTGCTCGAACCGGGTATGCGTGGCGCCGGGATAGACGAGGAACGCGTGCCCGAGCTGGCGCACGTACCGGAGGCGCTGGAAGGCGGGCGTATCGACCACCGCGAGCGCCCCCGGCTCGAGGCGGATGTTGTTCCACAGCGGATCGCGGATGACTTCGACGGTCCCTTCCCCCTTCCCCCTTCCCCCGTCCCCGCGTCTCACCGCGGCCCGGCGTCCCGGACGGCCGGCGGCACCTGCGACGCGAACTGCTCGAAGTTCTGGCGGAACAGCGCGGCGAGCTTCGCGGCCGTGGCGTCGTAGGCGGCGGGGTCCGCCCAGGTGCTGCGCGGGACCAGGACCTCGGAGGGCACGGACCCGGGCACGTGCCGCGGCACCTCGAGCCCGAAGAGGGGCTCGCGCACGGTCGCGACGCCGTCGAGCTGGCCATCGAGGGCTGCGCGCACCATCGCCCGGGTGTGGGACAGGCGCATGCGGTGGCCGGTGCCATAGGCGCCGCCCGTCCAACCGGTGTTCACGAGCCAGCATTGCACGCCATGCTGGGCGATCTTCTTGCCGAGCATCTCGGCGTAGACGCCGGGGTGCAGCGGCAGGAACGGCGCGCCGAAGCAGGCGGAGAACGTCTCCTTCGGTTCCGTCACGCCGCGCTCGGTGCCCGCCACCCGAGCGGTGTACCCCGAGAGGAAGTGGTACATCGCCTGCTCGGCGGTGAGCTTCGCCACGGGCGGCATGATCCCGAAGGCGTCGCACGTGAGGAAGACGATGTGGCGCGGGTGCCCGGCCGTGCCGCCCGGCACGTGGTTCGGGATGTAGTGGATCGGATACGACGCGCGCGTGTTCTCCGTGAGGTCGGCCGAGTCGAGGTCGATCGCCCGGGTCTCCGGGTCGACCACCACGTTCTCCAGCACCGTCCCGAACATGCGGGTGGTCGCGAAGATCTCGGGCTCCCCGTCGCGGGACAGCCGGATCACCTTGGCGTAGCAGCCGCCCTCGAAGTTGAAGACGCCGTGGTCGCTCCAGCCGTGCTCGTCGTCGCCGATCAGGCCGCGCGCGGGGTCGGCGGAGAGCGTGGTCTTGCCGGTCCCCGACAGGCCGAAGAACAGCGCGACGTCGCCGCGCTCCCCGACGTTCGCCGAGCAGTGCATCGACAGGACGCCCTGCCGCGGCAGCAGGTAGTTCAGGATCGTGAAGATCGACTTCTTCATCTCGCCGGCGTACCGCGTGCCGCCGATGAGGATGGTGCGCGTGGCGAAGTGCACGACGATGAACGTGGACGATTTCGTGCCGTGGCGCGCCGGGTCCGCCTGGAAATCGGGGGCGTGGAGCACCTGGAAGCCCGGCGTGAAGGCCGCCAGCTCCGTCACGCTGGGGCGCAGGAACATGTTGTACACGAACAGCGCGTGCCACGCGTTGGTCGTGACGAACCGGACCGACAGCCGGTAGTCGGGATCGGCGCAGGCGAAGAGGTCGCGGACGAACAGCTCGCGGCCGTTGAGGTAGCGCACCACGTCGGCGTGGAGGCGGTCGGCGTGCTCGGGGGCGATCGGCTGGTTCACCTTGCCCCACCACACGTGATCGGCCGAGCCGGGTTCCTGCACCACGAACTTGTCGTTCGGGCTGCGGCCCGTGTGCGGCGTCGTCACGGTGCAGAACGCGCCCTGGTCGGCGATGAGCCCCTCTCCGCGCCGCACCGCGTGCTCGTACAGCTCCGCGGGGTTGGGGTTCCAGTGCACCGGCCCCTGGGGCGCGAGGCCGCCCGCCTGCAGGGTGGCGCCCGAGTGGCGCGATCGTCCGGTGGTGGTCGGTACGTCGATGCCCATCGCGTGAGTCCGATTCCGGGGGTGCACGGTCGTCAGGCCTGCGGTGCGCGCGAGCGTTCCTGCGCGTCCACCGCGGCGATGATCGACAGGTTGACGATGTCGGTGACCTCCGACCCGCGTTGCAAAACGTGTACCGGTCGCAGGCCCAGGACCGCGATCCCGTTGATCTCCCGGCACCGCTCCGCCACGCCGGGCGTGTACGCCAGGGACAGATCGTGCTGGTTGCGGAAGGGCTTGGTCGGGGCGACCTGGATCTTCCCGGGGCGGCCCTGCGCGTGATAGTCGAGGGCCTCCTGGCGGCGGACGGACATCGGTGAAGCAAGTCCTTTGAAGATAAGGGCTTATGCTACAGGGGCCGTGACTGGCTGTCAAGCGAAGGCGTGCGTCGTGCGTGGTGCGTAGTGCGTAACTGCGCCGCCCGTGGGCCTTTGCGACGACCACCCCAGCCCCCTCACGCACCACGCACTACGCACCACGCACTGGCGTTCAGGGCCTCGGCCCGATCGTGGGCTCCGTGTGGTACAACACCTCCACGGTGCGGCGGTCGCCGTCGCTCGGCTCGCCGATGCGGGGGCTCGGGTGCATCACGTCGGTGGTGTCGGGGCTGTGCTGCAGGATGCCGAGGACGTGCCCCAGCTCGTGCGTCGCGACCCGGGCCACGCACGCGGCGACCTGGGCGTCGGTGTAGCCGGCAGTGACGGTGATGTCGACGCGCACGTAGTCGTCGAGTGCGTTCCCGGCGTCGATCGAGAGCTGTGTCACGCCCCCGCAGGCGAATGCGGGAGGACCCGGGTCCGGCGGCACGTCCGGCGGCACGGCGCCAGCCCACCGCACGAGCACGTCGGCGCCGACGGAATCGGCCACGGTCACGCCGCGGAATTCGCCGTAGAGGAACATCGCCTCCCACGCGCGCAGGCCGTCGTCGACCAGACGCGGCAGCGCGCCGCGCGGGTCCACCCAGAGCCGCACGGGGAGTCGTGCCACGGGCCACCGGAACACGTCGCCCGTCACGGGATCGTCGAACCCGTACGCGGGCGTGCGGGCCGGAACGGTCGGCTCGCCGCAGGCGGCGAGGGCCGCGAGGCAGGCGCCGGCGAGCGCGCGGCGCATCAGCGGGATCCGCCGATGCCGACGCGCAGCGCGACGGCGATGCGATGCACGACGCGGCTGTCCGTGAAGCCGACGGCCCGCAGGGCGGGTGTGATGAACCGGTGCACGTCGTAGCGCAGATCGAGCGCGAGGCCATAGCGCCGGGCGGCGGCGGGCGCCCAGCTCACGCCGAGCAGACCGACGGGAGCCGCGCCGGACGTGCCGGCGCGGAAGATGCCCGCCTCCCGCTCCGGCCGGTAGAACAGCGCGCCCGCCCCGGCGCGCGCCACGACGCCCGACGCCAGCCCGCGCCGCACCGCGACCGTGAACGACACGGTCGCCAGGCTTCCCAGCTCGACGGCGGCGCCGCCCTCGTCCCGGTCGATGCCGGTGAAGGTGACGTCGAGTGCCGCCTCCCCCGACCAACGCCCGTCGGACGGCGTGATCAGGCCCAGGGCGAGAACGGGGGCTACCGCCTGGCGGACGTCGAGCGGCCGGACGATCGAGTCGCTCACGAGCGCCGTGCCGTAGCGGGCGCCGAGGGACGCATATCCGCCCCACTGCGCCGGCAGCGGGGCGGGCCGGAATACCAGCAGCGCGGCGAGCGTCGCCGCGCGGGCCGTCACGCCGCCGCCGTCCGGACGAACCGGCGGGCGAGGCCCGCCACCACCAGCAGTGCGCCGTACGTGCAGACGATCAGCGGGCCGGTGGGCAGGTCGAAGCGATAGGAGAGCCACAGACCCAGCAGGGACGCCAGGGCCGCCGAGACCCAGGCGATGACCGCGAGCAGTCGGAAGTCGCGGGTGAACAGGAACGCGATCGCCGCCGGGACGACCAGGAACGTGAACACCATCAACACGCCCCCGATGGGGACCGAAAAGATGATCACGGCGCCGAACGAGAGATAGAACCAGAAGTCCCACAACTTGATCCGCCAGCCCTGGCGTTGGGCTTCCTCGGGGTGGAACGAGATCGTGAGGAAGCGGTGGCGCAGCAGGTAGTGGAACACGCCGAGCAGGGCGTAGGGCAGGGCCAGGTGCTTGAGGATCGTCGGCCACGTCACCCAGATGATGCTGCCGACCAGGATCTCCTTGATCGCTTCGGCCCCCTGCGGGGCCCGGTCGGCGAGCAGCAGGGCCGCGGCGGTCGCGACGACGTAGACGATCCCGATGATCGCCTCCTGCGGCACGCGTCCGTGACTGGCCGTCCGGGTCAGGGCGAACAGCAGCGCCCCCACGGCGACGAAGCCGAAGGCGAACACGTAGTTCATGTCGGACCCGGGGTGGACCCCGACCAGCAGGCCGGCGACGGTGCCGAGGGCGGCCATCTGGGCCAGCGCCAGGTCGACGAAGATGACCTCGCGCGCGATGACGTGCAGCCCGAGATAGGCGTGGATCGCCACCAGCAGCATACAGGCGACGAACGGGGCGAGCATGTACTCGAGCACGGCGGCTCCTTACGAGGGCCGGGGGGCGGCGCCGACGGCGGCGACGAGCTCCCGGATCCACAGGTTGATGAGGTCGTCGTACGTGGTCACGCCGGGCGCCCCTTCCGTCTGCGCCGCCACGATCACGGCGGTCGCGCTGGTGCGCGACGCGATCTCCTGCGTCTGGCGCCGGTCAAAGTAGTTCGGCGAGAAGACGATGGGAATGTGCCGCGTACGCATCAACTCGATCACTTCCTGGACGTGCCGGGGAGACGGCGGGATACCCGGCTTGGGCTCGAGATAGTCGGCGCACGGGATCCCGAAGCGGGCGCTGAAGTACACCCACTCGCGGTGGTAGCAGATCATCTCGCGGCCGCGCAGCGACTCCGCCTGCTTCATCCAGCCACCGAGGCGCGTCACGAGCGGCGTCCCCTGATAGACGGTACGCTGCAGGAACGCCCAGTCGCCGCGCGCGATGGCGAGGTCGAGCAGGACCTGGGGGGTGACGATGCGCACCACCTCGGGCCCGTACAGCGCCTCGAGGATGTGGTGGGCGAACGCGTCGGCACGCTGCGCGAAATAGGCCGAGTCGCGCGGCGCGACGCGGATGAGTCCCGCGGCCACGTTGCGCGCGACGAGGATGGCGTTGATCGGATCCGTGTGGATGTGCGGGTTGCCGTAGATGTGGATGTCACCCTGCGAGCGTGACAGCGTCGAGGGGACTTCGAGCAGGGGAATCCCCGCGTAGACCGCGACATAGCCGCGACCGCCCTCGCTCACGCGCGGGTTGCTCGCCTTGTCGAGCAATGCCGGAACCCACAGCTCCAGGTCCAGGCCCGTCGTGACGAAAACATCCGCACCGGCGATCAGCGGGACGAAACTCGGCTTGGGCTGCACGAAGTGCGGCTCCTCGGCGCCCTGGGCGATCGCGGTGACGGTCCCCCGGTCGCCGACGACCTCGCGCGCGATGGCTGCGTACGTCGGCAGCGTCGTCACGACCTTGATCGCGTGCCCGGCCTGGGCGCGGACCATCGGCGGGAATCCCGCCGCGAGGGCCGCGATGATGACAGTGCGGATGCGCATCATGATCTCCTAGTAGGTCTCGTGCTTGTGCGGGCCAATGGACCAGACGGCCTGCAGGGCGACCTGGCTCGTGTTCGCGCCGGCCTCCCGCCGCCAGCGGTACTCGCCGTGCAGCCGCACCCACTCGCTCTGCCAGAACGTGAGCGAGGGGATCACCTGCTGCACGATGCCGAGGCTTCCCTCCGGCGCCTCGACGTAGTCGTAGCGGACGCCGGCCCACCAGCGCGAGCCGATCTTGTACTGGGTGCCGGCATAGTACCCGTACCGGGCATCGCCCGAGCCGGCCCGCTGCTTGTCGATACCGTAGATCTCGGCGCGCACGGTCAACTCGCGGTATTTCGCGCGAGCAGGCGGGCGCCACGTGAACCGTGCGTCGATCCCCCCCAGCGTCGTCTTCAGGGCCGAATCCGGGTTCTCGCCGTACATCCCGGTGACGCCGATCTGGAAGTAGGACGAGCTCCCGAGATTCCAGAAGTTGTTGAGATGGCCCAGGACCGCCGGGCGCTTGCCGCCGTCGAACAGCACGTCGTTGTCGCCGACCACACCCTGCATCCACAGTTCCTGGGTGCCCAGGAGCGACCCGGCCCAGTACAGGGAAAGGCCCGTGCCGGCGAGACCTTCGGCGCCGGTGTAGGTCGTGAGGGCGAGCGGATAGTCGATCTCGGGGACGGCGTGCAGGTGCCAGCGATTGAGCTCGCCCAGCTGCTGGCGGAAGCGTCCGACATCGAGGCGCAGGCGCCCCGGCAGGCCCGTGTAGTAGAAGTAAGCTTCCTCGATGTCGATGCCCTCATCCGACAGCCCGGCGAAGATCTTGGTGTGCGAGTAGGGGTCGAGCGCACTCTGGAACGCGATCTCGACCTCTTCGATCGCGAAATTGTCCTGCTGGGGGCCCTCGGTCTGCGCGTACGCGCGAAAGTCGCCGGTGGCGCTGATCTCGGGGTTGAGCACGCTCTGGTTGCGTTCGCGCCCCTCCGCCGGCGCGGCGGGCGGCGCGATCGCGGCCGCCGTGTCCCGGACGACGCCGCCGGCCGCCGCCTGGGCGGCGGCGCGCAGCGCGGCGAGCTCGTCCACGACGGTGTCGGCCGGCACGGCGCGGGCGCGGGTGAGACTGTCGACCCGCTTCAGCAGGCTGTCGAACCGGGCGCGCAACACGCGGAGCTGCACGGTCAGCGAGTCGATCTGGCGCTGCGCGGGCTGCTGCGCCGGCAGCACGCCGGGCGCGGCACCGAACAGGCCGAGCACCAGCAATGACGTCATGCGGGACATCGCGTCTCCTCCCCCATAGGTGACCGGTTCCGGCCGCGGTCGATGGCACGCGGGGCCGGGGCCGCCGGCGCCGGACATCGGCGCCGGTCGGGCGATCAGGCGGGGAGGGTCGGGGGGGCGCGGGGGGGCGCGCTGCGGGTGCGCTCGGCGCGGCGCGCGACGGCGTCGGGCTCGGCCGGCCGCGGGCCGCGCCGCAGCACGACGGTCGGCACCGTGTGCGGCGCGACGGGCGTGACGCTGATGGCGACGACGTGACACACCGCGCACCGCAGCGCGTCGTGCACCACGACGCAGTGCACGTGATGCGGGGTCTCGAGCGCCCGCGGGGCGGTCGCGGCCTCCGCCGCGTGGGCCAGCACCACCGCCCCGCCGCCCAGCGCCCGGAGTACCAGGAGCAGGGCCGCGGCGTGTGCCGACCGGCGCCGATGCACGACCATCAATCGCATCACGATAATGTACACCCCGCGACGGCCGGATGTGCCCTTCCACTTTCCCCCGTCCCCCGTCCCCCGTCTCATTCGAGATTCTTGTGGAAGCGCCGCACCGCGAGGGTGATCAACAGCACGCCGAAGCCGAGCAGGACCGCCGTCTCGCGCCACAGGGCCTCGAGGCCGACCCCCTTGAGGAGGATGCCGCGCAGCACCGTGAGGAAGTGGGTGAGCGGCAGGGCGAGGCTGATCCACTGGAACACGAGAGGCATCGCCTGGCGGGGGAACATGAACCCCGACAGCAGGATGTTGGGCAGGACGAAGAAGAAGCTGACCTGCATCGCCTGCTGCTGCGTGCGCACCAGCGTGGAGACGAACAGGCCGAAGGCGAGGCTCGCGATGATGAACAGGTGCGCGATCGCGTACAGCAGCAGCACGTTGCCCGTGAAGGGGACATCGAACAGGAACCGGCCGAGGGCGAGCACGGTGGTCATCTGCACCAGGCCGACGCCGACGTACGGCGCGATCTTCCCCAGCATCAGCTCCGTTCTGGTGATGGGGGTGACGATGAGCTGCTCGAGCGTACCGCGCTCCCGCTCCCGCACGATCGCCATCGCGGTGATGAGGACCATCGTGATCGTGAGGATCACGCCGACGAGCCCGGGGACGATGTAGACGGGGCTGCGGAGCCCGGGGTTGTAACGGGGGCGCACGCGCGCCTCGAGGGGCAGCGTGGCCGAGCCCGCGCGGGCGCCGAGGATCGCGAGGTTGCGGGCCTGGGCGAGGCCCCCCGCCGCGGCGAGCGCGGCCTGTGACGAGAGCGGGTCGGCGGCGTCCACGATCACCTGCACGGTGGCGGTGCGGCCGCGGGCGAGGTCCCGGGGGTAGTCGTTCGGGACGACGATCGCCGCCTGGGCGTCGCCGCGCGCGATGGCCGCGTCGAGCGCGGGACGTCCGTCCACATGACCGATGATGCGGAAATTGCCCGTGTTCTCGAAGGCGGCGATGATGTCGCGGCTCTCCGGCGTGCGCGACTCGTCCAGCACCACCGTCGGGATGTGCCGCACGTCGGTCTGGATGGCGAACCCGAACAGCATCAGCTGCAGGACCGGCACGCCGATCATGATGCCCAGCGTGAGCCGGTCGCGCCGCATCTGCACGAACTCCTTGCGGAACATCGGCCAGAAGCGGGGCATCATCGCTCGTCGCGCTCCTGCAGCACGATGAACGCGTCCTCGAGCGTCGCGCCCCCGACCTGTGCCGTCACCTCGGCGGGGGTGCCGAGGGCGATCAGCCGACCGCCGCTCATCATCGCCAGGCGGCCGCAGCGCTCGGCTTCGTCCATGTAGTGGGTCGTGACGAGGACGGTCGTGCCCTCCTGCGCGATCTCGTGGATGGTCCGCCAGAAGGATCGCCGCGCCGCCGGATCGACCCCCGCCGTGGGCTCGTCGAGGAACAGCAGGGCGGGGCGGTGCAGCATGGCGCACGCGAGCGACAGGCGCCGCTTCCAACCGCCCGAGAGCGTGCCCGCGAGCTGGTGCAGCCGGCGCTCGAGCCCCAGGTACCCGAGCAGCTCCGCCGTCCGCGCGCGCCGCGTGTCGCGGGACAGCCCGTAGATCCCCGCGTAGAAATCGAGGTTCTCGGCCACCGTGAGGTCCTCGTACAGGCCGAACCGCTGGGACATGTAGCCGATGCGGGTCTTGACCCGCTCGGGGGTCTCGGTCACCTCGACGCCGGCGACGCGGGCGGTGCCCGCGGTCGGGTCGAGCAGGCCGCACAGCATCCGGATCGTCGTCGTCTTCCCGGAGCCGTTGGGGCCCAGCAGCCCGAACACCTCGCCCGTCGCGATCTGCAGGGACAGATGGTCCACGGCGGTGAGGGCGCCGAACCGCCGCGTCAGCTCGCGCGTCTCGACGGCGAACTCGGTCACGGCAGGAGGGGGATGTCGAGATCCACGGGCATCCCCGCCTTGAGACGGCCGCCGGCGTCGTCGATCGCGACGCGGATCGCGAAGACCAGGTCGGCGCGCTCCCGCTCGGTCAGCGCCACCCGGGGGGTGAACTCGGCCCGCGGGGCGATCTCGACGATGCGGCCGGCGAACGTGGTGTCGGCGTAGCCGTCCACGCGGATGCGGACGTCCTGACCCACCCGCACCCGGGCAATGACCCGCTCCCCGATGTACGCGCGCACCCAGGGCTCGCGCACCAGGCCGATCGAGACCACCGGCGCGCCGGCCGCGATGGCTTCGCCCGCCTCGGCATAGCGGGTGAGCACGATCCCGTCGCCCGGCGCGATCAGGGTGAGCTGGTCCTGGATGGCGCGCGTGGCCCGGACGGCGGCCCTCGCGGCCTCCGATTCGCGCGGGGCGGCGCGCACCGACTGGAGCCGGGCGGCGGATGCCGCGGCCGTGGACCGGATCTGGTCGTACTGCTGCTGCGAGATGACGTCGGACGCACGCAGCCGCTCGGCGCGGGCGAGGTCGTTCGCGGCCCGCGTGCTGTCGGCCTCCGCCGCCACCACGTCCGCGGTTCGCAGCCCCGCCGCCCCGGCCTGGGCCTCGCGCTGGTCGATCAGCTCCGCCAGGCCGGGCTGCTCGAGCACGGCCACGGTGTCGCCCGCGCGCACCGTGTCGCCTTCGTCGCGGTCGAGGCGCAGCAGCCGGCCGGAGGCGAGCGGGGCGAGCTGCACCTGCCGGATCTCGATCGTCCCGGCGACGGTGAGGATGTGGCGGTCGCCGCGGCAGGCGGCGACGGCGAGCACGGCGGCGCCGGCGAAGTGGCGGCACCAGCGGATGAGCCGTCTCATGGGGCGCTCCCCAGGGTGTGGGCGACGCCTACCGCACGGGCCAGCGCGACCCGCGCGGCGGCCGCCTGGTAGCGGGCCTCGATCTCGGCGTCGCGGGCCCGGAGCAGCGAGACCTGGGCGGTGATCAGCTCGAGGTTACCCGCCACCCCGGCGGCGAAGCGCTCGCGCGCCTGGGCCAGCTCGGCCGTCGCCAGATGGACCCCCTGCGCCGCGATGATGACGACCGCCGCCGCGGCGTCGAGGTCGTAACGCGCCGCGTCGATCTCGGCCGCGACCTGCGAGGCGAGGTCCCGGGCCAGCACGTCGGCCTCGGCGGCCTGCGCGCGGCGCTCGGCCAGCCGCGGGCCCCGCC
>Ga0055437_10000032_pt1 | contig 12140 bp, 5 predicted proteins | sample Browns_ThreeSqC__2_FD_57731 | JGI IMG/M metagenome (GOLD analysis project Ga0055437, IMG submission 57731) | Wetland microbial communities from San Francisco Bay, California, USA, that impact long-term carbon sequestration - Browns_ThreeSqC_D2 | ecosystem: Environmental > Aquatic > Marine >...
CGGCCGAGTGGGCCAGTGCGTCGCCCCGCGCGGTCGAGTCCCGCATCCTGATCCAGTCCCGGCCCCGCTGGGCGAAGGCGACGGGATACGGCAAGGCGTACCAGTTCACGTCGCTGTGGTACTTCCCGCGCCGCATCCCGGCGGGTTATGCGCTGTACCACGTCACCAGCCCGCTGATGGGCGCCAGCGTCCGTCACGTGGCCCCGACCGTGGTCACGGTGCACGACGTCCTCCCCGTGCGGCTCCCGGCGAACGCCGGAGCCTTGCGCTCGCTGGTGCGGCGTCACCACCTCCGCGCGGTGGCCCGCGCCCAGGGCCTGCTCTTCGACTCCGCACACGCCCGCGCCGAGTTCCTGTCCATCTACGACTACCCGGACGACCGGACGGCGGTGGTGCCCCTCGCGGCGGGCGGGGACTTCGTTCCGGGCGATCGCACCGCCGCCCGCGCCGCGCTCGGCCTGCCGGCGTCCGCTCCGATCCTGCTGCACGTCGGCGCCGAGGAGCCCCGCAAGAACGTCGGGACGCTGCTCTCCGCGGTGCACCTTCTGCGACGGCGGTACCCGGACCTCATGCTCGTCCGCGTGGGTCCGACGCGATCGCGCGTCCGGCGGCAGGTGACGCAGCTGGGACTCGCGGGTCACGTCCGGTACGCGAGCGGCATCTCCGACGCCGACCTGGTGCGCCACTATCAGGCGGCCGACGCGTTCGTCTTTCCATCCGTGTACGAGGGGTTCGGGCTACCGGTGCTCGAGGCGCTCGCGTGCGGGTGTCCCGTGGTGGCGGGCGACGCGACGTCGGTCCCCGAGATCACGGGGGACGCGGGCCTGCTGGTGGACCCCCGCGATCCCGACGCGCTCGCCGGGGCCGTCGGCCGGGTGCTGGAGGACGCGGAGCTCGGGGCGGCGCTGCGCCGGGCGGGGCCGGCACGCGCCGCGTCGTTCACGTGGCGACGCGTGGCGCACGAGACGCTCGCGATGTACCGCCGCGTCCTCGACGCCGGTTAGGATCAGCGCGCGCCGCCGCGCTCGATCATCTCCACGAGCTGGCGCGCCGCGGGGCTGGCGGGGTCATACTGCAGGCCGCGCCGCACGGCCTGGCGCGCCGCGTCGAGCCGACCCATCTGGAGGTACGCGCTGGCCAGCCCGAACTCGGCGGCGGCGAGGCTCGGGTCGAGCGCCAGGGCGCGTTCCCACGCCCGCGCCGCGTCGGCGCCGCGGCCGGCGCGGGCCTGCGTGCTCCCCAGCCTCACGTAGGCGGTCGGATCCCAGGGATCGAGGGCGATGGCGCGCTCGTACGCCGCGCGTTCGCCCTCGTGGTCGTTGCGCCGGGCCAGCTCGAACCCCAGCCCGACCCACGTGACGGCCGCCCCGTCGTCCCGCGCCAGGCTCTCGCGGAACAGCGCCAGGGCGCGGTCGTGGTCGCCGGTGTTGGCGTAGCCGGCGCCGAGGTTGCGCAGCGCCACCGGGTCCCCGGGCTTCACCTCCCATGCCTTGCGGTAGGCGGCGAGCGCCCGCGCGGGATCGCGCTGGGAAAGCCAGGCATCGCCCCGGAACGTCAGCGCCCACGCCCAGCGGTCGGCCAGCGCGGCGGCATCCCCAGTCCCTCGTCCCTCGTCCCGCAGCGCGCGCTGGAGCCGCCGGCGCACCCGCGGGTCCGCGCCCCGCGCCAGGTGCAGGCTCGCGAGCGCGAGTGCCCGCACGTCGCGCTCGGGAGACGCCGCGAGCTGCTCGAGGCGCTCGACGATCTCGGGCTCGAGCGCCGGCATGTCGGGTTCCAGACGGTGCAGCAGGAAATGGCTCAACGCGGCGATCTGCGCCGCGGGATGGCGGGCGTCCCCGTCCAGCAGGCGCCGCGCCTCCGCCAGTCGCGTGGGCGCGGAGTCGGCCGCGAGCAGGCCCGTCACGAGCCGGGGGTGGGGCTTGAGTGTCCCCCACCAGGCGCGGGTCTGCGCCTCGAGGCGCGCGGATGTCAGATCGCGATGGCATTGCAGGCAGGCGCTCTCGATGCCCAGAGCCGCTTCGAACGCCGGTCGCGGGATGGAGATGGTGTGGTCGGAGCGCGCGTACCGGATGATTCGGCCGGTGTTGGGCTCCTGCAGGTAGGGCATGTGACACGCCACGCACCGGCTGCCCTTCGAGTCCGCCTTGTGGAACGTGTGCGCGGCGACGTCGCCGGCCTTGCTCGGGTGGCAGGCGGTGCACTGGCCGTCATCGAACCGGTCGGCGAGCGGCATGCGGTTCGCGTCCCGGTATCCCTGACCGTGGGGCTCGTGGCACGAGACGCACGTCATCCCTCCATTCAGGTAACAGTCGCTCCAGCGATGCTGCTCCTGGTAGGCGAAGAGCCGGATCCGGCCGTCGGGGAAGTGCGGCCGGCCGGCGAGGACCGGGAGTGCGTAGCTGTAGTGCCGCTCGAGCGCGGCCCCGGGCAGGTACCCCGGTTCGAGCTGCTCCTTGAGCGCGTGGCAGCGGAAGCAGACTTCGAGCGACGCGTCGATGTCCAGGGTGGCGAGGGGGCGCACGCCGAGGTCGCGGCGGAGACTGTCGGAGCGCGCCCGCTCGACGTGACGCCGCAGGGGCCCGTGGCAGGATTCGCAGTTCACCGCGAGCGTGGTGAAGCGCGTCTCGTACGCGCGGGCGTCGGTGTCGAACAGCAACTCGATCTGGCTGCCGTGGCACTGCTGACAGTCGTCGAGGCGTTCGTGGTCGCCGAGCACGCGGCGGGGCGGCCAGTCCCCACAGGCAGCGAGCGGCAGGTCCGCCGCGATCGGCACCCAGCCGCGGTCGAGCCGGCCATTGGTATTACAGAACCACACCGCTGCGGTGCGCGACCAGTCGAAGGGGACGAACCGCCACGTGCCGTCGGTCGCGCGCGTCCAGAAGCTCTGGGTGCCACCGCCGACCATGTGGCCGCCGCCCACCACGGCGGCGACGACGAGCACGAGCTCCGGGCGGTCCTCCTGACGCACCACGAAGCGATAGTCGCCGCCGGGGCCGCGCGTGGGGATCACTTCGGTGTCGCGGAATCGCAGCGCGCGGCCGTCGAACGGCGCGATCACGGCGTCACCCGGCGGGGCGGCGCCCGCCCGACCGTGGGTCGAGCCCGCCCAGGCGGCGTACTGCGTCGCATGGCACGCCGCGCAGGCGGTGTCGCCGATGAAGTCGTCAAGGTCGGGAGCCGGGAGCCGCGAGCGGGGAGCGGTGGTTTCCGGGACCAGCGGGTGCAGTCCCCGGTGCCCGCGGTGGCCGGGCTGGACGACCTCGAAGACGACGAAAGCCGCCACGCCGACGGCAAGGGCGCCGGCTATCAGCCAACGCCCGAGTGGTCGTCGCGGCGTCGCACCCTGCCGTGCCGCGTTCCGCGTTCCGCGTTCCGCGCTTCGCGAGGTCGGCTCCCGGCTCCCGACTCCCGGCTCCCGACGCTTCGTCACCGCTCGCCGCTCCCCGCTCCCCGCTCCCCGCTCCAATCGGGTCCCTCGCACCGGCAGAGCGTGCGCAGATACCCCACCAGTCCCCGGATCTCCGCCCGGGTCAGGCTGCCGCCGAATGCCGGCATGCGCGGGCTGCGCCCCATCACCGTGCCGCCGGCCGCGATGGCGTCGTACAGCGCGTCGTCCGCGCGGGCGCTCATGTAGGCGGCGTCCGTGTGGCGCGTCGGGGCGACTGGCAGGAACGGGGCGTTGGGGCCGTCGCCCCGGCCCCCGGCGCCGTGGCACGGGGCGCACGAGCGGGCGTACCGGCCTGCCGGCGTGGCGTCGCCCGTGGGGTCGGGCGGCCGGGCGACCACGGGTCCTGCGGGCGTCGTGGGGTCCCGGTCCACGAGGTAGCGGGCGATCAGGTGCTGCGTCGCGGAATCGGCCAGGGAGCGGGGCATCACCGTACCGTCGACCTGGCCCTGCGGGTTGCGCATCATCCGGAGCACGAAGTCCGCGGTGCGCGCACCGCGGAGCCGCGATAGGCTGGGGCCGACGCGTCCCCCCTCGCCGCCCAGCTCGTGACAGCCGAGGCACGGGAGGTGGTCGCGGAGCAGCGCGGCGGCCTTCGTGCGGTCGAACGGGGAGAGGCGGGAGGGGGAAGGGGGGACGGGTGATGGGCCTTGGAGGGCGGCGATCAGCACGAGCGTCAGCATAGGCGCGTAGGTTGGCCGGCCGCTTCCGGTGCGTCAAGCGGCGACTGTTGCGCGCGTCCAACAGCCTCGAGCGCGAGCACGACTCTTGCCCTACCCCGAGGTCGTGCCCTCACTCATGGGACTCCGTTGACCGCCGCGTGGCTGATCCTCGCGGCGGGGATGCAGCAGGCATTGCCGCCCTACCGGCACGACGCGGCGCCCGAGGTCCGGGCGGCGCCCGTGCGGGGGACGATCCGTGTGGACGGGGTCCTCGACGAGTCCGCGTGGGGCCGGGCGACGCCGGTGACCGCCTTCACCCAGCGCGATCCCGAGGAGGGGGCGCCCGCATCCGAGCGGACCGAGGTGCGCGTCCTGATCGGCGGGGACGCGCTCTACATTGGCGCCCGACTGTACGACGCCGAAGCGGCGCGCATTGTGGGACGGCTCGCGCGCCGCGACGCGCCGCTCGCGGAGAGCGACGCCTTCCTCGTGTTCCTCGACAGCTACCACGATCACCTCACCGCGTTCGGCTTCGGCATCACGCCGGCGGGGGCGATCCGCGACGTCGTGATCGGCGCGGATGGCGAGGAGGACGAGACGTGGGACGGCGTGTGGGACGGGGCGGCAGCGGTCGATTCGCTCGGCTGGAGCGCCGAGCTGCGGATCCCCTTGTCGCAGCTCCGCTATCGCCGCACCGCGACCGCGTGGGGCATCCAGCTGGCCCGCACCATCGTCCGCAAGCAGGAGACCAGCTTCTTCGCGTTCACGCCCAAGGCTGAAGGCGCCGGGATCAACCGCTACGGGCACCTCGTCGGGCTCGGGGAGCTGGCGGCGCAGGAGCGCCTCGAGCTCCTGCCGCACACCGTGCTGCGGGGGGAGCGCGCGCCCGCCGTCGCCGGCGATCCGTTCCGGACCGGTGGCGACGCATCGGTCGGGGCGGGGCTCGAGGCCCGGTATCGGGTGACGAGCGGCCTGACGCTCAACGCGACGGTGAACCCGGACTTCGGGCAGGTCGAGGCGGATCCCGCCGTCGTGAACCTCTCGGCGTATGAGACGCGCTACGACGAGAAGCGGCCGTTCTTCATCGAGGGCGCGGATTTCTTCCGCTTCGGCCGTCTGCGGGCCGGGCACGCGGCGACGGCGCCCCAGTACTTCTTCTCGCGCCGCATCGGGCGCGAGCCCACCCTGGAGCCGGACTACGATTACGCCGAGGCGCTCGACGTCACGACGATCCTCGGTGCCGCCAAGCTCACCGGGAAGAGCGGTGGCTGGTCGGTGGGCCTCCTCGATGCCGTGACGGCCGCCGAGCAGGCGCGGTACGTCGACGACGACAGCATCATGCGCGCCATGTCCGTGGAGCCGCGGACGAACTACTTCGCCGGCCGGGTCGTGCGGGAGCTCCGGGCCGGCAATACGGCCGTCGGCGGGTTCGTCACCGGGGTGCGGCGCGATCTCGCGACGGACGATCTCGCCGGGGCGCTGCGATCGAGCGCCGTCGCGTTCGGCCTGGACGTGAACCACGCGTGGGGAAACCGGACGTGGGCGCTCGATGGATCGATCGCCGGCAGCACCGTCCGCGGCAGCGTGGACGCGATCGACGACGTGCAGCGCTCCAGCGCCCGCTACTACCAGCGTCCGGACGCGACGCACCTCGACTACGACCCGGCGCGCACGTCGCTGTCGGGGCATGCGGCCCAGCTCGCCCTGTCCAAGCTCGCCGGCCTCCACTGGCGCTGGAGTACGGCCTATCAGGAAGTCAGCCCGGGGCTCGAGGTCAACGACCTGGGGTTCCAGCGTGACGCCGATCGCCGGGTCGCCTCCGGCCAGGTGGAGTACCTCCAGCAGCGACCCACTTCGCTGGTGCGCAGCTGGCGCGTCTCGGCGTCGGTGGACCAGGAGTGGAACTTTGGAGGCGACGGTCTGGCGCGTGGCGTGTCGACCTACGCCTACACGCAGCTGCACAACTACTGGACCGTCTACGGCTCGGCGGGTCGGGGGTTCCCGGCCCTCGACGATCGTCTCACGCGGGGCGGTCCCCTGGCGCGGGACCCCGGTGACTGGTACCTCGACCTCAACGTCACGACCGATGATCGCAAGCGCGTGTTCGCCTGGGGGAATACGTACCTGTGGCGGGACGGCGGCGGCAGCTGGTCGGCGGCGGGCGCGGCGTCGCTCAGCATCAAGCCGGGCCCCGGCATCAAGCTGCGGGTGGGGCCGTACGTCGAGGTGGCACAATACGTGGCGCAACCGGTGACGCGGGTGTCGGACACCCTCGCCACCGCGACCTACGGCCGCCGCTACGTGTTCGGGACGCTGGAGCAGGTCACGACGTCGCTCAGCACCCGGCTCGACTGGACGTTCGCGCCCCGGCTCTCGCTGCAGCTCTACGGCCAGCTGTTCGTGGGGTCGGGAGCGTATCACACGTTCAAGGAGCTCGAGGCCCCCCGCACCTTCGATTTCATTCGCTACGGGGCCGATCAAGGCGCCATCGGCCGTGACTCCACCGGCCTCTATACGGTGGAGCCCGACGGGCCGGGACCAGCGGCGCCCTTCACCTTCTATGATCCCAACTTCAACGACCGCTCGCTGCGCGGCACCGCCGTGCTGCGCTGGGAGTACCGGCCGGGGTCGACGGTCTACCTGGCCTGGCAGCACCGGCGTTCCGACTCCGCACCGGTCGGCGACTTCGACCTGCAGCGGGACCTCGCCGCCCTGTTCGACGCTGGAGCGACCAATGTGCTGATGCTGAAGGCCACCTACTGGCTGGGGCTGTAGGCGTCGCGCCTGGCCGTCGGTGGTGTAGCGCGACGGCCACTCCGTGCGTTGCCCGGTAACGTTTCGGTCCCTCCCACGCCCCGAATCGGGGTGTCCAAGCTGGCATATCGCTTGCACTTATGGTGTCCGTCCACCGTCGAACGGCCCATCCGCCCGGCCCGCGAAGCGCGGGGCCAGGCCGCTCGGGCCACCACCGTGCCCGGACCTGCTGTCCTGGTCCTGAGACCAGATGGAATTGCGCTTCTCGCTCCCGACACGTGTGCCCTCGCGGCATCGCGTATCCGTGCCGCGGCCGCCCGGTCCGGCGGACGGACGACACCGGCCTCTCACGATCGTGCTTGACGAGGAGGCCCCCGCGCCGCGTCCCGCGGCGCGCGGCAAGTTCCTCTTTGCCGGGAACACCAAGCTCATCGTCCGCGGCGTCACCTACGGCACGTTCCGGCCGAACGCCGAGGGCGACGAGTTCCCCGATCCCCTGGTCGTGGAGCGGGACTTCGCGGCGATGGCGGCGCTGGGGATCAACGCGGTGCGGACGTACACCGTGCCGCCGCGGTGGCTGCTCGACGCGGCGCAACGGCACGCCCTGCGCGTACTCGCCGGGCTTCCGGTCGAGCGGTACATCGGCTACCTGGCGGACCGTCGCAAGAGCGGACCGGACGTGGCGGCGCTCGTCCACGAGGGCGTCGGACGGAGCGCCGGGCACCCCGCGGTGCTCGGGTACGCGATCGGGAACGAGATCGCCGCGGGGGTCGCGCGATGGCACGGCGCCCGCCGCGTCGAGCGGTACCTCGAGCGTCTGTGCGGTGCGGTGCGGGCCGCCGATCCCGCGGCACTGGTGACCTACGGCAACTACCCGTCCACCGAGTACCTCGACCTGCCGTTCCTCGATTTCCTCTGCTTCAACGTCTTCCTCGAGTCCCCCGACCGGCTCGACGCGTACCTTGCGCGACTGCAGACACTCGCCGGTGATCGCCCGCTCGTGATGGGCGAGCTCGGGCTCGACAGCCGGCGGCACGGGGACGGGCGGCAGGCCGAGGTGCTGGACTGGCAGGTGCGCACGGCATTCGCCGCCGGGTGCGCCGGAGCGTTCGTGTATTCCTGGACCGACGAATGGCATCGCGGCGGCGAGGACGTGTACGACTGGGGGTTCGGTCTCACGCGGAGCGACCGGGAACCGAAGCCGGCCCTCGCCGCGGTGCGCCGCGCGTTTGCGGCGACGCCGTTCCCGGCGGACGCGGACTGGCCGCGGATCTCGGTGGTGGTCTGCACCTACAACGGCGCGCGCACGCTGCGCGAGTGTCTGGCCGGTCTCTGCGACCTGGATTACCCCGATTGCGAAGTGATCGTCATCGACGACGGGTCGACCGACGGATCGGCGGCCATCGCCCGGCAGTTCCCCTGCCGGCTGGTGAGCACCGAGAACCGCGGGCTCTCGCGGGCGCGCAACAGCGGTCTCGAGCTCGCGACGGGCAGCATCGTTGCCTACATCGACGACGACGCCTACCCGGATCCGCACTGGCTGCGCCACCTGGCCACCGCGTTCCGCCACAGCACGCACGCTGGGATGGGAGGGCCGAACCTGCCGCCCCCCGGAGACGGATGGATCGCCGAGTGCGTGGCGAGCGCCCCGGGCAACCCGGTGCACATCCTCGTCTCGGACCGCGAGGCGGAGCACGTCCCCGGGTGCAACATGGCCTTCCGGAAGGCGGCCCTGGAGGCGATCGGCGGATTCGATCCGCAGTTCCGGGTCGCCGGCGACGACGTGGACCTGTGCTGGCGGCTCACGGACGCGGGGTTCACGCTGGGGTTCAGCCCGGCCGCGGTCGTCTGGCACCACCGCCGGAACTCGCTCCGCGCCTTCTGGCGGCAGCAGCGGGGGTACGGTCGGGCCGAGGGCATGCTGCAGCGCAAGTGGCCCGAGCGGCACGACGCGGATGGGCACGTGGCCTGGGCCGGTCGCATCTACGGTCGCGGGATCGTGCGGGCGCTCACGTGGGGCCGGGGACGCGTCTACCACGGGGTCTGGGGCACGGCGCCGTTCCAGTCCCTGTACGAGCCCGCTACGGGCGTGTGGGGGGCGCTCGCCCAGACGCCGGTCCTCTACCTCATCATCGCCACGCTCGGGCTGCTCTCCCTGATCGGTCTCGACTGGGAGCCGTTGCTGGGTGCGCTCGCGCCACTCGGCGCGGCGCTGGCCCTGGTCGTGGCCCAGGCCTGGAACGGCGCCAGACGCGCGACGTTCATCACGCCATCCAGGGGATGGTGGGATGCGCTGCGACGTCGCGCCGTCATCGGCGCGCTGTACATCGCGCAGCCCGTGGGGCGACTGTTGAGCCGCCTCGGGTTCGCGCTGAGTAATCCGCAGCCGTGGGGCGCGTCGCGGCTCGCTCACCTGCGCCCGCTCTCGACGGCCGTGTGGACCGAGACGTGGCGCGATCCGGCGGAGCGCGTGCGTGAGGTCGAGGCGGCGTTGCGGGCAGAGGGCGGGATCGTCCGCCGGGGTGGGGACTTCGACCGCTGGGACCTCGAGATCCGCTGGAGCGGATTCGGCTGTGGCCGGGTCCTGATGGCGGTCGAGGAGCACGGTGGCGGGCACCAGCTGGTGCGGTTGCGGGCCTGGCCCGCCTGTGCGCTGCGCGGGCCGCTCCTGCTCCTGCTGTTCGGGACGCTCGCCAGCTTTGCCGCGGCCGACGGTGACGTGGTGGCCGCCGTCGCGCTCGCCAGCGTGGCGGCGTTCTTCAGCCTGCGCACGCTCGCTGCGGTGGCCTCCGGCGCCGGCGCGGCGCGCCGGGCGCTCGCGCGGCTGGGGCTTGCGCAGGCGTGAGCCACCGCGCCCCCTCCGATCTGACGCTGTACCGGCGGCTGGGCAGGGAGGTTCGGCCGTACGGGGCGCACCTCCTCGGCCTCGTGCTGCTCGGCCTGCTGGCGAGCCCGATCGCCTTGCTTACCCCGGTGCCGCTCAAGATTGCCGTCGACAACGTGCTGGGGGCGCAGCCGCTGCCCCGCGCGCTCGCGGTCGTGCTGCCGGACGCGCTCGCCGGCTCCCGCAACGGACTGCTGCTCTGCGCGGTCATGCTGCTCGTGCTCATCGGACTGCTCGGGCAGCTGCGGGAGCTCGCGTTCGGGGTCCTCAAGACGTGGATCGGCGAGCGCCTGGTCCTCGACTTCCGGTCGCGCCTGTTCGACCGGGCACAGCGCCTGTCGTTCACCTACCACGACGCGACCGGTACCGCCGACGCCATGTACCGGATCCGCTACGACGCCGAGGCGATCAACTATCTGACCGTCGAAGGCGCCATCCCGCTGCTCTCGGCCACCGCCACCGTCGCCGGGATGCTGTACGTATCACTCCGCATCGACCTCTCGCTGGCCCTGGTGGCGCTGTCGGTCGTGCCCGTGCTGCTGGTGCTGTCGGGGGCGGTGCGGCGGCGGCTGCGGGCCCAGGCGCGGCAGCTGAAGCGACTCGACGCCGGCGTGCTCGCGGTGATCCAGGAAACGCTCGGGGCGCTGCGCGTCGTCAAGGCGTTCGGGCAGGAGGATCGCCAGAGCCGGCAGTTCGCCCGCCAGGCCGGGGAGGGTGTCCGCGCGAAGGTGCGGCTGGCGCTGGTCGAGGGCGGCGCGGGCGTGCTGGTCGGGCTCACCACCGGCATCGGGATGGCCCTCGTCGTGTACCTCGGCGTGAGCCACGTGCGGAGCGGTGTGCTCAGCCTGGGCGCGCTGCTGCTCATTGCCGGATACCTCGGCCAGCTGTACGCGCCGCTGCGCACCCTGAGCCGCAAGGTCTCGAGCGTGCAGGCGCACCTCGCCAGCGCCGAGCGCGCGTTCGCCCTGCTGGACCAGCCGGGCGATGTGCCGGAGCGAGTCGGCGCGCGGCCGCTGGAGCGAGCGCGTGGCGAGGTCGTATTCCGACACGTGTCCTTCGGGTACGAGCCGGCCCAGCCGGTGCTGCACGACGTGTCGCTGGCCGTCGAGCCGGGCACGCGCGTCACCATCACCGGGACCACCGGGGCGGGGAAGACGACGCTGGTGAGCCTGCTGACGCGATTCTACGACCCGACGGCCGGTGAGATCCTGCTGGACGGGGTGGACCTGCGAGCGTATCGGCTCGCCGACCTGCGGAATCAGTTCGCGATCGTGCTGCAGCAGCCGGTGCTGTTCTCGACGACGATCGCCGAGAACATCGCGTATGGGCGTCCCGGCGCGGGGGCGCGCGAGATCGAGGCGGCCGCCCGGGCGGCGAACGCCCACGACTTCATCGTCGCGCTGCCGCACGGCTACGAGACGCCGGTGGGCGAGCGCGGCATGCGGCTGTCGGGCGGGGAGCGCCAGCGTGTGGCGCTCGCCCGCGCGTTCCTGAAGGATGCGCCGATCCTCATCCTGGACGAGCCCACCAGCTCCGTGGACGTGGGGACGGAGGCGGCCATCCTCGAGGTGCTCGAGCGCGTGATGCGCGGGCGGACCGTGTTGCTGATCACCCACCGTCCCAGCGCGCTCCTGGGGTGGGATGTGCGCCTCCATTTCCAACACGGACGCCTGGTCGAGCCCGCCACCGCCGGCAGCCTCGCCCGATGAAACCACACCGGCCGCCTCGGGCGGTGATCACGGCGGACGTTGCCGCCCACGCCGCGGTGAAAGCGTGGCTCGCGGTCACGGGCAGTGGTCGCGTACCCGCCTCCGTGAGCGTGTTGCGCGAGCGCCCGTCCCGCCATCAGGGGATCTATCGGCTGCCGGGAGTCGGCGAGGGCGGCACGGCGGTGTTTGCGAAATGGGGGCCGGCCGCGGCGATCCTGCCGGAGCGACTCATTCAAGAGCAGGTGCTCCCCTATCTGCCGCTGACGGCGCCCCGCTACTACGGGAGCTGCCTCGACGGGACGGACGGCTGGCTGTTTCTGGAAGACGTCGGGGACCAGCGCTACTCCCGGTCCGAACCGGAGCACCTCCGCGTCGCGGCGGAGTGGATCGGTACGTTGCACACGGTTGGGTGCCACATCGGCGTGGTGAACGGTCTTCCGGATGCCGGGCCGTCGCGCTACCTGCGACAGCTTCGGGGGGCCCGGGCCAAGATCCACGATTGTCTGGGGCGCTGGACGTTTGCCCCCGTCGAGGTGGAGATCCTCGCCTCGCTCCTGTCCTGGTGTGACGCGATCGAGGCGCGCTGGGGGCACATCGAGGCGGGTTGCGCCGGCGCGCCGACGACCCTCGTCCACGGGGACTTCCGGCCGAAAAACGCGTTCGTCCGGTCGAACGGTCACGGCCTG
>Ga0055437_10000035_pt1 | contig 11656 bp, 11 predicted proteins | sample Browns_ThreeSqC__2_FD_57731 | JGI IMG/M metagenome (GOLD analysis project Ga0055437, IMG submission 57731) | Wetland microbial communities from San Francisco Bay, California, USA, that impact long-term carbon sequestration - Browns_ThreeSqC_D2 | ecosystem: Environmental > Aquatic > Marine >...
ATACTCCTGGCCGGGGAGTAATAATGAAGGGCGGACACCTTCGTCATGCCTGATGACCACCAGGTTCCTCAATTCCCGCCAGATGGTCTCCACCAGCCCGCGCGGCCGGTTTTCCTGCTTTTCTGTGACGGCCGGTGCCGGTGATTTTCCCCCGGTACCAACGGCCCCCGCGAGCGGCAGGCTGTCAGCGCGTTCGGCCAGATCGCCCAGCAATAACGCCAGACTGCTGATGTCCGGGCTGTTGACTTCCTGCAGGCAGTCGATGTCCCGCGCCAGTTGTTCGCGCACCGGCCCGAGGGTGGTACTGTCCAGTCCGCGCAGCCGCAGTTCCGCTGTTTGCATGGACTCCAGTGCGGCGGCGGGATCATGCTCAAGCTGTGCATGATGGGCGGCGAGAATAAGCAAAAATTCAACCTCCGCCAGCGCCCAGTCCTCATTACTGCCGGGCAGTTGCTGCGTGAGATCCAGCAACGAACGGGAGGTGGCGTCCTGCGCATCCCGCAACTGGTCGATTTGTACTTCCAGTTCTCCCAGCCTTGCATCCAGCATGTCCGTTGTTTCGATCACATTGTCCAGCGTCGCCCGCTCGGAAATTCCGGCGTTCCTGCCGCTGTAGGCGAGATACAGTGCGCCGGCGGCCAACGCCAGCGCCAGGATGATCAGGAATCCGGGAAAAATTTTCCGCTGTTTTTCTTTTACGGCCACGGGTTGCTCCGGAACAGGGGGAGATGCAGCAGGTTGAACGTTTCCGGTTTTCTGATTTTCAGGCGGGTTTTCATTCATCGGATCACACCTTGCTATTTTGCATGATGGCCTGCACCAGTTCTTCATCACCGGCCGCAGCGGCGATGACGGGTTGCCTACTGAATCCCAGCTCCCGCGCCAGCCCGGCCATGCGCGCGCCGATGACCACCAGGGGCGTAGCCAGCATGATAACCCGATGTTCAGGTCCCAGTATAGCGAGCAGGTTGCGCAGGGCTTCGCTGCTGGTCACCACCACCAGGTCCGGTTTTTCCGTCAACCAGACTTTGTCCAGCAATGATTTTTCATAATGCGGCTGTGCGCGACGGTACACCTCTGCAAAATCTACTTCCGCGCCACGTGCGCGCAATGTGTCCGCCAGCAGTTCACGTCCACCCACGCCGCGAAAAATAATAATGCGCCGGTTGCGCACGGCGTCTTCCTGCAGAACATCCAGATCCAGCAACGCCTCGCTGTCGGCCTGCGCACCGCCGTGGACAATGGACGTCAGGCCCGCCGCGCGCAAGGCAGCGGCGGTCCCCGGTCCCGCCGCGACCAGCTGCAGGCGGGCCAGTTCATTTTTTCGCTCCTGCAGCAACGGCAGCGCATAAGACACGGCGTTACGGCTGATAAAAACGGCAATCCCGTAGTCACCGATTCTGGAACAGATGTGGTCAACGCTGCCTGCGTCAGCAACCGGGAGGATGTCCAGGGCCGGTAAGCGGATTGCTATTCCCCCTGCCTGTGCGATCAGATCGCAAAGGTGTTCGGCCTGGCCGGCAGGGCGCGTTACCAGGATTTTTTTGCCCCGCAGGGTTTCAGGCATGCGTGAGTTCCCGCAATATAACATCGGCCCCGCGGCGGATCAGTTTTTCCGCAAGCTCCATCCCCAGTTCCTCGGCCCGGCGGCTGTCGCCGGTTAGATGATCGCTGATGATGTCCGTGCCGTCGGCCCGGCCCACCAGTCCCCGCATCGACATGGTATTCCCGGTAATGCGCGCATGCGCCGCGATCGGCAATCGGCAACCGCCGTACAGGCGCCGGCTGAACGCGCGCTCTGCCAGCACCTGCATGTGTGTGTCCGGATGATCGAGCGGCGCCAGCAGGTCCAGCACCTTATGATCAGCGCCGCGCGTTTCAATTCCGATCGCCCCCTGCCCGGGCGCCGGCAACATGACGTCCGTTTCCAGGTACTGGTTGATTCTCTGTTCGTAACCGAGACGCGTGACGCCGGCGGCCGCGAGCAGGATCGCATCGAACCTGCCTTCTTCAAGTCTGCGCAAGCGCGTGCCGACATTGCCGCGCAGGATGCTCACCTTGAGGTCGGGACGCTGCGCGCGCAACTGGCATTCCCGCCGCAGGCTGGAGGTTCCCACGCTCGCGCCGGCCGGCAGGTCTTCCAGGCACTTGCACACAGTGGAAATAAATACATCCCGTACATCGCCCCGTTCCAGGATGACCGGCAAGACGAGGCCGTCGGGCAAAGTCACGGTGACATCTTTCATGGAATGGACCGCGATGTCCGCCGTATTGTCCCGCAGGGCCTGTTCCAGTTCCTTGACAAAGAGGCCCTTGCCCCCCGCCGTGATCAGGGGCGCGTCCAGGATCCTGTCGCCCTCGGTGCTGATCCCGACCAGTTCCACGATCAACCCGGGATAGAATTCCAGCAAACGGCTACGCACATGCTCCGCCTGCCACAGGGCCAGCGGGCTGTTACGGGTCGCAATCCTGATTCTCTTCATGGTCATGCCAAATCCATTCTGTTTTTTTGGTAGTACCTCAGCTTGAGGTCATTACATGGATAGTGTCATTTCGAAGGAGTGTAAACGACCGAGAAATCTTGCAGTTATGATACCCGCAAGATCCCTCGCTTACGCTCGGGATGACAAATTGAAACACTACCGTTTTTTTGCATTAATTCACAGGAATCCTCAAGTTATAATAGAATGTTAACTGATTTTCATATATTCCTCTCTTCCTATACTCTTTAATATCTATGCCCGGTACAACGAGACACAGGACATGAAACTCGGGATCATCATGGACCCCATTACGGGGATCGACATCAGGAAAGACAGCTCCTTCGCCATGCTGCTCGCGGCGCAGGCGCTGGGCTGGGACATTTATTACATGGAAATGCCGGACCTGTTGCTTGACGGTTCCACCCCCTGTGCCAGGATGCGACGCCTGCAGGTGGCGGACAACAAGGACCGCTGGTTTGCATTCGGCGGGGAAAGCCAGTCGGAACTGGCCATGCTGGACATTATATTAATGCGCAAGGATCCGCCCGTGAACATGGAATATATTTATGCCACCCAACTTCTGGAACTGGCGCAGCAGGCCGGGGTATATGTGGTCAATAATCCGGCCGCCCTGCGTGATGTAAATGAAAAAACTTTCATCCACTGGTTTCCCGATTGCGTTGCCCCCACCCTGATCACCAGTGCGGAACAAAAAATCGTCGAGTTTGCGCGCCGTCATGAAGACATTATTCTCAAGCCGCTCGGCGGCATGGGCGGCGCCTCGGTCTTTCGCATCAGGAAACATGACACCAACCTCCATGTCATCATCGAGACGCTGACTGACTATGGGACGAGACTGGCGATAGCGCAACGTTACATTCCCGAAATAAGCCAGGGCGACAAGCGGATCCTGCTGATTTACGGCGAGCCCGTGCCGTATGCGCTGGCCCGCATACCGAAACCGGGAGAGCACCGCGGCAACCTTGCTTCCGGCGGCGCCGGCAAGGGCCTGGAACTGACCGCGCGGGACCGGGAAATCTGCCGGCAACTGGGCCCCGTACTCCGTGACAAGGGACTCGTCTTCACGGGAATCGACATCATCGGGGATTACCTTACGGAAATTAACATCACCAGTCCGACCTGTATCCGGGAACTCGACGCCCTGTACAAACTCAATATTGCCGGAGACCTCATGCGAGCGATTGAAAAACACGTCAAGGAAAGCGCGGGCAGGCGTTGATGTCCGCTGTAATCAGGCCCCAGATCACTCCCGCCGATCGCCTTGGCCTGACGCTGTGTCTTGCCATCATCACGCACGGCATCATCATTCTGGGGGTCACGTTCAGCCCGGAAAAACCGGCACGACCGAAGTATGAAACCATGGAGATCATACTGGTGCAGCAGCAAAGCGACCCCGTCAAGGATGCACAATTCCTGGCGCAGGCAAACCTTGAGGGCGGCGGTGAAAGCAAGGAACGGGTCAATCCATCCACGCCGGTACCGGCCCCTTTCCCCGACCAGAAACCGCAAATAGCGGCAGCGCCCGTAGTGAAAACTCCGCCGCCGGCCGAGGCGCCGCCGGCCGTCCGGAAAACCACGGAAGACCAAGTTGAACCGGCGCCGGTTAAAAATGAGAAAAAACTGGTGGCGTACAAAAAACAGGCAAACGAGGCCGTGACCGAAACCGTGGAAGAGGAAAAAACTGACGCGCAATCCGCTGTGGAACAAAATCCCGTGCAGCCGGATACCGCGCAGACCGATACGCAGGAAAAGTCCGAACAACAACCCCGGGTATTACCGGACGCCGCGGTGCTGCTTGCCAACAGTTTCAAGATCGCCTCACTGAATGCGGAACTCCGACGCAAACTCGAGGCGCAGTCCCAGCGGCCGCGGCGCAAGTTTATTTCCGCGAGTACCAAGGAATATAAATATGCCTCCTATATGGAGGCCTGGCGCGTCAAAGTGGAACGTGTCGGCAACCTCAATTATCCGGATGAAGCGCGCAAGAACCGGCTGACCGGAAGTCTCATCCTTGATGTTGCATTGAACATAGACGGCAGCGTCAACCAGATTACGGTGCGGCGTTCCTCCGGTTCGAAAATTCTGGATGATGCCGCAGTGCGTATAGTGGAATTGTCTTCTCCCTTTGCGCCCTTCCCGGACCAGATCCGCGCGGAAACGGACATTCTCCATATCACCCGCACCTGGCAATTCCTGAACAACATCAGTTTCAAATAATGCCGGGACACCGTGTATGAGCGGTCAGTTTCAGCGCGGTGTAAAATGAAAGCCTGTTCGAAAAAATGCTCGTATAATATTGCTATATGCAAACCACCAGCCTGACCAACCACTTTCTGATCGCCATGCCGGCCCTGGCAGACCCCAATTTTTACCACACCGTCACCTATATCTGCGCGCACAATGAAGACGGGGCGATGGGCATCATTATCAATCGCCCGCTCGGTCTGTCACTGGGGGAAGTATTGCAACAAATGGAAATCCCGGCCCGTTCCGAAATTATCGAACGCATACCGATCTACCAGGGCGGGCCGGTCCAGTCGAACCGCGGTTTTGTCCTGCACCAGCCGCTGCAAAAATGGGACTCCTGTATCGGGATCACCAACGACATCGGCATTGCCACGTCCCGCGACATCCTGCAGGCCATCGCCGTCGGGGAAGGACCGGAACAGTCATTGATTGCGCTCGGCTACGCCGGCTGGGCGCCCGGGCAACTGGAGAAAGAGATCATGGACAATTCATGGTTGAACGCCCCGGCGGACACCGGCATCATTTTCAACACGCCGATCGAGCAAAGATGGCATGCCGCGGCCGGCCTCATGGGCATTGATCTGGAAAAACTTTCCATCGATGTTGGGCACGCGTGAAATACACTACGCTGCTCTGTTTTGATTTCGGCAGCAAGCGTATCGGAGTGGCAGTCGGGCAGACAGTCACAGGTACGGCGAGTCCGCTGCTGACGATCAATTCTCACAATAACAAACCGGACTGGGAAAAAATTGAAAGCGTGATTGCCGACTGGCGGCCCGATGCGATCATCGTCGGCATACCGCTGACCATGCACGGCACCCCCCAGGAAATGACGGAAGCCGCGGAAAAGTTTGGACGCCAGCTCGAAGGACGTTTTCATCTCCCGATCTTCGGCATGGATGAACGGCTCTCGACCTTCGAGGCGCGGGAGCGCTCCGGAGACGGCGTAGCACTGGACGCCATAGCCGCCCAGGCCATACTGGAAAGCTGGATGTATGACAACCGTGACCATGAACCCGCACTGGACACCGGTAACAGCGAGTATGAAAACCTTGCCGGCAGGTGAAATCGATAAATTACTGCTGGAAATGGCAAACCAGCTGCGGCAGGCCGCACCCGGAAAACCTGTCATGGTCGGCATACAGACCGGCGGGGTCTGGATCGCGGAGCGCCTGCACAGACTCCTGGAGCTGAAGACGCCGCTGGGCCGCCTGAATATTGCTTTTTACCGTGATGATTTCAGCCGTATCGGCCTGCACCCGCGGGTGACGCCTTCCAGCCTGCCGTTCGCCGTCGAAGACCAACATATTATCCTCGTCGATGATGTCCTCCACACCGGCCGGACCGTCCGCGCCGCCCTGAACGAGATCTTTGATTACGGACGCCCCGCCAGTGTGACATTGGCGGTGTTGATCGAACGCAGCGGCAGGGAACTGCCCGTATGCGCCGAAGTCATCGGTAAAAGAATGTCACTAAAACCGGGGGAACATGTTAAACTCTCCGGCCCGGAGCCATTGGCACTGGAAATAAAAACGGCGGAATGAACCACAATTCTCTTCAATTAGACACCCATGGACGCCTCAGACATTTTCTTACTATTGAAGGACTGCCCCGCTCTCTTCTCCTCGACATCCTGAACCGCGCTGAATCCTTTTCCGGCGTCGGGGAACGCGCCGTGAAAAAAGTGCCGCTCCTGCGCGGCAAGACCATCGCCAATCTTTTTTTTGAACCCAGTACGCGCACGCGCACGACCTTTGAACTGGCGGCCAAACGCCTGTCGGCGGACGTGCTCAGTCTGAATATCGCGAGTTCTTCCACGAAGAAGGGTGAATCGCTGCTGGACACGCTGCGCACGCTGGAGGCCATGCATTGCGACATGTTCATCGTCCGCCATGCGGACAGCGGCGCGGCCCATTACATCGCATCCCGGGTGGCCCCCGGTGTCAGCGTCATCAACGGCGGCGACGGGCGCCATGCCCATCCGACGCAGGCGATGCTGGACCTCTACACCATCCGCAAGCACAAGGGCGATTTCTCCCGACTGTGCGTGGCGATCGTCGGCGACATTCTGCATTCGCGCGTGGCGCGTTCCGAGATCCACGCCTTGTCCATCATCGGGGTCCGGGAAATACGCGTCATCGGTCCCCGTACCCTCGTCCCCCGCGATATACAGACCCTGGGAGTGCATGTTTTTCACGACCTGGCCTCCGGCATCCGCGATGCGGATGTGATCATCATGCTCAGGCTCCAGAGTGAACGGATGCGCAGCGCCCTGATACCGGGCGAATCCGAATATTTCAATCTCTATGGGCTCACTGAAGAAAAACTGGCCTTGGCCAATGCGGATGCCATCGTGATGCATCCGGGCCCCATTAACCGCGGCGTGGAAATCGATTCGACGGTCGCTGACGGCAATCATTCCGTCATCCTGCAACAGGTCAGTCATGGCATCGCGGTGCGCATGGCGATCATGGCGATGACCATGAGTGCTCCGGGTGATTATCCGGCGGAGGCGGCCGATGAAGTTAACAATTAAGAAGGGCCGTATCATCGATCCTGCGCATGACCGGGACGAGGTTGCTGATTTACATATCGACCACGGAAAAATTGTTGCGACAGGAAAACCTCCGAAAGGTTTTTCCCCCGATCGCAGTATTGACGCCGCCGCCAGGATTGTCTGTCCGGGCCTGGTGGACCTGGCCGCGAGACTCGGGGAACCGGGGCAGGAACACAAGGCGACCATCGCCACGGAGACCGCGGCGGCGGCCGGCGCCGGCATTACCACGATCTGCTGCCCGCCGGACACCAGCCCGGTCATCGACACCACGGCGGTGACTGAGTTGATCCATCAGCGTTCAACCCTGTCCGGCAAATCCAGGGTCTACTGCCTGGGCGCCCTGACACAAGGACTTGAAGGAAAGTCGTTGGCCGGCATGCATGCCCTGAAAAACTCTGGTTGTATCGGCGTCTCCAATGCCCGTGTTCCCATCAATGACACTGCCGTTCTGCGGCGGGCCATGGAATACGCGGCCACTTGTGACCTGACCGTACATCTTTACTGTGAAGACGCTTTTCTCAGTGAAGGGGGGGTGGCGCATGAAGGAGTCATGGCCGTAAGAATGGGATTGCCGGGGATACCGGAAACCGCGGAGACCGTGGCCCTGAGTCGCGCCTTGTTGCTGGTTGAACAAACCGGAGCGAGCGCCCACTTCTGCCGTATTTCATGTGCTGCCAGTATAAATATGATCGCACAGGCACGGGAAAGGGGCTTGCCGGTGACGGCGGATGTCGGTATCGCCTACCTGCATCTGACCGAGATCGATCTGGCCGGTTTCAACAGCCTCTGTCACCTCCGTCCGCCGCTGCGTACTTTGCGGGACCGCGATGAATTGCGCCGCGGCGTTGCCTCCGGCGTCATCGATGCGATCAGTTCCGACCACCAGCCCCACGATGAAGACGCCAAGTCCGCGCCATTCGGCCTTACTGAACCGGGCGCATCCACACTGGAAGTGTTACTGCCGCTCAGCCTGCAACTGGTCCACGATAAAGTACTCGATCTCAAACAGGCCATCGCCGCACTGACCAGCAAACCGGCAAGGATCGCCGGTATCGATGCAGGTCATCTGGGTGTCGACGCCGCGGCCGATATCTGCATCTTTGATCCGGACCGGTCGTGGACGATCACAAAAGAATCTCTTGGCAGCGCCGGAAAAAATTCTCCTTTCCTGGACTGGGAAATGCGCGGGAAAGTAACTCACACCCTGGTGGCAGGACGTATCGTATTTGAACAGGCAGGTTCCGGCGACACGTGAAACACCCGGCAACGCGGAACACCATTTACGCCGAAGAGGCCAGGGTGCTGGAACAACATGCCCGGCCGGCCGCCCAATTTGTCATGAAATTCCACGCCCCGCAGGTTGCCGCCCACGCCCAACCCGGAAATTTCATCCACCTGCAATGTGATCCCGGGATATTGATGCGCAGGCCGATGTCCATCATGCGCGCCGAGCGCAATTCCAACAGTATAGAAATCCTGTACAAAGTCCATGGTGAAGGGACCCGGTTGCTGGCACAGCGCAAGCCGGGGGACATCGTGCCGTTGCTGGGGCCGATTGGCGTACCTTTCAAACTGGCAGGCTACCGGAAATTTCCCCTCTTGATCGGCGGCGGAGTAGGTATCCCGCCCATGGTTTTTCTCGCGGAGCACATCCACAAATCGAGTCCCGGTATACGACCATTTGCGATCCTGGGTTCAGAAATACCATTTCCGTTCCAGTCCCGTCCCTCGCAGATCATGCTCAAGGATTTGCCTGGTGACGTGATCGCAACCATGCCGCTCCTGGATGACTGGGGGATTCCCTGCAGGCTGACCAGCCTGCAGGGATATCCGGGTTGCTACTCAGGATACGTCACCGATCTCGCCCGGGCCTGGCTGGACAACCTCGACCCGGACCAGAGAAACATGGTGGAAATCTTTGCCTGCGGGCCCACGGCCATGCTGAAGGCAACCAGCCGCCTGGCGCAGGAATATCCCCTGCCCTGCCAGGTTTCGGTGGAAGAATACATGGCGTGCGCCATTGGCGGTTGTGCCGGCTGTACGATCAAGGTACAGCCAGCCGGCGGCCCCGCCATGAAACGTGTCTGTGTGGACGGCCCGGTATTTGAGGCCGAGACCGTTTTTCCTGTTGCCGGGCCCGGTTCAAACTAGTCCGGACCCGGACTCGCGTACCCGCCCACACGGCCCTTTGGTTAAATTTATCCATTGTGGCTGGCTGATATAAACCACTTTTGGTTGATCGGACCAGACTTACAGGTAAGCCTCATTTTGTCCATATGTAACTATATGATAAATAATAAATATTTCTGGATATGGGCAAAATCGAAATTTGGCATGGTGAATGCATTCTAAATAACAGAAGTTTTTTAATTTAATAAACAACCGGAGGATACAACAATGAAGTGGCAGACACCCGAATACAGCGACATTCGTTTTGGTTTCGAAGTTACGATGTACATCAACAACAAGTAATTTCAAAACAACTGTAAGAAAAATAAAGGGGCCTTAGGCCCCTTTATTTTTTTCCGTGTTCCATTGACCTTCCATTTGCTAACCGAAATTAATCTTGGCTTCCAGGTTGGTCCTTGAATCGGCGTTGCTCAGCGCCTCCTCCAGTGTAATCCGTCCTTCCTTGTAGAGATTGTATAAGGCCGTATCAAAAGTCTGCATGCCTTTGGCGCCGCTTTCCGCCATGGCCACCTTCAGTTCATCAATATCGCCCTTGAGGATTAATTCCCCGATGTGTGGCGTGTTGATCATGATTTCAATCGCCGCGCAGCGCTTCCCGTCAACACCGGTCACCAGACGCTGCGAGATGACGGCGCGTATATTGAGCGACAGGTCCATGAACAATTGCCTGTGCAGGTCCTGGGGAAACAGGTTGATGACACGTTCCATCGCCTGGTTGGCGTTATTGGCGTGCAGTGTCGACACGGCCAGATGGCCGGTGTTGCACAATTCCAGTGCCGCCTCCATCGTTTCCCGGTCACGGATCTCACCGATCAGAATGACGTCCGGCGCCTCGCGCAGGGAGCTTCTCAAGGCATTCCGGTAACTCAACGTATCTACACCGACCTCGCGCTGGTTGACGATGGATTTCTTGTTGGGATGACTAAACTCCACGGGGTCCTCAATGGAGAGAATGTGGCCTGCCATGTTTTCGTTACGGTGATTAATCATGGCCGCCAGCGTAGTGGATTTACCGGAACCGGTGGCTCCTACCATCAATATCAGCCCCCGTTTATGCATGACGAGTTCATTCAGGATCTCGGGCAGGCCCAGCTGATCCAGCGTCGGGATTTTTGACGGAATCAGGCGGAGCACCATCCCCACTTCACCGCGCTGCCGGAACACATTCACACGATAACGTGCGGATTTGTCCGACAGGGAAATGGCGAAGTCACATTCCATATTCTCTTCAAATCTCTGGATCTGGGCGTCATTCATGACCCCGTAGGCCGCGGCCTTGCACATCTCCGAGGTCAGGATGGTCTTGCCGACGGGCATGGCTTTGCCCTCAATCTTGAGTTTCACCGGGGAATCGACGGTGAAAAAAAGATCCGAGGCGGTCTTTTCCACCATAAGTTTGAGATAGGGCGTTATATCCATTGCAGTATTTTTTCTTGTTATTGAAACCGTCCGTTTGCAGCAGATTACCTTCTGAACATCATCCCTGAATCTTCTTTCTCGTCCTTCTTGAGGCTCAGATGATCAAGTCCGGCGAGTTTGTCGCTGTCCTTGGCGGCCTTGCCTTCCAGCTTGATGCGTAGGCGCAGCTCGTTCATGGAATCCGCATTGCGCAGCGCGTCTTCGAAACTGATCTTGTCCTCTTCGTACAGATCAAACAATGCCTGATCGAAGGTCTTCATTCCCAGTTCATTGGATTTTGCCATGATGGCCTTGATTTCATGCACTTCACCCTTGAGGATCAGATCGGCGATCAGGGGTGAATTCAGCATGATTTCGATCGCTGCGCAACGCCCGCTCCCGTCCCGCGTTTTCATGAGTCGTTGTGATATGACCGCCTTGAGGTTCAGCGACAGATCCATCAGCAACTGGCTGCGCCGCTCTTCAGGAAAAAAGTTGATGATACGGTCCAGGGCCTGGTTGGAACTGTTGGCATGCAACGTGGCCATGGCCAGGTGCCCGGTCTCGGCAAAGGCGATCCCGAATTCCATCGTTTCCCGATCTCGGATTTCGCCGAGCAGGATCACGTCCGGCGCCTGGCGCAGCGTGTTCTTGAGGGCAATGTCCCAGTCATCCGTGTCCACCCCGACTTCGCGCTGCATGATGATGCAGTTCTTGTGGGGATGCACATATTCGATGGGGTCCTCAATGGTAATAATAT
>Ga0055437_10000036_pt1 | contig 11577 bp, 9 predicted proteins | sample Browns_ThreeSqC__2_FD_57731 | JGI IMG/M metagenome (GOLD analysis project Ga0055437, IMG submission 57731) | Wetland microbial communities from San Francisco Bay, California, USA, that impact long-term carbon sequestration - Browns_ThreeSqC_D2 | ecosystem: Environmental > Aquatic > Marine >...
CCTTCTGACGATGCGTGATCACATTCCTGTCGAGCCTGTCATACAACAATGCCGAACGATCCCTGTTCACTTTTCTTTCTCAATTATCCGGATTATGTCTGTCCAGACTATGCAACCTGATGAACGAGCCGTGATCCGGAATTTCAAACAGCACGTCACCTCTCTGGTTTCCTGAAGCAGGCTGTTGCAGGATGTTTGTGCTGTCGAGAAGAATACGGGTATTATTTATCCATATTGTGCTCCTCCCACTTGCGCGGTGTACCAGTCCGTTAACGGTAAAAGTCTCACTGACAGGATTATTCTTCGCCGTCTCATGGGTTTCCACTGATTGTGGTTGCCCGAAATTAACCGGCGGCAGGAGGCGGAAATCGTCCAGCAATTCACGCTCCTCGAGCGTGGTAAACAACCTGCCCAGCACCCCTCCCGCACCCGCATTACGGCAGGTAATCGAGAGAATAAATGCCATAAGAATGACACCAGTGCGATGTTTGGCACGATGCTCGGTCATGACAGATCAATTACACCACCGTCTTGTTTCTTAATATTGAACCAGAGGAGTTCACATTCTGTCCGGATATTGTCCTGTAAAGCATTGTGATTGATCTCCCCGTGCAACCTGCTCAACGTGCATGAGGAAACCGTGTAAATACCTGGTGCGTACACGTCCAGTTCCGCAAACAATTCAAATAATTTCCCTTCATGAAGTAAATTTATATCCAGCCACATGGGACTGTAGTAAATCCGGTAGTCACTGCCGGCAAATCGTGACACCGGCTGAAATTCCTCCTGTGCCCCAATCCGGTAATTCAGGACAGACAAGCCAAGACGCTTCCCTGAACGTTGCAGTGATGCTAACCAGTCCAGACGTCGTTCTTGTCCAAGAACTCCATGCTCATGTAACCCGAGTACATAGGGATAATATTCACGCACCAGGCGTGCTTCCTCGTTCACCGCAAGATATCTATTAACAGTGGCGTGAAAACGTTGTTCAGTCGCCAGGTATTGGAGATACATAGCTTGCTTGTAATACCAGGTGACCCACGCACTGGTGATGCCCAGCAAGAGGCCAAGTATATATAACCATGTCACAATACGGATTACAGTCAGGCTACGATATTTAAGTTTCAATATGCAACTCCATGACGATTTTGATTGAGAATCTGGCATTATGGGGAATGGTGACGGAATTTCCCTCAAGACTTGCTTCCGGACCAATATCCAGCGGCGGTGTCAGTATAGAAACATCTTTCACTTGTGAGAGATTTTTCAATGCTGCGGAGAATTCGCCTATCATTTCAAGCGCCTTGCGATAATCACCGTCGAACGCCTGAATATATCCATTCAGGGTTGCCGTCTGAAATCGTTGTATTCTGTTAATTTCAGGCACGGTGGCAGTGGTCGTTTCAATTGTCTGTTTTTCCACAGCATCATCAACATTAACAACGGGTTCGGCATTTGAGTTCCAGTTTATCTGTTCAAGCTGTAGCATGGGAAATTGGTTCATGACCGTGCTGATCATCTGCAACATGTCGAACGGTTCAACCCTCTGTTGTTCCAATTCATTGCTGATATCGCTAAGCCTTTTGAGATCAACCGGTGTAATCTTCATTTGCGGCATTTGTTTTCTGGCAAACCGGTCCAGGACATCGAAATATTCGGCCTTCTTTGCAACATTTGCACTACCACGCTCATATGCATTACCGGCAATGTAATTCAAGCCACTCCAGAACAATGTCGTACATATAATACTGGTGCCAACAAGATGCATTATCTTGCCGGCATTCCGCCATCGGTAATAGCGCAATTCTTCTTGCGTGGCATAGTAATTCGACATTTTTCGTGTAAGCAGCAGATACACCAGCAACTGGTCACAAAACAGCGCCGTGATTCGGTCGTGCAGTCCCAGTTGTCCAGCCAGAACGCGAACATCGACAAAATGATGCCGGAGACCGTGGCTATCGGTAATCACCTTCTGCAGCTCGTTTATAACCGGAGCTCCGGTCAAAATACAGACTGACAATGGATTGTCTTTGTCCACCAGATGCATGGTATTCAGATAACGTATCATGACATCAACTTCGTCATGAATGCGTTCTATGCAATATTCCGTGCGGCAGAATGGCAAATCAATTAGACGGCTCATCTTCAGTTTGTCGTTCAGAAAAAAGGTCAGCCTCAGACCACTGATGCTCTGCAAGCTCACCACCAGCCTCTGTTGCGTAGTACCGGGCAGATGGTCAAGCAGCAGTCTTGTGAGATGGGGCAAAGAGCTGATACCCGCAAGCGGCACCATGTTATCCATGAGAAGTTTCATCCACGGCAAAACGAATGCAGGATTCGTAAGCGCCGTATATAACACAATGTCATCACGCCGGCCTTCATTTTCACGGCCCTGAAGCTCAGCATGAAAATATGGCGTGTCCTTGAAGAACTGCTGTTTTTTTCTCATAAATATCGCCCGCCGGTCAGGACCAGAAACATGCGGTATAACATCCTGGCGAAATTCCTCCTGAACCATATCCACCAGCAGAAAGGTGTTGATACCCGGGGTGTCCCGCAAATAGCTGTCAAAATACCGCATGCCTTCCGCTGTATTATCAAAAAGGAAAGGCCAGACGGACTTTCGGTCCGGGCAATGATATACGGCAAGCCTGTCCATGCTCAGGAACAAGACGCGACTACAGCCGGTCTCAGATTTTGACGCGGGCGACAAGTTCATAGATGGGGCCAAGGATTGAAAACATTATCCAGCCAATGACACAGCCTAGAAACAGGGTAATGGCAGGTTCAATCATGGATTGCAAGCGCTCAATCGATTCTCTGACGTCCCGGGTGTAGAAGTAACAGATCCCCAGCAGGGATTTCTCGAGAGTCCCGGTGTTTTCCCCAACACGGATCATTCTGAGCGCCATGTGTGGGAACACTTCGGCCTGTGCAAACCCCTCACTGAGAGACTCACCGGAGACCAGTGATTTGCCGACGCGGTGCAACGCATTTTCGAACACACTGTTACCGGCGATACTCTCACCGGCTTTGATACATTCGATGATAGTGATTCCAGACGTGTACATCATTGCCATAAACCTCGTTATACGTGCAAGAATAATCTTCCTGTACAACGATCCGGCCAGGGGCAGTCTGAGTTTTATTACATCCGCATAATGGCGAGCCGTTGGACTGATGCTCATGCAGGTAAATAACGCGACTACAAGCAGGACAAGGGCAATTAGAAAAAGGTACCAGTAGCTGATGAGAAACCCGGATGTAGCTATCAGCACCCTGGTATGCAATGGAACTGCCTGTCCCATGGCCCTGATGAACTGCAACATTTCCGGCACCAGGTACACCATCAGAAAAAAAACAACACCCAGCACCACGGTACAGACGAACAATGGATATGTCAGCAACTTTCTGGTCAATGCTGCCTGCTCATCCTGCCACTTGAGGTTATCACCGATAGACGCGAATACTTCTGCCAATTTCCCTGCTTGTTCACCCACTCTGACCAGGCTGCAGAAGATTCGATTAAATACGGAAGGATGGTCCTGCATGGCTTCAGCCAGAGTCCTGCCACCCTCGACAGTTGCAATCACAACTGCGGTGATATCACGAAGATGGGAATTTCCGGTGCTGTCCCTCAGGTCACCCAGGCTCTCAATTATCGGTACGCCCACGCGGCAGGTCTGTTCAAGGTGAAAACAGAACAGGATTAAATCACGCCGGGTAACCCCGTTACGCATGCAAACCGGAAATCGTATGTTCTGCTTTCTGCAGCCGAGGAGTTCAAGATCAAGCTTGCCAAGACGTGCTTCAAGATCCAGCGTGCTGATCGCACGAGCAGCGCCTTTATGTATTCTTCCGGATCTGTCAATGGCCCGATACTGAAAGACATGCATCGCCGAAACTCCTTTTCATAAAGCAGGACAGATCAATCTTGCGTGACACTTCAGCCATGGAAGTTGAGCCATCCAGTACACGTTCAGCTCCAGCTTGCGCCAGGGTACGGAACCCCCTGGACACGGCATGACGCATCAATTCATGCTGGGTCCCGCGCCTGGCGATAATTTCGTCCATTTCCGCATCAATAGATACAATCTCCACAACTGCCAGTCTGCCCTTGTAACCGGTACCTTCACAAGATACACATCCGGCAGGCCGGTATAAGATACGTTGAGCATCGTACGCATCTATACCAAGCAGCATCTGTTCCTGGCAATTTATCACCTGGGTTTCCTTGCAGCTGTTACAAAGACGCCGCACCAGACGCTGTCCTACGACGCCCGTAATGTTCCCTGAAAGGATATCCGGCCGCAAACCCAGATCGTACAGTCGTGAAATTGCACCAAGGGCAGAATTGGTATGCAACGTAGACAACACCTTGTGGCCGGTCATCGATGCACGCAAAGCCATTTGCGCAGTTTCTTCATCACGAATTTCTCCTACCAGAATCATATCCGGATCCTGCCGCATCATGGAACGCAATCCGGTAGCGAAATCAAGGCGAGCGGTCGGCCCGATTGATGTTTGCCTGATTAACGGCATCAGGTATTCAACGGGGTCCTCAAGCGTCATGATGTGTACAGATAAATTGTTTAGACGATTCAGAATCGCATACAGCGTGGTGGTCTTCCCACTGCCGGTGGGACCGGTTACCAATATGATACCCGCCGGTTTCAACGCCATCGTCTCCAACAGAACGACTTTATCATTCTGCAAACCCAGTTTGTCGAGAGATACAATACAGCGTTGCCGATCCAGCACGCGCAGTACTGTGTTCTCGCCGTGCAAAGTGGGGAATGTAGACACCCGGAAATCCACTATTCTTCCTGAAATCTGGAGAGAGATACGGCCATCCTGCGGCAAACGGGTTTCAGCGATATCCATATCCGCCATGACCTTTATGCGCACGGCAATTGCAGACCAGTAATTCCTGTGTATGCTCCTTATCTGCCTCATTACTCCGTCAATCCGGAAGCGAATTCTTAAAAACCATTCCTCGGGTTCGAAATGAATATCCGAGGCATACCTTTTAACTGCATCAACAAGCAGTGCGTTGACCAGGCGTACTACAGGGTGGCTGTATTCATGATTAGCGGCATCAAGGCTATTGTAATCAATCTCGCCTGTCTCGATTTCACGCAAAATCCCTTCTATGGACAACTCAAATCCGTAAAACCGGTCGATCGCCTTTTCGATCTCCGTTATGCCTGCCATTACTGAAAATACTCGGACATCTCTGCCTATCTGTATGTTGAGGTGATCAAGCGCCACCACATTGCAGGTATCAGTCATGGCAATCGTAAGTATTCTGCCTCCACGGTCATATGTCAGCGGCAGTATGTGATGGTTGCGTGCGATATGTTCCGGTACCAACTGCACAGCTTCATTGTCGGCGATAACATCATCAAGATTTATTATCTTCTGACCGGCTATATCGCCTATCACATCGCGTATTATGTCTTCAGTGGCAAAGCCAAGTCTAACAAGAATTCCACCGAGTTTTTCCCTGCTTTTTTTCTGCTCAAACAGTGCGATTTCAATCTGGTCAGGCGTAACCATACCCTGGCTGATGAGGATGTCACCGAGACGATTTTGAAGGATGCGGGCGTTCATGGTGATCACTGTCCCGATGCGGATGCCGACAAGGAAGAGATGCGAACCATGACCACGGAGGTATCAAAACTCACTGCCTGGTCATGTGCAAGTTCAAGCGCGGTAGAGTAATTTTCGCGTGCACCCGGGACATCTCCCAGATGATCCAGGCTCACTGCAAGATTATAGGCGTAATCAGGATTATCGTCCTCCAGGCGCAAGGCCTCGGAAAATGACTTGCGTGCTTCGGGCCAATGGTTTGCAGCCGCATGGAGAGTACCCAGCATAAAATACAGATATGCAGCTTGCGGGTGGTCATGCAGAATTTTCCCGATGGTCTGGACACTCCCCTGGTAGCTCTGCCCTTCCATAAGGTTCATCAACCCGGCAGCAGCAACCGGGTCGTCCGGATAAATTTCATAAATCTTCAAATAGGTTTGCAACGCCTTTCCAGGATCACCCATGCGTTGGGCAATCGCGGCCATGCCCAGCAACGCGTCACGATTATCCGGCATCTCCATCAACACGTCGCGATAACCCTGAAGCGCATCGGTGTAACGGCCGGACAGATACGCAGTGTAAGCGGCATTGATCAGTTCTCCCATCCTGTCAGCGGAGTCGTCACGGATGATATGTATTTCGTTTGTATCAGGTTGCGTACCCTGTCCCGCAAACCGGACCGCTGATCCATCTGATGCAATGCTGATTATCGTCCCACTTGCCTGCGGTTCGACAAGGAATTCTGTTTCCGCCTGAAGCGCCTGAAGTGTATTTTCCTGTTCGATTATTTCCGGCTTCTCCTCGCTTCGGTCGTCATCACCGGTAATAGTAGGCATGGTCGTGTTGAAGGCTTCCGTTACATCCGTGGTATTTTCTGTCTGAGCTGATGTAATTGCATAATTTTCACCACCGGATGATGAAATTGCACTCTCTGCTCCGCGATTACCTGATACATAACTGTTGATACCTGTTATCCCGATTGATGCCAACTGCAAAGCCACTGCCGGCAATACTACGTTTTCCGGCAATGATGTCTTGTATAAAAAATAAAGTACCGGTACTGCAACCGTTATCGTGGCAATTAAAATAACAATACAGCCGCTATATATCTTCTTATAGTTTGAATGTGTTGCAGCGACTCTAAATACTGTTTGCGCATCAACTTTGATATGTGCTGGGGCTGCTATGGACACCGTTTGATCCTGACCGGGTTTGTCCAGTGATTGCAGAGTAAAGATATTTTCGTCCCGCGGCTTTAACCTGTTGGCAGCGTTATTACCGTCTTCATCAGTCGCCGGAAAATCGGTGAGTGTCATCCCTGAATCTTGTCTGTTTGCAACGGGAATCATTTTTCTGATCACCTTGTTCTGTAATGTCCAGACTGGGTTACGGATGTGTCTGTTGTACTGGTTCTGTAACGAAAGTTGTGTTCCCCAGAAAGGTCCTGTACAACCGCAGGTCTTCATTGATATCCGGTGCACGTATGATGGTCGGTCTGAGGAAGACAACCAGTTCAGTTTTTGCATAAACCCTGGATTTGGATTGGAATGCCTCCCCCAGCAACGGCATGGTCGACAACCCTGGAATACTGCTCTTGTTGCTTTCCTCGGAGTTTTGCATCAGTCCGCCGAGAACCGCAATTTGGCCGTGGTGCATGCGCAAAACAGATTCTAGTTCCCGAACACGGATCTCCGGAATTACGCTTGAGACCGGGTGATCAAGAGGCGTCCCGTCCGGCGCGAAACGCAAAGTCGGGTTTGGGTCCTCCACTCTGTCGACAACGCGCGATATCGTCGGCCTGACATTCAATATTACTGTCCCGGAGGCGCTGATCTGTGGTGTGATGGGCATGACGATGCCGACGGGTACAGTATGCACGGTAGTTTCAACAGAGGTCAGGGAGTTTGTCTGGTTCTGAGTGGTCTGCGCTTCAATGGTAAAGAAGACCTCATTGTCAACGACCTTGAGGACAGCCGTCTGGTTATTGAGTACCATCATTTGGGGGCTGGACAAAACTCTCGCCTCACCGAATTCGTCCAGCAGATTGATGGTGATTTTCAGTGTTTCATCGGGCTGATCCGGAGAATTGTATATCAGCTGAAACAAGCTGAGTGCGGTGGGCACAGCTGCTCCCGGCAGGGTGGTGGAAACCAGGCTTAAACCCGCCGCCTTATTCAAATATGACCAGTCGATACCCGCCTGATATTCTTCATTCAAATCTACTTCGACTATTGTGGCCTGGATCAACACCTGCCGGCTGGCACTCTCCAGCAGATCATCGATGTATTTCTGTATCTGTTCATGCTGACGCGCCGTCGCTTTCACCGTCAACAAACCAGCCTCAGGGTTTGGTATCACCAACCCGGACACATTACCTTCCCCATTGATCGTGGTCACGGCAGTGCTGTTGCCTTCCAGTATTGCCAGAATATTTTCTTCCAGAGTCATCCAGAAATGGTTTACAGAACTGCTTTTGACATCGGTCGTTGAATTGTTACCACCGGCACTGCCTGCATGACTGCTGTTGCCGCCGTTATTTCCATCAAATCCGGCACCTGTCGTCGCAATCTGGGTGGCGATGGTGATGGCGCCCCCGGTATCACGTGACATATTGAGGTAATCAATACGGTAGGTATGGTAAAAAGGAAGGTCCGGCTGGATGACCAGATGATTGTGGGAAAGTTCATAACGCAAATTGACCTGTCGTGACACGCGTTTCAGGATCTGTGGCAGTGTCTGATCCACGGCGTTGATCGTTACCAAACCACTGATGGCCGGGTCAATGTCCACGTTGATCCCGGCATCACGCGCCAGTGCGAAAAGCAACTCCTTTACCGGAATCTCGTTGACCACAACGGAATAGGTCTCCAGATCTACCGGAGGTTCCGGTCTTGGCAGTAATGGCAGGTTCTTGATCAGTTCCGGTATTTCACCGGAAACAGGCCCGGATGAGGTAACATGTCCAGGCGATTGACTGAATGGTTCAGGTTGCCATGTTGCACATCCATTTAATAGCAACATTATCATCACTGGCCACAATATCCTTATTTCGATCGACATCGTCCCTGTCCTTGATCAATGAATATAAATATCTACTTAATTCAAGATTATTTTCGATAATCAAATTATCTTCGTTCGTGGGTATTGTAAATTCCCTGAATGTAGTATCCGGCAAGTACCCCAGGCAAGGTACAGACAAAATGAATTCATGCCTGTGATAACAATAATTGGTTCGGATATATCCGGACTTTTAAATTATTCGGGATTCACTGACTGTTTATGACAGCATTCTGGCAAAAAGCTTATGATACTGCGTTGTTGTTTCATCCCAGTCGAAACGCCCGGCACTTTCCCGGCCTTTCGTGGCAAGTCGCGTACGTAATTCCCGGTCCTGTAACAGTTTCCTGATCTTGTCCGCGAGGTCCTTGGCATCGCCAGGTTCTGTCAGCAGGCCGTTTTGTCCATGCTGCACAATATCGCGGATCGGGGGCAAGTCCGAGGCGACCACGGCGCAGCCGCAGCCCATGGCCTCCACGAGAACGAGGCCGAAACCCTCCTGATCGCCGCGGCTGTCCACCACGGCCGGCATTACGAACACCGCGGCGGAGGAATAAAGACCGGGAAGATCCGTGTTGCGGACGCTGCCGGCCAGTTTCACATTCTGTTCCAGCCCGAGTTGAGTGATTTTCTGTTGGAGCGCGGGCAATTCCGGGCCATCCCCGACCACAAGAAGTTCAATGTCGGGTATCGATTTTTTCAGGATGGCCACGGCCTCGAGTGCATGGGTAACGCCTTTTTTTTCCACCAGCCGGCCGACAAACAAAAGCCTGTTCTCGTGGCGTGCAGTATTCACCATGGGTCTAAATGTATTTTTGAGATCCACGCCCATCGGCAGCACACTGATATTTTCCGGCTTCATCCCGAGCGTGATAGAGAAATCCTGCATCGCCCGGCTGACCACGCAAAGATGCGCAAGGCGTTTCATGACAAATTTTTTGATGCTGCTGAAAGGCCAGCCGCGCAATGCATAGAGATCACCGCCATGCGAGGTGCACACGATGGGCACACGGTTGCCGCGGGCACACATGAGGCTGACCAGCACACAAACCAGTCCCTGCGGGATGATCCAGTGGGCATGCACGAGGTCGTATTTTTCTGCTTGCAATCGGCGCCGGACAGCAAGCCCCTGCAACAGAAGAAAACCGGGCACCAGCAGGAAGGCATACCAATGGCGCCTCAGATTGGCGAGTATCCCCCCTTGATAGGCGAGGAGCTCCAGGCTCTCCGGGGCATACCGGTAACGATAGACATTGGTCCCGTCCATGACCTCCATGGTCTTCGCCAGCGGCGCATGGGGCGCGATGAGGTCAACGGTCACACCCCGATTTTGCAGGCGCCGGCACAGTTCAAAGACAAAGGGAGGTTCGGTATCGCCTGGCCGGCGCGGGAAGGTTGAGGCAACCACCAGGATGCGCATATCATTATTCTCGCAGAATCAGGACCGGCCGGTAAAAAGAAACAGAACGATTGTGCTGATGAATATTCAGGAAAATATTTATTACCGATCCGGTTTGCGGTTCCCCAGGTGGTGGCCCCTGCTGCTGGAATAAAGCAGGACGGTCAATTGCTCGGAAATTAACCCGAACAGGAAAATAACGATAGCGGTGATGAATAACAACAGGCTCATATTGGTGAATCGGTGGTGAGCAATATATGTATAAATATAATAGCCAAGGCCGGTCGCAAAAAAAAATGCGCTGATGGGGAAAAAAAATTTTAAAGGTGTATACAACGTACCGACCTTGAAAATAATCAGCAGGAAGCGGATGCCGTCAATAAACGGCCGGATATGGCTACTGCCTTCCCGCATGCCGACATGCACGGGCACATAGGCTATGCGGTAGCCGGCGCGGAACATGGCCATGGTGATGGTGGTGGGATAGGAAAACCCGTTGGGCAACATGTACAGAAATTCCCGGAATTTTTCCGCCCGCACCGCGCGGAACCCCGAGGTCAGGTCCAGCACTTTGTGGCCGGATACCCAAGTCGCAAACCAGTTATAAAACAGATTGGCGAGGTATCTGGCCTTGCTTGCGTGTGACTTGATACTGCGGGCTCCGATTACCATATCATAACCTTCATCCATGACCTGCAGCAGCTTGCTGACTTCTTCCGCCTGATGCTGCCCATCCGCGTCCATGAAAACATAGATATCACCTCCTGCTTCCCTGGCGCCAGACTTGACTGACGCGCCGTTGCCCATGGGGTAAGGAGATGAGATTACACGGGCACCCGAGTTCGCGGCGATTCTTGCGGTATCATCAACCGATCCATCGTTGATAACAATAATTTCCGCGCGCGGATGCAGTTCACGCAGAGTCTTTAACAGATCCCCGATAGTTTGCGCTTCATTTCGCGCAGGGATAATGATGCTGTAGTTATCCAACTGACGGTCACTCCTGCAAGGTGGCCCGAATATCTAGCATGATCAAGTGTCTCGCGGGATTTTTCAACTGTAACCTCCCGTTACGGTCTGGCGGGCATTCCATGCTTATTTTATCCCGTATTTATTCTTCATGGCTGATAACCTCGACTGGTATGCCAGGCGCTCCCGGTAATTACCCTGTAACCTGTTTTCAATGGAAGATACCGTTTCCCTGGCCTTAATTACATCACCCGTGGCAAGCAATAGTTCTGCCTTGAATATTTCCCGGTTAATGCTGGCCGAAACATTTATAGACTTCTGGACGTAAAAGAGGGAACCGGCAATATCACCTGTGTACAGGGCCAGAAGAGAGGCCTGGTCATAGAGATGGCTTTTCACGCGCCGGAAAGCCGGGTTCTCCGCCAGTGTCATTATCAAGCGGTTCAGGTTTCCCGCATTAATCCCCAGACATTCATTGCCGTGGATCGTGGAAATGATTAAACCAATTTCTGCGATGTTACTGAAATTGTCGACTTTGGCATTGGCCGCCTTGCTCAAAA
>Ga0055437_10000039_pt1 | contig 11298 bp, 10 predicted proteins | sample Browns_ThreeSqC__2_FD_57731 | JGI IMG/M metagenome (GOLD analysis project Ga0055437, IMG submission 57731) | Wetland microbial communities from San Francisco Bay, California, USA, that impact long-term carbon sequestration - Browns_ThreeSqC_D2 | ecosystem: Environmental > Aquatic > Marine >...
AACAACTCCAGCTTGCCCGCGTCGATGCGGGTGAGATCGAGCACCTCGTTGATGAGTTCCAGGAGATGTTTGCCGCTGTTGCGGATATGATGCAACGACTGTTTTTCTTCCTGGGGAAGGTTCTGCAGACTGCCTTCCAGCAACTGGGAAAAACCCAGGATCGAATGCAATGGTGTGCGGAGTTCATGGCTCATGCGCGAGAGAAATTCAGATTTGGCCTGGCTGGACCGTTCCGCCTCTTCTTTGGCCAGGGTAATGACCTCGGTCTGCTTGCGTTCCGTAATATCACGGCTGTTAAGTATGAGTCCGTCAATGAGGCGATCTTCGGTCATATTGGTAACCACTGTCTCCATAACCTTTTCCCTGTTTTCGTGTTGAGCAAGACGCCATTCCACCGGCCGCGATACCCGTGTATCAGTCAGGGACGACTTGAGAAAACCCTCCAGCAGGGACCGATCATCCGGATGCACGAGTTCCATGAACATGGTGCCCTGAAGCTTTGCGGGAACAAAACCAAAAATGTCCTTTGCCGACTGGCTGATAAAGCGGATGCGCAAATCAGTGCCCAGGATTGCAATCACGTCCGTTGAATAACGTACCAAAGATGCAAACCGCATCTCGGTTTCCCGTATCAGGCGCAAGGAAAGGGCCTGGCGCAAGGCGATGAGGCTCGTGAGAAAAATGGCGACGGCAATCAATCCGCCAAGAGGTTCATACAACCGGGCGCCCGCTGCAAACAACAAAAGTACAAACGTCATCAAGATCGACAAATAAGGCAGCACACTGATGGTATGTATACGTAAGACAGGGATTTCAGGTTCTTCCTTGGCGGCATCACTTATGTATGCAACATGAGCGCCCGTCATCATCACCAAGAGGCTGGTAATGTATAACCAGTCCGCCACCTCTCCGGGGACATACGTATCCTCGAGATTCTGCGCGCTAAACCAGAGATCCGCGGTAAATTGCACAAGGATCGAAGCAATAATCAAGGCCAGTACCGGACTGAACCGGAGGAACCGGCGTTGCAGGATCAACAATGTTGTTCCGAACAAAAGCAAGACGTCCGCTGCAGGATATAACTCCGACAGCAGCAGTTCCAGCGTGCTGTTGTATTCCGCGGCGGTAATGGGCAGAAGAAAAAAATACCAGATGACGGAGCCGCAGCCGATGATCACCGTCATCGCATCCAGCCAGAACTGCTCGCGCTGGATCCTGTTGGCTATGCCGATGGTGAAGCTGAAAAGACCGACGAGGGTGAATGGGTAATAAACAAGATAGGCTACGTCCGCAAGGGAAGGATAGGGTTCGATCCCCAGGACAATTTCATAGTAAAACCAGATAATATCTCCCAGGCAATAAGCAATGTAGCTGTAGGCCAGATAACGCCAGCCCCGCCGCATGCGTTGTGGTAATTTCAGTGATTTCGAGACCCGCCAGCAGAATATCAATGTAGTAAATGAAAAGAATATGCTCGACAAATCGGTGACCAAAGCAGTGTTCACACCCGGCCAGTGCCAGACCGACATCAGCGTATAGGCGGCATACAAAACCATAACCAGCAATAAAAACCGGGTGCCGGTATCGGCAATCCAGGTTTTAAGCGGCAGGAGGGTGTGAATGTGCATATTCTTTTTTAATGTTTATACCATTCATCAAACAGCGGTACATGGTTCACAAACACATCCTTGATCACACTGTTCGATGTCAATGCGCATTTGGGGAAATCAAATCCGACGATCCGCATTATCATACTGGACATAGCGGCGGCCTGCACGGGTGCTGCATTGCACAGCAAGGTCCTGCGCAGTATTCAGAAAAACAGGACCAGCGACCAGATAACGAGGACAGCGAGCAGGGAAAGCAGGACGGCGGCGGATCCGACGTCCTTGGCCCGCCCGGAGAGTTCATGATGTTCCGCGCTGATGCGATCGACTACTGTTTCAATGCCGGAATTCAGCAGTTCCACGATCATGACCAGCAGGATACTGCCCACGAGCAGCGCGCGTTCGAGTCCGGTTTTTCCCAGCCATAATCCCAGCGGAATCAGCACCACGGACAGAATGACTTCCTGGCGGAACGCGGCTTCATTGACAAATGCCGCCCGGAGCCCCTTGAATGAATATCCAACCGCCTTTACCAGTCGCAGCAGATCAAAGGTACCCTGCATAAGCACGGAATAAACCCTGGGCTGGTCACAAAGCGGCAAGCGCCTTGTCGTAGTCCGGCTCCTGCGTGATCTCCGGCACCAGTTGCGCATGCACCACCTTGTTGTCCGCGTCCAGCACGACCACCGCCCGCGCGGTGATGCCGGCCAGCGGCCCGTCCTGGATCAGGACGCCGTAATCCTTGGCGAAATTGCGCGAACGCATCATGGCGAGCGGTATCACATTCGTGGCGCCTTCCGCCGCGCAGAAACGTTTCATGGCAAACGGCAGATCGGCGGAAATTATGAGAAACACCGTGTCTTTCCTGGCCAGTGCCGCCTCATTGAATTTTTTCGTGGACATGGCGCACGTCGGCGTATCGAGACTCGGCACGATGTTTAACAGTTTCTTTTTGCCCTTGTAGGTGTCGAGCGAGACATTGTTCAGGTCGCCGTCGACCAGGACAAAATCCGGCGCCTTGATGCCGGCCTTCGGCAGATCGCCGTTGGTATTTATTTTATTGCCTTTCAGGGTTATCGTTGCCATTGCACTACTCCTCTTTTTCCAATATCAGTTCACCGTATTCTTCCGCGTCGATCAGATCATCCAGCTTGTCCGGATCTTCCGGCCGCAGGATGAAGATCCAGCCGCTGCCGTAAGGGTCGGTATTAATCTTTTCCGGAGTGTCTTCCAGGGACTGGTTGACCTCAACGATCTCCCCGCTCACCGGACAATAGATATCGGACGCGGATTTCACCGATTCGACCACGGCGCATTCTTCGCCAGCGATATAACTGTGCTCCATTTCGGGCAACTCGACAAAAACAATATCACCAAGTTCTTTCTGTGCGTGGTCGGTAATGCCGACCCGGACCAGGCCGTCGTCCAGTAATTCAACCCAGGTATGCGCGGATGAATATTTCAGGTCAACCGGTATGGCGCTCATGTTAATAGCTCTTCTTGTTATAAGGTTGCCGCTTAATTGTAGCAGGGAATTTTCCGGTTTGTCCGCTGCCGGATCAGCCCGCCGCCGCATCCGTCAGTCCGGTTTCCACCAATAGCACATGACAGGTGATCCGGATTACCCGCAACGGGCGCCGGCGAAAACCATCACTGTGTTTTTTTAACCTGCCGCCGGTAGCTTCATGCAGTACAATACCGTATCTATGACAAACATTACGGACAATCCCCTCCTGGTTGCCGACCAGCTGCCTGCCTTCGGCCGGATCAAGCCTGAACACATTGAACCGGCTATTGATTTTCTGCTGCAGGACAACCGCCGGCGCATCGAGCAAATACTGAAACAGAATGCCGCCTGCACCTGGATCAACACCTTGCAGCCGCTCGAGGACCTGAACGATCGCCTGAACCGCGCCTGGTCGCCGGCGAACCATTTGCACGCGGTCCGGGACAATGAAGCCTTGCGCGCCGCGTATAACATTTGCCTGCCCAAACTTTCGGATTATGCAACCGAACTGGGCCAGAATGAAGAACTGTACCGCGCCTATGCCACCGTGGCCCGTGGTGGCGAATATAAAACCCTGTCCCAGGCGCAGCGCCAGATCATCGATCATGCGCTGCGTGACTTCCGCCTGTCGGGAATAGAACTGGATGCGCCGTCAAAAAAACAATTCAAGGAGATCCAGCAGAAGCTGGCGCGGCTGCAGACGAAGTTCGAAGAGAATGTGCTGGATGCAACCCATGCCTGGAAGAAACATGTCACTGACAAACAACTCCTGGCGGGCCTGCCTGAGTCCGCCCTGGCGCTGGCGGCACAGAATGCGCAACGCGACGGCCTGGACGGCTGGGTCTTTACGCTGGAGTTCCCTTCCTACATGCCCGTTATGCAATATGCCGACAATGCCGATTTGCGCAAGGAGATGTACATTGCCTACGTGACGCGCGCCTCCACGGCAGGACCGCACGACGGCAAATGGGACAACACCGCCGTTATGCAGGAAATTCTTGATCTGCGCCACCGGCTGGCACAATTGCTGGGCTTCGACAGTTTTGCCCACTACTCGCTGGCCCGGAAAATGGCCAAAACCCCCGGGGAGGTCATGTCCTTCCTTGAGGACCTCGCGCAACGCGCCGGAAAAACGGCGCTGGCGGAATTCGCGGAACTCAAAACATTCGCCGCCGATCATTATGGTACGCGAGATTTGCCGGCGTGGGACATCGCGTACTATTCCGAAAAACTCCGGGAAAACAAGTTCCATCTTACGCAGGAAGAACTGCGTCCGTATTTCCCGCTGCCGCAGGTCCTGCAGGGCATGTTCGGCGTTGTCAACCAGTTGTATGATCTGACCATCCTGCCGCGCGCCAACGTCGACACCTGGCACCCGGACGTGCGTTTCTTTGATATCTACGATGCGCACAACACCCTGCGCGGCAGTTTCTATCTTGATCCCTGCGCGCGGCCCCACAAGCGCGGTGGCGCCTGGATGGATGAATGCATCGTACGCAGGAAAACCACCGGCGGCGTGCAAACTCCCGTGGCCTACCTGACCTGCAATTTTACGCCGCCCATCGGCAACGATCCGTCCCTGTTGACCCATGATGAGGTCATCACGCTGTTCCATGAATTCGGCCACGGGCTGCACCATATGTTGACACTGGTGGACCATCCCGGCGTCGCCGGCATCAACGGCGTACCCTGGGACGCCGTGGAGCTGCCCAGCCAGTTCATGGAAAACTGGTGCTGGGAACGCGCCTCGCTGGACTTGATCAGCGGGCATTACCGGACCGGGACCAGGATCCCGCAGGATCTTTTTGAGCGGCTGAAGGCCAGCAGGACATTTCTGAGCGGCATGCAGATGGTGCGGCAACTGGAATTCGCCATCTTCGATTTCCGCCTGCACCTTGAGTTTGATCATCCAGGCAGCGAAGACATCCAGAAACTTGTCGATGCAATCCGCGCCCGGGTGGCCGTCGTCATCCCCCCGGCCTGCAACCGTTTCCAGCACAGTTTCGCGCATATCTTCGCCGGCGGCTACGCGGCGGGGTATTACAGCTATAAATGGGCGGAAGTATTATCCGCGGACGCCTTTTCCAGGTTTGAAGAAACCGGTATCTTTGATAAAAATACCGGTCAGGCGTTTTTGCATGCCATCCTGGAACAGGGTGGATCGCGCGATCCCATGGAATTGTTCGTGGAGTTCCGCGGACGCAAACCCAGTATCGAACCTTTGCTCCGGCATTCCGGCATTGCCGCCTGATCACATGCTGCGGACGGGGACCATGACAAGAATGACATTGATACAAAAAGTCGGTTGCGTGCTGCTGATTTCCCTGCCGCTGTTCGTCTGCGCCGAAACCGTTTATATCGATGACAAGATCAAGATCGGGCTGCACCAGGACAAGGACATAGACAGCCCTATCATTAAACTCCTTCCCGGCGGCACCGCCCTGGAGGTGGTCAAGCGCGATACACCGCTGACACAGGTGAAAGAACCCGGTGGGACCAGCGGCTGGATAGACAACCGTTACCTGGTGGATGCAGCGCCCGGGCGGGCCCAACTTCTGCAACTGCAGGAGAAGGCCGGCAAGCTGGAGGCGGAGTTGTCCGCCCTCAAGGGCAACAAACCAACCACGCCCGCCGCCGCCGACACCGGGGGAGACACCGAGAAATTCGCCGTGCTCCTCAAGGAAAACGAGGAATTAAAACAGCAATTGCAGTCCGAACAGTTGAAGTCGGGTGAATTGCAGGCGCAGGCCGCCGAGTTACGCAACCAGCTCAGCCAGGCAGTAAACGCAGACAGTGCAAGCGGTGCGGAGGAAACAGAGACGGTGACAGCAACCGGTGATACAGAAACGGGGGTCGCAGGTTTGTTCCATTTTGCCGGCTCCCTGAACTGGCATTACCTGCTGATCGGGATTGCTGTCTGCTTAATCCTCGGCTTGATCGGCGGCGTTGTGCTCATGGACTGGATGAGCCGCCGCCGCCACGGCGGATTCAGGATCTGATTATAATCACCCGACTGTACCGGCCGGTGCTGCGATAAATTTTCCCAATTATGATGCGCATCGCCACCTGGAATGTTAACTCCCTGCGGGTGCGGTTGCCACACGTGCTGCAATGGCTGCAATCCGAAAAACCGGACGTTCTGGCCCTGCAGGAAACCAAACTTCAGGATGTGGATTTTCCCGAAGCCGCGATCCGGGACAGCGGTTATCACGTCGCCTACTCCGGACAGAAAACCTACAACGGCGTCGCCCTCCTCAGCAAAACGGAACCGCGCCAGGTCATCAAGGCTCTGGCGGGAATTAACGATGTCCAGAAACGGGTATTGTGCGCGGAGATCGAGAACGTCACCGTCCTGAACCTGTATGCGCCCAACGGCTCCGAGGTGGGTTCGGAGAAATATCTTTACAAACTCGAATGGTTCAAACATCTGATCCCGTTCGTACGGTCATTGCGTGAACGGTCTCTATACACGGTGGTCCTCGGTGACCTGAACATCGCCCCGGAGGACCGGGACGTCCACGATCCTGCGGCCTGGGAAGGATCGGTGCTGGTAAGCGAACCGGAGCGCGCTGAATTCCGGAAACTGCTGGCGGCGGGTTTCAAGGACTGCCTGAGGTTGTTCACGGAGGACGCGGGTTGTTATACCTGGTGGGACTACCGCGCGGCGGCCTTCCGCCGCAACCTCGGATTGCGTATCGATCACATCCTCGCCAGCGATACCCTGGCGGCGACATGCCGCGGTTGCAGGATCGACCAGGGCCCGAGAAAACTGGTACAACCTTCCGATCACGCGCCGGTCGTGGCGGATTTCGATATCTAATTGGGGTCAGAGTCGAATTTCCTTTACCTTAATACAAAGATTGAACTAGGTCTTGGAGGAAATTCGACTCTGACCCCAATTACTATTGCGCCGGATGCGGTATTCGACTAGACTTTGCGCCCTTTCGAACATCGGTTCTTGAGAAGTTTCAGTACATTATATGAAAAAAGACATCCATCCCGCCTACGGGGAAATCGAGGTTACCTGCAGCTGCGGTAATACCTTCAAGACCAGCTCAACCCGCAGCGGCGCGTTGCATATCGAAGTATGCTCCGAGTGTCACCCGTTCTACACCGGCCAGCAGAAAATCGTGGACACCGCCGGACGTGTTGACAAATTCCGCCGCAAATACGGCCTGCGGTGATCACTATCTGACCGAACTCTGCGCCGGAACGAGCGCCCCTGCCGGGCGCTTTTTTGTCTGGTCCGGCCTGCTGCTGTGCCTGTTGTTCCCTCCGCCGGGAAAACCTGATGCGGCCGCAAACCAACCTGATCCGGCGTCATGTCGCACGAGTAATTACGACGAAAAGGCCGCCGTTAAAAGCGTGATCGATGGTGACACCATCATCCTTGCGGACGAACGCCATATCCGGCTGATCGGAATCAATACACCGGAAATCGGCCACGACGGCCGTCCGACCCAGCCGGGCGCCGACCAGGCCTACAATTACCTGAACAGTCTGCTGCGGACTAACAAAACCGTCCGTCTGCATTACGACCGGGAACGCGCCGATCATTACGGCCGCACCCTGGCGCACCTGTTTTTACCGGACGGGACCAATATTCAGTCACTGCTGCTGATCCGGGGACTGGCCACCACGCTCACCATACCGCCCAACCTGGAATTCATGGATTGCTACGCCGCCAGCGCCGAAGACGCGCAGTCCAGCAGGATCGGTCTCTGGGCGCTTAAACAGTACCAGCCAATCCCCGTGGAATTAATCACGATCCGGGAACTTGGTTACCGCATCGTCACGGGCAAAATCATCCGCATTGCGGAAGGCAAATCCTCATTATGGTTAGGCCTGGCAAAAAACCTGTCGGTGCGCATCGACAATGAAGACCTGAAATATTTCAACAAGGTGCGGGAACTCGAGGGGAGCCAGGTCATGGTGTCCGGCTTTCTTTATTTCAGCAATGGAGAATTCCGTATGCACATTCGTCATCCGGCGGATCTGAAAATCACCAATACGGCCAATGTGAACTGATCTGTCCGCATTGATGTCGTAAAATATAATTATGTCCAGAACGCTCTTTGTTGCGCTGCTGTTGCTCGCACCGCTGTTTTCCGGCTGCGCCGTCAACCCGGTCACCGGCCAGCAGGACGTCGTGCTGATGTCGGAGGAACAGGAGATCGCGCTCGGCCGCAAAACCAATCAGCAAGTGCTGCAGCAATACGGCGTGTATGACAACCAGGAACTCCAGGCCTACGTCAAGGATGTCGGGGAAAAACTCGCAGCCAAAAGTCACCGCCGAGATCTGATCTACCGGTTTACCGTGCTGGACAGCAAGGACGTCAATGCCTTCGCGCTCCCGGGCGGCTATATCTACATTACCCGGGGGCTCCTGGCCTATCTGAATTCCGAGGCGGAACTGGCGGCGGTACTGGGACACGAAATCGGACATGTCACCGCCCGCCATGCCGTGCGCCAGTACACGGCCGCGCAGCTGGCGAACATCACCGCGACCCTGGGCGCGATCTTCGTCCCCGGCATGAATACGGCGGCGAGCAATCAACTGGTACAACTGTTCGGCACGGCGCTCCTGCGCGGTTACGGCCGCGAACATGAACTCGAGGCCGACCAACTGGGCGCGGAATATCTCGCCCGGGTGGATTACGATCCGGCGGCCATGCTGGATGTAATCCGCACCCTCAAGGACCAGGAAAAATATGAAACCCGGATGGCCCAGGCGGAAGGCCGGGAACCCCGCATTTACCACGGCCTGTTCTCCACCCATCCCGACAATGACACGCGCCTTAAGGAAGTCATCGGCGCCGCCAACAAATACCGCACCGCCGCCTCAACTTACACCGGCCGGGAGGTATTCATCGGCAAGATCGATGGCCTGATTTATGGCGACGGCCCGAAAGAGGGGATCGTGCGGGAGGACAGTTTCTACCACCCGGAGCTTGGCTTTGCGATGCACATACCCCCCAACTGGAACGTAATGAACCGCCCCGATCAGCTGCAGATCACGGCACCGGGCGGAACGGGCATCATGCAACTGGCGGTACAGGACATCAATAAACGCGTATCCCCCCGCGAATTCATGCAAACGCGGCTGGGGCTCAAGGAATTGAGCAATGATTCACCTCTGGACATCCACGGACTGGCGGCCCACACCGGCCTCGCCCCCGTCAATACCAGTTTCGGTAAACGCATGGCGCGCTTTACCACGATTTACTTCAACGACCGGGCCTACGTGCTTGCCGGGGTCGCCAAAGACCAGGCGGCGGCCAGTGAATATGACCGGTATTTCCTGGAGACCGCCCAGAGCTTCCATCCCATGACCGGGGAAGAGAAAGCACTGGCCCGCCCTTTGAAAATCAAAATCAAACCGGCGGACAACAATACCACCTTCCCCGACCTTGCCCGGCAATCCCCGTTGAAAACTTATGCGGAGGAACAACTGCGACTGCTCAATGGCCTGTACCCCAGGGGAGAGCCCCAGGCCAACATGATGCTGAAAATCATCGAATAACCACGCCCCGCCTGCCCCATTCTTACGGTTATTTCCAAGGTCCGTTTTACTCAATTTCAAGTAACGCAATGAACTAATATTTTTCTTATAATTTTATCCACAAAAACAGTGGATAACTTTGTGCATGAATTGCGAACAGTTACCTCGGGTCAGCGATTTCCCTACCTACATGACAGAATTGTTAAAATTTAACCAATTGATAATTATATAATTAAATCAAGTTGTTACAAAATTTTATCAGGTTTGCATGGCTGATCCTGGCAGCAGGGCCTTGAAATTCCTCATCTTGAGCTAAAATTGTGTATAAAACCGGTGGTTCCAACGGTGCCCATACCCGTCGAAGTGAACTTTCAAACCGTGTTTTACTCAAAGAAGTGCATATGGAATTAACCGTTCAATCCCAAGAACGGTATTCCTTCCCGGTCTCCCCAGCCGGGAATCTTTGGCCCCGGGGCCTTTCCTCCCCTATAGATAGTCCCGGGGCCACTTTTTGTTCATGATTCCTGTACGCTCTGCCTGAACCATCCATCCAACCGCTTCCGGGATTCGTCTACGCCGTTACCTGACCGCGCCGAGTACAACTGGACCGTGGCAAAACTGCCTGCCTCTTTGAGCACCTTCTGCAACACCATATTTCCCGCAGAGGAGGAAAGCTTGTCGGCCTTGTTCAAGAGTACATGCACCGGGAGGTCCGCCTCGCGACACCAGGCGAGCAGAAAACGATCAAATTCCTTCAGGGGGCGGCGGATGTCCATGATCAGCATGAGCCCGAGCAACGAACGGCGGTTCGCAAAATACCGTGACATGGTTTCTTCCCACTGTTGTTTCATCTCCGCGGGGACCCGGGCGTAGCCGAAGCCCGGCAAATCCACCAGCCGGCGCCCGGGTCCGAGACTGAAGAAATTCAACAGCCGCGTGCGGCCCGGCGCCTTGCTGGCGCGGGCCAGTCCATGCACGCCAGTGATGGCATTGATGACGCTCGATTTGCCGGTATTGGAATAACCGGCAAAGGCCACTTCCCCGCCGGTATCTTCCGGGCATTGTTCAAGCGTCCTGGCGCTCAGGATAAACCTGGCATCATGGTATGGGTTCTTTGACAATTGTTTATTCCAGTTCCGAAGAACGATTATTTTGATTACAGTGGGTGTAGTTGTATAAAATCATCCCGCGAGTCAGGGAAAACAAGAATGAATAAACCATCGTACACCACCATGGCTTGATAGCCGGGCATGATAAACCAGAATATGCGAAAACATTTTATCCCCATAGCCGTCGTCTTGTTCCTGGCACCGGCGCTCGCATTGGCTGCGGGGGACGCCGCAGCCGGTAAAAACAAGGCGCAGACCTGCGCCGCCTGTCACGGAGCCGACGGGAACAGCACCAATCCCGTCTGGCCCAAACTGGCCGGCCAGCATGCGGAATATCTCATGAAACAACTCAAGGACTTCAAGAGCGGCAAACGGGAAAACGCCCAGATGTCGCCCATGGCCGCCAATCTCAGCGACCAGGACATTGCGGATCTGGCCGCCTATTTTTCCTCCCAGAAGGTCAAGCCCGGCACGACTGATCCGGCGCTGGTAGCGCTGGGCCAGAAGATTTATCGCGCCGGGGACATCGATGCCGGCGTCCCGGCCTGCATGGCCTGTCACGGGCCCGCCGGC
>Ga0055437_10000044_pt1 | contig 10840 bp, 11 predicted proteins | sample Browns_ThreeSqC__2_FD_57731 | JGI IMG/M metagenome (GOLD analysis project Ga0055437, IMG submission 57731) | Wetland microbial communities from San Francisco Bay, California, USA, that impact long-term carbon sequestration - Browns_ThreeSqC_D2 | ecosystem: Environmental > Aquatic > Marine >...
CCACCATCGCGATCTGGACGGTGCCCTGATCCCACTGGTACACGTCCCAATAGCCGCCGGGCGGGTACCCGCAGTAGTAGCAGCCGTAGTACGGCGGCCAGTACCAGCCATACCAGTACCCGGGATACCAGACGGCGCCGGTGAACGACCGTGCGGTCACCGTGACCAGCACGAGGACGTCGGGCGGACTGCCGGGATCGGGGGGGTTCGCCACCCGCTGATACCCGCGCGCCTCGAGGTGCGACGCCACCTGGCCGAGGATGTAGTCGTCGTACAGTCGCGACAGCTCGGGCGGGTTGTTGTCAGTCGTGTCCGGGTACATCTGGATGATGGTGTCCGGCATCGCGTAGGTCACGATGTTCTGGAAGTCCGATTCCGGCACGTTCGGATTCCGGATGGCGAGCGAGAGGTCCAGCTCCTGCACGGTGCTGACCTCGCCCGGATAACACGCCAGCCCGGCGATCAACGCGCCCCCCGCGATCGCCGTAGGCAGCGAACGCCAACGTGATTTCATGACCGGTCTCCTTGGGTAGGTGCAATTGCTGGCGGAAACCTAGCGATAGGGGGGGGGAGGGCCAAGCCCGCGACGCAGCCGGCCCATGCGTCCAACATGAAGCACGGTTCACACTTGTCCCGACCCAGTCGGCGCGCGCACCGGCACCGCATCCGGGACGCCGGGGTCAGGCACCTCCATGAACAGGCCGAGGAGCGTGAGACCTACCAGCAGCAGGCCGACGACGATCAGCAGGACGTTCCAACCTGAGTAGCGGTCGTTGCGCGGTGCCAGCGGAGCGATCTCGCGGTTGAGCCGGTTCACCCGCGCCTGGGCGATCGCCAGCGGGACCGTGTTGAGCGCGGCGAGGGCCCACCAGGGCTCGGGGAGCGTGATGAGCGCGTTACAGCACAGATAGAGGAGGGCCAGCACGCCGGGTTCCGGGATGCCGGGGAGCGCCGTCGCTCGCAGGTCATGCTGCAGCCGCTCGAACAGCCGGAACACGAAGATCGGGCCGAGGATCGTCCGCACCAGCACGGAGAAGCGCCGGTTGGAGCGGGCGCGATAGCGCTTCCAGTTGTGATAGTGCCACAGCAGGTGATACGCGCCGAAGCTCGCGATGGACATGACGACGAGCTTCGGGACGGACACCGGGAAGTACCACGCCTCCTCCGGCGGGGACGGTGGCAGGTCCGGGGGCACGGGGGCGAGCGCGTCCGGCTCAGTCATCCGCGCTCGCCCAGTCCCTCGCGGAACGCCTCGCGCCAGTATCCCGCCGCGACCCCCGCTACCACCATCGCGAGGCCGATCCACCCGATGGCCGTGAGCTGCTGGCCGAGCAGCAGCAGGGCGAGCAGCGCGCCGACGACCGGCTCGATCGTCGCGGCGACCGACACGGGCGCGGCCTCGATGCGGCGCGCGGCGGCGAAGAACGCGAAGTTCGCGAGCAGGACGGTCGCGAGCGTGAGGGTGAGCGTGTAGGCCCAGGCCCCCGGGGTGGGCGGCGGGATCGGCGCGTGCCCGGCGAGCGGCAGCACCACGGCCAGCACCACACAGCCGCCGAGGATCTCGTAGAACAGCACGCGCAGCGCGCCGTAGCGCGGCACGGCGTAGCGCGCGAGCAGGGTCGTCCCCGCGTAGGACAGCGCCGCGAGCACACCGCCCGCCACGCCCTGGGCGAGACTTGCCCCCGCCTGACCGGCCGCCCCGCGGCCGTGACTGCCGCCGGTGACGGTGAGCGCGGCTCCCGCCATGACCACGACAGCGAGGGTGAGTCGCAGCGACGTGAAGCGTTCTCCCAGGATGGGCAGGGCGAGGATCGCCACGATCACCGGCGCCGTGTAGAGGAGTGCGGCGGCGCCTGCCACCCCGGTGCCGGCGATACCGAACTGGTAGGCGACCTCGAACAGGGCGACCAGCGCTCCGCCGCCCGCGCCCACCACCAGCAGACCGCGACGATCGATCCGGAACATCCCCCGGTCGGCGACCAGGGCGTACAGCGCGAGCCCCGCACCCCCGATGAGGATGCGCCAGAACCCGATGCCCGTGAGGGCGGCGCCCTCGGCGTAGAGGCGCGTCGAGAGTGGGCCCGTCGTGCCCCAGAGTGAGCCGGCGATGAGCGCGAAGAGATACCCGGCGAGCCGCGCGGAGCGCCCCGCCGCTGGTGTCGTCATGGGGTCGATGATATCCGACTGGACGGCGTCGGGCCAGTCGTGCTAGAGCTTGGCCACCTCGAGCGCCACCCAGCGGTCCCACGCGGCGCGATCGACCCGTTCGACGCGCTGGAGCTCGAGCTTGAAGTCGCGCCACGCGGGGTTGTCGGGTACCGGGATCTCCATGCTCTGCACGTATCCCAGCTCGCGCTGCACCGAGATCGCGCCGCGCGCATCGCGCAGCCCGGGGCCGGACACCTCGTAGCGCCGGCAGACCGCGACGTGGCAGGGCACCTCGCCCGCGAACCGCACCGTCGCGACGCCGTCGAACGAGAGGAGGTGTGGGCCTTCCGCGAACACCGGGTTGACCACGCCGATGGTGAACGCGCCCTCCGGGTCGCGCAGGTGCGCGAACACCTGCGCCAGGGACAGAAAATCGAAGTTGTACACGTGGACGGGGAACTGCGGCACGAGGATCGTATCCCGCCGTCCGCCGACGTCCACCACGAAGCGGCCGTCGGTGGTGATCCAGGCCCGTGCCTGGGGCCGCGGTGGGGCGCCGGGGGACAGGTGCTCCGACGCGATGGTGTCGGCCGAGAAGGTGGCCCAGTCCAGGTGGGCCACGACGCGGGCGCCCGCGTGCTGCTCCGGCTCGAGCTTGATCACCTCCAGCCGGGCGGTGTCGGCCACGTAGGCGACGACGCGGATGGCGTGCGTGCCGTCGATGTTGGACTTCACGTAGTGGAACGCCGTGCCGACGGGCACGCGGTCCGCATGGAACGAAAACTTGCGCCGATCGGAGGCTGCGCCCCCGGGCGCCTGGGGGCCGCACGCCGCCAGGGCCGCCAGGACCAGCAGCGGCCCCACCCTTCCCCCCTGCCCCATCCCCCTTCCCTTTACGACTCGCACAACTCCCCCTGCATGACGGTCACCGCCTGGCCGGCGAGGATCACGCGCTCGCCGGCGACCCGCACTCTGACCACGCCGCCCCGAGCCGACGCCTGGTACCCCGTCAATTCGTGCTTGCCGAGACGCCCGGCCCAGAAGGGTGCCAACACGCAGTGCGCCGAGCCCGTCACCGGGTCCTCGTCGACGCCCAGAGCGGGCGCGAAGAACCGCGAAACGAAATCGGCCTCCTCCGATGACGCACGGGCGGTGACGATCACGCCCCGGGCCGCACGCGCGAGGGCGCGGAAGTCCGGCGCCGTGCGTCGCACTGCTGCCTCGTCCACCACCTCCACGAGGCGATAGTCGAGGCGGGGGCTGTGCCCAGCCCACACGGCCGAGACACCGAGCGCGTCGCGCAGGCCCGGCGGCTCCGGGTCGGCCACGGGCGGCTCGGCGGGGAAGTCCATCTCGATCCAGTCGCCCGCGCGCCGGGCGGTGAGGCGGCCGCTGAGGGTGTCGAACCGGGCCTCCTCGGAGGGTGCGAGATGGCCGTCCTGCCACAACACGTGCGCGCTCGCCAGCGTGGCGTGACCGCAGAGCGGCACTTCGGCGGCCGGGGTGAACCAGCGCAGGGCGAACGCGTCGCCGTGGCGCACGAGGAAGGCGGTCTCGGCGAGGTTCATCTCCGCTGCGACCGACTGCATCCAGTCGGCCGGCGCGGGCGCGGGGAGGAGGCACACCGCGGCGGGGTTGCCGGCGAACGCTCGGGCGGTGAACGCGTCGACCTGGACGATGCGCAACGGACCCTCCGGTGAGCGATGCGCGCGCTCACGGGGTCAGTCGGAACGTGGTGCGCGCGTGCCGAAAGCTATCCTCGTCGCCGATCAGTATGAACTCCACCAGGCGGTCGGGGAGCGGCAGGTCGGTGACGTCGAGACGCGGCTCGCGCGCATCGCCGGGGAGGTCGAACACGACGGCGGTCGCGTACGACCCCGCGGGCGCCAGCTCGTCGGTGAGCGGTCGCTGCGGGCCGTGGAGCCGGGCGAGGGCTGCCTCTCCGGCGGGAGAGCGGGTGAACCGGCGCCGGCCCCCGTCCGTCCGGATCACGACACGCGGGTCGAAGAAACGCAGGCGCGCCATCCTCGCGTCGCTGCCGATGCGCAGCGTCACCACGTACCAGCGCCCCGCGGGCCGCGCGTCGCCCAGACTGTCGAGCGTCTCGACCGACGCGACGCGGACCGCGCGATGGCAGTCGAGGTAGAAGCCGCAGAATCTCTTGTCGGCGTTCCACGCCAGCACCTGCTCGTCCGACCGGAGCGAGACGGCGAGCAGGGCCGCGAGGTAGAGCACGCCCCATCCAGCGGCCAGGAGCGTGAGGCGACCGAGCCGGGGCGGCCGGCCGCGCAGCAGGCGGGCGATGACGGTCGCGCCGAGGCCGAACGCCAGCGCCACGGTGGCGAGGATCATCAGGATGCCGAAGCCGGGGGTCTGATTCGCGGTGTCCATGTCGGGCTCCTGTGCGGAGTTGGGGAGCTGGCGGACGCACCGCCGAAGCGGCGCTCCCGCGAGCGGAACTCGGTCAGGGCCGCCACGAAGTCGGCGGCGGTGAAGTCGGGCCACAGGCGGTCGAGGAAGACGAGCTCGGCGTAGGCGGACTCCCACAGCAGGAAGTCCGAGAGCCGGCGCTCGCCGCCCGTGCGGATCAGCAGATCCACGTCGGGCAGGAGGCAACCGGCGTCGATCGCCCACCGGCCCGAGTAATCCAGTGCGATCCGCAGGTGCAGCGCTCGGCCGCCCGCGGTGGCGGCCTCGGTGCTCGCGATCGCCGCGACGAGCGAGGCGGGGAGGCGATCGCGCCGGCCGATGACGCTCACGCGCACGCCCTGCGCGGCGCAGCGCGGGCCCTCGGTGGCGAGGAAGCGGGCGAGGAGGCGGAACAGCGCGTTCACCTCGGGTGCGGGGCGGCGCCAGTTGTCGGCGGAGAAGGCGTAGAGGGTGAGTGCCTGGACGTCGGGGTGGCGCGCGGCGGATTCGACGGCGGTGCGCACCGCGCGCGCGCCGGCGCGGTGCCCAGTGGAGCGCGGCAGGCCGCGGCGGGTCGCCCAGCGGCCGTTCCCGTCCATGATGATCGCGACGTGCAGCGCAAGAGAAGTACTTTGCATTACAAAGTTCCAGTGCAAGAAAAATGCCTACCGCGCCCGGGTGGCGCGGATCAGCGCTTCCATGTGATCGAGGTAACGTTCCAGGGCCCGCCGCCCGGCGGGCGTGAGCCGGTACCCCGTCTGCGGGACCCGGTCGACGAACGCCTTGGTGCAGCTCACGTACCCCGCCTCCTCGAGCCGCCGGGCGTGGACGCTGAGGTTGCCGTCCGTGGTGCGCAGGAGCTCCCGCAGCTCCGTGAACGTCAGCTCCCCGCCGGCCGCCAGCGCGCTGACGATGCCGAGCCGGACGCGCTCGTGGATGACGCGGTCCAGGGCGACCGCCTCACGGCCGGCGCCCGGGGTGCGCCGGGGCGCATCGTCCGGCCCGGGGCGCCGGGCGGCGCCGGACCTAGCCACCGTAGCGCCGCGCGATGATCGTGCCGAACACGATGTGCGCGCCCCCGAACCCCGCCGCGAGGCAGGCGTTGCTCCATGACGCGGGGCCCAGCAGCGCGACCGCGCCGAGCACCGCGAACGACATGCCCATCAGCGGTACCACCGGCACCGACAGGGCGCCGCCCGTCATCACGCCGGTGCCGTAGAGCAGCAGCCACATGCCGGGGATGAGACGGACCATCCCGGCGAAGTAGAGCGGGACGGTGAGCAGCGCGCCCGCGGCGAGCGGGGGAAGGAACGCGAGGCCGAAGCGGCGCGCGACCCGCGATTCGAGCGGCGTGTGGCCCGCGCGGGCCTTGCGCGCCACCGCCCAGCCGCCGATCGCCAGCGCGAGCGCGGCCTCGACCAGCCAGACCACGAGCCACGCCAGCGGCGTCGCCTGGCGCGCCGCCACCCAGGCCGCGACCAGCGCGGTGAGGCCGATCGCCACCTGGCCGCGGCCCGGCACGGCGGTGAACGAGCCCGCCCGCTCCATCGTGTCGCGGATGAAGCGCAGGTCGGCGGCGGCGCGGTGATGGAGCGGCTCCGGATTCGCCATTGACACGAACCTACAACCTCAGGGGAGATTGGTCAAGTACTTTGTTCCTTAAAGTCACTGCTGCCATCTGCTGTCTGCCATCTGCTATCTCTCTTTGATCCAGCGCACGATCTGCGTGACGACCTCCCCGTCCACGGTGCCCGGCCGGCCGTACTCCGCCCCGGTCGAGGCGCCGGCCACCCGCATGAAGAGGTGGTTCAGGTCGGGCAGCCAGATGGCGAGACCGAGACCGGGGGCCTTCCCGGCGAGGGCGGCCTGGACGCGCTCGTAGTCGGCCCGGGTGACCTGATAGTCCTTCCCGCCCTGCAGCACCAGCACCGGTACCGGGAGGGCCCGCAGGACGTCGAGCGGCGCCTTTGCGAACAGGTCGCGCCAGTAATGCGCCGTGGCCCCGAGGACCACCTCGGAGTCGGCTGCGGCGCCCGAGCGGACCCGCGCGAATGCCTGCGCCAACTCCGCCGCGCGCGCCGCAATCGCGGAATCGGGCTGTCCGGCCACCCGCATGCGGAACGCTGTCTGCTCGACGATGACGGAATCGAGTGGCCGGGCCCCGGGGGCGAGGAGGATGACGCCCCGGAGGGCCGGGCCGAGACGCTCGGCGATGAGCGGCGCGAGCGTGCCGCCGAGGCTGTGCCCCAGCAGGAAGGTCCGCCCGGCGTCGATCCCCGGTTGCGCCCGGGCGAAGCCCACCGCGGCGACGGCGTCCGCGATCACCTCCTGCTCCACGGTGAACGTCGCGAGGTCGATCGCGCCGCGCCGCGCGAAGGTCCGCTTGTCGTAACGCAGGCTCGCGATCCCACGGGCGGCGAGTCCGTATGCGATGTCGCGGAACGGCTTGTTGGGGCCGATCGTCTCGTCGCGGTCGTTCGGCCCCGAGCCGTGGGTGAGCACCACGACCGGGACGGGGCCGGCGGCGCGCGGCACGCACAGTGTCCCGGGCAAGGAGTCGGCGCCCGCCGGCACCTGCACGTCCCGCTCCTCGCACGGGGGTGGGGCGGCGGGGGCGACGGCCGTGGCGTCGTCCACGTATCCGTCCCGGACCAGCTCGACCTGCTGCACCGGAACGGTGACGCGCAGCAGCCGTCCGTCCGCCGTCGCGACGACGTCCAGCGCGATGCCGCCGGCCTCGAGCGCGTAGCGCCGAACGGCGATGGGGCGGCCGTCGAGCGTCCCGGTCCCTTCGCCCGCCGGCACGATGGTGCCGCGCACCGTGGTGAGCGCCTGCGGCACGACGAAGGTCCACCCCTCGCCCCGCGACGCCTCGGGCTCGGCGAGATAGCGGTCGAGCAGCGCCTGGAAATGCGAGGTCACGAGGTTGTCGAGGAACAGCGTGCGGGCATTCACGGCGACGCTGCGCGTCTGCTCTTCGGCGCCCGCCGCGGCCCGGATGCGGACGGTGTCCCCTTCGCGCCAGCTCTCGATCGACTGCGTCGTGCCGCCGGTCGTCACCGTGAGACGATAGTGGCCGGGGCCGCGATCGGGGGCGAGGAACGTGTTCTGCACCAGCTCGTAGCGTGCGCCCCCGCGGGTGAACTCGGCACGCCCGGTGAGCTGGTAGCCCCCGGGGGCCATCGCGATGAGCGTGAACTCCTCCCAGCCCGACACGACGCCGCCACGGACCGTGACGCGGAACCGCACGGGCTGTTGGGCGGCGGCGGTCATGCCGAGTGCCATGCCGACCCCCACGAGGACGAGGGAACGGGAAAGGTGGTCGACCATGAGGCGCAAACTACGTGGCCGGATCGGGGGACGACAGCGGCGGGCTTCCGACGGAATCATCCGCGCGTGAGCTTGCGGTACTTCAACCGGTGCGGTTGATCGGCCGCCGCGCCCTTCCGGCGCTTCAGGTCGGCGTGATAGTCCTGGAAGTTGCCCTCGAACCAGTACACCTCGCCGTCGTCCTCGAACGCGAGGATGTGCGTGGCGATGCGGTCGAGGAACCAGCGGTCGTGGCTGATCACCACGACGCAGCCGGGGAAGCGCAGCAGGGCATCCTCCAGCGCGCGCAGGGTGTCCACGTCGAGGTCGTTCGTCGGCTCGTCGAGCAGCAGGACGTTGCCGCCGGACTTGAGCAGCTTGGCGAGATGCAGTCGGTTCCGCTCGCCGCCGGAGAGCACACCGACCTTCTTCTGCTGGTCCGCGCCCCGGAACCCGAAGCTGGCGCAGTAGGCGCGAGCGTTCACCGGGCGCTTGCCGAACTGCAGGATGTCCTGGCCGCCCGCGATCTCCCCATAGACCGTCTTGTCGGGATCGAGCGCCTCGCGGGACTGGTCCACGTAGGAGAGCCGAGCCGTCTTGCCGACGGTGAGCGTACCCGCATCGGGCCGCTCCGCACCGACCATCATCCGGAACAGCGTGGTTTTGCCGGCGCCATTGGCGCCGATGATGCCGACGATCCCGCCGCGCGGCAGGCTGAAGCTGAGCCCGTCGAACAGCAGGCGATCGCCATACCCCTTCTTCAAGTCGGTGGCGATCACGACGTCGTCGCCCAGCCGCTCGGGCACGGGGATGAGGATCTCCGCCGTGTCCTCGCGGGCCTTCTCCTCCTCGGCCAGCAGCTGCTCGTAGGCGGTGATGCGCGCCTTGCCCTTGGCCTGCCGGGCCCGCGGCGCCATGCGGATCCACTCGAGCTCGCGCCCGAGGGTCTTGCGGCGCGCGCTCTCGGACTTCTCCTCGGCCGCGAGCCGCTGCTGCTTCTGCTCGAGCCACGAAGAGTAATTGCCCTTCCAGGGGATCCCCTCGCCGCGGTCGAGCTCGAGGATCCACCCGGCGACGTTGTCCAGGAAATAGCGGTCGTGCGTCACCGCGATGACGCACCCCGGGTACTGCTGCAGGTGCCGCTCGAGCCAGTACACCGACTCGGCGTCGAGGTGGTTGGTCGGCTCGTCCAGCAGCAGGAGGTCGGGCTGGGAGAGGAGCAGGCGGCACAGCGCGACGCGCCGCTTCTCGCCGCCGGACAACGTGGTCACGTCCGCCTCGCCCGGCGGCAGGCGCAGCGCGTCCATCGCGACATCGATACGGTGGTCCAGCTCCCAGGCGCCGGCGTGGTCGATCCGCTCCTGCAGGGCGCCCTGGCGCTCGAGCAGGCGGTTCATAGCGTCGTCGTCCATCGGCTCGGCGAACTTCGCGCTGATCGCGTTGAAATCGTCCAGCAGGGCGCGGATGTGGCCGAGGCCCTCCTCCACGTTGCCGCGCACGTCCTTCGCGGCGTCGAGCACCGGCTCCTGCGGCAAATACCCGGTGGTGATGCCGTCGGCCGGCCGCGCGTCGCCGATGAAGTCCTTGTCCACGCCGGCCATGATGCGCAGCAGCGAGCTCTTCCCCGCGCCGTTCAGTCCGAGGATGCCGATCTTCGCATCGGGAAAGAAGGACAGATAGATGTCCTTCAGGATCTGGCGGCTCGGCGGCACGACCTTGCCGACGCCGACCATCGTGTAGATGTACTGAGGATTGGCCATGGGCGGGGCAAGATACCCGTGGAGCGGTGGGCCGTGGGAGGCCCCGCGCCCGGTCAGCCGGCGGTCAGCAGGACGAGCCCGTATTCCCCGGCGCGACGGAATCCCAGGGCCTCGTAGGCACGGCTCGCTGCGGGATTGTCGGTGAACAGGACGGCGCGGGCGGCGCCGGCGTCCCGGGCCGCGAGCAGGGCGCCGGCGGTCACGCTCCGTCCATAGCCGCGGCCGCGCAGGGCGGGGGGGGTCCACACGCCGCCGATCTGCACGATGTCGGGGAGGCGGGCGTTGTAGGCGGCGAATGCGACCGGGAGGCCGTCGACTTCCAGCACGAAATCGGCGCGCTCCCGCCGTATCAGCACGATGTCCGCGTGCGATTCCTCGCGCAGGGTCGGGCCATCGGTCGCGCCGAGCGCTTCGCGGTCGTAGGCCACGCGCCAGCCGGTGAGCAGGTCCTCTTCTTCAGGGTAGGCATGGCGGCAGGACCATCGACCGGTGGCGAGCGGCTCGGGCACCGCGAGATCGGGGAGGGGCAGGGCGTACAGGGTCTCGCGACTGGCCTTGTCCGCGGCGCGGTCGGTCGCTTCGAGGGCAGTGCGCGCGGCCTCCACCTGTTCCCACGGCCCTGCGAAGCCACGCAAGTCGCGGCCCGAGTGGGCGACGGCGGCGCGCGCGAGGGTGCCCGCCTGCTCCGGGGCCTGCAGGATGACCATGCCGTTCCAGTAGTGCGCCGCGACCGCGACGATTGCGGAATCCGCGAACGCGGCGACGTAGCTCCCCTGGAGCGCCGCCCCCCGGTCGGCGAGCCCGGCCCGCCAGGCGTTGGAGCGGAGGAACATCGAGCTGTCGGCGTGCCGGACGAGGAACGTCTCGAGGGCCGGCTCGTCTCCCGGGCCGAGGGGACGGACGGTCAGGCGCGGCGGGCCAGCCACTTGCGGGCCTCCTCGAGCACGAGCAGGGCGGCGGCGAACGGGACCATGTACGCCCAGGCGGCGGCGGGGAGCGGCGCCGCCCCCAGCAGCCGGTTGCCGGAAGGGGTGTAGGCGATGAACAGGATCAGGACGATCTCGAGCGCGATCCCCGCGAGGATCAGACGGTTCGAGAGCAGGCCGAAGCTGAGCGCCGAGCGCCGAGCGCTGCGGCAGTTGAACACGTTGACCACCTGCATCATCACGATCGCGGCGAGGCAGGCCGTCGTGCCCTGGAGATACAGCGGCGTC
>Ga0055437_10000047_pt1 | contig 10733 bp, 8 predicted proteins | sample Browns_ThreeSqC__2_FD_57731 | JGI IMG/M metagenome (GOLD analysis project Ga0055437, IMG submission 57731) | Wetland microbial communities from San Francisco Bay, California, USA, that impact long-term carbon sequestration - Browns_ThreeSqC_D2 | ecosystem: Environmental > Aquatic > Marine >...
CGGCAACGCCGCGAGCTGGACGGGCGACTCGACCTTCGACTGGGCCGGCGGCCGGGTGGGGGCGGCCGCGCCGGGCGGCCAGAGCCAGCTCGTCGTGGGGCGCGGCTACGCGGCGCAGGGCAACATCATGGTGTCGGATGCGACCGTGCGTGCGCTCGCCGAGACGTTCGAGCGCACCCCGGGGTCGCTCGCCGACCGACTGATGGCTGCGCTCAAGGCGGGCCAGGCGGCGGGCGGCGACCGGCGCGGCATGGAGTCGGCGGCCCTGCTGGTGGTGCGCGCCAACGCGAGCTACCTGGGCGCGAACGACCGCTACATCGACATCCGCGTGTACGACCACGCCGACCCGATCGCGGAGCTGGAGCGCCTGTACGCCCTCCACCAGCTCTATTTCTTCCAGAGCCGTCCCGAAGACCTGATCCCGATCACCCCGGAGGTCGTGCGCCAGCTCGAGCCGATTCTGCTGCGGGAGCCGCGCAATCAACCGGAGAAGTGGCTGGCGGCCCCGCAGGGCCGGGCGACGCCGGCCTTCCTGCAGGCGCTCGAGAACTTCATGTACTGGGAGAACTACGACGTCCGGGTGCGCACCGACGGGAAGATCGATCGGGTGGTCCTCGAGGACGTCCTGCGGCGTCGAAAGTAGGGGCGTGTGGTGCGTAGTGCGTAGTGCGTTGTGCGTAGTGACGTAGTGCGTGGTTGGTGGTGGGTGGTTCATTCCGCGAACCCCCCGCTCCCGGTGCTTCTCGATGTCAACGATGACGCCCATGCTGCGGAGCGAACCACTCACCACTCACCACGCATCTACCCAACGCACCACGCACCACGCACACCCAATCGCGAGGTTCCGATGCAGGGCCACATGGTCTCCCTCGGTTACGGCAAGTACTGGCGCTCCGACCGCATCGTCGGCCTGATGCCGATCGAGGACGGCCGCGGTCCGGGCCAGCGGACGGAGGTGTTCGTCGAGGACCGGCGCGAGCCGCTGGTGGCGTCGCGGACCGAGGAGGCGATCCTCGCGGACATGGGCGGCGGGGACGAAGGAGCCCGGACCCAGGCCCTGCGCGCGGCGACGGTCGAGCTGCTCGAGGTGCTGCACGAATTCTCGCCCGTGCTGCGGCGGCTGCTGCTGCACGAGCACCACTTCGACGTGGAACAGTGGGAGGCGCGGCTGGGCGCGCTGCTCGCGGCCCCGGCGCCGCCCGACGCCGCCGGGCAGAACGAGCTGTTCGGCTGACCGGGGCCGGCCCCGCCATCCTCGCCGCCGCCCGGGCGCTCCGGTATCTTGCCCGGTGATGGACACGCTGCCGATTCGCCTCCAGGAAGCGCTCGGCCGCGACTACCGGATCGAGGGCGAGCTGGGCGGCGGCGGCATGAGCCGCGTCTTCGCCGCGGTCGAAGTGGAGCTCGACCGGCGGGTGGTCATCAAGGTGCTCCCGCCCGAGACGTCCGCCGACGTGAGCGTCGAGCGGTTCCGCCGCGAGATCCAGGTCGCCGCCGGCCTGCAACACCCCCATATCGTCCCGCTCCTCTCGGCGGGCCGCGCGGGGGACATCGTCTATTACGTGATGCCGCTCGTCGCGGGCGAGTCCCTGCGGGCCCGGATCGAGCGCGAGGGACCGCTCCCGGCGGCCGCGGTGATCGCGATCCTGCGCGAGGTCGCGGACGCGCTCGCCTACGCCCACCGGCGCGGCGTCGTCCACCGCGACATCAAGCCCGACAACGTTCTGGTCGCCGAGGGCCACGCCCAGGTCACGGACTTCGGCGTGGCCAAGGCCCTGGGGCACTCGACCGGCGGCGCGCTGCTCACCAGCGCCGGCATGGCGGTGGGCACCCCCGCGTACATGGCGCCCGAGCAGGCGGCGGGCGATCCCGCCGTGGACCACCGTGCGGACGTCTACGCGGTCGGCGTGCTGGCGTACGAGCTGCTCACCGGCCGCCTGCCGTTCGAGGGGTTCTCCTACCAGCAGATCCTCGCGGCGCAGATCACGAGCGCGCCGGCGCCGCTGGCGTCGCGCCGCACCGACGTGCCGCCCGCGCTCGACCGGCTGGTGACGCGCTGCCTCGCCCGCGACCCGGGTGCCCGGTTCCAGTCGGCCGCCGCGCTGCTCGACGAGCTGTCGCGGCTCGCCACCTCCACGGGGACGATGGCGGCGCCGCCCCGCTGGACCTGGTCGCCGCGTCGCGGCGTGGCCGCGGTCGCGGTGGCGATCGTCGCGCTCGCGGGGGGGTGGCTGGCGTGGCGCGGCAGCCGGGAGGGGCCCGCGGCATCGCCGACCGTCATCGCGGTGATGCCGTTCGCCGTGCGGGGCGGCACCGACGTCGCGTACCTCGGCGAGGGCATCGTGAGCCTGTTGGCGACCAGCCTCGACGGGGCGGGCGACCTGCGGAGCGTCGACCCCCGTGCACTGCTCGGCGCGGCGCGCCGGGAGGCAGGCGGCACGCTCGATCCGCAGAGCGCCGCGCGCGTGGCGGCCCGGCTCGGCGCCGGGCTGTACGTCCTGGGGGACATCGTGCAGGCGGGCCCGCTGGTCCGGATCGACGCGGGCCTGTACAACCGGGGACGCGCCGAGCCCGCAGCCAGCGCCACCGCGCAGGGGACGGCGGACCAGCTCTTCGTGCTGGTGGACTCGCTCGCGGTCCAGCTCCTGGCGGGTCGGGGGAGCGGTCCGGGCGCCCGCATCACCCGCATCGCGGCGGTGACGACGCCCTCGCTGCCCGCGCTCAAGTCCTACCTCGAGGGTGAGAACCACTTCCGCGCGGGGCGGTTCGGCCCGGCGGTCGAGGCGTTCCGCGCCGCGGTCGCGACGGACACGATGTTCGCCCTCGCGTACTACAGGCTGAGCGTCGCGGCCGAATGGGCCCTGCAGCTCGACGACGCCGCCGCCGCGGCCGCCGCCGCGGTGCGCCACGCGCGCCGCCTGTCGGAGCACGACCGGGCCCTCCTCGACGCGCTGCTGGTGGCGCGGCGGGGCGACGCGCAGGAAGCCGAGCGTCTCTACCGGGCGATCGTCGCCCGGTACCCCGACGACGTCGAGGCCTGGTTCCAGATAGGCGAGGGGTTGTTCCACTCCGGCATGCTCTACGGCCGTGCGCTGGAGGAGTCGCGCGGGCCGTTCGAGCGCGTGGTGGGGTTCGAGCCGGATCACGCGACCGCGCTGATCCACCTGGTGCGGATCGCCGCCGCGCGGCAGGACGCCCGGGGCGTGGATTCGCTCGCGCGTCGCGTCCTCGAGCTGAATCCGGGGGGCGAGCGCGCGCTCGAGATGCGCGCGATGCGGCTCCACGCCGCGGGTGCCGGGGCCGACTGGACGGGGTTCGAGGCCGACCTGGCGGCCGCCGACGAGCCGGCCGCGCTGCAGGGCATCTACTCGCTCTACATGTTCGGCGACGACGTCCCGGCGACCGAGCGGCTGCTCGACATCCTGCTGCGTTCGACGCGGACGCCGGGAGCCGGCGCACGGGTGCGCGGGCTGCTGGCGCACTTCCACGCCGCCCTGGGTCGCCTGCGCGAGGCGCAGGACGACCTCGCGCCGACGGGTGGCGAGGGTGCCGGGGAGCTGCTCGCGCACCGGGCGTTCCTCGCGACACTCCCAATCGCGGCCACGCCTCCGGAGGTGCTGCGGTCGCTGCGCGACCAGCTGATCGCCTGGGACGCGCGGCTGGAGCCGCCGAGCCCGCTCCCGTCCGCGTACTTCAATACGCACAACGGGCTGTATCCGCCGATCCGCCACTACCTCATCGGCCGCGTGAGCGCCGCGCTGCGCGACACGACCACGCAGCGGCAGCAGGCCGAGGCGCTGGAGCGCCTGACGGGCACGCCCCAGGCGCGGGCGCTCGCCGCCGGACTCGCCCGTGGCCTGCGGGCGCGACTGCTCGCGACGCAGGGGCGTGCCGACGAGGCGTTGCGCCTGCTCGAGCCGACGGTGCGGGGCGGGGGCTACGAGCCCAAGCTCTTCTCTCCGTTCATGAGCCAGGCGCCCGAGCGGTACCTGGTGGGCGAACTGCTCGACAGCCTCGGCCGCGGCGACGAGGCACGGGTCTGGCTCGGCTCCGTCCTGCGGTTCGGGATCTACGACCGGGCGTACGCCGGGCCGGCACAGCTCCGCATCGCCCGGATCTTCGAGCGCGCCGGCGCGCGCGACAGCGCCGCCGCCTACTACCAGCGCGTCCTCGAGTTGTGGGATCGGAGCGATCCCGAGCTCCAGCCGCTCGTGGACGATGTGCGAGCGGCCCTGTCGCGCCTCACCGCCGAACCCCGGAGGTGACCATGCTGCGCAAGCTCGCCGCCGCGCTCGTCCTCGCCGGCCTCTGCCTGCCGTATGCATGCGACGTGCGGCCCCTCACGGGTGTCTGGGATTCGGCCGTCAACGCCGGGATGCTGGGCGTCCCCGTGCTCGCGGGGCTGCTGTACGTGCTGTGCGAGCTCGTCCCGCCTGCGGCCGGCGTCCTGGAGCGTCATGGCCCGGCGGTCCACGGCGTGCTCCGGGCGGTCTTCTTGCTGCTCGCCGCAGGGTACGTCGTGAGCGCGATCCAGGGCGGATCGAGCGCCCCGCAGCGGCTGGGGACCGCCGCCGCCGTGCTCGTGACGGGCGGACTGCTCGTCTGGCAGCAGGGCCGGGGCACCCGGGCTCAGCGCGTGCCGCTGCTGCTGCTCGTCATCCTGGGGATCCCGGTCGTGCAGCTGCCCGTCGTGCTCGACTTCGATCTGAAGACCGGCGGCTGGCTGGTCACGGCGGGTTGGGCACTGGCCGTGCTCGAGGAGATGCGGTTGCTGCGCGCCACGCCGCCGATCGTGCACGGCGGTTGATCCCTCGCTTCACATCGGTTGTTCGGCGAAGTGGCAGGCGACCTGGTGCCCCGGCCCCATGTCGCGGAGCAGCGGCAGCTCGGTGCGGCAGCGGTCGTTCTTCGCGGGGTGCGGGCAGCGGGGGTGGAAGGGACACCCCGACGGTGGGTGGGCGGGCGATGGCGGATCGCCCTGGAGGACGATCCGTTGCGGCTTCGCCGTGGGGTCCGGGACGGGGACGGCCGAAAGCAGCGACCGCGTGTATGGGTGGCGCGGGCCGCCGTACAGGGCGGGCGCGGGCGCCTGCTCGACGATCCGTCCCAGGTACATCACCGCGACCCGGTCGGCGATGTGGCGCACGACGGCGAGGTCGTGCGCGATGAAGAGATAGGTCAGGCGCCGCTGGGCGCGCAGGTCGGCCAGCAGGTTCAATACCTGCGCCTGCACCGACACGTCGAGCGCGGAGACCGGCTCGTCGCACACGATGAACGCGGGCTCGACCGACAGCGCCCGCGCGATGCCCACCCGCTGGCGCTGTCCCCCGGAGAGCTCGTGCGGGTAGCGGTCGGCGAGCTCGGGGCTCAGGCCCACCTCACGCAGCAGGTCCGCGACGCGCTCGTCCCGCGCCTTGCCCGCCGCGAGGCGATGGATGTCGAGCGGCTCGCGCAGGGTCTGGCGCACGGTCATGCGCGGGTTGAGCGAGCCGTACGGGTCCTGGAAGACGATCTGCATCCGCCGCCGCAGCGCGCGCAGCTCCCCGGCCGGCAGCGCCAGCACGTCGCGGGCGTCGAAGCGCACGCTCCCCGCCGTCGGCTCGACCAGGCGGAGGATCGTCCGCGCCACGGTCGACTTGCCGCACCCCGACTCCCCCACCAGGCCGAGCGTCTCGCCCGGCTGGATGCTGAACGAGACGTCGTCCACCGCGCGGACCACGTGGCGCGGACGCCCCAGGCCCAGCCAGCGGCGCGGGCCGGGATAGTCCTTGCGCAGGGAGTCGACGGCGAGGAGCGGGGTCGTCACGGCGCCGTCCCCGCGCGGCGTGCCGGCTCGGCGACGAGCCAGCAGCGCGCGGTGTGGCCGAGCGCGACGTCGAGCAGCGGCGGCTCCTCCGCCCGGCACCGGTCCCATGCGTGCGGGCAGCGCGGATGGAACCGGCAGCCGGCGGGCCACGCGGTGGCTGCCGGGACCTGGCCGGGGATCGCGTGCAGGCGCTCGCGCGGCCGGTCGAGTCGCGGGACCGAGGCGAGCAGGCCCTCCGTGTACGGGTGCCCGGGCTGTGCGAAGAGGTCCTTCGTCGTGGCGCACTCCACCACCTGACCCGCGTACATCACGGCCACGCGATCCGCCTGGCCGGCCACGATCCCGAGATCGTGCGTGATCAGCATCACGGCCATCCCGAGCTCCGTCTGGAGCCGGTCCAGCAGCTCGAGGATCTGCGCCTGGATGGTCACGTCGAGCGCGGTCGTCGGCTCGTCGGCGATGAGCAGCTGCGGATGGCAGACCAGCGCCATGGCGATCATCACGCGCTGGCGCATCCCGCCCGACAGCTCGTGGGGGTACTGGTCCACGCGCGTCCCGGGGTCGGCGATGCCGACCTGCGCGAGCATCTCGACGGCGCGGGCGCGCGCCGCCCGGCGCGACAGCCGCTGGTGCACGACGGCGGCCTCGGCGATCTGGTCGCCGACGGTGAGCACCGGGTTGAGCGAGGTGAGCGGCTCCTGGAACACCATCGCGATGCGGTTGCCGCGGATGGCGCGCAGCTCCCGCGGCGCCAGCGTGAGGAGATTGCGGCCCTCGAACTCGATCAGCGAGCCCGGGAGGATGTGGCCCGGGGGCTCCGGGACGAGCCGCAGGATGGACAGCGAGGTCACGGACTTGCCGCAACCCGACTCGCCGACGATGCCGAGCGTTTCGCCCGGGAAGACGTCGAAGCTGACGCCGTCTGCCGCGCGGGCCGTTCCCGAGCCGCGCTCGGACACGAAATAGGTGCGGAGATCACGGACGCGGAGCAGCGGCTCCGTCACGCGCGGCTCCGCGGGGCGTCGGCGGTGGGGTCGTGCATCGGCGCCGAAAGATCCCACGACGCCGGGAACGGCGCCAGTTGCTCGGCGCCGCGCCGGGCCCGGCGCGGGTCGAGCGCGTCGCGCAGTCCGTCCGCGACCGCGGCGCAGGCGGTGACCACCAGGCCGATCGCGAGGCCCGGCGCCAGCACGCTCCACGGGGCGGCGCGGACCGAGTCCTTCGCGTCCGCGATCATGTTGCCCCAGGAGGGGAGCGGAGCGGCCACTCCGATGCCGAGGAACGAGAGGCCGGACTCGAGCAGCATGACCACGCCGGTGCCCAGTGCGGCCGTCACGAAGATGGGGCCGGCGGCGTTGGGCAGGACGTGCCGGAGCACGATGCGGGCGGGGCCGGCCCCCATGGCCCGGGCCGCCTGCACGAACTCGCGCTCTCGAGCCGCGAGGACTTCGGCGCGCACCAGACGGCTGGTGCCGAACCAGCTCGTCAGACCGATCGCGAGCACCAGCACGCCGAGCGGCATCCGTTCCCACAGGCCGGCGAGCACCAGCAGCACGAAGATCCGCGGCACCGACAGCCCCACGTCCACGAGCCGCATCAGGACCGCGTCCACCGCGCCGCGCCAGTATCCGGCCGCCGCGCCCACCGCGGTGCCGACCGTGACGGCGATGACCATGCCGAGCGCGCCCACCGCCAGCGAGACCCGCGCGCCGTACAGGAGCCGGCTCCACACGTCGCGGCTGTAGAGATCGGTGCCGAGGGGGTGGGCGAAGGACGGCGGCCGATTCTGGAGCCCCACGATGTCGAGTTGCGCCGTCGGGGCGTAGGGGGCGACGAGCGGGGCGGCGAGCGCCAGCGCCGCGGCCGCCGCGAGGAGCAGCAGCCCCCACCGCGCCGGCGCGTGGGCCCCGGGCGTGAAGAACGCGCGCCCCGCGTTGGTCGTGAGCGCGGCGCGCCGGATGGCGGCCACGCCGAGCCAGGCGGCGAGCAGGGCGGCGCCGAGGGCGAGCCAGCTCGCGGCGGCCATCTCAGCCGTGCACCCGCACGCGGGGGTCGGCGGCCTGCAACAGCAGGTCGGCCACCAGACTGCCCAGGACGACGACGGCGCAGGCGGTCACCGCGGTCCCGGTGACGAGCGGGTAATCGCGCAGGGTGATGGCATCGGCGGCGAGGCGGCCCATGCCCGGCCAGGCGAACACCGTCTCGACCAGCACCGCGCCCGTGAGCAGGAACGGGAGCGCGAGCCCGACGAGCGCCGTGATCGGGACGAGGGCATTGCGCCAGGCGTGGCGCAGCAGCACGCGGCGCTCGTCCAGCCCCTTGGCGCGGGCGGTGCGCACGTACTCCTGGCCCAGGGCCTCGAGCAGGGCGGCCCGCTGGTAGCGCGCGGTCGCCGCCGCCCCGAGGATGCCCAGCGTGGCGGCGGGGAGCGCGAGGTGCCGCAGGCGGTCCGCGATGCGCCCGGCGAACGGCAGCGCGTCGTACAGCGCGGGGTCGTACGCGCCGGCCACCGGGAGCCAGTGGAGCCACCCGCCGAACACCAGCAGCAACACCAGCGCCACCCAGAAGGCGGGGAGGGACGCGATCATCAGAGTGACGACGGTGAGTGCCTCGTCGAGCCGCCGCCCGGCCGTCGCCGCCTGGACGAGGCCGATCGCGATGCCGATGACGTAGTCGAGCAGCAGGGCCGCGGCGGCGAGGAGCAGCGTGTGGGGGAGGGCGTCGCGGATCGCGGCGGCGACCGGGCGCCGCTGCGAGAACGAGACGCCGAGGTCGCCGGTCGCCACCGCGGCGAGATATCGCGCGTACTGCTCGGGGAGCGGGCGGTCGAGTCCGAACCGGCGGTGCAGGGTCGCCACCACCGCGGGATCGACGGGGCGCTCGGCGCTGGGGAGGAACGGGTCCCCGGGCGCGACGTGGATGGCGACGAACGTCAGGGTCGCGACCGTCCAGAGGATCGCGAGCGCGGCCACGAGGCGCCGCACGAGCCAGGCGGCCACTAGTTCGCCGCCGGCGCCACCCGGTCGCGCTCGATCATCCGGTCCGCCGGGATGCGCCACGTGCGGACCAGGGCCCAATGGCTGTCGGGTCGGATGCGCACGTCGGCCACGCGGGCGTGCACCGCGGCGACGTTGTCCATCGCGAACAGCACGATGGCGGGCGCATCGTCGTTGAACACCTCGAGCGCGCGCTGCCACAGCGCCCGCACCGAGTCCGGCGAGCCCGCGCCGGTCGTGGCGCGGGCGATCAGGTCATCGAACGCCGGGTTCGCGTAGCGGACGTGATTCGCCAGCCCGACGGCGGCGCTGGTCCAGGTGCCGCCGATGCCCGTCGAGGGCGTCGGGTCCACGTTCCATCCGCCGAGGTAGGCATCGAAGCGCCCGGCCGCCGCGCGCTCGCCGTGCACCGGGCCGTCCACCTCGTCGATCGCGACCTTCGCGCCGACCGCCGCGAGCTGCTCCTGGAGCAGGCGCGCGTACTGCCGCCGCAGGCCGCTCGTGCTCGGCAGCATGATGCCGAACGCCAGGGGCATGCCGGCCTTCTCCCGCACGCCGTCGCCGTTGCGATCGACCCACCCCCGCTCGGTGAGCAGCCGCGCGGCGGCCGCCGTGTCGAACGGCAGCTCGCGGGGTCGCGGCTCCCACAGCGGCCACAGCGTCACGATCGGGCCGGGGGGCACCTTCGCCAGGTCGCCGAGGGCGCTGGCGCGCATCCGTTCCCGGTCCACCGCCATCGTCAAGGCGCGCCGCACGTCGCGGTCGCCGAACAGGGGATGCGGCCGCGACGGATCGCCGTTCGCCCGCAGGTTGAACCCGAGGTAGCCGTACGCGAGCCCGGGGTACTCGTACAGCCGCAGGTGCGGGGCGGCGCGGGCCCGCTGCACGTTGTCCGGCGTGACCAGGATCTCGATCGCGTCCGCCTCGCCCGCCACGACGAGGTTGACGGCCGCGGCGAGGTCGGGCTGGAAACGCCACACCAGGCGCGCGATGTGGGGACGCCCGAGGAAGAACCCCGTGTCGGCCGCGAGCGTGAGCGCCACGCCCGGCGTCCAGGACACGAGGCGATAGGGCCCGTTCCCGACGGGTGTCCGCCCGAACGCCGCCGTGCTCCACCGGTCCCGCGGCACGTCGCGCAGCAGGTGCTCCGGGAGGATGCGCAGGTGGTGGACGGCCGTGTAGAACATCTCCGGGTACGTCTGCGAGAAGCGGAACACCGCCGTGAGCGAGTCCCGCGCCGTGACGCCGGCGATGCGGGTGAGCGCGGGCCGGGCCGGCGAGCCGACCTGGCTGTCGGTGTACGCCGCGAACGTGAAGGCGACGTCCCCGGCCGTCACGGGCCGCCCGTCCTGCCAGCGGGCGGCCGGGTTCAGATCGAAGACCAGCGTGAGCGAGTCCTCCCATTCCCAGCGCCGCGCCAGCTGCGGCTCGAAGTCGCTGTCCCCGACCGTATTCGCCGACATGCCGACGTCCGCCAGCTTGAGGAACAGCTGGTCGTGGACGTCGCGCGCCAGCTGCTGGTCGGTGACCGGCGGAAGCAGCGTCGCGGGCTCGCCCAGCGCGGCGATGACGAGCGTCCCGCACCCCTCACCCCGGCACGCGTCGGCCGGGCGGCAGCCGGCGGCGAGCGCGAGGGCGAGGGCGAGGGCGAACGGGATGACGCGGATCGCGCGGCCGGCCTGGGAGGTCTGGGGCATGGCGAAAGATTTCACGGCGTCCCCTCGTGGCGCCAGTCTCAGCGGCGCCAGGTCCAGGCGGGATCGGAAAAGGCGGACAGGGGCGGACGGGGGCGGACGGGGGCGGACGGAGTGAGATCGGCGCTCCAGCACTCGATGATGGCGGTCGCGACATCCCCGAACGAGACGGGGCGGCCGAGGGCGGCCGCCAGGGAGGTCTCCCTGCTCCCTGCCGACTGCTCCCTGCTGACTCGC
>Ga0055437_10000050_pt1 | contig 10603 bp, 8 predicted proteins | sample Browns_ThreeSqC__2_FD_57731 | JGI IMG/M metagenome (GOLD analysis project Ga0055437, IMG submission 57731) | Wetland microbial communities from San Francisco Bay, California, USA, that impact long-term carbon sequestration - Browns_ThreeSqC_D2 | ecosystem: Environmental > Aquatic > Marine >...
AGATCGGCGCCGCCCGGTCCGCGGCTGTCTGATATTTGACTGAAAACTCGGTAAATGCCTTCAGGGCATCATCGATATTCTTGTCCGCGCGCACTTCGAAGGAATCGATGCCGCAGCGTTCCATGAAAAACAGTTGATCGCGCAATATGTCACCCACTGCCCGTAATTCACCCTGATAACCGTAACGTTCGCGCAAAAGTCGTGCATGCGAATAGCAACGCCCGTCCTTGAAGGCCGGAAATTCAAGCGCGACCAGCGTAAAATATTCAATGTCTCCGGCGACTTCTTCGGTCTCATGATTGCCGTTGATACAAACAGCATATTTGCCGCCCCGGGCGATCAGCTTTTCGCGATTGGCCTGCCAGTATGAAAACGGGATGATCACCTGGCCTGCCGGAAGGTTGTCCTCAGGCTTGAGGTCCAGGAGACGCTCCCAGTCGTCGGTAACTATCTGTCTGTGTTTAATAACCCGCAACGGCTTGCACCCCGGTTTCTTCCACGTTGGTATCCCGCTCTTCTGCATAGACACGCTGCTTGAACGGCGCCATGCCAATGCGCCGGTAGGTATCCAGAAAACGTTCGTCTTCGGTGCGCTGTTCAAGGTATACCTGCAATAGCTTCTCTATGGTATCCGCCACCTTGTCTTTCGCAATGGAAGGCCCCAACCGGTCACCGAGCGTGGCATCGTTTTCAGACGAACCGCCCAGGGTTAACTGGTAGTAATCTTCACCCGACTTGCTGACGCCGAGTATGCCGATATGGCCCACGTGGTGATGACCGCAGGCATTCATACAACCTGACATCTTGATCCGCAGTTCACCGATATCATGCAGGTAATCCAGGTCATTGAACTTCTCGTTGATCTGTTTTGCGATCGGGATCGATCCGGCATTGGCGAGCGAGCAGAAATCCAGTCCCGGGCAGCAGATCATGTCGGTCAGCAAACCGATATTGGGCGTGGCGAGTTCCATTGCTTGCAAATCATGCCAGAGGGGATACAGATCCGACTGCCGCACGTGGGGCAGGACCAGGTTCTGGTCATGCGTCACCACCACTTCACTGAAGCTGTAGCGATTGGCGAGATCGGCGATGAAGTCCATTTGTTTGTCCGTAGCATCACCGGGGGGACTGACCGGAGACTTCAAGGAAATCATCACGGCGCGATACCCGGGAATTTTGTGGAGTTTCACATTGCGACCGACCCAGGTGGCAAAGCCACGGTCGATTGCCATCTGCCGGGGGAACGTGGTGTCCTTATCAGCCTTCGGTTCATAGGCAGGAGCTGTAAAATACGCGCTGACCCGGTCAATCTCTTTCTGTTCAAGTTCCAGCCGGGGATCATCCTTGATTTTGGCCCACTCCTCCTCCACCAGCCGGGTAAATTTTTCCGGGCCCATGGAAAAGACCAGGATCTTGATGCGTGCCTTGTGAATATTGTCACGGCGGCCGTAACGATTGTAGACCCGCAGAATGGCCTCGAGATAAGACAGCAGGTGTTTCTTTTCCAGAAATTCGCGGATGAACGCGCCGATATACGGCGTGCGCCCCTGGCCTCCGCCGACCAGCACCCTGAAACCGATCTCGCCTTCACTATTCTTCACTAAATACAGGCCAATATCGTGAACCTGCACGGCCGCGCGATCATGAGCGGCGCCGGTGACCGCGATCTTGAACTTGCGCGGCAGATAGGAAAATTCCGGATGGAAGGTCGACCATTGCCGGATGATCTCGCAGTAAGGCCGCGGGTCTTCCAGTTCATCCACCGCAATCCCGGCGAAATGGTCCGAAGTCACATTGCGCACACAGTTACCGCTGGTTTGTATCGCATGCATCTCGACACTGGCGAGGTCCGCGAGGATGTCCGGCACGGTTTCCAGTTTCGGCCAGTTGTACTGGATGTTCTGCCGCGTGCTGAAGTGGCCGTAGTTTTTATCGTACTTGCGCGCGATATGGGCCAGCATGCGCATCTGTGTGGATGACAAGAGGCCGTAAGGAATGGCTACACGCAGCATGGGTGCATAGCGCTGCATGTAGAGACCGTTCATCAGGCGCAGAGGGCGAAACTCGTCTTCGGTCAATTCCCCCGCCAGGAAACGGCGGGTCTGATCGCGGAATTGCGCGACCCGTTCATTTACTATCGTTTGGTCATAGTTATCGTAACGATACATATATCAATACCTTAGCAGCCTGCTTCCTGGTCTGTATTCATGTTTGGAGATTAGCAATCCCGTCTTATTCTTAAAAGTAATTAATTATAATATCATTATACAAATCAGTTATTAATAGATTAATGGTGTCGCAGTAACTACTCCGACCCCTCCTATAAAGCTATTCTTCCTCTTCCCGGGGTTTGAATTCCGCGGCCAACTCCTGCTGCCTGCGTGGAGGGACATAATCATAATGGCTGAACTCAAGCGCGTAATATCCTGCGCCGCCGGTCATCGATTTCAGGTGTGACTGATAACCGCTGACCTCACTCAAGGGCACCTGTCCCTGAATCGTAGTCATGCCGCCGGCAAGAGACGTGGTGCTGGTGATGCGTCCACGTTTGCCGGCAAAATCTCCGGTGATATCCCCAAGGTTCTGGTTAGGAACCGTGATGCTGATATTAACAATTGGTTCAAGCACCATGGGATGGGCGGCCTTGATGGCGGCGATACAGGCCTTTTTGCCGGCGGAGACGAAGGCCACCTCTTTAGAATCCACCGTGTGATACTTGCCGTCATAAACGGAGATCCGGACATCCTGCACCGGGTACCCGGCCACCACGCCCTGCTCCAGCGCCTGCACAATGCCTTTCTCGACCGCGGGAATAAACTGTCGTGGTATCGCGCCGCCGACCACGTCATCTACAAACTCATAACCGCCGCCACGCGGAAGCGGTTGAATGCGCAGAAATACCTCGCCGAATTGACCCGCGCCGCCGGTCTGTTTTTTATGGCGGTGATGCCCTTCGGCCGGTATCGTGATCGTTTCACGATACGCGATCCTGGGTGGCCGGGTCGTGACCTCGACATTATAAGTATTCTTCAGTTTTTCCAGCGTGACCCGCAAGTGCAGCTCGCCGAGCCCCCTGATCACGGTTTCATTCAGGCTGGCATGGTGTTCGATCCTGAAACTCGGATCCTCCGCCACCAGCTTGTGCAGGGCATCTGAAATCTTCTGTTCATCACCACGGCTCTTCACCTCGATGGCGAGCCCGTACATGGGTTCCGGAAAATGCATGGAACGCAGGTGGAACTGGTCTTCATCGTGTGAATCATGCAGCACCGCATCGAAATGGATCTCGTCCACCTTGGACACGGCGCAGATATCGCCCGGAATTCCGACGGGGACCTCGGTATGCTGCTTGCCCTGCAGTTTCAGCAGATGGGCCACCTTGAAGGGCTTGCGCGCATCGCCGATAAACAACTGGCTGTCCTTGCCGATCTTGCCCTGGTGAATGCGGAACACACCAAGCTTGCCCACATATGGATCGATTGCGACCTTGAATACATGGGCCAATGCATGTCTTCCCGCCTCCGGGACGACTTCGACCGTTCTGGCCGCGTCACCAGCACCTTGCAGGAACAACGGCGGATTGCCTTCCTTGGGATTGGGCATCAGGCGCGCAAAGATTTCCAGCAACTCATCGATCCCGGCGCCGCTCGCCGCTGACACGAAACAGACGGGGATCAGATGCCCTGCGCGCAGCGCCGCCTCGAACGGATCGTGCAACTGTTCCGGTTTGATGGCCTCTCCCTGTTCCAGATATAAAGTCATCAGGTCTTCATCCAGTTCGATGACCTGATCCACGATATGGGTATGCGCTTCATCTACGGAGGAAAAATCAGTTTGTTCACCCTCCGGTTGAAAAAAACAATCCACCACTTTTCTGCCTTTCTCCGCCGGCAGATTCAGCGGCAGGCATTCCTTCCCGAAGGTTTCACGAATATTTGCCAGGAGAACGGTCAGATCCACATCCTGAAGATCAATCTTATTGACGATGATGAGCCTGTCCAGTCCACGATCCGCTGCAGATTGCATCATCTTCTGGGCGGTCAGTTCTATACCGGTCTGGGCATTGATGACCACGGCACAGGTTTCCACGGCCGGCAACACCGCCAGGGCACGACCGGAAAAATCCGGATACCCCGGCGTGTCGATGAGGTTGATATGCCCACCGTGATAATCCATGCTGACAATGGCGCTGTCCAGAGAATGCTGGCGAGCTTTTTCCTGGGGATCAAAATCACTGACGGTGGTGCCCCTTGCTACCGAACCCGGCTCCTTGATGGCCCCGGCCTTGTACAAGAGCATCTCAACCAATGTTGTCTTGCCCGAGCCGCTGTGCCCGGTCAGGGCAATATTACGGATATCTTCAGTGGTATAAGCCATGTGATCTGCCCCCGTATTGTTATTATCATTGGTATGGCATCCGCCATTAATTCTTATAATAATTATCCGGGTCTGATATTACCAAGAATAATATAGGTAAGAATGGTTGCTTGCGCCTTTGCCCAAGGCAGGTTCCTGCCTGTACCACAGCAATCCCTGTTTTTTATAAAGGACTTAACTGTGGCGTGTAAGCAAGGTCCGTCCTTTCCTTGTCAGGTTTCCTTCGGGATCGATGTAACCCAGACGGGTGGCCAGGGAAAAGAGCTCATCGGGGTGCCGGCGGGGAATAGAAAAAGACTTTTCCCCGTATAGAAATTCAAGGACGTCCGCAATGTCCTCTTCAAGCCTATGATTAATAACAACAGGTGTATTAGCGGTGCTCATTACAGTAGTCTCTGCTGAAAAAAAACGGATCGTCATACAGCAACGATCCGTTGCAAGTTGTGTTGCGAACAAGTCCTCAGTAAATAATCATCAATAAGTTATATAGGATGTTTCATTTTAATAGTCAAGATAGATTTATAACATATTGATTCTTTTGACTATGAATCCAGAAGTCAGAATACAGAATTCAGAATAAATATATCCCGGCCTTATTTCTGACTTCTGACTCCTGAATTCTTAATACTTCACGGAAGGTGCGGCCTCGCCAGATAATCGAGGCTCCTCATCTCAATAAGACGGCTGATGGTCCGCTGAAACTCCCGGGCATGTCTTTTTCCACAATACAATTCCTCAGGCTGCCCGGCGGCGGTCGCGATTAATTTCACATTGCGGTCGTAGAACTCATCGACGAGGGTCATGAAGCGCCGGGCCCGATCATTATCACCCTCATCCATCCGGGGAATATTGGCAACCAGGACGGTCTGATACTGGCGCGCTACCTCGATATAATCCGCCGGTCCGCGTGGACCGTCGCAGATGTGAGCAAAATCAAACCACACCACACCATCCGCGCAACTTACGGTCTGTATCGAACGCCCTTCGATCTCCAGCAATACCCGGTCCCTGCCGGCATTGGGGGCAATATGCGTGAAATTATCATGCAGCATGATCTCCGCCTGTTGATCCAGGGGGCAATGATAGATCTCCGATTGCTCCAGAAAGCGCAGGCGGTAATCCATTCCGGAATCCAGATGAACCACGTGGGTATGTTCTTTAATGAGCTCTATCGCGGGCAGAAATCGTTCCCGCTGGAGGCCGTCATGGTACAGATGATCCGGCGCCTCGTTGGATGTCGCCACCAGGACCACATCGCGTTCAAACAACGTCTTCAACAGACCGCCGAGCAGCATGGCATCGGTAATGTCGGTCACCTGCAATTCGTCGAAACACAACACGCGGGTAGCAGCGGCAATCTTGTCTGCAACCAGCATCAGGGGATTTTCACAATCACGGATTAATTTAAGCTCGTGGTGGATCATCTGCATGAAGCGATGGAAATGGAACCGTTTTTTTTCGGGGAACGGCAGGCAATCGTAAAATGCATCCACCAGATAGGTCTTGCCCCGGCCCACACCACCCCAGAAATACAACCCTGTTACGGGCGCATTCCTGTCTTTTTGAAAAATTCTCCTGGTCCGGGAAAGGAAACTGTTACGGACTGTATGACCATTCACAAGTTGCTCATACAATGCCTGCGTATAACCAACAGCCTGTTGTTGCGCAGGATCGGCGCTGAAATCCTCATAGCGCAGATCCAGTTGATAACGTTCCCAGGGAGTCATTAGTTAGAAACCAAATGGTGGCAAAAATAATTCATCCATGCCGCTGTCTTGTTGTTATGTAATTTTGTTATGCCGTCTTCCGGGGCATAGTGTAACCCATGTCGCAGTCCAGGATGTTTCGCTGCGTAATATTACGATTTCATTGACAAACGCGGATCAGAATAACTTAAGCTGGTTTCCTGAAAGCAACGGGGCGATAAAGTGGGTGGTATCCAGCGTAACGTGATTTTTATTGAAGCCAAGATCATGACATATCTTGTGAAAACGCTTTGCAATCATATCAGCATAAACGCCACGCCCGCGCATGCGTGAGCCGAAATTCGGATCGTTCTCCCTTCCGCCGCGGATGTCCTTCACCATGTTCATGACGTGATCGGTCTTCAACGGATAATGCGTGTTCAGCCATTCCTTGAACAACACCTTGACCTCGTGCGGCAGGCGCAGCATGACGTAACCGGCATGCCGCACACCGGCGCCCGCGGCGGTGGTGAGCACGGCTTCCATTTCGGTGTCGTTCAACGCCGGGATCACGGGAGCAAACATGACTCCGGTCGGAATACCGGCCTCATGCAGCCGTTTGAGTGTTTCCAGCCTTCTTTGGGGTGTGGAAGCACGTGGTTCGAGTTTTTGCGCAAGATCATGATCCAGCGTGGTAACGGAGATAAATACTTGGGCGAGGTTCCTGGCCGCCATCCCGGCAAGCAGATCAATATCGCGCTCCACCCCCCGGGACTTGGTGACGATCGTCAGGGGATGATTGCAGGCGCTCAACGTCTCGATAATCTGCCGCGTGATCCGGAAATCACGTTCGATGGGCTGGTAGGGGTCCGTATTGGTGCCGAGCGCGATGGGTGTGCAAATATACCCCGGCTTGCCCAGTTCCTGCTGCAGTAACTTTGCTGCATCAGGTTTGGCGAAGAGCCGCGATTCAAAATCAATCCCCGGCGAGAGGTCCATGTAGGCATGCGTCGGGCGTGCATAACAATATATGCAACCATGCTCACATCCCCGGTAGGGATTGATGGAGGCATCGAACGGAATATCGGGAGAATCATTGCGGCAGATGATGGTCTTCGGGTGCTCCACTGTGACCGTGGTCCTCACCGGACGTTCTGCACCGGCCCGGTCCCAGCCATCGTCATACACTTCCCGTGTATTTTCCAGGTAGCGGGGATCAACCTTGTTCGCGGTTCCCCTGCCTTTTATGGCCCGCGGCGGACGGGAAACCTCTTGCGGATTGCTATCTGCATCCGCTCCAGTGACAATATGTGAATCAGGTTGCCCCAATGAATAAATGCTCCCGTGTAAATAACTACGGAACGTGGCGATGACATTATACAGATCAACCGGCCGGCGGTGATTGCCATGTTAACACCCATGCTGGCGGATATTCTCCTGATCGCGATTCTGGTCTTGCTGGTATGGCTGGTATTCAGATTGCGGAACACCGCTGATGGCAGCCAGGCGACCCGGCTCGATACCCGGTTCGAGGAACAACACCGCCGCCTCGAAGGCATCGGCCAGCGTCTTACCGATCTCAAACTGGAACAGACCGAGACCGGCGCCCGCCTCCGGGAAGAATTGCGCGCCATCCATGCCGACCAGAACACGCGCTTTGAACAACGCCAGACGGAAGCGGTAAAGCAGCTCAATGAATCATTGCAGGCGGGAATGACCAATGTCCAGAAACAGGTGGGCGAAACGCTCACCCGCAACAGCGACGAACTGGGCAAACGCATGGACGGCCTCACCCAGAAAACTGATCAGCGCCTGCAGGAGATCAGCGGGCAGGTGGAAAAACGGCTGGCGGAGGGCTTCGAGAAGACCACCGCGACTTTCGCCGACGTTGTCAAACGACTGGCGCTGATAGACGAGGCGCAGAAAAAGATCACGGAACTCTCCGGCAACGTGGTCAGCCTGCAGGAAGTGCTGGCGGACAAACGATCACGCGGCGCCTTCGGCGAGGTGCAACTTGCATCACTGGTGCGTAATGTCATGCCGGATTCAAGTTTCGCGTTGCAGTATTCATTACCGAACAATAATCGTGCGGACTGTGTATTGTTCCTGCCTGACCCCACCGGTATGGTTGCCATTGATTCAAAATTTCCACTTGAGTCCTGGCAACGCATGTCTGATATAGAGCGGCCGGAGAGTGAACGTAAGATTGCGGAAAAACAGTTCAAGCAGGACATCCGTAAACATATACTGGATATTTCATCGAAATACATTATCCCGGGGACGACTGCAGAGGGGGCCATGATGTTCATCCCCGCCGAGGCAATCTTTGCCGAGATCCATGCACATCACCAGGATCTGATTGATGAGGCCTACCGGGCCCGGGTCTGGCCGGTCTCACCTACTACGATGATGGCAATCCTCAACACTGCACGCGCAGTTCTCAAAGATGATGCTACGCGTAAACAAGTACATATCATCCAGGAACACCTGAGGATGTTGGCCAAAGACTTTAACTTGTTCAGTGAGCGCATGGACAAACTGGCCCAGCACATCCGTCAGGCCCATGATGACGTGGACAACGCCCATATATCAGCCCAGAAAATCAGTAGCCGGTTTGAAAAGATTGAGCAGGTGGAACTGGAAAACGTGCCCTCCGTCACAGTAGCCGTAGACGATACGGACAAAATAGCCTAATATTGCATTGCACCATTAAGTAGCTTTTTAAACAGCAAATACAGGATTATTCCAGATACTGTGATAACGACCACCTCAGCTAATGGTTAAATTGAAGGCCATCATTTTTGATGTAGACGGCACCCTCGCCAATACTGAAGAAATCCACCGCCAGTCATTCAACGAAGCCTTTGCGGAATTCGGGATCAAGGACACCTGGTCAGTAGAGGAATACATCAGGCTTTTGGCCATATCCGGCGGCAAGGAACGCATAACCGCCTGGCTCAGATCGCGTGATTCCATGAGCGGCACAGACATGGATGTGCGGGAATTCGCACTCAGGATTCATCAACGCAAATCCGAGATCTACCGCGACCACCTGCGCGCCGGTCACATAGCACCCCGCCCCGGGGTGGTCCGTTTGATCAATGAAGCACGGCGGGACGGTATCCGACTGGGTATCGCCACGAGTACTTCCCGGTCAAACGTAGAGACATTATTGGACTGTATTCTGGAACAGGAGGGGCGTTCCGGGTTCGATGCAATCGCCACCAGTGACATCATTACCGACAAAAAACCCTCCCCCAGCGTATACCAGTTTGCCCTCGCAAAACTGTGCATTGCGCCCGACGAGTGTATTGCGATCGAGGACACCAGCAATGGCCATCGCGCCGCCCTGGCCTGCGGTATCGCCTCGGTCATCACGATCCATGAATTTACTCTGGATAACGACTTTACCGGTGCAAAACTGGTGGTGGATCAGCTGGGGGAACCGGACCGTCCGTTCAGGATCATTTCCGGAAATGCCCATGGCAAAAACAACGTGGATGTAGATCTCCTGCAGCACATTCTCGCCGGTCCTAAACAGTGTGAACAGCGGAGGGATGCTCCTTCTGTTGTTGCGAAATAGGGGTCAGAAATTGTTGAATAATTTCTCTGTAATTACCAGGGGAAATGCTGGTGCAGACCAAAATAATAATGCGGGTAGTATCCGTAGCGAAAACCAAAATTATACCGGTAAGGATAGAAATAATAGGGATAGGGATAATACCAATACGGATAATAACCATAGGGATACCCGTAATAGGTTGCATAGGGATCATATTCACTCCATAGATAATGTGATGTTGCCCTGACCGTGGGATAGTTGTAGGAGTATTCCCCAATGTTGCCGGGGACACTTTCTTCAATGGTGCCGAACACGGTGATTGGTCGATCGACCTTGTAGATGGCGGAATCCAGAAAACCATCGACCCGGGCCAGAAAACGTCCCGCTGACTGGTCGTTGATTTGGGGCCTGCCGTAGGAACCCAGGGGCCGGTCCACAATTTCGATCCAGGTCTCCTGGGCCTTGTTCTGGATTGATGCTATCGTCCCACCCCAACGCACCTTGTGGCCCGTAAACCGCTTGCTATCAGAGCGGGCGGCATCTACGGTGATGTTCTCTTCGGTTACATTCTCACGGATCTCGAGCGGGATGTTACTGGCACAGGAACACAGCAGCAGAATGCAGGAAAAAAGAGTGAACCGGTCGCACATATTCATTAAGTATAGGTGCAAGGTATAAGGTATAAACCTTGCCGCTTATCACATTTTACTTTTCACTTTTCACTTAATTACTATAAACGCCGCCATGCCGCCACGCACTATGCGCAGTAATAAAGGATTCTGATTCTTGTCAATCTGCGCCAGAAACTCCTTCAATGTCTTGACGGGTTTTTTATTGACCGAGGTGATCACATCATTCCCGCGCAGCCCACTGCGCCATGCCGGACTTCCGCGTTGTACGTCCACGACCATGATACCCTCGATTTTTCCATACAGTGGATGGTCCGGCTTGAGGTCCCCGACCGTCATGCCCTCCAGGC
>Ga0055437_10000051_pt1 | contig 10593 bp, 6 predicted proteins | sample Browns_ThreeSqC__2_FD_57731 | JGI IMG/M metagenome (GOLD analysis project Ga0055437, IMG submission 57731) | Wetland microbial communities from San Francisco Bay, California, USA, that impact long-term carbon sequestration - Browns_ThreeSqC_D2 | ecosystem: Environmental > Aquatic > Marine >...
CCATGCTGGATGTGCTGTCAAACCGTTCCGCGCAGGCGTTATCGTTGTTGGACTGAAAACATCTTGCATGCACTCCCGTAACCGGTGCCCCGGTTTCTTCATCGACAATTTTGAAATGCAATTCTATTAATTCCAGCTGGTCCGTCCGACTGGTGCCGAACATCGCAAAATAATCAGCCGCGACCAGCACGGCGACCCCGAGTACGGTCCCTGTTATTGTCACTGTTCTTTTCATTTTCAGTCTCTCCTGAGGCGTTCGCTTACAGCGATCGGCGTCGGGTAATTAAGCACAATGATATAGGAGGAAACGATAAATGTGATCAGCGTTGTCAATTGTATCAGGTCTGATGTAGTGGGGCCGGAGATATTCGCTTTAACCGCAAGCGTGGCGATCAGGAGTGAGAATTCGCTCGCCTGGCCCAGGCGAAAACCCACTTCACGGGAAACATATTTCTTTTCGCCCACATCGGCGAGCAGATAACTGAAAACCGCCGGTTTGACCAGAATAACCAGCAGCGCCAGCAACAGGGCCGGAATAATGATCTCACGGACGCTGCCGAGATTGAAACCCGCCCCCATGGAAAAGAAGAAGATGATCAGAAAAAAATCCCGCAAAGGCTTGAGCCTGTCCGTGATAAACAGCGCTATCGGACTGGAGGCCAGCGTCACTCCGGCGACAAAGGCGCCGATTTCGTGCGAAAGCCCCAGCTGGCCCGCCAGTTCCGCAATGCCCATGCACCAGGCGATGGCCAGGATAAAGATGTATTCATGGATCCGATCAAATTTCTGCAGTAGCCGGATCAACACGTAATGTTCCAGCACATAGGCAATGCCGATCAGCAGCGGCAGTGTCGCCACCTGGAGGCCCATGTCCAGCACCATGTTGACGCCCTTGCCGTATCCCTCCATCAGGAGCAGGACCACAATGGCAATAAGGTCCTGTATCAGCAGGACACTGATAATGATCTGGCCGGTATGCCGGTGATGAAGTACGGTGGTTGGCAACAACTTGATGCCGATGATGGTGCTGGAGAAGATCAGGGCCACTCCCGTTAATATTGCATCCTGGACCGGAAAGCCGCACAACCAGGTAATCAGGAATCCACTCAAGAGGAAAGCCGCTGAACTGGAGAGCGTAATTCTCAGGGCCTCGCCCAGCATGCGCCACACCTGTTGCGGCAGCAGATCCAGTCCCAGCAGGTAAAGCAGGAATATAATTCCGATATTGGAGATATCCTTGATGAGGTCGGCATCGCTGATCAGCGAAAAACCCCAAGGCCCCAGCAACACGCCCAGGACGATATATCCTACGATCATGGCCTGCCGCGCAAACAGTGCCAGCGTGGTCAGCAGCGCCGCCCCGGTAAAGATCAGGAAGACTGAATACTCAATGGAATTTTCAGCAATCATATCTTCATCACCATGGCCACCGGCAGCGTGTCAGCGGACGCCCATCCGTCCGTAGCTCCCGCTGATTCGATCCAGCTGGCGTTGCAAACGTTCGGCCGAGACTTTTATGGCCGTTCCCAGTTCCTGTGCAAACAACGATACCCTGTATTCTTCCAGCATCCGGCGATACTCATTGATCTCCTGCCGCAAAGTGCCCATGGCACCGCCGGCGCCGGCGAATTTCATACCGGCTTCCTGGAACGTCTTGAGTTTCGAGAATTGCCTGGCATCCTTATCCGGCGCATAGGCAAGCCTCTCAATCCTCTTGCCGACAGCGTCCAGGTAGCGGGGATAATGTTGCAGCAGCATGGCATCGGTCAACACGAGAAAGTTTTTATGCACCAGGCTCTCCAGATGTTGGCGGATTTCTCTGCCCGTTTCAACCTGCCCTGCCGGCAGTCCTTCCTCCAGGCGCAGCCTGAGCGCATGGTACCTGCCCAGGATCTCTCGGGCCAGTGTGCACAGCTTGTCCGCTTCGGTAAACAGGATCCTGAGTCCCTCCTCCCGGCGTTGGACAAAATCCTCGCGCCTGCGGATGACCGCGCCATCCGGGAGAAATACACGTCCCGCGATCCATTCCAGCAGGTCCTGCAGCAATTCCTCACGCGTGCCCAGGGGGGCATAGAACAATGACATTTCCTTCAGGTGGGGAAGATGTTTTCGTAAATATTCGAATTCCTTTCTGAGTTCCAGCATGAACAAACGCTTCAGGCCGTCCGGCATCGCCATGGCGGCCTGCTCGCGTGTATCAAAAAGGCGCAATGTCACGGATTCCTGCGTGTCCACCAGTGCGGGCCAGGCGGTTATGGGCACGGTCTGGACCTGCGCTGTAATCGTTTCCGGCAGATCTTCGAAATCCCACTTGTGGATGCCGGTTTGCGGCAGGAATCCCGCTTCGATCCTGCTGAAACGATCCTGAATCTTTCCGGATAATTCACGCTGTAACTTTCGCGCATCGCGTCCCTGGGCAATCACAGTATGCGCACCATCAACTACCCGGACATGCATGCGCAGATAATCCGGGAGCCTCTCGATGTCCCAGGCTGTTGCTGGTATGTGCAAACCACGGCTGTGCAATAGATACTCCGACAGGGCCGGGATCAAACCACCGGAGTCAGTATTCAATTTCTGTGCGCATTCCCGGGCGGCTGCTGGTATTGGCGCCAGATTGCGCCGGATCGGCTTAGGCAGGTTTTTGAGCATGAGAGTAATTTTTTCTTCCAGCAGGCCGGGCACCAGATAGTCCAACCGGTCAGGATTGATCTGGTTCAGGATGGGCAATGGTACATCGACAGTAACTCCGTCATCGCTTACGCCGGGATCAAACCGGTAGGTGAGGGGGAAGAGATGATTACCAATCTTCAGCACATCCGGAAATCGCTCAGGCGTAATCTCTTCCGCGTGATGGTACATGATCACTTCCTTGCCGGGCAGGAAGAGAGATTTTCCCGCGTCGGCGCCGGTCAGCCATTTTGCAAATACCGGTCCGTTATAGATTTCTGCAGGTATCTTCCGGTCATAAAAATCATACAACGCATTTTCATTATAAACATCATGCCGGCGCGCCTTCAGCTCGAGCAACTTCAGTTCATCCACCATGCCATTGTTATGCTCAAAAAAACCGGCACGGGTGTGATAATTGCGCTCGACCAGCGCCCTGCGCATGAATATCTCCCGTGCTGCAACGGGGTTGACCTGCGCATAATTGATGCGTTGGCTTGCCACCAGCACCAGGCCCAACAGCCTGATACGTTCATGGGCGAACACCTGCTCAGCAGCACTGTCCCAGTAGGGTTCAAAACATTCTCGTTGCAGGAGATGGGCGGCGGGACGCAATACCCATTGCGCTTCTATGCCCGCAACGTGCCTGGCATACAGTTTTGATGTCTCCACCAGTTCGGCGCAGACAATCCATTTCGGAAGTTTCCGGAATTGACCCGAACCCGGAAAAATATTCAGTTTGACACCGCGCGCGCCGGTGTACTCGCGATCACCGGTCCGGCAGGCGATATGGCTCAACAGGCCCGTAATCAAGGCGCTGTGTATCCGCTTGTAGTCGGCAGGCTCTGCATTTAATTTCATTTTCAGACCGGCGGACAATTCCAGCAATTGATCGCGCACTTCGCGCCATTCCCGCATGCGCGCGTGGGAAAGGTAATTCCGCCTGCATAACTTGCGTAATTTGCCTGCGCCCGGCGCCCGCGCCTGGTGATCGTAAAATTCCCATAGCTTCAGCAAGGTCAGAAAATCAGATCGTTCATCCTGGAAACGGCTGTGCGCCTCATCGGCCTGCTCCTGCGCATCCAGCGGCCGTTCCCGGGGTTCCTGGATGCTCAGGGCGCTGACGATGATCAGTATCTCACGCAGGCATTCCATGTCAGCCGCGGCAAGCAAGGCGCGTCCCAGTCCGGGATCCACGGGCAGGCGTGCCAGCCGCCGGCCGGTTGCGGTCAATTCCTCATTGTGGTCAATTGCACCCAGTTCGTTTAACAGGCGCAGGCCATCATTGACATATCGCATGTCCGGCAGGTCAATAAAGGGAAAATCATGGATATCTCCCAGGGCCAACGCCTTCATCTGCAAAATGACGGACGCCAGATTGGTACGCAGGATCTCGGGTTCCGTAAATGCGGAACGGGACTGGAAATTTTCTTCGGTATAAAGACGGATACAGATCCCCGGAGCGTTCCGGCCGCAACGTCCCTTGCGCTGGTCCGCCGCGGCCTGCGCAATTTCCTCGATGGGTAACTGCTGCACCTTGCTGCGCCGGTTGTAGCGGCTGATGCGGGCATAACCGGGATCAATCACGTAATGTATGCCGGGAATGGTCAGCGAGGTCTCCGCGACATTGGTCGCCAGCACGATATGGCGGCGTTTATGCGGTTTGAAGATGAGGCCCTGTTCCGTACTGTTTAACCGGGAATACAACGGCAAGATGTCCGTGTCTGTGATTCTCTGCCGTTTGAGGTAACGTGAAAGTTCATGAATCTCGCGTTCTCCTTCCATGAAGATCAGGATATCGCCGCGGCCATCCCGTGAAACTTCCCGGATTGCATTGAGTATCGCCAGGAAATTTTCATCGTCCTCTTCCAGGTGTGCATTATCATCTTCCGACATTGCTGCAACGGAACGGTAACGCACCTCCACGGGATAACTGCGCCCGGACACTTCGATGATCGGCGCGTTGTCGAAATGGCCGGAGAACCGTACCGGATCGATGGTGGCCGAGGTGATGATGAGTTTCAGGTCCGGCCGTTGCGGCAAGAGGTGTTTCAGGTAGCCCAGGATAAAATCGATATTGAGGCTGCGTTCATGGGCCTCATCGATGATCAGGGTGTTATATCGTTCCAGCATCCGATCATGCTGCAGTTCTGCGAGCAGGATACCGTCCGTCATGATTTTGATGCGGGTGGCGGATGAGGTCATGTCGGTATGCCTGACCTGGTAACCCACGAGCCGGCCCGGTTCCTCACCCAGTTCCTCGGCAATCCGCGCAGCCACTGTTTTTGCTGCAATGCGTCTGGGTTGCGTATGACCGATTAAACGCTCACTGCCCCGGTTCATGTCCAGGCACAGCTTCGGGAGTTGCGTTGTTTTGCCGGAACCCGTTTCCCCGCAGATGACCACCACCTGGTGATACGCCACTGCCCGGCGTATGTCATCCAGTCGGACATGGATCGGCAGGTCCATGGCAAAATGCACCAGGGGTGTGCTTGGTGTCTGCTGCTGTTTTTTATCCAGTGCTTCCATTATTCTGTCACTCAATGCTGCAACCTCAACACCATCGGCCGGGAACATCGCCTTCAGTACGCCCGGCAAGGTTTTCCAGTCACCAGGGGGACATCGTCAAATCCGTTATTCCAATGCGGGCCTGCGGATATTAACAGGCGTAACTGATCCTTTAATTTTCATCTCATAATCAACAATTTACTTTATAAAATACATGGAGACTGGTAGGATAATTGTATCTTTCATGCGCTCCGGTTGCTAAGGAACTGAAACAATCGGTAAAGTTACGTTATGGAGGATGGGACAGTCTCATAAATTGCATGGCTGAATATAACACCCAAAATATTCATATCCGATAAAGAATAATGCCACTTACGTTCGAAATAGCGGGCGCACAGATTGATGGGGCGCGTGAATATCAGGAGGACGCGTTCCTGATTACCCACCTGGCAGACAATCAGGGACAACCCAGTTCCCTGGTGATTGTCGCCGATGGGATGGGGGGCCATGCCGCAGGCAATATCGCCGGCAACATGGCCGTGCAGAATTTCAGCAAACAGGTTACCGCGAATTATCCTACGGATAACGTTTCGCAGGTCCTCAATGATGCCATCCTCAAGGCCAATTATTCGATTGCTGAAACCATCAAGGAAACTCCCGCACTGGATGGCATGGGCTGTACACTCGTCGGAGTGTTGCTGGAAGGTAACAAAATGTGGTGGGCCAGCGTCGGTGACAGCAACCTCTATCTTCTGCGCAACCGGGAATTGACAAAAATCAACGCTGATCACAGCTATGGGGGATTTCTGGATGCAATGGAATCCGCCGGCACACCGGTCGAACCTGAGCCCGGCCTTTCCCGCAACATGCTGATGAGCGCCCTGACCGGCGGCGATATCTCCGAAATAGACTGTCCCGCTACTCCCATGCAGGTCCAGGCCGGCGACAAGATTCTGATCTGCAGTGACGGCATCAATACGCTGAGTAATGGCAAGATAATCCAGTATTGTGACTGGTCTGAATCACCCAAGGAATGTGTGGAAGCGCTTTTGACAGCGGTCGAAGACGCGGATATCCCCAAACAGGACAACACCACCACCATCGTGGTGTACGTTGTCGACAAGACAGCAATACCGGCGGCTCCACCCGTGGAACCAAGAGACACGGAAGATATCACTGATCCCCACGGCAAGGCCAAGGCAGCAGCCCCGGTAAGTGAACCTGCAAAGGCGGCAATATCCGAAATTGAAATCAAGGCGCCTCCTGAACCTCTGCTGCGTCCTGTCAAACCCAGGCCGGAAAGTGCGGAAGCCGCTACTGCGGGCAGATACAATAAAATAGCCATTACCAGCATAGCCGTTGCAATCATTATTGCGGCAGCGATAGGCGCTTATTTCATGTTTGGCGGCGGTAAAACCCATGTTCCCGCTCCTGCCCCCGAAATCACTACGCAACCCGAAGGAGAAACGCCGCCCGTTGCCACGCCTGAAGAGGAAACCGGCAAGAAACCGGTCACTGAAGGTGAAGAACCACAAAAAGGAGAAGAAACTGCCACCACTACAGGGGCGGCGCCGGAAGAAGAAAAAGAGAAACCGGAATCAACCACGGCAACCACTAAACCCAGTGAAGTTGTGGTCGTCAAAGGGGCAGAGTTCCAGGACTCATTGAAAGTCGGCGGCAAGGGACCGATGATGGTCTGGATCCCGGCCGGTACCTATGGCATGGGCAGCCCCAGTTCTTCCACCAGCAAGGACGAACGTCCACGACATAATGTCAAAGTACAGAAATTTGCCATCAGTAAATACGAGATCACCATCTCGCAATATGAAATATACGTCAAGGCCACGAAACACCAGATGCCCGATGATCTGTACATGGAACATGACACCTCTCCGGTGGTGTTCGTCAAATGGGATGACGCCTACAATTATGCAAAATGGCTGTCGGAAGAGACCGGACATAAATACCGTCTGCCCTCCGAAGCCGAATGGGAATATGCCGCATCCGGTGGGCAGGAATCACCGTTCTGGTGGGGCTATGAAGAAAAACGCGGCATGGCACATTGTTTTACCTGCGGCAGCCAGTTTGATCCCCGCAAGCCCGCGAAAATAGGCAAATTCCAGCCCAACCAGTTTGGCCTTTATGATACCGCCGGGAACGTTTCCGAGTGGGTGTATGACTGCTGGCATGAAACCTATGAAGGCGCGCCCACGGACGGCAGTGTTTGGGAAGGCGGTGACTGCTCGCTGCGCGTGGCCCGCGGCGGATCCTACATCAGTCCCCAGCAGTCCATACGCATTTCGAAGCGGGACAAGTTCAAATCAGATTCTGGTTACGATCACATCGGGTTCAGACTGGTACGGGATGAATAAAAGCCGCACTTAGTGAAACGTGAAGCGCAGTTCGAAGTATACGTTTCACTTTTTCTTTTGACTTTCCTCTTTCCTCTTTCCACTTTCCACTTTTCACTTTTCACTTTTCACTATCACTGTGCCCCAAATCCATCTCCGGATCGATCCGGTCACGTACCATCTGTTTGATTTCCCTGGTATCGGGAAACCGCCCTGCCTCTTTCCTGGAAAACAGTACTTCCCCGTCCAGGCGTATAACGAAGTTCCCCCCTGCTCCCGGGACCAGCGCAACCTCTCCCAACCTGTTGCCGAAAGTCAGCAGTAATTCCTGCGCCATCCATCCGGCGCGCAGGATGAACCGGCACTGCGCACAATATTCTATTTCCACACGCCGATCAGTTTTCCCGGCAACCATTGGCAAAATGTTTTGTCTATATGTGTATGGTGATAAACGGCGGAAACCCATGAAACCCTGTGCGGGAATTCTAGCAGAAATATTCGCGGTAATGGCGCTGGCGCTGGCTGTACCGGTAAAAGCGGATGGTATATTTACCATGCGCATGGGTTATAACAACTATCCTGTTTACGGCGGGTATTACAATTACTGGCCGGACAATCAATGGTATGGCTATTGGCCGTCTTTTTATTACCCTGTGTTTTTCGACAATTATTATCCTTTTTATTACAATTTTTATCCCTCTTATTATTATCCCTTTTATTACCAGCCGGTCGTCCCTTTCTATCAAACGTACCGGTGTTATCCCTGGTATTCCTGTCCTTATTACCATCATGAACATGATCGTGACCATTTCGATCATCGCCACCATGACCGTCATTATTCCCTGGAACCATACAAACGCCATGACGCTCACGAACAAAACCGTACCAATCTGCACGAAGCGGACACGCATGAACGGAACAGGCAGTACCGCGGAAGCAGGGAGGATAACCGGACATCTGCTGCAAGTTTCCGCGGGAGTCCTGCTTCAACCCAGGAAGCAAACAATTCAACCATAAATAACACCGGCAGGGAAAAACCTGATGTGGCGCGTGAAGACAAGAATATAAAAGTACTCTATATGAAAAAGGCCGGTGCAGCGCCCGTTGTTTCCTCAACCCCTATGCCCGGTACGGTAAGAATCATCAGCAACACCACAACAGCCAACCCTGCCCAGGCAGTACCGGCACGCAGGAATAACTTTACCACTGTGAATCCTTCCACGCCTGAAAAACGATATGCCAACCTCAAGCAACCATCACCACAACCATCTTTTGCCGGTGGAGACCGGGCGAACAGAACATCATCTTTCGGTCGACCTGCAAGGGAGGCAGTAATGGTTACGCCGCAACAGCCGTCGGTGACTCTGCCGGGCAAGCGTCCGGAGCGTGTACAAGCCCGGGGCGATCAACGCCGGGACCGCGGCCGTGATGCCCGACAAGCAGACGGGGATAACAGTCCGGGCAGTCGCACCTCCCGTAATCAGGGCTACGCACGCGAATAAAATCGCACCTGCGACGCACCGCCGGACAAGGCGGCAGAAATTATCCCGCGGCGGCGCGTTCCTGTTGAACGAGGACGGGTTGCAGATACCACAGCAGGACCAGGCCCGGTAATGCCATCAGAAAAGTTACAAAATAAAACTGTGTCCAGCCCAGCAGTTCCACAAGTTGACCCGACGGCGGTCCTACAAAAACCCTGCCCAGGGACGCCAGCGCAGACAGTAACGCGAACTGGGTGGCCGTATAGCGGTGATTGCAGAGCGCCATCAGCAATGCGACAAAAGCCGCCGTACCCATGCCGCCGGCGAGATTTTCCAGGGCAATGACCATGACCGCCCCAAGGTAATTTTTGCCATACCAGGCCAGGGCCATGTATCCGAGATTGGTCAAGGCCTGCAGCATGCCAAACCAGAACAAGGCATTGAACAGGCTGAGCCTGAGCATCAGGCTGCCGCCCAGCAACACACCGGCAATCGTCATGGCCAGACTGATGGCCTTGTTGATGATACCCACGTCGGTGAGTGAAAAACCCAGTCCGGAAAGAAGAAAGACCGTCGAGAGTGTTCCGGCAAAGGCATCTCCAAGTTTGTACAGCACAATAAAGACCAGCAACAGCCAACCTGAATGTCGCCCCAGAAATTCCCGGAAAGGTTCTACCACCGCTTCGTTCAGTGTTACGGGCGCCCGGGTGTGGACATCGGCCTCCGGTCCCAGCAGGACTCCGGCGATGCCCAGCAGAAACAACAGGGATATGATTAGAAAAGCCGCCTCCCACCCGATGTAATCGGCCATGATCAGTACGCCGGCACCGGACACCAGCATGGCAATACGGTAGGCGGATACCGATATCCCTACGCCGATACCGCGTTCATTCTTCTTCAATACTTCAGTACGGTAGGCATCAAAAGCAATGTCCTGTGACGCGGACAGGAAGGCGATCTGCAGAGCCAACAGGCCCATCAGGGGCAGATTGCTTCTCGGGTCGGAAAAAGCCATTGCCACGATCGAGATCATCAACAGCATCTGGGACATCAGGATCCAGCCTCGACGCCTGTCACATACAGGGATGGCATAGCGGTCCATCAATGGCGCCCAGAGAAATTTCAGCACATACGGGAGCTGGGCGAGTGTATACAGGCCGATGGTGCGGACATTGATATCTACCGTCGCCATCCAGGCCTGCAGGGTGCTGGCGCACAGCGCCAACGGCAGGCCCGAGGAAAAACCGAGTAAAAACATAGCCGACATACGCCGGCTGAACAGGGTTTTGACAGATCCGGACGGCTCTATAGTGCTCACCTGCTGCTTCACCTTACGTATTCATCCGGGATACGATACCGTCATGGCGATGGAAATCGAAAGAAAATTTCTGGTCATCAATGATGGCTGGCGCGCGGCGGCCGATGCAGGCATGGATTGCATACAAGGTTACTTTACCACGAATGAACATTGTTCCATCCGTATCAGATTGACCGGCAACCAGGCCAATCTCAACATCAAAAGCGCCACCCTGGGAGTCACCCGGTCGGAATACGACTATGCCATTCCCGCCTGGGACGCCGAG
>Ga0055437_10000052_pt1 | contig 10573 bp, 9 predicted proteins | sample Browns_ThreeSqC__2_FD_57731 | JGI IMG/M metagenome (GOLD analysis project Ga0055437, IMG submission 57731) | Wetland microbial communities from San Francisco Bay, California, USA, that impact long-term carbon sequestration - Browns_ThreeSqC_D2 | ecosystem: Environmental > Aquatic > Marine >...
GAGCGCGAGCGCGCGTTCGTAGCGGAACTGCCGCGCCTCGGACTCGGCGGCCTCGAGGTAGGCAAAGGGCGCGCGCGGATCCTCTCCACGATCCCAGTGCTCGGCTGCGAGCACCGGATCGCGGGACTCGAACCAGTGCGCGGCGCGCGCATGCATCTGGCGGCGGCGCGCACGCAGCAACGATTCGTAGACGCCGTCATGGATCAGCGCATGGCTGAAGAGAAACCCGTCTTCTTCCTGGCGCACGAGGAAGTGCGCAACCAGCGTGCTGCAGTCGTATGCCTGATCCTCGATCAGGTGGCGCAGCGCATCGAGCGAAAAGCGCTGCCCGAGCACGGCGGCTGCCTGCACCGCCTGCTTGTCGACGGCAACGAGGCGGTCGAGCCGCGCATGCACCAGCGACTGGATCGACCCGGGCAGGCTTGCCTGGCCGGCTTCGTCGGCGTTTAGCAGCAGCTGTTCGAGGAACAGTGGATTGCCCGCGGCGCGCTGCACGCACTCGCGTACCAGCGCATCTGCCATGCCGGCGAAGGATTTCGCCAGATGTTCGGCCTCGGCGCCCGTGAGCGGGACCAGGTTGATGCCGGTGGTCGGCACGCCATGCAGCGCGCTGCGCCAGGGGCCGGCGGTCGGGTCGTTCTCGAAGCGCGTCGAGGCGATCAGCAGCAGCGGCTGCGTCTGCGTCAAGGTGGCGACCGCGGCGAGACGGTCGAGCGTATCGGCGTCTGCCCAGTGCACGTCCTCGACCAGCAGCAGCAGCGGGCCGCGCGCGCTCGCCTGGCGCACGAGATTGCGCATCGTCTCGCGCACGCCGCGTGCCCGCGCCTCCCGTGACAGGGCAGCGTAGATCGCGCGCTGTGCGGGCGGCGGCGCGATATCGAGCAGCTCGCAGACGAACATCTCGTTCTCGGCCGCCGTCAGTCCTTCGTTGCAGGCACGGGTCGCCGCAGCGCGGCGCTCGGGCTCGCCCGCCTCCGGCCCGAGCCCGAGGAGCCCGCGCATCAGGCTGCTCACCGCGCCGCGCCCGGTCTCGGCGCCGAAGTCGAGCACCAGGGCACGGTGGCAGCCGAAACCGTTCGCTGCGGCACGCAGCTGAAATTCGCTCAAGAGACGGGTCTTGCCGATCCCGGGGTCGCCGCGCACGATGATCATGCGGCCGCGTCCGAGCTCGCGGCAGCTGCGCATCAGTGCATCGAATTGCTGCAGCTCCTCGCTGCGGCCGATGAAGGGGCGGCCCGCAACGGCGCGGCTACGCGCGCCGCGGATGCGATACGGCACGACGGGTTGCTGCTTGCCTTTCACGCCCACCGCGTCGCCTGCTTCGGCGTCGAACAGCGCAGAGACCTCGCGCCAGGTTTCGGCGCTGACGACGACCTCGTCGTCCGCGGCGAGCGCGCGCAGGCGCGCCGCAGTGTTCACCGTGTCGCCCGTCACCGTGAACTGTCCCGCGCGCGCATCGCTGCGCCGCACGACGATGAGTCCCGTGCTTGCGCCGGTGTGCATGCCGAGCGCGCAGCCGATTCGCGGGGCGAGCTCGACGCCGATCGCGCGCACTGCCGCGTGCAGCTCGAACGCGGCGCGCACTGCGCGGCCCGGGTCGTCGCGCCGCGCGACCGGCACGCCATACAGCGCCATGATCTCGTCGCCGACGAACTGGTTCACGATGCCGCCGTGGCGCTCGATGATCGCGATCGCCTCGCGCTTGATGCGACCCATGATCGCTTCGACTTCCTCCGGATCGAGGCGCTCGTTTAGCGCGGTGTACCCCGAGAGGTCGGAGAACGCGACGGTCGCGTGACGCCGTTCGCCCTCTTCCGCGGCCGGCGCGGCAGGCGCCTCGGCGGGGGTTGCGGGGGCAGTCAGGGCGTGTCCGCAGGCCGTGCAAAATCGCAGCTCAGGCGTTACCGGCTCGTTGCAGGCCGGACAGCGTGCCGCAAGCGGCGCGCCGCACTGGCCGCAAAAGCGTGCCTTGGGCGGGTTGTCGTATTGACAGGTGGTGCAGTGCATTGGGTCGAGCTCGACTGCGGCGACGCACGCGAAACGGGTCGTCATTCGTCCGTCGGGTGGCGAGACGATACACCGCATCGGTCGCCGGCGCGGTGCCGATACAATGCGCACCATGAACGTACCTGTACAAACCGCACTCGACGTCAACGCCGCGCGCTACTGGCAGACCGTCGAGCGGTCAGCCGAGATCGGCCTCGGTCGTCCGGGCGGTCTCGCGCGCGTCGCACTGTCGGACGCGGACCGCGCGATGCGCGACCTGTTCGCGGCCTGGTGCCGCGAGGCCGGCTGCACGGTGACTGTCGACCAGGTCGGCAACATGTTCGCGCGCCGCGCAGGGCGCCTTGCCTCGGCTGCGCCGGTCGTCGTCGGCAGCCATCTCGATACCCAGGTGAACGGTGGGCGCTACGACGGCATCGTCGGCGTGCTCGCCGGGCTCGAGATCGTGCGCAGCCTGAACGACCGCGGCATCGAAACCGAGCGCCCGATCGAAGTGGTCAACTGGACGAACGAGGAGGGCGCGCGTTTCTCGCCACCGATGATTGCCTCGGGTGCGTTTGCCGGCGCCTACGCGCTCGACTGGGTGCTCGAGCGGCGCGACGACGATGGCAAGCGCTTCGGCGACGAGCTCGCGCGCATCGGCTACGCGGGCGAGGCACCGGTCGGCAGGCGCGCGCTGGATGCCTACTTCGAGCTGCACATCGAGCAGGGGCCGTTGCTCGACCAGGCCGGCGTCGACGTCGGCGTGGTGACGCACGGCTACACCGCGCATGGCTTCATCGTCGAGGTCGCCGGCGAGACCGCGCACACCGGACCCTGGCCGATGGACAAGCGCAAGAATGCGCTGGTGGGCGCGTCGATGCTCGCCGTGGCCGTGAACGACATCGGCTGGAAGTACCACCCGAGCGGCGGCAAGGGCACCGCGGCGCGCATCGTCGCCTGGCCGAACAAGCCCGGGATCCTCTCGGACTGGGCGCAGTTCACCGGCGACGTGCGCCACGAAGACCCGAGGACGGCACAGACGATGCTCGATGAATTCCACGCCGCGATGGACGCGTGCGCGCAGCGCGCCAACGTCGAGATGAAGCTGTCGGATGCCTGGACCTGGAATGCCGACCTGTTCGACAAGGCCTGCATCACGCTCCTGCGCGACACCGCCGCGTCGCTCGGCCTGCCGTCGATGGACCTCGCCTCGCAGGCGGGGCACGACGCCTATTTCGTCGCGCGCGTCGCGCCCACCGCGATGGTCTTCACGCCCTGCCGCGACGGCATTACGCACAACAATCACGAGCACGCGACGCTGCAACGCACGTTGCCGGGGGTGAACGTGCTGGCGAATGCAGTGGTTAAAAGAGCGAATCGTTAATCGCGACAATGGGGTCAGACCCCCGCCGGGTGGGGTCAGACCCCCTTATGGATCATCGAAGGCCTTCGCTCATCTAAAAAGGGGTCTGACCCCGGGGATCGCGGAGGTCTGACCCCAAGGCCACGCCCAAGGAGGCAACTTATGACTTCACCTGTCGATGCCAACGCCGTCCTGATGACCGGCGAGAACTCGTTCATCCGCCTGAGTGCCGATGGCGGCAAGACGCAATCGGACCGCGTCAGCCACTGGCGCGTGCTGTGGTGCCCCGCGGGCGCGGGCCACGCGCTGTTCGTGCAGAGCACGCTGACCGACGGCGCGGTGAAGGTCTACGCCGACAACGAGGCGGTCGCGCGCTGGCTGCAATCGACCATCGAGTCGCTGCTCTATCCGGCGTTCGCCGATCCCCAGCTTCCGGTCATGAAGGCCCAGTTCACGCGCCATGGCGACGCAACCTCCGGGGCGCGCGAAGAAGTCGCCGCCCCCGGCACCAGGGTCGTGCTGACGTGGCAGGATTTCCTGGCGCCGTTCGTGCTCAACATGCCGCCCGGCTTCAACGATCGGCCGATCGGCGTGTTCAGCACCTTCTTTCCGGCGCGCGCGGCGCGCGTCGAGATCGGCGGCCGCGCCGCAGCGGGCAAGCCCTGGCCGGAGCAGCGCGGCGAGCGCGATTCCTCGAGCGCCTGCCTCGCCTGGTCGGAGACCTGGGTGAAACCGCGCTAGCTGGCGAGGTAGATGTCGCGATAGCCAACGTACACCGAGGCCGTCATCACCGGGCCGAGCACGAGCCAGCCGAGCCCGAAGGGGATCGACGCCACGATGCCGAGCAGCATGCCGACGATGCCGTAGATCAGGAACGGTACGATGTTCTTCAGGCAGCCGAAAAAGCTCGCCTTCATCGCATCGACGGCACCGAGGCGGTGGAACACGACCAATGCCGGCGCAAACCAGATCGCCATGTAGAGCGGCAGCGCGAGCGCGAGCATGATCAGCGCGGCGAGCAGGATGCCGGTGGCACTGGCGACGCCCATCGCGCCCGGCGCGCCGTGGCCCGAGGCACCCATCATCAACGTGCCGATGCCGATGCCGGCGGTAAACGCAGCGATCACCATGGCGAGGACCATCCCGGCGAGGGAGACCACGCCGACGAGCACCAGCTGTCCCATCTGGTTCGAAAAGCCCGCGAAGATGTGCCCGATGGTCAGCGCTTCGCCGCGGTCGACGTCGCGTGCCCCCAGCATCAGCCCGCCGGCGATGACCGGTCCGAACAGAAATAGCACGAGCTGTCCGAGCACCGGAATGAAGGACGCGACCACGATGATGACGAAGGTGACCACAATCACCGCGATCCACATGCCGGCCTGGCGCGTGAACAGCGGCCAGGACTTGGTCCACCACTCCATGCCGGCGCCTGCGGGCCGGGCGTTGCCTTCGAGATTGAACTCGCCATCGGTCGCGCCGCCGGGCGAGGTGGCAGGTACTTGATCGTTCATGGCGTTCCTCCCTTAGACGAGCGCTTATCATAGCCTGACCCCCGGCGGGGATTCGATAGAATCCGGGTCTTGGCGCAGGGCAGAGCGTCGCCACGCTGCGCATTGTCAGGGAGGTCATGCATGCCCCAGATCAGCAATCGGGCGAGCCAGCTCGGCACCGAGAACGCATTCGTCGTGCTCGCCGAAGTCAACGCGCTCGCGCGCACGGGCAAGGACATCATCAGCTTCTGCATCGGCCAGCCGGATTTCCCGGCGCCCGACAACGTGCAGGCGGCTGCGATCCGCGCGATTCGATCGGGCAAGCACGGCTACACGCCCTCGGCCGGGATCGACGAGCTGCGCGAGGCGGCGGCGAAATACATGGGCGGCATGCGCGGCGGCCTGCCGATCCGCGCCGAGGACGTCGTCGTTGCGGCCGGCGCGAAGCCGTTCATTGCCTACGCGATCCTGTCGACCACCGACTACGGCGCGGGCGACGAGGTGATCTACCCGAACCCGGGGTTTCCGATCTACGAATCGCAGATCGTGGCCAACGGTGCCGTGCCGGTGCCGATCCATCTGCGCGAAGCGCGCAGTTTCGGCTTCGACCCGGCCGAGCTCGAGCGGCTGATCACGCCGCGCACCAAGCTGCTGATCCTCAACACCCCGCACAACCCGACCGGCGGCCTGCTGTCGCGCGCGGATCTCGAGGCGATCGCGGCGATTCTGCGCAAGCATCCCCAGGTCTGGATCTACGCCGACGAGATCTACTCGCGGCTGGCCTACGCGGGCGAGTTCTTCTCGATCGCGCAGCTGCCCGGGATGTACGAGCGCACGATCCTCTCCGACGGCGCCTCGAAGACCTGGGCGATGACCGGCTGGCGTATCGGCTTCACCTCGAACCCGGCGCTCGCGCCGGTGTTCACGCGCTGGATCACCAACACAGAATCCTGCGCCTCGCAGATTTCGCAGTGGGCCGCGCTCGAAGCGATCACCGGTCCGCAGGATGCGGCCGAGCGCATGCGCGCCGAGTTCCTCGCGCGACGCGACCTGATCGTGCGGCTGTTGAACGAGGTGCCGGGCGTGACCTGCCAGGTGCCCGGCGGCGCGTTCTACGTCTGGCCGAACGTGACCGAGGCCTGTCGCCGGATCGGCGCGGCGGACTCCGAGGCGTTCAGGAAGCGGCTGCTGAACGAAGCCGGGGTGGCGTTGCTTGCCGACATTCACTTCGGCGCGCGGGTGCCTGACGAAGGCCAGCACGTGCGCTTTTCCTATGCCGCGTCCCAGTCCGCGATCGAGAAGGGCGTCGCGCGCATGGCCGACTTCATTCGTGCGAATTCGCGCAGAGCCGCGTGAGCGATTGGAAGGCGTCGGTGACGGTGGCCGCGGTCATCGAAGCGGACGGCCGCTTCCTGCTGGTCGAGGAGATTCATGACGGTCGGCGCGTGCTCAACCAGCCGGCCGGACACCTGGATCCGGGCGAGAGCCTCATCGAGGCCTGCGTGCGCGAGGTGCTGGAGGAGACCGCACACCGATTCCTGCCCGAGGCGCTGGTGGGCGTCTACCGCTACCGCTACGAACCGAAGGACATCACCTTCCTGCGCTTCACCTTCAGCGGACGCTCGGGCGGGGCCGAGGCGGGTCGGGTGCTCGACAAGGAGATCGTGCGCACGCACTGGCTGACGCGCGCGGAGATCGCGGCGCGCGCCGCAGAGCACCGCACGCCGCTGGTCATGCAGTGCGTCGAGGACCACCTGGCGGGAAGGCACTTCCCGCTCGATGTGCTGTCCAAAGAGTTTTCCTGAGTTCCAAGACGGCGATCGGATGAGCGAGGGCACGGAGCGCGTTGTCGTCGGCATGTCGGGCGGGGTCGACTCCTCGGTCGCCGCGCTGCTGCTCAAGCGCGCAGGCTACGACGTCGTCGGCCTGTTCATGAAGAACTGGGAGGACGACGACGACGACGCGTATTGCTCGACGCGCGAAGACCTCGTCGACGCCGCGGCGGCGGCGGACGTGATCGGCATTCCGCTGGAGGCGGTGAACTTTGCCGCCGAGTACAAGGAGCGGGTCTTCGCAACCTTTCTTGCCGAGTACGCGGCCGGGCGCACGCCGAATCCGGACGTGCTGTGCAACGCCGAGATCAAGTTCAAGGCCTTCCTCGACCACGCGATGCGGCTGGGCGCCCGACGCATCGCGACGGGGCATTACGCGCAGCTGCGCAGCCGGGACGCTGCGCTCGAGCTGCTGCGCGGCGCTGACCGGGGCAAGGATCAGAGCTACTTTCTGCACCGCCTGACGCAGCTGCAACTTGCGCGGGTACTGTTCCCGGTCGGCGCGCTCAACAAGACCGAGGTGCGCAGGCTCGCCGCCGCGGCCGGGCTGCCGAACCACGCGAAGAAGGACTCGACCGGCATCTGCTTCATCGGCGAGCGGCCGTTTCGCGAATTTCTCAACCGCTACCTGCCGCGTGCGCCGGGTCCGATCGTGACGGACGACGGACGCACCGTGGGCGAGCACATCGGCCTTGCCTTCTACACGCTCGGGCAGCGCAAGGGCATCGGCGTCGGCGGCCGGCGCGGCGCTTCGGGCGCGGCCTGGTACGTCGCGCGCAAGGACCTCGACGCCAACACGTTGACGATCGTCCAGGGGCACGACCATCCGCTGCTGATGAGCGTTCGCCTGGAGGCGCTCGCGGCGAGCTGGATCGCGGGCGAGCCGCCCGCGGCGCCGTCGCGCTACGCGGCCATGACGCGCTATCGGCAGGCGGCTGCCCGCTGCACCCTAGCGCAAGCGGTCGATGGCGCGGTGACGGTCGAATTCGACGCGCTGCAATGGGCGGTGACGCCCGGGCAGTCGGTGGTGCTGTACGACGCCGAAGTGTGCCTGGGCGGCGCGATCATCAGCCGCACGCAATCTGCGGCGGCGCCCGCCGCGCCCGCGCTGCGCGCGGCGGGCTGAGCGCAGCGCGCCGCCTCAGGCCTTCGGCGCGGTTGCGGCGAAGGCGGGGCGTTTCGAGAGCTTGGCGAAATGGCGTGCAAGCGGGGGATACTTGCTGCGCCAGTCGATGTCGGCCGGCTTGCGAAAATCGAGCCAGCCGAGGCAACAGCCGACCGCGATGTCGGCGAGCGTGTACCTGTCGTAGTGGCACCATGCGCGATCATCGATCTCCTCGGCCATCTGCGCGAGCCCGCGCTCGGCCTTGCCAACCTGGCGCGCGAGCCAGCTCGCGCTCTGTTCCGTCGCGGGGCGCAGGCTCTCGAGGCGCGCGAGCACTGCGGCGTCCAGCACGCCGTCGGCGAGCGCCTCCCAGCGCCGCACCGCGACGCGCTCGCGGTTGCCCTTCGGGATGAGACGGCTGATGGGCGAGACGTTGTCAAGAAACTCGACGATGACGCGTGAATCGTAGAGCGGCGTGCCGTCGTCGAGCAGCAGAACGGGAATCTTACCGAGCGGATTGTGCGCCATCGCGGCGTGGTCCGGCTGCGTGACATCGACCAATTCTAGCTCGCAGTCCATGCCCTTTTCGCTGAGCACGATGCGCACCTTGCGGGCGTAGGGGCTAAGGAGCGATGCGAGGAGCTTCATTGCGGGACAACGCGGCTGCCAATGGACCGGGCGGCGGATTATACCGTCGCGGCTCGAGACTCAGCGCAAAACCTCGTGTACGAGGCGGCGCAGCGCGGGCAGCACCTCCGTGGCGAACCACGGGTTGCGCCTGACCCAGGCCTTGTTGCGCCAGCTCGGGTGCGGCAGCGGGAAATAGGCCGGAAGGTACTCCTGATACGCGCGCACGGTTTCGGCGAGCCTGTGCTTGCGCGCGGCACCGAGCGCGTACGCCTGCGCGTACTGGCCGACCAGAAGGGTCAGGCGCAGCCCTGGCAGCGCGGCGCGAAAGCGCGGCTGCCACAGCGGGGCGCACTCGGGCCGCGGTGGCAGGTCGCTCCCGTCGACGGTTCCCGGATAGCACAGGCCGCTCGGCACGATCGCGATGCGCGCGCTGTCGTAGAACGCCGCACGCTCCAGCGTGAGCCAGGTGCGCAGCGTGTCGCCCGAGGGATCATTCCAGGGGATGCCGGTTTCGTGCACGCGCCGGCCGGGGGCCTGGCCGACGATCAGCAAACGCGCACCGCGGCCGACACGGAAGACCGGATTGGGTGCGTGCGGCAGCGCCGCTTCGCACAACCGGCAGGCGCGCGCTTCGCGCATGACGCGCTCGAGACTGAGGCGTTGAACTCGGGCCACGGCTTATAATGCCATCCATGCGTTCACCGCTCAGCGCGCTTTCTCCGCTCGATGGGCGGTACGCAAAAACGCTCGATCCCCTGCGTGCGTATTTCAGCGAGCATGCGCTCATCCGTTACCGGGTACGCATCGAGCTCGCCTGGCTGCAGATGCTCGCGGCCGGGCCGCGCATCCGCGAGCTGAAGCCCTTCGCACGCGGCACGCGCACGGCGCTGCGCCGGCTGATCGCGGAGTTCGCCGAGCGCGATGCCGAGCACATCAAGAACATCGAGGCCGAGACAAATCACGACGTCAAGGCGATCGAGTACTGGCTGCGCGGCAAGCTCGCGGCGGATGCCGAAATCGAGCGCGCGCTCGAATTCATCCATTTCGCGTGCACCTCGGAGGACATCAATAATCTGTCCTACGCGTTGATGTTCGCCGAATCGCGCGCGCAGGTGATGCTGCCGCGGCTCGACGCGCTCATCGATGTCCTGGCGAGGCTCGCGCGCCGCCACGCGCGGCTGCCGATGCTGTCGCGCACGCACGGCCAGCCGGCGTCGCCGACCACCCTTGACAAGGAGCTCGCCAACGTGGTGCACCGCTTGCGCCGTGCGCGGGCGGGCATCGCCGGAGTCAGCATCCTCGGCAAGATGAACGGCGCGGTCGGCAACTACAACGCGCACCTCGTCGCTTACCCTGGCATCGACTGGGAACGGCTGTGCCGGCGCTTCGTCGAGCGCCTCGGGCTCGAGTTCAACCCCTATACCACCCAGATCGAGCCGCACGATTCCTTCGCCGAGCTGTTCGACGCGTACGCGCGTGCCAACACCGTGCTCCTCGATCTCGATCGTGACCTGTGGGGCTACATCGCGCTCGGCTACTTCCGTCAGTGGCCAAAAGCCGGCGAAGTCGGATCGTCGACCATGCCGCACAAGGTCAATCCGATCGACTTCGAGAATTCGGAAGGCAACATCGGCGTGGCGAACGCCTTGCTGCGCCACCTCGCGGACAAGCTTCCCGTATCGCGCTGGCAGCGCGACCTTTCGGACTCGACCGCGCTGCGTAACGCCGGCGCGGCGCTCGGTCACACGCTGCTCGCGCTCGTCGCCTGCGCGCGTGGTCTCGCCAAGCTGGAGGTCGATCCGGCGCGGCTCGCCGCGGACCTGGACGCGAATTGGGAGGTGCTTGCCGAGGCGGTGCAGCAGGTGATGCGCCGCTACGGCGTGCCCGATGCCTACGAGCAGCTCAAGGCGCTGACGCGCGGCCGGCGCCTCGACCGGCGCCAGTTTGCCGCGTTCGTCCGGCGCCTGAAGATTCCGCAGACCGCCAAGAAGCGCCTGCTTGCGCTCACCCCGGCCGGATACACCGGGAAGGCCGCAGAGCTGGCGCGGCGGATTTGACGGCGACAACGGGGTCAGACCCCATTGGATCAACGATCGCCTTCGATCATAGAAAAGGGGGTCTGACCCCTTTTTTCGACCCCTAGACGACCGCTCCCTCGTTTTCGTCG
>Ga0055437_10000053_pt1 | contig 10520 bp, 6 predicted proteins | sample Browns_ThreeSqC__2_FD_57731 | JGI IMG/M metagenome (GOLD analysis project Ga0055437, IMG submission 57731) | Wetland microbial communities from San Francisco Bay, California, USA, that impact long-term carbon sequestration - Browns_ThreeSqC_D2 | ecosystem: Environmental > Aquatic > Marine >...
GTGATATCGCCTCCGCCAACTGGCATGCCACCGCCGCTTATGTGGCCGGAATAGTCGGCGATGGTATTTTGGTTGATATAGGCAGTACCACGACGGATATAATAATATTTAATGACGGACAGCTCAGGTATGATGGTTATTCCGATTATGAACGCCTGTCCAGCCATGAACTGGTATACACGGGGATTGTGCGGACCCCGGTAATGGCGGTAACTGACAAGGCGCCGGTTGCGGGCAAATGGCAACCAATGACCGCCGAACTGTTTGCGACCATGGCCGATGTGTACAGGTTGACGGGTGAATTGAACGAGCAGGATGATATGCAGAACACGCCTGATGGCGGTGGCAAGTCACTGGTGGACAGTGCGAGACGCCTGGCCCGGATGTTCGGTACGGATCTGGCTGGAGATGAGTCACTGGAATACTGGCGGTCCGTAGCTTCCTATATTGCAGGAGAGCAATTAAACAGGATTAATCATGCATTCCAGATTGTCCGCTCGCGCCAGACCAAGTGCGAAAATTCAGTTGTGATAGGGGCCGGTGCAGGGCGTTTCCTGGCACGAAAGCTGACGCAGTTGCATGGATTGGGATATATGGATTTTGCCGAACTGCTTGAGGCGCCGGTACAGATGAAAATGCCGGCAACCATAGCTGCCGCGGCAGTGTCTGTGGCGCAATTGGCCAGGGTGCAAGCATGAACGTAAAGTTAACTGAATTACCCTATCAGCGGGATTCTTCAGCGCTGTTTTCAACAATCGCCAATGAACCCTGGGGCATCTTTCTGGACAGTAGTTATCCCTATATTGATTCCGGGCGTTACGACATTCTGTCCTGTCGACCCTATATCACCTTGAAATCCTATGGCCATCAAACCATTATCAAAAATTCATCAGGACAGGATGAACGTTCCACTGATGACCCATTTGTCCTGCTGCGGCGATTGCTGGGGGAAAAAAAGGAAAACAGGACGGGCTTGCCGTTCTGCGGTGGAGCATTGGGATATTTTGCTTACGATCTCGGCCGGCGTATAGAAGTCCTTCCGGAAATTGCAGTGAATGATATACCGGCACCGGACATGGCGGTCGGTTTATATGACTGGGCGGTGGTGATTGATCATCACCAGAGAAGGTCGTGGCTTGCCGGATACTGCAATGACCCCCATACCCAGGAGATTTGGCAGGACCTGCTGGAACTCTTTCAAACGGCCAGCACCCGCCTTCCGGTAAATTTTTCCCCCCGTTCCCGTATTGTTTCCAACCTGGACAAGACAACCTACGCCCAGGCCTTTGATCGAATCAAACGTTATATTGTTGCTGGTGATTGTTACCAGGTTAACCTGGCGCAACGCTTTAATATCGAGGTCAACGGTTCGCCGTGGGACGGCTATCTGCGCTTGCGCAGCTTCAATCCGGCGCCGTTTGCCGGCTTTTTCAATTTAGGAGATACCGCGGTTTTGTGTTCCTCACCAGAACGTTTTCTCAAAGTCAGTAATGATCAGATCGAGACCAAACCCATCAAGGGCACGCGCCGGCGTTCGGCCTTTGCCTATGAAGACCGGGCCCTGGCCGTCGACCTTCTGGAAAGTGAAAAGGATCGCGCGGAAAACCTGATGATTGTAGATCTCTTGCGCAATGATCTGGGAAAAAACTGTGTGACCGGCACTGTCAGGGTTCCCAAACTGTTTGCGCTGGAAAGCTATGCGACAGTACACCATCTGGTCAGCACCATTACCGGTCAGCTTAGACCGGACCGACATGTGCTGGATCTGTTACGGGGCTGTTTCCCGGGCGGTTCGATCACCGGTGCCCCCAAACTGCGGGCCATGGAGATCATTGAGGAACTGGAACCCCACCGCCGCAAGGTTTATTGCGGTTCCATGGGCTATGTGGGGTTTGATGGCAATATGGATTGCAATATCGCCATTCGTACATTGCTATATCATGCCGGAAAAATGTATTGCTGGGCCGGCGGGGGCATCGTCAGTGATTCCGTCATGGAGGCCGAATACCAGGAATGTTTCGACAAGGCTGCGGCGATGCTTTATCTGCTTGAGACCCGTGAGATCAAGGAGGTCGGCAGTTGATGTGGGTTATCAAGATAGGCGGGAGTCTCCAGCATGCCGTAGACTTGCCCGAATTTCTGTCCGGGCTGGTTGAACACGCGGCGGGCAGGGCAGTGATCGTGCCGGGCGGAGGAGAGTTTGCAGACCAGGTCAGGCAATTACAGACTGAAATGAATCTTGATGATGTGACTGCACACCGCATGGCCTTGCGCGCCATGGAGCAATACGGAACTCTACTCTTATCGTATAATTCCAACCTGGTGCCTGCCCGAACACCTGAGGAAGTTATACGGTTGAGTGCCGGAAGAAAAATACCGGTCTGGTTTCCATACGATATGGTCGCCGACAATCCATCCATCCCGGCAGATTGGGATGTTACCTCTGATTCCCTGGCCCTGTGGTTTGCGGACCAAATGCAGTCCCGTCATCTGATTATGGTCAAGGCCACATTTCCCGCCACGGAAAATTATTCAGCACAATCTCTGGCACAACTCGGCTTTCTGGACAAGGCTTACGTTGCAATGGCAAAAAGATCAACGGTACTGTCCTGGTGGCTGTATTATCAGCAAGTGCAGTCATTCTTCCAGATGCTGGATATGCGTGATCACCCTGCTACCGTCATGAATGAAATTACCTTGGGAAAGCAGCACACACAGTAATGAAAACTCCTTATACAAACGTACAACCTGGTAATAATCTGTTTGATCCTTTCGGGATCATGCCACTCAGCATGTCCATCGTTGAAGCCTGGTGCCGGCACCCGGACCAGTTGCAGACCCGCGTCCAGGATTTCTGGGGCAGCCTCTTTGAAGTGCAACAGCAGGTACTATTGCGGAGCATGGGCAATTTTATACCTGACTTCGTACCGGCAGTCTCAGCGGACGAACGCTTCCGGGACAAGGCCTGGACCGACAGCCCCTGGTTTGACGTCCTGAAGGAATATTATCTGTTATATACGCGGGCAATCGAAGACGCCATTTATGCCACTCCGGAAATTCCGGAAAAGAGCAAGCGCCGGGCTGCTTTCTGGACCAGGCAGGCACTCAATGCCCTGGCTCCCGGAAATTATCTATGGAGCAATCCGGAAGCACTCAACAGGCTGATCTCGACCGGCGGCCAGAGCCTGTTGGAGGGATTCCGCCAGTTTCTTGCAGACCGGCACGACGGCGATATCAGCATGGTCAATGAAAACGCCTACCAGTTAGGCAAGGACATCGCCAATACCCCCGGTGAAGTTGTTTTTCGCAATGAATTGATGGAAGTCATCCAGTACCGGGCCACGACCAGGGATGTATACAGCATCCCCATTGTGATCATTGCTCCCTGGATTAACAAGTATTACATCATGGACATTGCCCCGGAGAAGAGCCTGATCCGTTATCTGGTCGGCAGGGGATTCACGGTATTTGTCACCAGCTGGAAAAACCCCGGGCCGGAAATGCGTGACATGTCACTGGATGATTATCTGAAGCGTGGTGCGTTTGAGATTGTCAATGTTGCGCGGCAGATTTGTGGCGTGGAAAGCGTCCACGCTGTCGGTTATTGCATCGGCGGTACCCTGCTCGCCATTTTGCAGGCCTGGCTGGCCCGTAAAAATGATGCAAAATCCCCTCTACCCATAGCGCACTGGACATTACTTACCACTTTGATCGATTTTTCCAATCCCGGCGACATCGATGCCTTTATTACTGAAGACAGCATACGCTGGCTGGAACAGCGAATGCAGGAGAAAGGGTATCTCGACGGGAAAGATATGGGCACCACGTTCCGGTGGTTGCGCGCCAACAGTCTTATCTGGCGTTACGTCGTACATAATTATTTGTATGGCGAGACCCCGCCGCCGATGGATATATTGCAATGGAACGTGGACTGCACGCGCTTGCCTTTGGCCATGCACAGCTTTTATCTGCGTGAATTCTACCTGAACAACCGGCTGGTTGAACCGGAGAAACTGAAAGTGGCAGGATGCCCCATCGATCTGCGGCTGATCAAGGCACCGCTTTATGCCGTGGGTACCGAACAGGATCATATCGCGCCGTGGCGAGAAACATTCAAAATAGTGAATTTGATTACAGCGCCCGTGCGTTACACGCTCGCGAGTTCCGGACACATCCTTGGTATCTTGAGTCCGCCGGTCACACCCCCCAAGCGGTTTTACTGGTCTGGAGATGTGACCGGAGCGTCGCCGCCGGAAACCTGGCTGCAGACAATGAAAAAAACGCCCGGATCATGGTGGAATGACTGGTGCGTATGGCTGGCTGATCGCTGTGGACCTATGGTTCCGGCGCGAATACCCGGTAGTGATAAATATCCTGCGCTGGACCCAGCTCCGGGCATCTACGTGCAGGAGAAATAATGTAACAAACTACGGCGTGGTCATTATCTGTAAAAGATTTTCCAGGCCGTCCTCATAGATGCCACGAATGGTGTCGGTGGCCTTCTTGTCGTCAGCCCCGGCCCCGGCACTGAATGACCCGGTCCAGGTTACTTTGCTGGTTTTGTCAGTGAGAGATTCTACCTTGAGGGTGGAAACGTAGTCACGTACCGGCAGGACACCTTCCAGGATACTGTATTTCAGGCTCATACCGGCGTCATCCCATTCCAGTAATTTTTCCTTGACGGTACCGCCATCTCCAAGCGTCAGGAGCCGCACGGCACCTACCGTATTATTTTCACCCTCAATGATTTCATCCTTGACAACGGCGGGATGCCATTTATTAAAGGCATTGAACTCCCGGAGTTTTGACCATACTGCGGTGGCCGGGGCGTTTATTTGCGCAGTTTTGGTGATGGCCAGGTTTCCTTCCGCCTGTACGGCAAGTGTGCACAGGGAAATAATCGTGACTGTTAAAATTTTCTGCAAAATCATGCGAGATTCCTCATAACGGCGACGAGATTGCCGCGCTGACTGCATGGGATGTTATGCGCTTTACCGTAATGGTGCAAGACCTGCAGGGCAGGTTCCAAGTTACTGTTAACAGGTTTTATTCATGGAGATTGTGTTACATGATATGTCATCCCGAGACATCCCCCGGATGTCTCGGGACAGGCATAAGAAGGCCCGGCATCTGGAAGAGGCTGGAGATGCCGGGCAATAACCGAGGTCCCTCTCGATTTCCCGCTACGGCGGTCACGGTACAATCGTTTACGAATTGAAAATCAGTCCCAGGTCAGTGCTCCTCCGGTCTGATACTCCGTTACCCGGGTTTCAAAGAAATTCTTTTCCTTCTTGAGATCCATAATCTCACTCATCCATGGGAAAGGATTTGATGCCTTGGCATATTGTTCCGGCAGGCCAATTTGCGCGAAACGACGGTTGGCGATGAACTTGAGATAGTCCTCAAACATGTTGGCGTTGAGTCCCAGCACGCCGCGCGGCATGGTGTCATGGGCATAGCGTATTTCCAGGTCAATGGCCTCACGGATCATCTGGATGGTCTGCGCGCGGAATTCCGGGCTCCACAAATGCGGGTTCTCGATCTTGATCTGGTTGATAACGTCTATGCCGAAGTTCATATGCATCGATTCGTCGCGCAGGATGTACTGGAACTGTTCGGCGCAGCCGGTCATCTTGTTGCGGCGGCCCATGGACAGCACCTGTACGAAACCGACATAGAAGAAGATTCCCTCAAAGATCACGTAGAATGCGATCAGATCACGGAGCAGGCGTTGGTCTCCTTCCGGGGTCCCGGTGTTGAATGCGGGATCACCAAGACTCTGGGTGAATTTCATCGCCCAGGCAGCCTTGTCATGAATCGATGGTACCTCACGATACATGTTGAAAACTTCCGCTTCGTCCAGGCCCAGTGATTCCACGCAGTATTGATAGGCATGGGTATGCAGCGCCTCTTCAAAGGCCTGGCGGAGGAGATATTGGCGGCATTCCGGGTTGGTAATATGGCGGTAAACCGCCAGCACCAGATTGTTGGCCACCAGGGAATCCGCTGAAGCAAAGAATCCCAGGTTACGCTTGATGATGGTGCGTTCATCTTCAGTGAGACCTTCCGGGTTTTTCCACAGGGAGATGTCGGCATTCATATTGATCTCCTGCGGCATCCAGTGATTGGCGCAGGCATCCAGGTATTTCTGCCAGGCCCATTTGTATTTGAACGGCACCAACTGGTTCAGATCGGCGCGGCAATTGATCATCTGTTTGTCGTCCACCGTGATGCGGTGAGCGCCGAATTCCACCTGTTCCAGCCCCGTCAGGCCGTGTCCATTGGTCGGATCCGGAGCAGGTGCCTCGGTGACGGCATGTGCGTTCTCACGCAATGTGCCGGTAGGTATACCCACGACAGTGACTTCATCTGCAGCAGTCAGCACTGGTGGCATCTTGACTTGTCCCCTGGATTGTTTTGCAGTGGTTACCGGGTCATCCCAATTCAACATATATCTGTCTCCAGTAATTTATTAATACTTTTCACTTACCACTTGTAACTGTTTTGCTATTGGCACGACTCACAACCCGGATCATTGATGACACAGGCCCTGACGGGAGCCAGACTTTCATCCAGCGGGTTAATGTCCCGTTGCACGGCCGCCAGTTTGTTTTCACGTCCGCCGGACAAAGTGCTTTTCTCGACGTGCGTGGCGCCCATGCTGCGCAGGTAATAGGTGGTCTTTAATCCCCTGATCCAGGCAAGCTTGTAAAGATTGTCCAGCTTCTTGCCATCCGGGTTCGCCATATAGAGATTCAATGATTGCGCCTGGTCGATCCACTTCTGGCGGCGTGATGCACACTCCACCAGCCAGCGCGGATCTATCTCAAAGGCCGAAGCATAGAGCTGTTTCAGATCTTCGGGGATCCGGTCTATCGGCTGTACGCTGCCATCGAAATATTTGAGGTCGTTGACGATGACATCATCCCAGAGCTCGCGATTTTTCAGGTCCCTGACCAGATAAGGGTTGATGACGGTAAATTCTCCGGAGAGGTTGGATTTGACGAACAGGTTCTGATAGGTCGGCTCTATTGACTGACCCACGCCGCAGATGTTCGAGATCGTCGCCGTAGGCGCAATCGCCATGCAGTTGGAATTGCGCATGCCCGTGCGCTTGATCTGTTCCCGCAAACTGTCCCAGTCGAGTGTCCGGCTGTTATCCACCTGCAGGTATTCCCCACGTTCCTTTTCCAGATACTTCAGGGAATCGAGCGGCAGAATGCCCTGGCTCCAGAGTGAACCGGCAAATGACAGATAGGGACCGCGCTCCGCCGCCAACCGGCAGGAGGCTTTGATGGCATAGTAACTGACATGCTCCATGCTGAGGTCGGCAAACTGGACGGCCTGTTCCGACGCATAGGGAATGCGCATTTTATATAACGCATCCTGAAAACCCATGACGCCAAGTCCGACCGGGCGATGACGCAGGTTGGAACGGCGCGCCTGGGGAACGTTGTAATAGTTATAATCGATCACATTGTCCAGCATGCGCATGGCCGTGGCGATCGTCTTTTCCAGTTTTGCCACATCGAGGCCGTTTTCATCCACATGCTGGGCCAGGTTGACAGAGCCGAGATTGCAGACCGCGATTTCATCGTGTGAGGTATTCAGGGTGATTTCCGTGCAGAGATTGGAAGAATGCACGACGCCGATATGTTTTTGCGGGGACCGCAGATTACAGGGGTCCTTGAACGTTATCCAGGGATGACCGGTCTCATACAGCATGGTCAGCATCCGGCGCCATAAATCGACAGCAGCGATGGTCTTGTAATTCCTGATCTCGCCGTGTGCCGCCTTATCTTCATATTCACAGTAGCGTTTGGCAAAGGCCGCGCCGTAGAGATCATGGAGGTCTTGCGTCTCATCAGGCGAGAACAGCGTCCACTGGCCCTCTTCAGCCACGCGTTGCATGAACAGATCCGGGACCCAGTTGGCGGTGTTCATGTCGTGCGTGCGCCGCCGATCGTCACCGGTGTTCTTACGCAACTCCAGAAATTCCTCGATATCCAGGTGCCAGGTTTCCAGGTAAGCGCACATGGCCCCTTTGCGCTTGCCGCCCTGATTCACGGCTACGGCCGTATCATTGGCGACTTTAAGGAACGGCACTACGCCCTGTGATTTGCCATTGGTCCCCTTGATATGTGCGCCCATGGCGCGCACCGGTGTCCAGTCATTACCGAGGCCGCCGGCATATTTTGACAGCAACGCATCATCACGGATGGCGCTGAAAATGCCATCCAGATCATCAGGTACGGTGGTGAGATAACAGCTGGACAATTGCGGTCTGCAGGTTCCCGAATTAAACAGGGTCGGGGTGGAACTCATGAAGTTGAATGATGACAACAATTCGTAGAACTCTATGGCCCGGGACTCACGATCCAACTCATGAATGGCCAGCCCCATCGCCACCCGCATGAAAAACGCCTGCGGTAGTTCAAAGCGCCGGCCATGGGAGTGGATAAAATAGCGGTCGTACAGCGTCTGTAGTCCAAGATAGGTAAACTGTTGATCACGTTCCCCCTGGAGCGCGCGACCCAGCCGGTCCAGGTCATATTTCCTGAGTTCATGGTCCAGTAAATCAAGCTCTGCACCGCGGCGGATATATTTTTTAAAGTACTCAGAGTAGTCCTTTAACATTTCTTTATGGGTGGCCTCTGTCGGCTTACCCTGCAGGAAACTCAGCGCCTCATAGCGGAGATTATCGAGCAGCAGCCTAGAGGCGACATAGCTGTAATTGGGTTCTTTCTCGATCAGGGTGCGCGCGCTCATGACCAGCGCCGGATTGACGTCCTTCTCCGGGATGCCGTCAAACAGGTTGCGCAAGGCATCTTCAATGATAAGTTGTCCATTGACTTCGGCCAGACCGCTACAGGCCTCGGTAACGATGGCCTTCAGGCGCCTGATATTGAGCGGGGCCCGGGTCCCGTCCGCCAGCGTGATGTTGATGGCTGTCTGGGGTTTCCCTGGAGGGATAATGGCAGCCGGAGCAGCGGCAGCGCGTTCGCGTGCGCGTTGTTCACGATAGATAACGTAGGCCCTGGCGACTTTCTGTTCGCCAGCGCGCATCAGCGCCAGTTCCACCTGGTCCTGAATGTCTTCAATGTGCACAGTGCCGCCGCCGGGCATACGCCGGGTCACGGCGCTGATCACCTGTTCCGTCAAATCACTGATGGTTTCATGGATGCGCCTGGAGGCTGCGGCCGTCCTGCCTTCAACTTCGATAAACGCCTTGGTCATGGCGACGGTGATCTTGCCGGCATCAAAACGCGTAACCTTGCCGTTGCGGCGGATGACGCGGTATTCCCCCGGCAGGTTGGCATTGATATCCACGGCAGTACTGTCGTCCCGGCCGTGTGGTGTGGGTAATGCTGTTACGTTGTTAGTTGTGCCTGCGACGGCCTCTATTGTTATTTTTTCTGCCTCCATCGGTTCCCCCCAGCCTGATTATTTTATTTTCTGTATTGCGTAGAGCTTCAAGAAAGCCCGGAAACATATTGATTTTCCGATATAGGTAAGATGTATAGCACTACTATAAAATGTGGTCAAGCGCTAATTAGACCACAAGATAATGTGTATTTCTCTGTTGTTATCAATTTAGTTTTTTGTGGATAAGCTGGGTATAAATTCAAAGGATTATTGTTGCTTAGCATCAATCCTATTGGATTCATCACATTACGGATCGTGGCCAGAGAAAAAGCAATTGGTGTTGCTGCGGTGTATAAAATTAGCGGATAAATTTCTTTCGCCGTAATCCTCAATATGGAAATTGATCAGGCCAAAGGAGCATTAATCAGAGAAATAATTCTGAAATTGTTTTACGTTGGACATATGTGGCGAAATGAACCCCGGTAAATATAAACACTCCAGAATGCATGAATGAATTCAATCATAAAGCTTATCTTGCGACATTAACGACCCGGCCCGGGGTGTATTGCATGTCCGATGCAACAGGCGCAATCATCTATGTCGGCAAGGCCAAAAACCTGAAAAAACGCGTGGCCAGTTATTTCACAGGAAGCAAACAGGCCCATCCCAGGACGCAGGTCTTGGTCCAGGCCATCGCCGGTATCGATGTGACCGTAACGCATACGGAAAATGAAGCATTGATACTGGAAAACAACCTGATCAAAAAATACCGGCCGCGTTACAACATCTGGTTCCGGGACGATAAAAGTTATCCTTATATACATCTGTCGTCACAGCAGCAGTACCCCGGATTGAGTTATTATCGGGGGGCACGCCACGAAAAAGGACGTTATTTCGGCCCGTATCCAAGCGCGGGCGCGGCACGCCAGACACTCCAGCTCCTGCAAAAGTTGTTTCAGATTCGCCCCTGCAAAGACAGTTTTTTTGCCAACCGCACCAGGCCGTGTCTGCAATATCAGATCAAGCGTTGCAGCGCTCCCTGCGTCAATCTGGTCAGTGCTGCTGATTACCGGCAGGATGTAGACCGTGCCATCCTGTTTCTCGAGGGTAAAAATGCGGAAGTCATTGAGTCTATGTTAGTACCCATGCATATG
>Ga0055437_10000054_pt1 | contig 10437 bp, 11 predicted proteins | sample Browns_ThreeSqC__2_FD_57731 | JGI IMG/M metagenome (GOLD analysis project Ga0055437, IMG submission 57731) | Wetland microbial communities from San Francisco Bay, California, USA, that impact long-term carbon sequestration - Browns_ThreeSqC_D2 | ecosystem: Environmental > Aquatic > Marine >...
TCCTGACGGTTTTAATCTCTTTGGCTTTCAGGCCGAGGGACCTGGCGGCGCGGAGGATATCGGTGACGGAGAAGTTTCGGCCGGACTGGCCGAACTGATGGTGGATTTGCGCGGGGTCGGCGGGCAGACCCTGCAGCCGGGCGAGGAGGACCAGGGAGGCAAGTCCGCTGTCCGGTTTTACGGCGGCATCCGGTTCACTGCACATTAGATTACGATCCCTGTAAATTTTTTGCCCCAAGGGGTCGGAGTCATGACTCCGACACCCTGGCAGGATAACAGGGTTCAGTGAGGCCGGATATTCTTACAAGAGGGTAATTGCCAAGCGACAGCGATTACTGAAATTAGTGGAGGGAAAATCCCGGAGATTGGAGCTTTTGCTCCGACACCTTTTAATTCATCTCTTTCCACCTTTCACTTTTAACTTTCCACTTATTATATGCTGTTGGAAAGGTCGATGAGGTTTTCTTCCGACGCCTCGCGTTTGGACTTGGCGCCGTCGTTGCGCATTGCACAGATATGCGTAAGGTAATCTTCACTGACATCGCCGGTCACGTACTGGCCGTTGAAACAGGACAGGTCAAAATCCTTGATTTTCGGATTGCCTTTGCGCACGGCCGCCACCAGTTGATCCAGGTCCTGGTAGATCAGCCAGTCGGCGCCAATGAGGCGCGCGACTTCCTCGTCCGTCCGGCCGTGGGCGATCAGTTCATGCACCGACGGCATGTCGATACCATAGACGTTGGGATAACACACCGGCGGGGCGGCAGAGGCAAAGTAGACCTTCTTCGCGCCGGCGTGGCGCGCCATCTGGATGATCTCGCTTGAAGTGTTGCCGCGCACGATGGAGTCATCCACCAGCAGCACATTCTTGTCCTTGAATTCGAGGCCGATGGCGTTCAGCTTCTGGCGCACGGATTTCTTGCGCACGGCCTGCCCGGGCATGATGAAGGTGCGGGGGATGTAGCGGTTCTTGATGAAGCCTTCGCGGTATTTCACCTTGAGTTTGTGCGCAAGCGGGATGGCGGCGGTGCGCCCCGTGTCCGGTATGGGGATGACGACGTTGATATCATGGTCGGGCCGCAAACGCAGGATTTTTTCCGCCAGTTTTTCGCCCATCCGGAGCCTGGCCTTGTAGACCGAGATGTTATCGATGATGGAATCCGGCCGGGCCAGATACACATATTCGAAGATGCAGGGTGAACACCGGGGCTTTTCCGCGCATTGGCGGGTGTAGATTTCGCCGTTATTGGTTATGAATATCGCCTCGCCCGGTTCGATGTCGCGGATCAGGTGAAAATCGAGCACGTCGATGGCGACGCTTTCCGAGGCGATGATGTATTCCTTGCCCTTCTTCGTGTCGCGTTCGCCGAACACGATGGGGCGTATGCCATTGGGATCGCGGAAGCCGAGGACGCCAAAACCGGTGATCATGGCCACCGCCGCATAACCGCCGCGGCAGCGTTTGTGCAGTCCGCTGACCGCGTCAAATACATCGTTGACATCCAGCCGCACCTTGCCGGCGCGCTCCAGTTCCCGGGCCAGCACGTTCAACAGTACCTCGGAATCGGAATCCGTATTGATGGCGCAGATCTTCCAGGAACAGCTCGCGTTTCAGTTCCTCGCCGTTGGTCAGGTTGCCGTTATGGGCGAGCGTGATGCCGTAGGGTGAATTCACGTAAAACGGTTGCGCCTCCGCCGAGGACGAACAGCCTGCGGTGGGATAACGCACGTGGCCGATGCCGACGTTGCCCTTGAGATTCAGCATGTGGCGCGTATGGAAGACGTCGCGCACCATGCCGTTGTCCTTGCGCAGATACAGGCGTCCGTCATCACAGGTCACCATGCCGGCGGCGTCCTGGCCGCGGTGCTGGAGGACGGTCAGGCCATCATAAATGAGCTGGTTGGCGTAGTTCTTTGCGACGATGCCTATGATGCCACACATAATCGCCTCATCCCGGGGTGGTTGGTCTATCTGTCCCGCCGTCCCTGGGCGCGGATTTCCTGTAACCATGGTACTCCGCCATGGAGCGCGGCAGGAAGCGCTCGGCCCAGACGGATACACGTTCAAAGGGTTGCAATAACAATGATCTCTCCCACCACGCTTCCGCAGGCATCGCCGTAAAACCGGCCAGAAACACCATCACAAAGACAATGACCGCCCCCAGTCCCATCCCGAAGAAAAGGCCCAGGATACGGTCCGTCGCGGTCAGGCCGGCCCGACCCAGCAATTTTACTACAATAAAGCCGATGGTGGTGAAGATCAGGAGACTGACGATAAAGAGGCCGGCAAAGGCCAGCATGATGCGAAGGATCGGCGTCTGGACAGATGGCATCAGCATGGCCGCAAACACGGGTGTGAACTTGGTTGCGATCCCGAGCGACAGCGCCCACGCCAGCATGGAAAATGCGATATTCAGAAACCCGTAGCACACGCCTACCAGCGCCGGTAAGGCGAGGAAGAACAGGATCACAATATCAATTGCATGCATCTCATGTCTTCCACAAGCAGACGATTAATCGGGTACGCGGAAAAGCTAATCAGGGATAATGGACAACTATTCCATCCAGTTCTAACTCTTTCTGCAAACGATCATTGATCCCGTCGGCGTCCGACCGTTTCAATTCCGGACCAACGCGCACGCGATAAACCGTACCGCCGTTCTGCCTGAGCGGCTCAACAAATGCCTTGAATCCCGCCTGCCTCAGCTTCTGGTTCAGGGCCTCTGCATTTTCCTCACTGGAAAAACTGCCCAGTTGCACCACCCAGGCCGTCACTCCGACGCGACTGGTCTGGTCCTCATTGGTCACTTCGGGCTGCGGGGGTACCTTGGCCGCAGGCGTGCTTTCAGACGGGGCCGGGTTTTCCACAATGGGCGCCGGTTCGATGGATTCTGCTTCCTCCGCCGGTGCTGGTACGGGGGGCTGCTCCAGGGGGACGACGCGTGAACTGAAATCCTCCTCCGGTGGTGCGGGCATATCCGCGGGTTGTGCAGGAATATTGGCCCCCTCCATCTCCTGTTTATCTTCCTTGGCCGTATCCAGCAGCATGGGGATGAAGATCACTGCCAGGATCACAAGGACCGCGGCGCCGGTAAGTCGTTGTTTGAGTCCCGATTCCATCGGCGATCAGTGCGGCACGCGCAAATGTTTCATGGCCGCGCCCACCGTCAGGAAGGAACCGGTGACCACAATGCGATCCTGCGGGCCCACCATCGTACGGATTTGATTAAGCGCGTCCGCGACCGATGGGTAAACCGTCACGTTGCCGGAAATCCCGAGCGCGGCCAGTTCCTTGCGCAAGATGTCACTGTCTGTGCCCCGCGGTCCTTCCAGGGTGACGAGGTGCCAGAAGTCCGCGATATCCCTAATTTCATTGAAGATGGCAGTATGATTTTTGTCCTTGAGCATGCCGATCAGGACATGGGTACTGCCCTTTACCGGCAGCCCCCTGAGATTCTGCACCAGCAGTTCCATGGCCTGGCGGTTATGGGCAACATCCAGGATCAGTTGCGCCCGGTCCGGCACAATCTGGAAACGACCACTCAGGTTGAACTCCTCCAGTCCCCGCCGGATGGCGCGTGGATCGACCGGGAGGCGATCGGAGAGGGAATGCAATACCATCATTACACCGGCGGCGTTTTCCATCTGGCGTGTATTGTAGAGTGAAGGTCGCGGCAAACCGCAGAGCACAGTTGCGCCGGACTGCCATTCCCAGCAAGTATTGGTGATATGGTGGCTATAGTCCCGCCCGGGGAGACTGAGGTGTATGCCGAGCGCCGCGGCATGATCCAGCAATGATTGTGGCGGTTCCGGATCTGAACATACCGCGACTGAACCGCTGCGCATGATCCCGGCCTTTTCCCGCGCGATGGATTCACGGTCCCGGCCCAGCCAGTTTTCATGATCGAGTTCGATGGCGGTGATGAGCGCGGCATCCGCGTCCAGGCAGTTAACGGCATCCAGCCTGCCGCCGAGACCGACCTCCAGCACGGCCACGTCAATCCCGGCGTGCTGGAAAATATCGAGCGCGGCCAGCGTACCGAATTCAAAATACGTGAGTGAAATGTCCCCGCGGACACGATCCACCCGGTCGAAAGCCCCGCATAACATCTCATCGGAAACCTCGACGCCATTCAGGCTGATGCGCTCGTTATACCGCACCAGGTGCGGAGAGCTGTAACAGCCGGTAGCATAACCGGAATGTGTCAAGATGGAACGCAGCATATTGACACTGGAACCCTTGCCATTAGTGCCGGCGACGCTGATGACGGTGTAATCCGGATGGAGCAGCCCCATGCGCCTGGCGACGGTCACGCACCGTTCCAGGCCGAGTTCAATCGATGTGAAGTGCAGTTCCTCCTGCCATGCCAGCCAGTCCTCCAGACTTTTAAAGCGCATCGGGGCCGGCGCAACGACACCGGGCAGGGACTTATTGGACGTAACTCGCATGGATTTAAGCAAACCGGGCTCGGGATTAAAACATGATCAGGGTTCGGGTCTGTGTACCAGTTTTGACAATAAAGAAGCAATACAATCCCGCATGTTGCGGCGGTCAACGATCATATCGATGTTACCGTGTTCCAACAAGAATTCACTGCGCTGGAAACCGGGCGGCAAGGTCTCGCGCACCGTCTGTTCAATCACGCGGGGACCGGCAAAACCAATCAGAGCACCGGGTTCGGCGATATTGATGTCCCCCAGGGTCGCCAGGCTTGCGGACACCCCGCCCATGGTCGGGTCGGTCATAACGGAGATGTAGGGGATGTTCCTGTTTTTTAACTGGGCCAGCGCTGCGCTGGTCTTGGCCATCTGCATGAGTGAGAGTATACCCTCCTGCATCCTGGCTCCGCCGCTCGCGGCAAAACACACCAGGGGAACATTGTCGCGGAGTGCCGTTTCCGCGGCCCGCGCGAAGCGCTCACCCACCACGGCCCCCATGGATCCGCCCATGAATTCAAATTCAAAGGCACAGGCGACCAGAGAAATCCCTTTTACCTGCCCTATCTGAACAATCAGGGCGTCCACCTCCCCCGTCTCCTTCTGTGCCTGGCTCAGGCGGTCCTTGTATTTCTTACTGTCGCGAAACTTCAGGCGGTCTACGGGTTTGATTTCCGCGCCCATCTCGATGCGGGGTTCGGGATCCAGAAAGCGGTCCAGGCGGACGCGAGCACTGATGCGCATGTGACGCGAACATTTGGGGCAGACCTCAAGATTGTGTTCCAGTTCCGCCCGGTAGAGGACGGCGTTACAGCCCGGGCATTTGGTCCATATGCCCTCGGGCACCGTGCGCTTGGCCGCCCCGTTCGTCTTGATGCGCGACGGCAGCAGTTTTCTGAACCAGCTCATGGCGACATGATATGCAAAGCAGTGGGCTTAATCCATCTTACGCGGCATCCACCGCGGACCGCAGACCGGAAAGAAAATCCTCCGCTGCACGCGTCAGCTGTTCCAGTGGCGCCTGGCCCAGTTGTTCCAGACGTTCCACCAGCGAACTGCCGACGATCACGGCGTCGCTGAAACCGGCCACGGCCCTGGCCGTGTCCGCGTCCTTGATGCCGAAACCCACGCCTACCGGCAGACTGGTTTTGGTGCGGACCTGAGCAATCTTTTCGGCGACCTCGGCCAGGTTCAATCGATTGCTGCCGGTCACGCCCTTCAGGGAAACATAATAGAGAAAACCGCTGGCCTTGGCGTTGATCTGCACCAGGCGCTCGCCCCGTGTCGTTGGCGACAGCAGAAATATCTGGTACAGGTCGTGGCGCTTCAATTCCGCCTGCAAGGCATCCGCCTCTTCCGGCGGCAGATCCACAACCAGCACGCCGTCCACACCGGCCGCGTGCGCGCGCCGGGCGAATTTTTCGTAACCCATGACTTCCACCGGGTTGATGTAACCCATCAGGATAACGGGCGTAGTCCCGTTCTTCCGGCGAAATTCGGCGACGATGTCGAGAACGTCACCGAGGCTGGTGCCGTGCCGGAGGGCCCGTTCGCTGGAACGCTGGATGACGGGGCCGTCCGCCATTGGATCGGAAAACGGTACTCCGAGTTCAAGCAGGTCGGCACCGCCTTTCACCAGCGCCTGCATCAGGGGCAAGGTCGCGGACGGTTGGGGGTCACCCGCGGTAATAAACGGGATCAACGCCTTTTTCCCCTGCCGGCGCAATCCGCTGAAACAATCAGTAATTCGATTCATATCTGTCTGGCAATACTCCGTTCATTAATGCAAATATTTCTATCCGGTTATTTTTCAGGGTGGTCGTGAAACAGCAGGGTTGTGTGCGCGGAATTTCCGCGCTGTCGGCAGAGAAACAGTATCACGTGTGCGAGTGCATCCTCAGGTCCGCTGTTTGAGTTTCAGTTCCAGCAGCTCAATCGCCATATCGGGCATTTCTTCACTATGTTTGGATTCGTGGGACGCCAGCCAGTGGTCGACCGTCTCGCGTTTGACCCGCAACAGTTCCGCGACTTCCCTGCGTTCCATTCCGTGCGCCGACATCAGGTCCATCAGTTTTTCCCGGTTATTCATGATCGCATCCTCAGAGGCTGATGCCTTCGCGTACCGCTACGGTCTGGATGTCCTTGTCCCCGCGCCCGGAAAGATTCACGATGATGGTCTGGTTTTTATTCATCTGCGGCGCAAGTTTTTCCGTATAGGCGAGCGCATGGCTGGATTCGAGGGCGGGCATGATGCCTTCCGTGCGCGTCAACTGGTGAAAGGCGGCGAGGGCTTCGCGGTCGTTGATGGCCACGTATTGGGCCCGCCCCGTGTCCTTGAGCCAGGCGTGTTCCGGGCCGACGCCGGGATAATCCAGACCGGCTGAGATGGAATGGGTGTCCAGGATCTGGCCGTTGTCGTCCTCGATCAGATAGGTACGGTTACCATGGAGGACACCCGGCCTGCCGGCGCACAGGGATGCCGCATGTCGCCCCGTTTCAATGCCCTCGCCGGCCGCCTCGACCCCGTACATCCGGACTTCCTGGTCACCGATAAAGGGATAAAACAGGCCCATGGCATTCGAGCCGCCGCCCACACAGGCAACCAGCGCATCCGGCAGACGTTCGGTCATCTCCATACATTGCAGTCGCGCTTCGCGTCCGATAATCGCCTGAAAGTCCCTGACCATCGCGGGATACGGATGCGGGCCGGCGACGGTGCCGATAATATAAAAAGTATCATCGACATTGGTGACCCAGTCGCGCATGGCTTCGTTCAGCGCGTCCTTGAGTGTTTTGGATCCCGATTCGACGGACACGACCCGCGCGCCGAGCAGTTTCATCCTGAAGACATTGATAGACTGGCGCTTGATGTCCACGGACCCCATGTAGACCACGCATTCCAGGCCGAGCTTCGCCGCCACCGTGGCCGTGGCTACGCCGTGCTGTCCGGCGCCGGTTTCCGCAATAATGCGGGTCTTGCCCATGCGCCGCGCCAGCAACGCCTGCCCCACGGTATTGTTGATCTTGTGCGCGCCGGTGTGGTTCAGATCCTCGCGCTTGAGATAGATCTGCGCCCCGCCCAGATTTGAGGACCAGCGCCGCGCATGATAAAGGGGCGACGGGCGGCCGACGTAATGCCTGAGTTCATCATCCAGTTCCGCCTGGAACACGGGGTCATGGCAATATTGCCGGTAGGCCCGGTTCAATTCCTCGAGCGGCTCCATGAGCGTTTCGGCCACGAAGCGTCCGCCGTAGGGACCGAAATGCCCGAGCGCGTCCGGCAGGGCAGCCGTGTTGCTATTGATCGCCGCTGCTGCCGATTTGGGATTCCGCATATCTCACCTCACGTATAAATTCTGCCATCTTGCGCGCATCCTTGATGCCCTTGCCGGATTCCACACCGCTGCTGACATCCACCGCGTAAGGCAGGGTTTGCCGTATGGCATTGGCGACGTTTCCGGGCGTCAGTCCACCGGCCAGTATAATCGGTTTGCCGGCGTTGCCGGGGATCCTGGACCAGTCAAAGATTTCACCCGTACCGCCGCGTTTGTCGGCGACATGGGTATCCAGCAGCAGTGCCGAAGCCCCGGCGTAACGCTCGGCCTCCCTGCAGACATCAATGCCATCATGCATTCTAACCGCCTTGATATAGGGTTTGGAATAGCGTCCGCATTCCCCCGGTTCCTCATTGCCATGAAATTGCAGGAGGTCCAGAGTGACCTTGTGCAACACATTCTCGATCAAGGAACTCGCAGCATTTACAAATAATCCCACTTTGGCCACGAAGGGTGGCATTGTGCCGGTTATACGGCTTGCCATATCAATGCTGATGGCACGCGGACTGTCGGAATAAAAAACCATGCCGATGGCGTCAGCGCCCAGACGCGATGCCAGCAGAGCATCTTCCACGCGGGTGATGCCGCAAATCTTGATCCTGATCCTTGCTGTTGCCGTGTCTTGATCCATCACCGTCGTAACTTGCTCATGAGTATCGGCCGGATGTTATCACTTATCCCGCCAGGACGATGAAAAAAGAGTACTGTGTCATCGTGCCGGGAACGGCCATAATTTGTCCGCGCAAACCGGCAAGCCATATTTTTCCGGATACTCCGCACGCAGCAGGTAAAGCCCGTCTGCCGGGGCCGTGACACCACCCTGTGTCCGGTCACGCGCATCCAGAACCTGCCTGGACCAGTCCGGCGGCGCCTTGCCCATGCCTATGGCCATCAATACACCGGCGATGTTCCTGACCATGTGATGCAGAAATGCATTTGCCTCTATCTCCATCATTATGAAATCCCCCGCCCGGTGGATTTCCAGGCGTTTGACATTACGCATGGGAGTCCCCGCCTGGCATTCTATGGAACGATATGACGTAAAATCATGCTCGCCCAGGAGGCAGGCCGAAGCCCGGCGCATGAGGTTTTCATCGATGTGCCGGCATACCCAGGTCACTCTGTGCGAGAGTATGCCCGGACGTGCAACACGGTTCAGAATGGTATAACAATAGGTACGGCTGGTAGCAGAAAAACGGGCATGAAAATCGTCATCCACCGGTTGCGCCCAGAGTATGCAGATATCCGGAGGCAGATGGACATTGCCGCCCAGCACCCAGGAACGCATGTCACGACCGGCGCCGGTTTCAAAATGCGCCACCTGCTGCAAGGCATGGACCCCTGCATCCGTGCGTCCGGCACAGTGGACGTGTACATCATGGTCCGCAACATTCGACAAGGCTGACTCGATATATTCCTGTATCGAGTGTGTGTGTTTCTGACGTTGCCAGCCGGAATAAGCCGCCCCGCAATACTCAATGCCGATGGCTATCTTCATGGGATCTCACACAGCACTATCATGAACAGTGACCGAGAGGGTGGAGTTGAAATCCCAGGTCACATGTTCTGGAGGAAGGTGTTCTCGTACCTTACTGCGGGTAAATCTTTATTTTGCAGAGACGCTGGAACCTAAGCAATCTGCCCCAACAATTCCTGCGCCTGTTGCTTTTGCTCGGCATTACCCACCGCTATGATTTCTCCCAGGATCGTTCTGGCGCTTTCTGCATTCCCCAGCTCGATATATGCCTTGGCCAAATCCAGTTGGGTTGCGATTTCATCCTCGTCACTCGGGGCGCCGCCGGATGTGCTTGGCACCCTGAAGGTTACATCTTCCTTGGCAGTACCCGAAAGAGTGGAACGTTTGGTGGGGATCTGCATGGTGGAATCCATGTCCATTTCAAACGCTTCTTCCGCGGATTCCGGGCCTGGTTCGAGCTCGAGCTCCAATCCCGATGCGCCGCCGCCGGTATCCGCTGTAAGATCGATCCCCTCAAAGGCGAGCGCGGATTCATCACCGGGTACAGGTTTGTCCGGGGCCAGTTCAAAATCAAGCCCGCTGTCATCGCCCTTCCCGACATCCGCAACACTGCCCGCAGAGGTGACATCCAGCAGGTCCTGTCCGGTTTCAAGATCAAAATCCGTAGCGGAAGTCACATCCAGCATGTCAGCTGCTCCCTGGGCCGGACCCGGCATGGACATATCCATCAAACCTTCACCGGCATCTCCCGCAATTTCCTGTGCACTCCCGGCCTCACTTTCTTCAATACTTGAAGCTGAAGTTACATCCAGCAGGCCGGCACCGGTCCTGGACAATTCCTCTACGTCGACGCCGGAATCAATGGAGGAAGTGACATCAAGGAGTGCGGAGCCGGTATGTGACTCTTCCTGTGCAGCTTCGGCGCCGGAAGACAGGGAAAAATCCAGATCCTGGTTTTCAGCCTCCTCTTCTTTTCCTTCCTCTTCACCCAGATCGAGGGAAAATTCAAGGGCGTCGTCATCAATATTCTTGGCCGGGCTGGCGGTGGTTTCATCTTCCGGCTGCAAGAGATCGAGCGAAATATCAAGAGACTTTTCTTCCTCAGGCGCCTTTTCTTCCTCAAGGTCCAGGGAAAAATCCAGGGCCCCTTCATCGGCGGCGGTAGCAACCGCCTTCTTCTCGGCAGGG
>Ga0055437_10000057_pt1 | contig 10329 bp, 9 predicted proteins | sample Browns_ThreeSqC__2_FD_57731 | JGI IMG/M metagenome (GOLD analysis project Ga0055437, IMG submission 57731) | Wetland microbial communities from San Francisco Bay, California, USA, that impact long-term carbon sequestration - Browns_ThreeSqC_D2 | ecosystem: Environmental > Aquatic > Marine >...
CCCATGAACCCGTAGAAGTACTCGAAGCCCAGGCCGCTCGGCCAATGGTCGAATGGACCGTTGAGGCTCGTTTCCCAGTCCGGCGTGTTGTGGTTCTTGCCGAACCAGCTCGTGGCGTACCCGTGCTGGCGCAGCACTTCGCCGATCGAGCCGACGCTGCGCGGGATCATCCCCGTGTAGCCTTCGTACCCGGTCGCCGCCTCGGTGATGACACCGTTGCTGGTCGAATGATGGTTACGGCCGGTGAGCAGCGCGGCCCGCGTCGGGGAACAGAGTGCCGTGGTGTGGAAGCGGGTGTAGCGCAGGCCCTCCGACGCGAGGCGGTCGAGTCCCGGCGTCGGGGTCTGGCCCCCGAAGGTGCCGAACTGCCCGTAGCCGACGTCGTCGATCAGGATGATGACGACGTTCGGCGCGCCGGCGGGAGGCCGGACCATCTGGGGAAACTGGGGCGCGTCGCTCTCGGCGATCGTGCGCCCCACGTTGCCCTGGAAGCGGAAATCGGGCGGCGGCAGGACGGCGTTGTCGCGCGGCTTCGCGGTGGTCGCGGGTGCCGGTGCGGTTTGTTGGGCGGCGAGCGCCGCCGGCGCCAACGCCAGCAGGGCGGTGGCAAGACCTCGGATCCTCAATGTCGCGTCCCTTTGTTGCCGGATGGTGCACATCGGTTGCCGTCCCGCAGGGGGGCAGGCGGCATGGTGCGGCGCGTCGGGCAGGGGCTCCGGGCGCCCGCCGACCGACCCGCGCAAGTATAACCCGGCGCCACCTCCGACGGACCGGGCTCCCCGGTGGGTTGTTCGGCCCGGGGGGGAAGGCGTAACTTGAACGCGTAGGATAACATGAGGCCTCCATGAGCACCGACACCACGACACCCGTCATCCTCGCCGCCTGCCGGACTCCCATCGGGAAGTTCCTCGGCGGACTGGCGCCCCTCCCGGCCCCGAAGCTCGGCGCCGTGGTCATCAAGGACGTCCTCGCCCGGGCCGGCGTGCCGGGTGATCTCGTGGACGAGGTCATCATGGGCCACGTGGTGCAGGGGGGCACAGGCCAGGCCCCGGCGCGCCAGGCGATGATCCACGCGGGGTTGCCGGGCACGGTGCCCGCGATGACCGTCAACAAGGTCTGCGGCTCGGGGCTCAAGGCGGTGATGCTCGCGGCGCAGGCGATCAAGGCCGGCGACGCGCAGTGCGTGGTGGCGGGCGGCATGGAGTCGATGTCGAACCCGCCCCATTACCTGTTCGGGATGCGGTCGGGCGTGAAGGCGGGCAACCAGCAGCTGCTCGACGGCATGATCCACGACGGGCTGTGGGACTCGTTCTCCAACCAGCACATGGGGAACCTGGCCGAGTACACCGCGAAGAAGGCGGGCGTCTCGCGCGCCGACCAGGACCGGTTCGCATTCGAGAGCCATCAGAAGGCCGTCGCGGCGATGGAGGCCTGCCGCTTCAAGGACGAGACCGTCGCGGTCGAGATCCCGGGGCGGAAGGGGCCGACCCTCGTCGACAAGGACGAATGCCCGCGCAAGGAGACGACGCTCGAGGCCCTGGCGGCCCTTAGACCTGCGTTCGAGAAGGACGGCACCGTCACCGCCGGCAACGCCCCGGGCCTGAACGACGGCGCCAGCGCGCTCGTCGTGGCGTCGCTCGCGTTCGCCAAGGCGCGCGGCCTGGTACCGCTGGCGCGCATCACCGCCTACGCCACCGGGGGCGGGGAGCCGAAGGATCTCTTTTTCGCCCCCATCGTGGCGGTGCAGAACCTGATGAAGCAGGCCGGCACGAAGATCGGTGACTACGACCTGATCGAGGCCAACGAGGCGTTCGCGGTGCAGGCGCTCGCGGACGGCCGCGGCCTCGGCTGGGACTGGGACCGCGTCAACGTGAACGGCGGCGCCGTCGCGCTCGGCCACCCCATCGGCGCCTCCGGCGCACGCGTGCTCACCACCCTGCTGTACGCCCTCAAGCACCACGGGAAGTCCACCGGTCTCGCCACCCTGTGCCTCGGGGGTGGGAACGCCGTCGCCCTCAGCGTGGAGATGCTCTGATGCAGGCGCACACCGCCGTCGTGTCCTCGCCGTCCGCCGTGTGGCGGCGGGCCATCGCGGTCGCCGCCGGCGCCGCGCTCGTCGCCGCCGCCTCGCAGGTGGCCGTGCCGCTGCCCGGCACCCCCGTGCCGCTGACGCTGCAGCCGCTCGCCGTGCTCATCGTGGGCGGGTTGCTGGGCGCGGAGCTGGGCGCCACGAGCCTCGTGCTCTACCTCGCGCTCGGCGCCGCCGGCCTGCCCGTGTTCACGCCGCTCGGGCTTCCGGGCGCCGCGCGGCTGCTCGGGCCCACCGGCGGCTACCTGCTCGCCTATCCGGTCGCCGCCTACGCCGTGGGCCGACTCGCCGGGCGGGCCCCGGGACTCGCGCGCGCGGGCGGCGCCGCGCTGGCGGGGCTCGTGCTGATCCACGTCGGCGGCCTGGCGCAGCTCGTCCTCGTCACCGGCAGCCTCGCGCAGGCGGCGCGCTTCGGGACGCTCCCCTTCCTGATCGGGGACGCGGCCAAGCTCGGCGTGGCCGCGGTGGTCCTGACCAAATCAGCGAGTTCGATCCGCGCGCGCCTCTGATGGCGCGCGCGGCGTTTTGGGGCCGGGCGCGGACGGTCGTCGTCGCGGTCCTCTGGATCGTGCTGTTCGTGGGCGTCGGCGTAGCGGCGACCCTGCTGCTCGTGTCGCTCGTCGGGGTCGTGGCGCGCCGGGTCGCCGCGCACGCGGCCACGTCCGGGACGTGGGAGATGGCGAGCGGGGCGGCATCGTCGGTGGCGGGGTTCGTCTTCGCGACGTGGCTGGTGGGGTATCGGCTCAATCGGCGGTCGTGGGCCGACATGGGGTGGGGCGCCCCGCGCGGCCTCGCGGCCCGACTGGCGGCGGGAGTCGCGCTGGGCGGGGTGATGGCGGCGGTGGCCGTCGGCCTGGCGGTGCTCCTGGGAGGGGCGACGATCGGGCCCGACCAGGGCGTGGGTCTCGTCACCGCGGCGGCGCCGCTCGCCCTGGGCCTGCTCGCGGCCGCGCTGGCGGAGGAGCTCGTGTTCCGCGGGTATCCGCTGCGGCGGCTCGCCGACGCGGTGGGGCCCGTCGTGGCGACGGCGCTGCTCGGCGTGGGGTTCGGCGTGGCCCACCTCGGCAACCCCAACGTCACGGCGCTCGGCACGGTGAATGTCGGCATCGCGGCGGTGTGGCTCGCGGCGGCGTTCTTCGCCGGGGGCATGCCGCTCGCCTGGGGACTGCATTTCGGGTGGAACGCCGGGCTCGCCCTGGGATTCGAGGCGCCCGTGAGCGGGCTCACGTTCGACCTGCCGCTCGTGGACTACGCCCCGGGGCGGCACGCGTGGATCGACGGCGGGGCCTTCGGCCCCGAGGGAGGGCTGGTGGGGACGCTGCTGTTCGCGGCCGGCACCGCCGCGCTGCTCGTGGTGCTGGGCCGGCGGCCGGGAGTGGACTCCGCGTGAGCCGCGTCGCGGTGGTGGGCGCGGGCACCATGGGGAACGGGATCGCCCACGTGTTCGCGCAGCACGGCTGGGACACGTTGCTGGTGGACGTCGCCCGGGAGGCGCTGGATCGGGCGCTCACCACCATCGCCGGCAACGCCGACCGCCAGATGAAGAAGGGCACGCTCACGGCCGAGGCGAAGGACGCGCTCGTGGCGCGGATCCGGACGGCCACCGACCTGTCGGGCGTGCGCGGGGCGGAGCTCGTGGTCGAGGCCGCGTCCGAGCAGCGCGACGTGAAGTTCCAGGTGTTCCGCGACCTCGATCGGGCGGCCGACCCCCGGGCCATCCTCGCCACCAACACCTCGTCGATCCCCATCACGGACATCGCGGCGCAGACCGGTCGGCCCGCGCAGGTGATCGGGATGCATTTCATGAACCCGGTACCGGTGATGCAGCTGGTGGAGGTGATCCGGGGGCTCGAGACCTCGGACCAGACGACGGCGCGCGTGCTCGAGATCACGCGGGCGCTCGGCAAGACCCCCGTCGAGGTCCACGACTCGCCGGGGTTCGTGTCGAACCGCGTGCTGATGCCGATGATCAACGAGGCGGCGTTCTGCGTGATGGAGGGTGTGGCCACGCCGGATGCGGTGGATACGGTGATGCGGCTGGGGATGAACCATCCCGTCGGGCCGCTCGCCCTGGCCGATCTCATCGGGCTCGACGTCTGCCTCGCGATCCTCGAGGTGCTGCACCGCGATCTTGGCGACGACAAGTACCGGCCGTGCCCGCTGCTGCGCAAGCTGGTCGCGGCGGGGCGTCTGGGCCGGAAGAGCGGCCGGGGCTTCCATGACTACGGCCGCTGAGCCGCCCGGCCTGGGCGAGACCCAGCGGCAGATCATCGAGCTGGCGCGCGACTTCGCGCGCACGCGCATCGCGCCGTTCGCCGCCGAGTGGGACGCGACGCACCATTTCCCGCGCGACGTGATCGACGAGCTGGGGAAGCTGGGGTTCCTCGGGATGACCGTGCCCGAGGAGTTCGACGGGATGGGCGTGGATGCGGTGACCTACCTGCTGGCGCTCGAGGAGATCGCGGCGGCCGACGCGGCGACCGCGGTCTCGATCGGCATCCAGAACGCGATCCCGGCCACCATGCTGGTGCGGCACGGCACGCCGGCCCAGCGGGAGCGCTGGCTCAAGCCGCTGGCGCGGGGCGAGCTGCTGGTGGGGTTCGCGCTCTCCGAGCCCGACGCGGGGTCGGACCCGGCGGGGATGCGCGCCCAGGCGGTGCGGGACGGCGACGGCTGGGTGCTGAACGGCGCCAAGGCCTGGGCCACGAACGGCGGCACCGCCGACCTGATGATGGTGATGGCCCGCACCGACGCGCCCGACGCGCGGCGCGGCGCGCGGGGCATCTCCACGTTCATCGTGCCGACGGACACGCCGGGCTATCGGCCGGGGAAGCCGGAGGATAAGATGGGGCTGCGGGCGTCGAACACGGCGTCCGTGTGGCTCGAGGACCTGCGCCTGCCCGCCGACGCCCTGCTGGGCGACGAGGGGATGGGCTTCGTCTATTCAATGGAAGGGCTGGACGCCGGCCGGCTCGGCATCGGCGCGCAGGCGGTGGGGATCGCCCGGCGCGCGCTCGAGCTCAGCGTGGCGTACTGCGCGGAGCGCCGCCAGTTCGACCGGCCGATCCGCGACTTCCAGGCGGTGCAGTTCAAGCTCGCCGACATGGCGACCCGCATCGCCGCGGCCCGGGCCCTGACGCTCGAGACGGCGGCCCGCAAGGACCGCGGCGAGCCGGTGACGCACGCGTCGAGCATGGTGAAGCTGTTCGCGTCCGAGACCGCGGTGTGGGTCACGACCCAGGCGGTGCAGCTGTTCGGCGGCTACGGGTACATGCGGGACTATCCGGTGGAGCGGCTGTTCCGCGACGCGAAGGTCACGGAGATTTACGAGGGGACCAGTGAGATCCAGCGCATCGTCATCGCCCGCGGGCTCTACCCCCGTGGGTAGCGCCGCGACCGACGACATCTTCGGCCTGCTCGCCGGTCATCATCACGAGCAGATCAGCCTCTTCCAGGAGCCCTCCAGCGGCTACCGGGGCATCATCGCCATCCACGACACGACGCTCGGGCCGGCGCTGGGCGGTACGCGGTTCTGGAACTACGCCACCGATCGGGAGGCGGTGATCGACGCCCTCCGGTTGGCGCGCGGGATGACGTACAAGGCCGCCGTCGCCGGCCTCAATCTGGGCGGCGGCAAGAGCGTCATCCTGGGCGACAACAAGACGACGCGCCGCGAGACGATCTTCCGCGCGCACGGGCGGCACGTCGAATCGCTCGGCGGCCGCTACATCACGGCCGAGGACGTGGGCACCTCGCCGGGCGACATGGAATACATCCGCGCGGAGACGCGCTTCGTGGTGGGACTGATCGGCAAGTCGGGCGATCCCTCGCCGGTGACGGCGTACGGCGTGTACCGCGGCATGAAGGCGTGCGCCCGTCACCGCTGGGGCTCGGACCGCCTCACCGGGAAGACGGTGGCGGTGCAGGGCGTCGGCCACGTGGGTTACTTTCTGTGCCAGCTGCTCCACGAGGAAGGGGCGCAGCTCGTGGCGAGCGACATCGATCCGGCGCGGGTGAAGCGCGTGGTGGACGAGTTCGGGGCGCGCGCCGTCGGTCTGGACGAGATCTACGGCACCCGGGCCGAGATCTTCGCGCCCTGCGCCCTGGGCGGGATCGTCAACGACACGACCCTGCCGCGACTCACGTTCGAGATCGTGGCGGGGGGTGCCAACAACCAGCTCGCCGAGGAGCGACACGGCGACGAGCTGGAGCGGCGCGGCATCAGTTACGCGCCCGACTACGTCATCAACGGGGGCGGGCTGATCAACGTGAACGCCGAGTTGAACGGCTGGTCCGCGGAACGGGCGCGCAACAAGGCGGGCGAGATCTACGACACCATCCTGCGCGTGTTCGAGATCGCCGGCGACGAGCACATCCCGACCTACCGGGCGGCCGACCGGCTGGCGGAACAGCGCATCGCGGCCGTCGCCCAGGTGAGGCAGAACTTTGTCTGAGCGCATCTACGTCGGCGCCGACCATGCCGGCTTCGCCCTGAAGCAGGCGCTGGTGGCGGAGCTCCGCCGGCTGGGCTACGAGCCGGTGGACGTCGGCCCCGCGACGCTCGATCCGGCGGACGACTACCCGGATTTCGCCCGGCCGGTCGCGCAGGCGGTGAGCGGCGGCGAGGTGCGGCGGGGCGTCCTCACCTGCGGTACCGGGCTCGGGATGGCGGCGGCGGCCAATCGCTACCCCCACGTGCGCGCGGCCGTCGCGTGGAACCCGGAAGTTGCGGAGCTGTCGCGCCGCCACAACGACGCCAACGTGCTCGTCCTCCCGGCGCGATTCATCACCGACGTGCAGGGCACGGAGATCCTGCGCCGCTTCCTCGAGACCACGTTCGAGGGCGGCCGCCACCAGCGTCGGGTGGAGAAGATCGACCATGCCTGACCGCCTCGTCCGGCTGGCGGCGACCGACCCCGCGATCCACGCCCTGATCCTGCGGGAGCAGGCGCGGCAGGAGGACGGCCTCGAGCTGATCGCGAGCGAGAACTTCGTCTCGGTCGCGGTGCTCGAGGCGATGGGCAGCATCCTCACCAACAAGTACGCCGAGGGCCTGCCCCGCAAGCGGTACTACGGCGGCTGCGAAGTGGTGGACGAGATCGAGCAGCTCGCGATCGACCGGGCGAAGGCGCTGTTCGGCGCCGCCCACGCCAACGTGCAGCCGCACTCCGGGGCCTCGGCCAACCTCGCCGCCTACCTCGCCGTGGCGAAGCCGGGCGACACGCTGGCCGGCCTGGCGCTGTCGCATGGCGGACACCTCACCCACGGCGCGTCGGTCAACTTCTCCGGGACGCTGTTCCGGGCGGTGCAGTACGGCGTGCGCGAGGACACCGGGCGCATCGATTACGACCGCGTGCGCGACCTGGTCCGGGCCGAGCGCCCGCGGATCCTCGTCGGCGGCGGCAGCGCGTATGCGCGCGTGATCGATTTCGCGGCCCTCCGCGCCATCGCGGACGAGGTCGGCGCCACGCTCGTCGTGGACATGTCGCACTTCGCCGGGTTGGTGGCGGGCGGGGTGCACCCCTCGCCGGTGCCGCACGCCCACATCGTCACGACCACGACGCACAAGACGCTGCGGGGCCCCCGCGGCGGGCTGATCCTCTGTACGGAGGAGCTGGCGAAGGCGGTGGACAAGCAGGTGTTCCCGGGGACCCAGGGCGGCCCGCTCGAGCACGTCATCGCGGCGAAGGCGGTGGCGCTGACGGAGGCGGCGACCCCCGGATTCCGCGCCTACGCGGCACAGGTGTGCGCCAACGCCCGCGCGCTCGCCGCCGCGCTGCAGGGCCGTGGCTATGCCATCGTCTCGGGCGGCACCGACACCCATCTCTTCCTGGTGGACCTGCGCTCCCGGGGGATCACCGGGAAGGATGCCGAGCGGCTGCTCGACCGCGCGGGGATCACGGTGAACAAGAACACCATCCCCGGCGACCCGCAGTCCCCGTTCGTGACGAGCGGGATCCGCGTCGGCACGCCGGCGGTGACCACGCGCGGGCTCGGGGAGGCCGAGATGGACCACGTCGCCGGTCTGATGGACCGCGTGCTCTCGGCCCGCGACGACGCGACCGTTGACGGGGTGCGGGGCGACGTGCGCGCCCTCACCGAAGCGTTCCCTCTTTACGCGGGCCGCGCGCCCGCGATGGCGGCTCTCCATGGCGGATAGCGGCTCCTCCGGCCCGCGGCGCCCGCCGCGCAGCTCCGGCCCGTTCACGGCGCATTCGGCGGACGAGCTCGAGGTCTATTTCAACGAGGCCTCGCTCGGCCGGCCGGTCGGGTTCGTGCAGTCGGCCAAGTGGCGCCCGCGGGCCGACGTGTACGAGCTCGAGCGCGAGCTGGTCGTCCAGCTCGACGTGTCCGGGATGGAGGCCGGCGAGTTCACCATCGAGTTCAGCGAGGGCATCCTCACCATCTCCGGCGAGCGCCGCACGCGGCGCGCCGGCCGCCGCACCTATCATGCGATGGAGATCCAGACCGGTCCGTTCGAGCGCCGGCTGCGGGTCCCCGTCCCCGTCGACCCCGCGACCATGGAGGCGGCGTACGACAACGGGATGCTCGAGGTGCACCTCACCAGGATCCCGGAGCGGCGCGCCGGTGCGTTCTCGGTGAGAGTCCGGTGACCACCGAGCGCCTGCCGGTCCTGCCTCTCGGCCGCATCGTCGTGTACCCGCACGTCGTCGTGCCGCTGTCGCTCCACGAGCCGGCGGCCATCGCCATGATCGACGAGGTGGTGCAGGGCACCCAGCAGCTGCTCCTCGCCGTCGTGCAGGCGATGCCCGACCGGGAGGTCCCGGAGGGCACCGTCATGGACGCGGCGCCGGAGGACCTGCAGCCGGTCGGCACGCTCGGGGCGGTGGTGCGGATGGCGAAGCTCGCCGACGGCTCGATGCGGGTGATGGTGATGGGCCTCGACCGCGCCCGGCTCGCCGGGCTCGCGGGCGGCGGGCAGTGGCTCACCGCCCGCCCCGAGCCCGTGCCGGTGACGGGGACCGCGACGCCCCGAGCCGAGGCGCTGAAGCGCAACGTGCTGGCGCAGTTCGCCCGCGTGATCGACCTGGCGCCGCACCTCGGGCCGGAGCTGCACGGCGTCGTCGCCGGCATCGACGACCCCGGCAAGCTCGCCGACTTCGTCGCCGCGAACCTCGATCTCCGCGCCGACGCCAAGGCCGCCCTGCTCGGCACGGGCGACGTGGCGGACCGCTTCGAGCGGCTCGGCCAGCTGCTCGCCGAGGAGCTCGAAGTGCTCGCCGTCGGCAGCCAGATCCAGGACAAGGTCAACGAGCGCCTCGACAAGAACCAGCGCGAGTACGTGCTGCGCGAGCAGCTCAACGTGATCCGCGAGGAGCTGGGCGAGGCCGAAGCCGAGAGCGAGCTGGACGACCTGGCGCGCCGTCTCGACGCGGCCGGTCTGCCGCCCGAGGCGCGGCGCGCGGCGGACCGCGAGCTGCGGCGGCTGCGCGCGATGTCGCCACAGACGGCGGAATACCAGGTGGCGCGCACCTATCTGGAGACCATCGCCACCCTGCCGTGGTCGCGCGTCTCCGAGGACCGGCTCGACCTCGAGACCGCGCGACGCATCCTCGACCGCGATCACTACGACCTGAAGCAGGTGAAGGAGCGCATCCTCGAGCACCTCGCGGTGCGCCGCCTCAATCCCGATGCGCGCGGCTCCATCCTCTGCTTCGTCGGTCCCCCCGGGGTCGGCAAGACGTCGCTGGGGCAGAGCATCGCCGAGGCGCTCGGCCGGCGGTTCGTGCGGGTGTCGCTCGGCGGCGTGCAGGACGAGGCCGCCATCCGCGGGCACCGCCGCACCTACGTCGGCGCGCTCCCCGGGCGCCTGCTGCATGCGCTGGCGCGCTGCGAGACGCGCAACCCGCTCGTGATGCTGGACGAGGTGGACAAGCTCGGTGCCGACCCGCGCGGCGATCCCACCGCGGCCCTGCTCGAGGTGCTGGACCCCGCCCAGAACCACGCGTTCACCGACCACTACCTCGAGGTGCCGTTCGACCTCTCGGGCGTGATGTTCATCGCGACGGCGAACTCGCTCGCGCCGATGTCGGGGCCGCTGCTCGACCGCATGGAGATCCTGGTGCTGCCGGGCTACACGCCCAGCGAGAAGCTCGCGATCGCGCGGCGCTTCCTGCTGCCGCGCCAGCTCAAGGAGGCCGGGCTGTCGATGACGCGCGCCGGTGTCACCGACGCCGCGCTCCAGCGGCTCATCGCCGAGTACACCCGCGAGGCGGGGG
>Ga0055437_10000060_pt1 | contig 10189 bp, 11 predicted proteins | sample Browns_ThreeSqC__2_FD_57731 | JGI IMG/M metagenome (GOLD analysis project Ga0055437, IMG submission 57731) | Wetland microbial communities from San Francisco Bay, California, USA, that impact long-term carbon sequestration - Browns_ThreeSqC_D2 | ecosystem: Environmental > Aquatic > Marine >...
GGCTTTAAGGTCAGTGTCGATTCCCTGGAAGATGAAGATCTCCTGCGCGGGGGCAGGGCCGGCGCGGAGTATCTGCTGAGTCTTAAACAGAGCACTTTGTGGATCGCCGATGAAGTGCCCTCCATCCCTGTCCTGATACCCGAACCGCATGCGGATATGCCGGCTTTTTATGAAACGATAGGAGAGTTCAGTAAAAAAAGACGCCCGTTTATCGTTGACAGCATTCTGGATCCCATTCATTTCGGTTTTACCGATTCGCTGGCGCGCTATCATGCTCTGCGCAGGGAATTTCCCGAGATCGAAATCATGATGGGGATCGGCAATCTCACCGAACTGACCGAGGCGGACACCACAGGCATCAACGCGGTATTATTCGGGATCATCTCGGAACTGCATATCACCAATGTACTCACGACCGAGGTCAGCCCGCATGCGCGTTCGGCTATGCGCGAAGCCGACCGGGCGCGGCGCATCATGTATGCGGCACGGGAGGAGGGCAGCCTGCCGAAGGGGATTGACCATTCATTGCTCACGACGCATGCCCGGAAACCCTTTCCCTATAGCGCGGAGGAGATCGCAGAAATGGCCGCGGAAGTCCGTGACCCCAGTTACCGTGTCATGGTGAGCGAGACCGGCATCCATGTTTACAACCGCGATGGAATACTGGTGGCGAAAGATCCCTTTACCCTGTTCCCGCGGCTGGATTTGTTGCAAGATGATGCTCCGCATGCCTTTTACATGGGCGTGGAACTGGCCCGCGCGCGGATTGCCTGGCAACTGGGCAAACGTTACCGCCAGGACGAGGAACTGGACTGGGGAGCGGCGATACCACCTGCAGGCGATCAGGACAAAGAGCAGCATTCGAAAGCCGCGCATGCACTGAAGGACAAGTCCGCCGGACAATCGGATTACAAGGCCGCGGGTTCGACACTGCAGGCGGCAAAAAAAAACCGAAAGAAGAAAAAATGATACGCGAAACGATAGTAACCACATTGAACGCTGATGACACGGTGCAGATTGCGCCCATGGGCGTCCGGGCCCGGGGCGATCAGTTCATCATCGCGCCGTTCCGGCCCTCAACCACGCTTGAAAACCTGAAACGCAGCGGGGCGGCCGTTATCAACATGACCGATGATGTGCGCATTTTTGCCGGTTGTCTTACGGGACGCTATGACTGGCCCACGGTCCCGGTGCAAGTAATCAAGGGCAGGCGCCTGCAGGACCCCCTGAGCCATATCGAAGTGGAAGTTGTGCGCATGGAGGAAGACGATACCCGGCCGCGGTTTTTTTGCGCCGTGCGCAACCGGGAAACCCACAGGCCCTTTCAGGGTTTCAACCGCGCGCAGCATGCCGTGCTCGAGGCGGCCATCCTGGTCAGCCGCCTGCACCTGCTGCCGGCGGACAAGATCGACGCCGAGATCAAGTATCTGCAAAGCGCCGTGGACAAGACCGCCGGCGACGCCGAACGCGAGGCCTGGGAATGGCTGCTGACACGCATCAGCGAATTTCGCAAACAACAGGCCCCGAAGGAGTCCCTTGTATGACCAAAATGCTCGCCAGCATTTCGAACCTGGATGAGGCCAGGTGTATCCTGGGTGCCGGGGTGGACATTATCGATGTCAAGGATCCGGACAAGGGGGTATTGGGCGCGGTTGCGACCGATGTCGTCAGGAAGATCGTCACTCTTGTAGGCGGACAGGCGCAAACCAGTGCCACGATTGGCGATGTACCGGTGGACTCAGCCAGTATTGCCCTGGGCATAAATACCATGCGGGATACCGGCATCGATATTATCAAGGTGGGTATATTCGCCGGGTCTGTACCTGCAGGAGTCCTGAAAGTCATCAGGCGGAATACACAGAAAGGCGATCGTATCGTCTTAGTATTTTTTGCGGACTTTCAGCCATTGGAAATTGATTTCAGGGCTTTGGCCGCCGCCGGAATTTACGGTGTCATGCTGGACACGGCGAACAAAAACGGCAGCTCATTGCGTACTATAATGAATGATGACGCATTGGTTGATTTTGTCCGGGAGGCCAGGAACGCAGGACTGCTGGCGGGACTGGCCGGTTCGCTGCGACAAAAAGATATCGCACCGTTGCTGACACTAAGCCCGGATTACCTGGGTTTCCGCGGCGCGTTATGTAACGGCCAGCAGCGTAACCAGACCATCGATATCAACGCCGTTCAGTCGGTACGGGCGTTGATCCCGGTACCTCAATATGATGAATGGAAAGGACGGGAGTCGATGTTAGCTATTAATTGATAATACACTCCCTTTAGAGGGGGAAGGCGAAAAAATATACAGGAGAACTCACATGGCACAATGGCGCAAGAAAGAAAAAGACGCGACTTATACGGAAGAGGAAATCAACGCGCGACTCAAGGAAGAATTACCCAAGTGGTATTATGAAGACGGCTGGATCCGGCGCAAATACAAAACCAGCGGCTGGAAAGGCACCTTGATGGTGGTCAACACTGTAGGTCATCTGGCAGAAGCTGCGTTTCATCATCCTGATCTCACAATGTCGTATGCCTTTGTCATCGTCAAGCTCATGAACCATGCCGCCAAAGGCATTACCGACAAGGACTTTGAACTGGCAAAAAAGATTGAAGACGTAATCATGTGGCAACCGGGCAAGGAAGAAGGCAGCGCCCTGGAAGGTACGCCGGACGATCCGCGGTTCAAATACATGAAATACGAATGAACGGACTACTTCATATCAATAATAATTTCTCCGCGTCCTTCACAACCACACTTTGCCGAAGGCGAGAGTTTTTGCCAGTGTGGTTTTCTGCAGCAGTCTAAATAATTACTTTTATTGATTTGATTAATAATATGAAATATATATCTATATTTATCATATAGTTATGTGAACATACCCAGTTTCGTTATAAATAAATTTCTCGGGGTTTTTTGCTGACAGGAATAAAATTACAAATAGATAGAAATTGTACACACCGGTTCTTGCTCCTGTATTTAGTCAGCGCGATATCCTCGAATTCAAAAGCAAGACCCGGAGTGCCAGGTTCAAACGTGATGGCTACAGTGCTTCCATCATCCACGGAACCGGAGAAATGTGTATGTCAGCCAGAACCTTGAAACTTGCCAAAGAAACAGAGAATGATCCGCGCTGGGCAGCCGTGGTTGCGCGTGATCACCATGCTGATGGAATATTTTTTTATTCAGTTAAAACGACGGGCGTTTACTGCCGGCCTTCCTGCTCCTCCCGTCCCGCGCGCCCTGAGAACGTGCAGTTTCATGCGACGCGCGAAGAAGCCGAAAAAGCAGGTTTCCGTCCCTGCAAGCGCTGCAAACCGGACCGGCCTTCACTGGTTGAACAACATGCCAGAACCGTTGCCGATGTGTGCAGGCTCATCAAAAAATCGGAAACTCTGCCCAACCTCGATGAGCTGGCGGCGCATGCGGGCCTGAGTACATATTATTTCCATCATGTATTCAAGGCCGTGACCGGACTCACACCCAAAACCTATGCCGCGGCGCATCGTGCGCAACGTATCAAAAATAAACTTGAGCATAGCGAGACGGTGACCAATGCGATTTTTGACGCCGGATACAACTCCAACAGCCGCTTCTATGAAAAGTCAAACCAGCTTCTGGGGATGACACCTTCGAACTTCCGTGCCGGCGGTGCCAATACCGACATCCGCTTTGCGCTGGGCGAGTGTTCTTTGGGATCAATCCTCGTGGCCTGCAGTAATCGCGGAGTCTGTGCCATTTTCCTGGGAGACGATCCCGATGCCCTGGTGCATGATTTAGAGGATCGTTTCCCCCGATCCCATCTGATCGGCGGCGACCGTGGGTTCGAGCAATTAGTGGCGAAAGTGGTTGGTTTTGTCGAAGCACCGGCCATCGGGCTGGATCTGCCGCTGGATGTGCGTGGTACGGCATTCCAGCAACGGGTATGGCAGGCGCTCCGGAAAATACCTGCCGGCGCAACAGCAAGTTATTTCGATATCGCCAGGAGTATCGGCGCTCCAAAATCCGTACGCGCCGTGGCCCGGGCCTGCGCGGCCAATACGCTGGCGGTGGCGATCCCGTGCCATCGTGTGGTCAGGACGGATGGCGTCCTGTCGGGATATCGCTGGGGTGTGGAACGCAAGCGGGCCTTGCTGGAAAAAGAGGCCAGTAATTCCTTCCACCGGCAAGGGCAGGAATCCTGAGCCAGGGAATCTGGTATCGCGCTCTGTGAGGACAGAATCTGAACAGAAATGGCTGGGCCCGGCGGCGGTAGTCTTGCGTGGTTATGCCTTGGGGCGGGAGACACAGTTATTGTCAGGCCTGGAAAAAATATCCGCGGCGGCGCCATTCCGGCACATGGACACACCCGGTGGTTTTACCATGTCGGTAGCAATGACCAACTGCGGTAGCTACGGGTGGGTCTCGGACCGCAGCGGCTACCGTTATGACGCGCAGGATCCGCTGACCGGCAAACACTGGCCTGCAATGCCGGACTCCTTTCTGACGCTTGCCCAACAGGCGGCGGCCGCGGCCGGATTTGAAAACTTTATATCCGATGTCTGCCTGGTGAACCGCTATGAACCCGGCGCGAAGTTGTCGTTACACCAGGACAAGGACGAACTGGACTACAAACAGCCCATTGTTTCCGTATCGCTCGGTGTGCCTGCCGTGTTTCTATTCGGCGGCCTGAAACGCAATGACACACCCGCGCGGATTTCACTCAAGCATGGCGATGTGGTCGTGTGGGGCGGAGCGGATCGGTTGCGCTATCACGGGGTGATGCCCCTGAAAGAAAATGACCATCCATTTTATGGAAACTGCCGTATTAATCTTACCTTCCGCAAAGCGGTTTAAGAGGTTTCCGGGATCTTGATCAACCACGGGTGTGTATCTATTTCTTCCTGGTCCAATGTCCGGATTTACCGCCGGCTTTTTCCAGAAGCTGAACGTTCTCAATGGTCATGCCGCGGTCGACGGATTTGCACATGTCGTAAATGGTCAGCAGCGTGATCTGAACGGCGACGAGTGCTTCCATTTCCACTCCGGTCTGGTTGCGGGTTTCCGTGGTGACCCGGCAATAGATGGCATTGTTCTTTTTCCGGGTTTCCAGATCGATATCAATATGGGTAATGGCGATAGGGTGGCAGAGCGGGACCAGTTCAGCGGTTTTTTTCGCGGCCATGATCCCGGCGACGCGGGCGATACCCAGGACATCGCCTTTTTTATGTTTTCCTTGCAGGATCAGGTCCAGGGTCTGCGGTTGCATGTAGATTGTCCCTGCGGCAACGGCGCGCCGGTGGGTGATGGCTTTTTCACCTACATCTACCATGTGGGCTTTACCTTTTTGGTTAAAGTGTGTCAGTTTTGCCATATCCCGAAATAAAATATCTACTCGTGTGTAATGTCCAATGGTTTATACTATAAGTTAAAAGATATCAGCTAATTATTTGTATTATATATAAAAAATATGTCAATTACCGTTAAATATTTTGCCAGCCTGCGTGAAGTCCTCGGGCGTAGCGAGGAGCGTCTGGAGCTCGCAGCAGGGACAACCACCGTGTCCGAGTTGTGGGAGCAGGTGGCAGATAAACAAAAAACCTTGCCGAAAAATGTACTCACGGCGATCAACATGGAATATGTAAAAGCAGATGCGCGGGTCAAGGACGGGGATGAAGTCGCCTTTTTTCCTCCCGTGACCGGTGGTTGAAGATGAAAGTGGAAATCAGAAAAGAGCCCTTCAGTCCCTGCCGCGAGGTGGAAAATTATCAGTCACTGATGCCCAAGGCCGGTCACTTTGGCGCCATGGCAAGTTTTGTCGGCACCATGCGCGACTTTAATGAAGGCGAGGAAGTCCGTGAGATGGTGCTCGAACATTATCCGGGCATGACAGAGAAGCACCTGGAATCGATCTGCCGGGAAGCCGCTGCAAAATGGGATTTACTGGATGTCCTGGTCCTGCACCGTGTCGGTCTTCTCCATATCGGTGATCCCATCGTGCTGGTTGCAGTCTGGTCCGCGCATCGTGCGTCCGCATTCGACGCCTGCCGGTTTATCATGGAAGACCTGAAATCCCGGGCGCCGTTCTGGAAACAGGAAACACTGGTGGCAGGCAAGCGCTGGGTTACCAGGAACACGCCCGGCTGACCCTGGAACAGGTTGCGGGAAGGCAAAGGCGCAAGACTTCTGTAACGGAATAGAGGGTGTAATTTCAGGTGCGCGTGCCGGAGAGATATTTATCGATCAGCTTCAGGATCAGCTGTTCGATCTCCGTGTTTGTCCCGGGGATGAATTGTCCGGTATTCCCATCGGACCACATGTCCTTGTCCGTAAATAATTTACCGTCCTCCGGTACCGGGAGTTTGTTCCGGACATAGACGGTCACAGAATAGGAGGACGGTCCAAAGCTGCTGAAGACAAAGCTGGCCTTTACAGAAAACTGTTTCACATTCGGTGCATTAACCGGGGGCGCATTATCGGTGACCGTCTCCCAGCCGGCAGCGGCCAGTTTATCGGTAATCTGGTTGCGGAGTTTGTCTATCGACAGACCCAGCGATTCATATTCATTTTTATGGATGGATAAAATCAGGAGAGCCTTGGGTTTTGACGAGACTATTGCTTCTTTTACGGCTGGTTGTACAGGCGGTGCTGTGGAAACTGCACTCGTTATTTCCGGTGTTTTGGCTGTAGCGGTCTTGCCCATGTCACTTTCGGGTATGAGTTTCTGCTCCGCAGCTTCCTGACGGGCACGTAATTTTTCTTCTTCAGCAAGTCGTCGCGCTTCTTCCTGCTTTTGCGTTTCCGCCCGGGCCAGTTCCAGTTTCCGCGCTTCTTCCTGCTTTTGGGCCGTTTCCGCTTTTAAAGTAGTTAATTGTGTATAGGTGGTGGTGATTTCTTCATTATCCGGGGATATTTTTTTTGCCGTTTCAAGATACTTGCCGGCCGCAGTCGTATTTCCATTTTGCATGGCCTGCCGGGCGAGCAGGATGAGTGTTTCAGAAATTTTCCCGATACCCTGCAGGGCATCCTGATTTTGCGGTTCCAGTGCCAGGACCTGCTGGTAGTGAAAATAAGCGTTGTTGTTTTCCGGCTCCGTTAATTGCATGTCCGTAAGGTTTTTTTTGGCCCGTGACAGAAGCGTGGTAATTTTTTCCTGCTGTCCGGCCTGCAGCAGGGCGATGGTTTTCTTTTCCTTGAGCTGTTCTTGCAAGGAAGCAAGGGATGGGTTATTGGGCGCGATAACTTCGAGTTGACCGATAATGGTTTCCGTCAGCTGCAGGTTGTTTTGCGACAGGGCATTTTCAGCATGGGTAACCAGGGAGGCAATGACGTCCCTGACGCCGTTTCTTGCCGCCGGATTACTGTTGTCGATTTTCAGCACCTGGAGAAAATAATCATAGGCATTGTTTTCCGGAGGCGAGACCAGGTTTCCCCGGGCCAGGGCCTGCCGGGCCTTTTCCAGCAGCTCTGTTTTCCGGGCGGAAGCTGGTTCTGCTTGCGGGGTTATAACCGCGGGTAATGGCGGGGCCGCTTGTTCCACCACGCTGGCCGGTGGTTCAATCCCGGTCGCCATGTATTGATAAACCAAAAACGCGGCCGCCAGGATGATGGTGATTAAGACGGAAACCAGGACGACCGGTATCACTATGTCCAGTTTTATTTTTGCCCGGACGGGTTTACTGCGTTCGCGACCGGAGGGCTTTACCACCAGTGTGGTACTTTCGGTGGAGCGGGAGGGACGGGATACCGTTCCCGCTTTGGCCTTGTCCGTGAGCGGAGCAAAGTCCTTTAACCATTCCTTGATGGACTGGGGCCGATCATTTTCATTGAATTGCAGGGCATGATCCACCGCGTTGAGAAAAGCCGGTGCATAACGTTTCGTGTCCCATTGTGATGTGTAGACAAAAATATCCTTGGAAGTTTTCAGTATGGCCTCGCTGCGATCTACCGCGTTCATCGGGGCCTTGCCGGTCATGCCGCGGTAAAGTGTGGCCCCGAGGGAATAGATGTCGGTCCAGGGGCCCTGCCGGTCACTCTTGCTGTAATACTATTCGAATGGCGCATAACCTGGCGTGATGATGCTGGTCAAGGTTACGGTTTTTTTCCCCAGTGCCATCCGGGCGGACCCAAAGTCCAGTAATACCGGGGTTTGGTCCTTCCGGATAAAGATGTTCGCTGGTTTGATGTCCCGGTGGATAAATCCCTGGCTGTGGACCAGCTCCAGTCCATTCAGGATGGGCAAAAGGATATTCATCAATTCGTCCTGGGACAGGGTCTTTTTGTCGGTGAATATGTCCTGTAACGAATCGCCCTGTTCATATTCCATGGTCATATAAGCGGTGTTGTTCATATCAAACACGTTATATACCCGGACAATATTCGGATGTTTAAAGCGTGCGAGCGTCCGGGCTTCACTGATGAAGCGGTCCAGGCCCCAATGATAACGATCGTCACACTCGTTTGATAACGGTGTTACCGAACTGTCTTCATCACGGGTGGCCAGATCGGAGGGGAGGTATTCCTTGATGGCGACGTGTTGATCGAGATTGGTATCGAGGGCCAGATAGGTTATACCGAAACCGCCTTGCCCCAACACGCGTTCAATTACATACCATTGAAATTTAAAGCCGGGCTTGAGCGCATTACGATGTGTGACTGAAGACATTATCTACCGTATGCCTGATCTGTGTTCAGAGAAAGTATAGTAAACGCGCATGGTTGAACCTAAACCAGGCCGAAAAAAGGCTGAACTTCAACCAGGGTGTCCGGTTCCACATCTCCGCTTGCATAGGGCAGAATAATGAAACAATTGGCCTGGGACATGGAGCTCAGTATTCCCGAACCCTGCGCGCCGGTTTTTCTGACGACCGGCCGGCCCTGGGCGTCACGCTCCAGTATGCCGCGCTGATATTCGACGCGCCCCGGTCGTTTTTTCAGTTTCGATATACAGGGAACCCATAGGCTCACAGACTGGATCTCCCGCGCGCCCATGAAATGGCGCAGGGCCGGTTGTACAAACTGGTAGAAGGTGACCATTACGGAAACGGGATTGCCGGGCAGGCCGAAAAACCAGGTATTCCTGATCTTGCCGAAGGCCAGCGGCCGGCCGGGTTTGATCGCAATTTTCCAGAAATTAATCGAACCGATTTCTTCCATCACCTCCTTGACATAATCGGCCTCTCCCACGGAGACACCACCCGTAGTGATGAGTACATCGGCGGTGGCGGCGGCTTGCGCAAAGGCCTGGCGCAATGCGTCCCGGTTGTCCTTGACGACGCCCATATCCAGAATGTCCACGCCGATCCGCGTCAACATGCCGTACAACGTGTAACGGTTGCTGTCGTAAATCTGGCCGTTGTCCAGGGTATCGCCGATGGAACGCAGTTCATCCCCGGTCGAGAAGAAAGCAACTCGGGCACGGCGCGTAACGTTCACCTCCCCGCTGCCGAGAGAGGCGAGCAGGCCGATGTCTGCGGGCGAGAGCATACTGCCCTTGTTAAGGACCTTCTCTCCCAGGGCGATGTCCTCGCCCGCCGCGCGCACGTTGGCACCGGCGTTGGTACCGGCACTGATCCGGACACTGTTCCCATGGACCTCGGCATGTTCCTGCATGATGACGGTGTCCGTACCGCCGGGCATGACCGCACCGGTCATGATCCGGACGCACTGGCCGGGTACCACCCTGTGGGGGAAAGGTTTACCGGCATAGGCGGTGCCCGCCAGCTGCAAATCCCGCGTGCCTTCTACCGGCACCTCGGAATTGTGAACGGCATAGCCGTCCATCGCCGAGTTTGTGTCCGGGGGAACATTGACGGGGGAGATGATATCTGCGGCAAGTACCCGCCCGAGCGCCTGGCGTATTCCGACTTTTTCCGTATCTGCAAGCGGTGTAATGGCGGCGATGATACGTTGCAGCGCTACGGCGGGCGGCAGTGACGCGGGATCATGGTCGTCCTGACAACTGGCTGGGGTAATAATTTTTTCTGGTTTCATGGTCCGGCCCCGGTCACCCTGGCTGGGTGAGCCTGTCTGTGAAAAAGTACTGCATGATAAAGGTTGTCACTTCCACCGCGTTGTTGATATCCAGAACGGGCAGGGAAGTTTCTACCGGTAGTTTGGCGTCGGTAGCCACGGCAATGATACTACTGTCCTCCGGATAAAACAGCGGATGCCCGAGGCGCGGGCGCACCAGTTCAATCTTGGGTATGC
>Ga0055437_10000065_pt1 | contig 9986 bp, 10 predicted proteins | sample Browns_ThreeSqC__2_FD_57731 | JGI IMG/M metagenome (GOLD analysis project Ga0055437, IMG submission 57731) | Wetland microbial communities from San Francisco Bay, California, USA, that impact long-term carbon sequestration - Browns_ThreeSqC_D2 | ecosystem: Environmental > Aquatic > Marine >...
CCGGCAAGCAGGAACACACGCTGTTACATGTGCTCGACACCACCGCCACCGCCATGGGCGGGAGGTTGTTACGCCGGTGGCTGCTCCGGCCGATTCGCGATCGCCATATCCTGCGATTGCGGCACGCGGCGGTATCTGCGCTCATCCATAACCGGAATTACATTTCGTTTCCGGAACCTTTGCGTGCCATTGGCGACATGGAACGTGTCCTGGCCCGCGTCGCGCTGCGCTCCGCGCGGCCGCGGGATCTGCTCCAGCTCCGCCATGCGCTCGCGGTTCTGCCGGAACTCAATAAATTGCTTACCCCCCTTGATACACCCCTCCTGCAGCAACTTTGTGACGCCATAACCGATCTGCCTGAATTACGGGAATTGCTGGCCAACGCACTGGTTGCAACACCGCCGCAAACCATACGTGACGGTGGGGTAATCGCCAGGGGGTACGATGCGGAACTCGATCAATTGCAGCAGTTGAGCGAGGATGCCGGCGCCTTTCTGCTGGAACTGGAGACCAGGGAACGCAAGCGGACCGGTCTCTCCACGCTCAGGGTCGGTTACAACCGGGTACACGGATATTACATCGAGACCAGCCGCAACCAGGGGCAGGGCGTTCCCGAAGATTACCACCGCCGGCAGACCCTGAAGTCCACTGAACGTTTCATTACACCTGAACTGAAAAAATTTGAAGACAGGATTTTAAGCGCCCGGGAAAAAGCCCTGGCCAGAGAAAAACATCTTTACGATGCATTGCTGGAATCCATCATTACCAGGCTCGGACCGTTACAAACCACCAGCAGGGCCGTCTCTGAACTCGATGTCCTCGTGTCGTTCGCGGAACGCGCGGTCACGTTGAACTTCAGTCAGCCCCGGCTGACGGAGGAAGCCGGGATTAGCATTCGTGGCGGACGGCATCCGGTCGTTGAACAGATACAGACCGAACCTTTCATTGCCAACGATCTGGAACTCAAGCGTGAATGCAGCATGCTGATTATCACGGGGCCGAACATGGGCGGGAAATCGACCTACATGCGCCAGACGGCCTTGATCGTCATCCTGGCGCATATCGGCAGTTATGTCCCCGCGGACGTTGCCATCCTGGGGCCCATCGATCGGATTTTCACGCGTATTGGCGCTTCGGACGATCTGGCTGCGGGCCGCTCCACTTTCATGGTGGAGATGACGGAAACCGCGAATATCCTTCACAATGCGACGGCGCAGAGCCTGGTATTGATGGACGAGATTGGCCGCGGTACCGGAACCACCGATGGTCTGGCCCTGGCCTGGGCCTGCGCCGAACACCTGGCCGGCACCATCGGCGCCTGGTGCCTGTTCGCAACCCATTTCTTCGAACTCACCGCCTTGCCGGACGCTTTTCCGAACGCTGCGAACGTCCATCTGGATGCGGTCGAATATGGAGAAGAAATTATATTCATGCACGCCGTCAAGGCGGGCCCGGCCAGCCGCAGCTATGGTGTGCAGGTGGCGCAGCTTGCAGGAATTCCCCGGACGGTGCTCGCGCGGGCGAAGGAACGGCTGCAAGCTCCGGAACCAGCGCCAGGGCCATCCTCCGACATCCCGCAAAACGACCTGTTTCAGACCATGCACCCCATTCTCCGTCTCTTGCAGGAAATCAACCCGGATGCACTCTCGCCCCGGCAGGCGCTGGAATTTCTGTACCTTCTGAAAGAAAAACAAGGTTAAAAACGCTCCCGATTCCTGCATGAACTGGAACCGCATCATGATTCTGGCGTTCTTCGATCTGCGCCACGCACTGTTCAGGCTGAAAGGCCTGTTGTTTCTCCTGCCCTTCGTATTTTTCTGGTACTGGATATTCAAATTTCTTTACGTGCAGGGCGGCGATCTCCTGGTTTCCAGGGTAAGCGTGCAGCTGCTTTCCTGGCTCTACAAACCGGCGGTCGCACAGATATTGTTGATCTCGCATCCCGCCAGCCTGTCGGTGTTCCTGATCATTGCGCTGGCCACCACGCCGTTGTTTGCCATGCTGGGCAGTTGCGACCAGCTGGCCGGCGATGCCGCCAGGCAGACCTTCCGCTTCTTTCTGACCCGTTGCACCCGCACCGAAATCTTCCTGGGAAGATTTATCGCCAGTTACATACTGGTTGCAACCGCCACGATATTGTCCGCCATCGCAGCCACGATCATTTCCGTGCACATCGATCAGCGGCCCATGGAGGTGACCCTGATCTATGCCATGCAGGTCGTCCTGATGACGCTGATGTACGTCCTGCCCTTTGTCGGCTACATGGCGGCCATCTCCGCCCTGATGTCTTCCGCATTGTCGACGTTGCTCATGGGTATGATGGCCTATCTGGCTTTATCGATCACCGGTAGTTACCTGGGCCACCGATTAGGCATGGATGTTGCGCTTGTTCCCGGCGGGGTGAAAGAGCTGTTGTTCGGTATAAATCCCCATGACCAGTTGTATGCCGGCATAGAATTACTGGCGTATGCGGCCGTCTACACCTCTCTTGGCTGGTTCCTCTTCCGCCGGCGCAATATCTGATGGACACACTGATAAAGTGCAGGGACGTATATAAATCATTCGGGAGTATCCGTGCTCTCGCAGGTCTCAGTTTCGCCGTCGGCAACCACTCCTCCGTGGGCCTGGTCGGGCCCAACGGGGCCGGGAAAACAACCCTGTTTTCCATTATCTGCGGTTTCATGAGGCCTGATTCAGGCCATATCAATATTCTTGGCCATCGGCCGGATTCACTACTCCTGAAGGGTCGTATCGGTATCCTGCCCCAGGACGTACCCATGTTGCAGGGAATTACAGTTCATACGCAGCTCATCCTGCTGGCGCGCCTGCAGGGCTTCAGCCGGAACCGCGCGGGCCGGGAAATTGAACGTGTCATTGATCTGTCAGGGATCTCCGGACTGATTCACCAGTTGCCCGAAACACTGAGTTTCGGCCAGCGCAAACGGGTCATCCTGGCGCAGGCGCTTATTGGTAAACCCGAAGTGATTTTACTGGATGAACCCACGTCAGGACTTGACCCGGTCGCCGCCAATGATGTGCGTGCCCTGATCCAGAAACTGCGCGCGGAACACACGCTCATCGTCAGTTCCCACAATCTGGATGAAATCAGGAACGTATGTAATGAAATCATCATCATCGACAGAGGCAGCCTGGTCAGGCAGTGCACCATCCAGGAACTGGTGGAACATGACAATTATCTGACCATCCTGCTGGAGCACACGCCGGAGGAGCAGACCCTGCGATCACTCAGGAGCCTGCCTGCGGTCACCCGGATTACGGCCGATGCCGTCAACCCCAAAAAGTTGTCCATCCAGTTTCAGGGCGCACAACCGGACCAGGTACAATTCCGGATCCTTGAACTGTTGCAACAGCATAATGCAGCTGTGGTTGAATTCAGCAGGGGCAGCGCCTTTACCGACAAGGTCGTAGAGCTGGTGCGCGGGCATTGATCTCCCTGCCTTCAAAAAAATACGGCCTTTTTCAAATGCGCTGAAACCGGTATGATGAACGCCCTTCTTTTCCAGAATACTGGTGTGAAATCAGCAGGTGATCCTGATGCCGTTCGTAGTTACCCAGAATTGTATTAAATGCAAATACACCGATTGTGTAGAGGTATGTCCGGTCGATTGTTTTCACGAAGGTCCCAATATGCTTGTGATCGACCCGGACGAGTGCATAGACTGCACCCTGTGTGAACCGGAATGCCCGGTCAATGCGATCATGAACGCGGAAGATGTTCCACAGGATATGAAGAATTTTATTGAACTGAATGCCGAACTTTCCAAACAATGGCCGGTAATCAGCCAGATGAAGGAAGCCCCGCCCGATGCAGATGAATGGAAGGATAAAACCGATAAATTGCAGTATCTGGAACGTTGACCCGTCATTTGCTGGACCAGGGATCCGGTCCGGAGCCTGTCCCGAGCAATCTGCATGTAGCAGGCAAAACCGGGACAAAAACCGGAACTGTGCAGCATTTCGCCGGGTTTTCTGACCTGGAAAATTGTCATAATCGGCATGCATAACACGTTCGAGATTGAAATTGTGAACGTCTCTGACGTCGGGATGAAACGCCCGCACAATGAAGACAGCACTGTTTCTGATACCCAGCATGGGCTGGTGGTACTGGCTGACGGTATGGGGGGATACAAGGCGGGCGAAGTGGCCAGCGCCATTGCCGTCACTACCATACTGCATGACGTCATCACCGATATAAAAAAAAGCGCCGCTGCAAAAGACAAGAAAAAACCTGCGGCCCAGAAAGGCCCGGGACATGAAAGTGCGCTCATTAAAAGCGCCATAAACCATGCAAATTCAAATATTTATAAAATGGCAAAACAGGATGAACAGTGCCAGGGAATGGGAACTACCGTGGTAACGGCATTGTTCCATGATGATGTGGTTTCCATCGGTCATGTCGGCGATTCAAGGGCCTATCGCCTGAGAGCTAATAATTTTCAACAATTGACCAAGGATCATTCTTTAATTCAAGAACTTATTGACCGAAAACTCTATACCCCCGAAGAGGCTTATGCCAAAATGCCCAAAAATCTCGTGACGCGGGGTTTGGGTCTGGACATCTCCGTAGAAGTAGACGTTCTGGAAGAACAGGTGCTTCCCGAAGATATTTACTTGGTGTGTTCGGATGGATTAAATGATATGGTAAATGATGAGGAAATCCACTTAACCCTAAGTAAATATAGTGCTAATCTTGTACAAGCAGCAGGTAATCTGATCCAGCTGGCAAACAACAAAGGCGGTAAGGACAATATATCGGTGGTGTTGATACGTGTTAAAAACAAAGTATCCCAACCATCACAACACGGAAAATTTCACAACTTATTGAATCGATTTAAACAAGCAAGGGGATAGTTAGTACAGAGTTATGGCAAAGTTGGTACTAAGTTTGAGTGGCGCCGTTCAGGGCGAGTACGAACTGAATCAGGAACGTGTCACCATCGGGCGCAAGCCGGACAATGACATTCCCATCGATAATCTTGCCGTCAGTGGCAAACATGCACTGATTATTACCATTCTGGATGATTCCTTTCTGGAAGATCTGGGCAGTACCAATGGTACCTATGTAAACGGTAAACTCGTTAAAAAACATGCGCTTAAGAACGGAGATGTCATTGCCATAGGCAAACATGAACTGAAATACGTCAACGAACATGCCACGGCGGATGATGATGAGTTTGAAAAGACCATGATCATCAAGCCAGGCTCCGCCAGCGCCGCGGTAGCTGCCGCGCAGGCGGCGGAAAAGGCGGTTGCAGCAGCTGCGCCAGGACAAGCAGCAGCAGGCCCCGCTACGGTCGGCGGCATGCCACTCGGGAGGCTGACTGTCCTTAATGGGCCGATTGCCGGCAAGGAACTGGAGCTTACCAAGGCGCTGGTCACGCTGGGCAAACCCGGTACCCAGGTAGCGGTCATATCACGCAGACCGCAGGGGTATTTCCTTACCCATATCGAAAGTGACGGCGATGGCAAGCGTTACCCCAAAGTCAATGGGGACCCCATCGGGCCCAAGGCTTACCAGTTGAAAAACAACGATATGATTGAACTGGCCGGCATCAAGCTCGAATTTTCAGTTTCCTGATCTAACCGGTTGCTGCCCGCGCGACCGGGTAAAGCATCTTACGGCGCGCGCAGCGCCGTCCCCAGGTCCACCAGGAATTCCCCGTAGATCCTGTCCACCGCCTGATTGAAGGCGGTGATAACGGCCGACATTTCCGTGCCATTGATGTCCACACTGGCCCGGTATTGCCTGAGCAGGAGCGGCAGTTCATGGTCCGCTGTTTCCATCCTCAATTCCAGCGTCACATCCGCCGTGGATTCTGAAGAGGCCTGGTGCCTTACAAATTCAATGACCCTGCCGGAAATTCTGAGCTTTTCACTCGTCCCGGTATCCCCCATGATCAAAGGTGATACATCGGCGTTCCGTAAATACTGCACCAGATAATCACGCAATAACCGCGGGGGCGAGGTGTACCAGAAAGCATAATGGTGCTGTTGCACTTCACTCCCCTGCGTATCGGTGGTGAACAAGAGGGCGCGATCATTATAAAGTCCTTCCGCAAAAAAACCGGAAACATAGATGGGCTCCTCCGTCAGTCTCCGTTTTTCCACCGCCGCGGCAGACGGTGTCAGCCGGTAAAAATGATCCTGGGGTACCGGCGGCGCCTGGCCACAGGAAATCAAACACACCAGCAACAAAACCAGGCATGTCCTCTGCATCATGGCTGGATTTGCTCTTCAGGCTGTGGTGTGCTTTTCAGTAGTAAGCCGGGATTTTCCCTTACTTCCCGGCTCAATTCATGAATATTCCTGCTGCTGCCTTCCAGGTGGTAGGTGATGGCATCGATATTCCGGGAAATCACATCGAGCGTCTTGTGCAGGTCATTGACGGAATTTTTTATATTTTCACCGTTGTCCACAACCATGCCATCAATATTTTTCACCAGGTGATTCATGTCCGCGCGGGTATCCTCAATACGTGCCAGCAATTCATTTAGCGTACCCGAGGCGTCCTCCATATTGACCAGAAACTGTTCCAGGTTCTGCTGATTAGTATCACTCATCAGGACTAGCATGCGATCGGCGCTCATATTCAGTTTGCGCAGCAATTCCGTAATATCGGTAAATACCTGTTCACCCAGTTTCTGGTTGATGTTGTCAATCAGTGGCCGCACGCTGTTCGTGGTCAGATCATGCAATTCCGTGGCAAGCATATTGATCTGGGTGTTCAGATTGTCAATCATCGGCCTGAGGCTCTCCCGTGTCAGCCCATGCAGTTCCTCCGCCACATCATTGATGGCGGCAAAAACATTGATGGCCTCGCGTCCCTGTAGTGTACCACCCGGCTGCAGCAGGGTTGTGCTGCGCCCTTCCCTGATGTCAATCGTAATGGCTGAGATCAGACCCGAAGTAACCAGATGAGCAATACTATCTGAAGGTATTTTCCAGTCCTGGACCACGCTCAGCCGGAGCCGGTAACGGGTGCCCTGACTGGTGTGCTCCGGTTCGATCTGTTCCACCTGTCCGATTTGATAACCCTCATAAAGGACGGGTGTCCCGTACTTCACACCGGTGATATTGCTGTACATTACATAATATTCATCCGTGGGTCCGGTACGTCCCGTGATCTTGTATAACACACCAAAGAAAACCGCCAGCATGCCCAGCACGAATACACCGACGGCAAAATAATTGATGTTTTCTCTTCTCATTCTTCTTAAATTCCCGACAGGCGATCCAGATATTCCTCGGCGGACAATTCTACCGGCCGCGGCTTCCGGTTTAAGAGCGATTGTATGCGTTCATTGCCGGACATGCGCACCTCGTCGATGGTGCCCGTCATTAATATGCAGCCCTTGTCCAGCACCGTAATGCGGTCTGCAATCTTGTAAGCGCTCTGGAGTTCATGCGTTACGACAACGATCGTCATGTGCATGGCATCACGCAGACGCAGGATCAATTCGTCAAGCTCGACGGAAACAACCGGGTCCAGGCCGGCGGACGGTTCATCAAAAAACATCAACTGCGGGTCCATGATGATGGCGCGGGCCACCGCCGCCCGTTTAATCATGCCGCCCGAAAGCTGCGCCGGCATCAGATGCTCGAAACCGCCGAGATTGACCACCTCGAGTTTCATGCGCGCCATGATTTCCATGGTCTTCCGGTCCAGCCGGGTGTGCTCCACCAGAGGTAATTGCACATTCTCACCGACAGTCATGGAGCTCAGCAACGCGCCGCCCTGGAAGGCCACCCCCATGTTTTTACGCAATTCATACAACTCCATGGCGCTGAGCCTGGTGATATCACGGCCCAGTAACCTGATGCTGCCGGAGGTGGGCAATCCCAGTCCCAGCAGATAACGCAGGAGTGTGCTTTTCCCCGATCCGCTGCCCCCCATGATGACCATGATTTCACCTTCATGCACGGTCAGGTTTATACCGTTCAGGATCCTGGTGCTTCCGTAATGGGTGACCAGATTCTCAACTTCTATCACCGGGATATGCGCAGATGCAGACATCGGTTCAGCGATTCAGGAAATAGGTAAACAGCATATCAGCAATGACGATATAGGAAATCGCCATGACCACCGACCGGGTCGTCGCCCGGCCCACCCCTTCCGCGCCGCCAAGTACGGAAAATCCGTTAACTACCCCAACCATGACGATAATCAGGGCGAACACCAAACTCTTGATCAGCCCTTGCATCACGTCATCTACCTCCAGATATTCCAGGCTCTGGTGCGCATAGGAATCATAGGACTGTCCCAGTTCAAGATTGCTGTAGACGGCGCCGCCCAGCATGCCGACCACATCGGAAAAGAACGCCAGTGTCGGCACCATGATCATCATTGCCACCAGGGCCGGTGCAATCAGGTAACGGACCGGATTGATCCCCATCACCTGCAAGGCATCAATTTCCTGGTTGACCTGCATGGTACCAATCCGCGCCGCCAGGGCGGAACCTGAGCGGCCTGCGATCAGAATACCCGTAATCAGGGGGCCGAATTCCCGCACCACGGAAAACGCGATGCCGTAGACCACCTGTGTTTCGGCGCCAAAAGTTTTCAGTGTATGGATGCCCTGAATGGCAAGCATGACGCCGATGGCAAACGACAGGACAAATACGATGGGAATGGCGGCGATACCAACTTGCATCATCTGCGCAAAGATTGAAGGTATGCGCACCGGCTGCCGGTAAAACGCCCCGCAGAAAATCCAGAACAGGCTCTCCACCAGCAGGGCAAAGAGGTAGCCGGCCTCTGCAACCCCCTCCGTGACCCGGCGGCCCAGCCGCTCGATCAGATGAAAAGCATTTGTCGCAGCCTGATCAGCCATCTGCCCTGATGCGCTCCTGCACAGTGGCGTGGATAGGGAAGATCTTGTCCAGCCGTGCCAGTACCAGTACACCCAGCGCGGACTGGCTGACTCCGACCAGACCGAATTTCAGCTTCTTCTTTTTTGCGACCTGATATCCTTCCACCAGACTGGCCACGCCCGAACTGTCGATGTAGGTCACGTTGGAAAGATCCACCAGCAGATGTTGCCCGGACTTGAGGACGTCCAGGATCACCTTGCGGGCATCGGGGGAACAGGACAAGTCCACTTCGCCTTCCAGCTCAATGATCGTGTAACTACCTTCTGTATGCGTTCTGCTTTCCATAACGGTATGTCCTCATCAATCGACTTTTTTTGTCATCTCCAGGTAATTGCCGACATCACCCTCAAGGTGCCCGATCCTGAAATCGTCCATGATTTCCCGGATAAAGTGCGTCCCCAATCCCCCCGGGCGCAGATCATTAATGTCCCTGGGGCGTACGGAACCAAGGTTTATGGGGGGTGCGTGGTCCTCTATCCGGAAAAGCAACTTGTTGTCATTATTCAATATTTCCAGGGTAATTTCACCAGAATGATCGCCCCTGTATGCATGCTGGATCACATTCATACAGGCCTCATTGACCGCCAGGACGAGTTTCTCGGTCAGGTCGGGAGTACATCCACAGTGTTTGATGGTCTGGCGCACCTGGTTACGGATCTGGACAAGTTGCTCGGGACTGGCCCGGTATTGTTGTTTAAACAGGTGCGACGTGACCGCCCCTGGAGCGCAATCGATAACCATCAACGTGATGTCATCACGTTGATCGACGCCCGGCCGGCGTATCCTGGTAACAATATTCTCCAGGCGTTTGCTTGCCCCCATTTGCGGATTGGTCTCGATCAGGTGCATCAGCCCGGCAATATCCAGAGGTCGATCATTCTCATCCAGACTTTCCGTCACCCCATCTGTATACAGATACAGGCTTCCGCCCTGCATGGGCAAGGTGGTGACCGGAAAACACGTGGAAGATTGAATACAGAGCGGCGGCGCCGTGGAGGGGATTTCTTCAAACCGGCCGTCATGATGATGATACAGCAAGGGTTGATGCCCCGCATTGGCCAGGGTGATCACGGATTGTTCCAGATCGATAAAAC
>Ga0055437_10000072_pt1 | contig 9792 bp, 5 predicted proteins | sample Browns_ThreeSqC__2_FD_57731 | JGI IMG/M metagenome (GOLD analysis project Ga0055437, IMG submission 57731) | Wetland microbial communities from San Francisco Bay, California, USA, that impact long-term carbon sequestration - Browns_ThreeSqC_D2 | ecosystem: Environmental > Aquatic > Marine >...
CATCACGTCGATGGGATCACCCGGCGTCAGATGGATGAGCGCGAAGACACCGGCGGTGACGAGCACCAGCACCGGTATCGTCGCCAGGAGGCGGCGCAGGACGAGGCGACCCACGGCCGAAGACGGTCGCCGAGCCTACCTCAGCCAGACGTCCTTGAACCGCATCATCCCGTCCGGGATGGGCTCATAGCCCTGCACCTTCGGACTGAAGGCCTTGGGCTCGATGGGATGCACGATGTACACCATCGGCAGCTCGTCCTGCAGGATCTTGATCACCTCGCTGTAGAGCTTCTTACGCTCGGGCTGGCTGGAGACCTCGCGCGTCTTGTCGAGGAGCGCGTCGAGCTGCGGGTTGGAGATGCCGGACCAGTTGAGCGAGGTGCCCGGCGTCGTCCTGAAGAACTGGTAGATATTGCCGTCCGGATCCGGGCGGCCACTCCACTGGTAGCTGATCATGTCGAAGTTCCTGCTGTTGCCGTCGGAGAGCTGAGTGGCGGCATCCACGAGCTTGATCTTCGCCTGCATGCCGGCCTCGGCGAGCTGGGCCTGCATCACCTCCGCTTCCTGGACATTGATCGGGATATTGGCGGTGGTGATGGTGAAGGCGAAACCGCCGGGCTTGCCGCCCTCGGCCAGCTTGGCCTTGGCCTTGGCCAAATCGCGCTTGATCGGCGCAATGGTCCGGTCATAGGCCCAGCTCGTGGGAGGAATAGGCCCATTCGCCGGCACACCGACGTTCAGCCACACGCCCTTGACGATCTGATCGAGGTCCAGCGCATACGCCACGGCCTGGCGAAGAGCCTTGACGTTGAACGGCGGCCGCGTCTGGTTCATCTGATAGGAGAAGGCGGCGAGCGACGGGACGTCCAGCATGACGAGACTCTTGTCGGCCCTGACCGCTGCCACGTCGCGCGGCTGGACATAGTCGATGACGTCGATCTCCCCGGACTGCAGGCTCTGGAGCTTCACCGTGTCGTCCGGAATGGGCCGGTAGCGGACCCGGTCCAGATACGGCCCGCCCTGCTTGTTCCAGTAGCTCTCGTTCCGCTTGACGAGGAGATGATCGTCCTTCACCCACTCGACGAACTCGAAGGGTCCGGTGCCCGCGCCCTTGGCATTGCGCTCGAGCTCCGAGCCGCGCTCCTGGGCAACTTTGGGCGAGACCATCATGCCGGCGCGATCGGTCAGCGTGGCAAGCAGCGCCGCGTCCGGCCGGCGCAGGTTGATCTTGACCGTATAGGCGTCGACCACGTCGACCGACTCGATGCTGGCCACCTCGCCCTTGCGCACGGACTTCGGCTCGGTCTTCATGCGATTGAAGTTGAAGCGCACCGCTTCGGCATTGAAGTCCGTTCCGTCCTGGAACTTCACGCCCTGACGCAGCTTGAGGATCAGCGTCTTGGGATCCGGCTGCTGCCAGGACTCGGCAAGGCCGGGCTTGATCCCGAGCTTGACGTCGAGGACGAGCAGGGGCTCGTAGATATTGTGGTAGATCTGGCGATCAACCTTGCTGCCCGAGAAGTGCGGGTCCATCGTGGACGCCTCGAGGTAGAAGCCGACGCGGAGTGTGCCTCCCTTCTTCGGCGCGGTTTGCGCCGAGGCGGGAAGGACGGCGATGCCCGGAGCCAGCACGCTTCCGGCCAGCGCGCAGAGGTGCAGGAAATCCCGGCGATACAGGTCGCTGTCAGATGCGGTGCTCCGCATGCCATGTCCTCCCTTGGAGTGACGGTACGGTCTCAAGGCCGACTCTGGCCGGACGGAGGCGGCGGAGCCCCGTCGCGTGGATGAAAGTGCGCCGAAGTATGAAAGAGCCGCCGCGACCTGTCAAGCTGCCTCGCTTATATGGAGCCTTTAAGCCGCACGATGTTGAAGGCCGAGACCGGGCGGAGGAGCCCCTTGAGCGTGAGGGGCCCGATCTCCTCGAGGTCCGCGAGGTCCTCGATGGTCGTGGCCACGCGCTGGTGAACCAGGATCTGGCCGCCCCTGGCCTCACCGCAGAGCCGTGCCGCCAGGTTCGTGACGGTACCGATGGCGCCGTAGTCCCAGCGTCCCTCGAAGCCGATGGCGCCGATGGTGGCGTAGCCCTGCGCGATGCCTACGCCGAGGGCGAGCTCGTAGCCGCGCTTCTGCCAGATCGTGACGAGATGGAGAACGCGCTCCCGCATGGCCAGCGCCATTCGGGCGGCCCGCTCGGCAGGATTCGGGACGGGCACCGGGTCATTGAAGAAGATCATCATGCCGTCGCCGGTGAAGCGCTCGAGGGTGCCCTCGTGGTCCAGGATCAGCTTGCCCATCTCGGCGTGGTACTCGCGGAGGACTCCCATCACCTCCTCGGGCTCCGCGGTCTCCGCGAAGGCGGTGAAGCCCCGAAGGTCGAGGAAGACGACCGTCACCTCTCGCCGGTGGGTCTTGAGCGGATCATCCGCGCCCCCCGCCACAATGAGCTCGGCGAGCTGAGGCGAGAAGAAGCGCTTGAGGCGCCCGAGTTGCTCGAGCTGGCCCACCTGCTCTTCGACGCGCTGCTCGAGGGTCCGGTTCCACTCGGCGCGCTCCTCGGCGAGGCCTTGCACGGTGTCGTGGAGATTCTTGATCCGGAGCATCGACTTGACCCGAGCCACCAAGGCCGCCTGGTCCACGGGCTTCGTGAGGTATTCGTCGCCGCCGGCCTCGAGGCCGGCCACGACATCCTTGGGGTCCGTCTTGGCCGTGACCATGATGATCGGGATGAAGGGAAGCGATGCGTCCGCGCGGAGACGCCGGCACACCTCGAATCCGTCCATCTTCGGCATCATGACGTCCAGCAGGATCAGGTCTGGCTGCGTCTCCCTGACGGCGGCGAGCGCCGCCTCGCCGTCAGTGGCGGTGACGATGTCGTACCCGTTGGCGGTCAGGCGCGCCTGGAGGATGTGCACGTTGGCCGGCGTGTCGTCCACGATCAGGATCCGCGGCGGTGTTCTCACAGAGTGGTCTCCCCTCTCTACGTCAGGAACTCCCTGACCTTGGCCAGGAGTTCGCGCGGGACGAAGGGCTTGGTGACATAGGCGTCGCAACCGGCCTCGAACGCCTTCACATCGTCGCCGCTCAGCGCATAGGACGTGACCACGATGATCGGGATATGGCGGAGGGCGGGATTGGCCTTGATACGACGTGTCGCCTCGTACCCGTCGAGACCGGGGAGTTGGATGTCCATGAGGATGAGATCCGGGCGTTCCCTCTCCGCCATCGCCACCCCTTCCTCGCCGGTCACGGCCCCGATCATCTCGATGCCGCCACTCGTCAGGAGGAGGCGCAGAATGCGCCGGTTCTCTTCGTGGTCCTCGACGACCAGGACGCGCTTGCTCATGCTCTCTCCGCCGGCCGCTCCACACGCAGCGGCACTGTGAAATAGAAGGTAGACCCCTTACCAGGAGCCGATTCCACCCAGAGTCGGCCGCCGTGCAGCTCCACGATCCGCCGCGAGATCGAGAGCCCGAGACCGCTGCCGCCCTTCGTACGGGTGCTGGAGCTATCGGCCTGCTGGAACTCCTCGAAGATCTTCTGCTGGTCGGCCTCGGCGATCCCAGGGCCAGTATCCGACACCGAAACGACGAAGGCGCCGTCGGAGACTCGCGCCTCGATCGAGACCTCACCCGCGTCAGTGAACTTGATCGCGTTACCGGCCAGGTTCAGGAGCACCTGGGTAAGCCGCCGCTCGTCGCCTCGGCCCGGCGGCAGATTGGTGGGGATGACCGCTTTGAAGGCGAGCTTCTTCCCGGCGGCGAGGGACTCCACCGCCGAGACCACCGCGTGGACGACCTCCCCCATGGCGTAGTCGCCGATAGAGAGCGTGAGCTGCCCCGCCTCCATCCTGGAGAGATCGAGCACGTCGTTGATCAAGGCGAGGAGGTGATGTCCATTGGTCTTGACCCGCTCGAGGGTCTCCCGGATGGGCGCCGGCACCTCGCCGAAGATGTCGTCCAGGATCAGGTCGGTATAGCCCAGCACGGCATTCATTGGCGTGCGCAGCTCGTGGCTCATATTGGCGAGGAACTGCGACTTGTGCTTGCTCGCGAGCTCGAGCTGCTGGCTCTTCTCCTGGATCTCCTGGAAAAGGCGGGCGTTCTCGACGGCGACCGCGGCCTGTGCGGCAAAGGAATGCAGCAGGTCTACGATGTGCGCCGGAATCGGAGCCCGGCTCACGCGGTTGTCCGCGCTGAGCACACCCACCGTGCGTCCGCGGGCGATCATGGGGCTGACGAGAAAAGCCTTGAGCCTCAATGCGGCAATCCCCGAGTAGGGGAGGCGCAGCCGATACTCGTCCGGCAGCGGGTGCGCCTCGCTGAACTGCAACGGCTCGCCGTCGCGGTAGACGGCCGCCAGCGCTCCCGCCTCCCCGAGGGGTATCGTCACGCCGACCAGATCCCGCCAGTCACTCTCGCTGAGCCCGGCCCCCGCGCTGACCATGAGCCCGTCGGCGCCGGGGCTGGGCGTCCAGATGTAGAGGTGATCGAGGCCGACCACCTGGCGGGCAGCGTCGAGGACCCGCGTGAGCTGCTCGCGGAGAGACAGCGGCTCCTGGAGCGCCGTCGAGAGACGATAGAGCTGCTCCTGGTTTCGCGAGAGCTCTTCGAGGGCCCGGCTCTTCTCGTCGATCTCCCGGAAAAGCCGCGCATTCTGGATGGCGATGACCGATTGGGTCGCGAACGTCTGGAGGAGGTCCACGGTCGGCTTCGGAAACGCCCCCGCCGCCTTCCGCCGTACCACCAGCGCACCGATCACGCGCTCCTCACGCAAGAGTGGAACCGCGAGGAGCGCACGGTACCCCGCCTTGAGCAGGAAGGGCAGCGGGTAGTTCGGCGCCCTCTCGAGATCCGGGATCTCCACGGCCGCGCGCGTCGCCACCGCGCGCCCGACCACGTCCTCGCTAACGCCTACGTGCGTCAAGCGGAGCGCCTCGATGAGTTCTTCCGTCATGCCGTAGTTCGCCCGTGGCACGAAGAACTGTGCTGCCTCGTCGAACTCGTAGATGGTGCCGGCATCGGTGTGCGAGAGCTCGACCGCGTGCGAGACAATGCTGGTGAGGACCGACTGGATGTCCAGGCTCCCGCTGACCGCCTGCCCCACCTCTCCGAGCGCCCGCAGCTCCTCCACCGACCGTGTCAGCTCCTGCGTCCGCGCCTCCAGCTCCTTGAACAGGCGCACATTCTCGACGGCAATGACGGCCTGGTCCGCGAAGGTTTTCAGCAGCGCGATCTGCTTATCGGTGAAAGGTCGTGGCGTCGCCCATCTCTGGACGGTGATCGCACCGATCGGGTTCCCGTCGCGAACCATGGGCACGGAAAGCAGGCTGCGAAGCCCGATCGCGTCTCTTAGCGCCGGGAGGCCATACTCGGGATCCTCGCGGACATCGGGTACGTGGACGGGGAGACCCGTGAGAATCGCCCGGCCGGTGATATGTCTTCTGTCCGCGGGTAGCGGGTAGGCTTGCCGCAGGGCCTCGGCCTGTTCCGGGTTGGCCTTGTCGAGGGCTTCGATTCGGATCAGGGCACCGTCGTACGATAGAACACCCGCCGAGTCGGCCCCACACAGTCCCCGAGCGTTCTGGACAATGGTGTCGAAGACGGGCTGTACGTCGGTAGGCGAGCTCGAGATCACACGCAGGATCTCGCTCGTCGCTGTTTGCTGCTCGAGGGCTTCGGTCAGGTCGCGGTTGCGCGCTTCCAGCTCCTTGAACAACCGAACGTTCTCGATGGCGATCACCGCCTGGTCGGCGAACGTCGTCACCAAGTCGATCTGCTTGTCGGTGAAGGCGCGAACGTCAGTACGCCACAGCACGATGGCGCCGATAAGGATGCCTTCTCTGAGCATTGGGATTCCGATGACGGTCCGGATGCCCGCGATCCGCTGAGCCTCAAACTGTTGATACTCGGGATCGGCCACGACATCGAGGATCTGAATTGCCCGCCGCTCGAGACCAACCCTCCCCACGACCGATCCGTGACCTGGGCGAAGCTCGGCTCCCCGCCGGAACTCCTTGAACTCCGCGGAGGCGCCATAGAACGCCTCAACACGAAAGATCTCGCCGTCGAATCTCAAGATGTTTCCCTGGGCGGCGTCGCAGAGCTTCGTCGCGTTCTCGACGAGGGTCTCCAAGACCGGCTGGAGATCAAACGTCGAGCGGCTGATCACCTTCAGGACCTCGCTCGTCGCCGTCTGCTGCTCCAGCGCCTCGGTCAGGTCACGGTTGCGCGCCTCCAGCTCCGTGAAGAGGCGCACGTTCTCGATCGCGATGACCGCCTGGTCGGCGAAGGTCTGGAGAAGGGCGACCTGCTTGTCGGAGAACAAGTTCACTTCGGCGCGGCGGAGCTGGATCACTCCGATCGCCGCACTTTCGCGCATCAGTGGGACGCTCAGGGTCGTCCGGTGGCCCAACTGCCTGGCCAGCGCGCTGCCTTCTGGAAACTCCTGCGCCTCGGCCCGAAGGTCAGCCACATGAACGACCCGACGCTCGAGCAGCGCACGGCCCCCAACCGTTCCCTGCACCAGCGGCACCAAGAGCCCTACAGGGTTGGAAATCGGTCCGTGGTGGGCGCCCACCCGCAGGCTGTCCCCTTCGGGGAGAAAGATAACCGCGTCATAGGCGCCGCAAAATCGTGTAGCGCTCTTGACCAGCGCGTCCAGCACAGGCTCGATGTCCGTCGGTGACCTGCTGATCACGCGCAGGATTTCGCTCGTCGCGGTCTGCTGCTCCAGCGCCTCCGTGAGGTCCCGGTTGGCCTCGGCGAGCTCCCGTGTGCGCGCCTCCACCTTGTGCTCGAGGCCCTCGTAGGACTCCTTGAGGCTCGCCGCCATCTGATTGAACGACGCTGCGAGACCTTCGATCTCGTCGCCGGTGCGCAGCTCGATCGGCCGGTCGAGCGTGCCGGCGCCAATTCGCGTCGCGCCTTCCTGGAGGATGCGGATCGGCCTGACCATGCGTCGGGCGAGGAGCAAGCTGGCCAGGATCGAGAGGAGGAGACCCAGCACGAAGATGACGGCGCTCCGGATGATGGGGGCGCGCAGGGGGGCATAGGCGTCCGCGGCAGGGTGCTCCACGAAGACGAACCATCCGAGGGGTGCGATGGCGGCGTGCGCGGCGAGCACTCGCCGGCCGCTGAGGCCGTCGGCAACCACGGCGGCGGGGGCGGCGTCCGCGGCCGCCGGACGCTCCGCTCGAGCCGACTTCACCTGGGAGAGGCCGGAGAGATCCCGGAGCCCACGCAGCAAGCGCGTGTCCGGGTGGGCAATCAGATGATTGCGCGAGTCCACCACGTAGGCGTAGCCACCGGGGCCCACGTCGATCTGCGTCACCATCTTCTGCACGGGGGCCAGGCTAATTTCCGCCGAGGTCACCTCCACGGCGTACTTGCCGACGGGCACCGCAAGCGTCACATAGGGCTCCGCCTCGTTCTTGAGGTAGACGGGACTCCAGTACGTCTTGCCCCCTCTGGCTTCGAGGAACCTGGGCGACCGGGAGAGGTCCTCCTGGCTGCCGACGACGTCCGGGTCCAGGCGCGAGACACGGAGCTGCTCCTTGCCGGCCAGGTCGAGGTGGCGCAGCTCGGTGACCGCGGGCACGTTGCGCAGAACGCGCAGGAAGTCGAGCTCGCGCTGCTCGGCCATCGCGACGCCCAGCCCCTGGCGAAAGCCGAGCCGCCCCTGCCCCACCTGGCTCGCGTCGGGATCGTCGGACGCCGTCCGGGTCGTCTCGCGCACCTGCGTCTCGATCTCCTTCAAGAGCTGCTCGATCCCGGCCGCGGCCGCCACTGCCTTGGCGCGCTCGACCCGGACGATCGAGCGCTGGGTCTCCCGGTAGGAGAAGTAGAGCTCGACCAGGCTGGAGGCCATCAGTACGCCGCCCATCAGCACGAGCAGGACGACGACGTACTTGCGGAAGAGCCGCCCGCGCGGGCCCGGCACCCTCATCGTCGGAAGGCGTCGGCCCGGAGCAGGATCTTGCGTGGCACGCTGAGGCCGAAGAGATCCGCCGTCTTGAGGTTCACGGCAAGATCGATCCGCTCGGCGCCTTCGACGGGCAGATCCTGGGGTCGGGCCCCTCTCAGGATCTTGGCGACCAGCGCCGCGGCCTGCACACCCTGCGCGTAGTAGTCGGGGCCGTAGGATACCAGCCCGCCATACCCGATCCAGAGCGCCGTCCCGAACACCGCCGGGAATTTCACGGCGAGAGACTGCTCGATGATCGCGATAGTGAGCTCCGGGCTCGAGCCTTCCGGCGCGAGCACCCCATCGCCGCGCCGAACCTCCGCGAGCACGCGCTTGAGCTCGCCCGCGTCGGAGAGCCCCTTTGGAGCGACCTCCAGCTTCATGCGCTGGCCCGCCTCGAGGGCCTTGACGATCATGGGCTGGGTGCCCACGTCGAGCTGGTAGTAAATGAGCCAGACGCGGCGCACCGCGGGAGCGAGGGTCTTCAATACCTCCAGGCGCTTTGCCGCCAGCTCGGTCTGGAGGCTCGATATCCCGGTCACGTTGCCGCCGGGCTGCGCAATGTTGGCGACGATCCCCGCGCCCACCGGATCGCCCACCAGGGTGAACACGATAGGTATCGTCTCCGTGACGTCCCTCGCGGCCTGGGTCGCCGCCTCCTGGCTGGTGAAGATCACGTCGACGCCAGCCTTGACCAGGGCCTCCGCGGCCACCGGGATCGCGTTGAGCTTACCCTCGGTGAAGCGGATGTCGAACGTCACGTCGCGGCCGTCCTCGAAGCCGAGCTCCTTGAGCCCCGCCTTGAGCCCTTCCACGGTCGGATGGCTGGCCGCCCACGCCGCGTTGAGCACGCCGATTCGGAACGGGCGCCGCGGTTGCTGCTGCTGCGCTTGAGCCGTCAAAGCCCAAGCGCAGACGGCCGCGGCCGCAGCAGCACAGAAGAGCTGCTGCCCGAGACGCCTCAGCGCACGCGCACTGGGCGGAGCCATCATGGCGCTGGGCTCAGCATGAGCGATCCCGTCACCCCGCGACAAGCTGATGGTAAGCGCCCTCGGCGATGCGGTCCCACGGCCCCACCAGCGCCTGGAACTTCGTGTAGGACGCGTGCACCTTGCGAGTCATCGGGGTCTTCTGCGATTCTTCCCGGACGACCTCGGCCGCGATCTTCCGGAGATCGTGCAGCACCGACGACGGGAACGGAAGGATTTCGACCTTGCCCTTGAACTCCGTCCGGAGACGATCGAGGGCGACGGCGTTCTTCAAGTGGAAATCGGCGGAACTGTAGACGTGAAGGGCGGCCGCGGCATGATCGAGGGTGAGCCGCAGATCGGTGGGAAGCGCCTCGTAGGCCTTCTTGTTGAAGCCGATTTCCTCCACGGTGCCGGGCTCATGCCAGCCGGGGTAGTAGTAGTAGCGCGCGGTCTTGTGTAGGCCCAGCTCCATGTCGTCATGCGGCCCAACGAATTCGGCCGCGTCGATCACCCCCCGCTCGAGCGCGGCGAAGATCTCGCTGGCTGGGGTAAGCACCGTCGTGGCGCCCGCCCTCGCGTAGACCTTGCCGCCGAGGTTCACGATGCGCATCTTGAGCCCCTTGAAGTCGGCGATGGTGCCAATTTTCTTGCGGAACCACCCACCCATCTGCGGCGCGTTCGAATAGACGGGGCGGGGCACGATGTTGAAGGGAGCGCACGCTTCCTCCCAGAGCTTGAGCCCGTCACCCTGGTAGGCCCAGGCGGCCATGCCTTGGGGGTTCATGCCGAAGGGGACGGTGCAGAACCACTCGAACGCGGGTTCCTTGTCCTTCCAGTATTGGCCCGTGCCCATGTAGGC
>Ga0055437_10000074_pt1 | contig 9779 bp, 7 predicted proteins | sample Browns_ThreeSqC__2_FD_57731 | JGI IMG/M metagenome (GOLD analysis project Ga0055437, IMG submission 57731) | Wetland microbial communities from San Francisco Bay, California, USA, that impact long-term carbon sequestration - Browns_ThreeSqC_D2 | ecosystem: Environmental > Aquatic > Marine >...
GTCCACCGAGCCGAAATTGCCCTGCCCGTCCACGAGGGTATAGCGCAGGGAAAACGGCTGCGCCATGCGCACGATGGTGTCATACACCGCCGTATCGCCGTGCGGGTGGTATTTACCAATGACATCGCCCACGATTCGGGCCGATTTTTTGTAGGGTTTGTTCCAGTCGTTGCCCATCTCGTTCATGGCGTACAGCACGCGCCGGTGCACGGGTTTGAGACCGTCGCGGACGTCCGGCAGGGCACGGCCGATGATGACGCTCATGGCGTAGTCCAGATAGGACTGCCGCATTTCATCTTCGATATTGACGGGGATCAGGGAACGCGCGAACGGGGTTTCAGACATAAAAAATTAGGGTTGATTTAAACGGTCCTTGGGCCGGAATTTAGTCCTGTTACAAAGTATGAAATTTTATCACAGAGCTGCCGTTGTCTGCAGAAAAAATGAATACAAAAAAACAGGTTTTTGGGACTCAAACCGGTGTGAATTTATCCCCCGTCTTGATGAGACGAATTGAACACTCCCGCCCGTTGGAGGGAATCAGGACCAGTGTATCAGTGCGGCTATCTTTTCGGAGTCCGGTTTCTGAATCACCCCTTTTTCCGTCACGATCACGTCCACCAGGCCGGCAGGCGTGATATCAAACACCGGGTTCCAAGCGGACACCCCGGCGGGCGCGGTACGTTTGCCGGCGCATTGCGTAATCTCGGCGGGGTCGCGGTCCTCGATGGGAATGGCCGCTCCGTTCCGGGTTTCGGAATCAAAGGTGGAAACGGGCGCCACGACCATGAACCTGGCGCCATGGTGGCGCGCCGCGACCGCAAGGCCGTACGTGCCGATCTTGTTTGCCACGTCACCGTTGGCGGCAATGCGATCGGCCCCGACGATGACCCATTGCACTTCGCCCCGGCCGAGAAGAAAAGCCGCCGCGCTGTCCGCAATCAGCGTCACCGGGATGCCGTCCTGTTGCAATTCCCATGCTGTCAGCCGCGCGCCCTGGAGCCATGGCCGCGTTTCACCGGCATACACCATTTTGAGGGTCCCGGCCTGAAAGGCCGTGCGGATGACGCCGAGCGCCGTACCGAAACCACCAGTGGCGAGAGAGCCGGTATTACAATGTGTCAGCACGGCGCGGGTATTGGCGATAAGCGGCGCACCGAGTTCACCCATGCGCCGGTTCGCGGCGATGTCCTCCGCGTGGATGGCCTGCGCTTCCTGCAGCAAGGCGGGTTCGGGATCGCCCTGGATACCGGGAAACCGGGATTGCATGCGGTGCAAGGCCCAGCGCAGGTTGACGGCCGTGGGCCGGGACCGGGCGAGAGTCTCGAGATCGGATTGAATCAGGTCACGCCATCGTTCCGGATCATGATTCCATGCAGCATGGGCCGCCAGCACGACTCCATAGGCCGCGGTGATGCCTATCGCCGGCGCGCCTCTCACCACCATCTGCGTGATGGCGCCGGCCACGGCCGTGGACTCCGTAAACTCCAGATAGACGGCACGCTCCGGCAACTGGCGTTGATCCAGGAGACACAGTCGGTCGCCGGACCAAAGGATCGGCCGTACGTGGTCTGAATCCGGTGCATTCATGGGATGATTCCTGTCTCCTTGCCCAGTGATTTTGCGTACAATGAATAATCAACGAAGAAAAAGCAAACGTGATAAAGGAGACATGGGCTCGTAGTCTATATAACTTACCAATCTCCTTTCACTTTTTACTTTTAACTTTTTACTTTTAACTTTCCGTCATTATGGCCATCAACATCGATACACTGATCCACGCGCGCTGGGTCATCCCGGTGGAGCCGGACGACGTTGTCTATGAACACTGGGCCGTCGCCGTCAACAACGGGAAAATCACGGACCTCCTGCCCAGCGATGAGGCCGGCATCAAGTACAGTGCCTATGACGAGATCGATCTTGAGACCCATGCCCTCCTGCCCGGCCTGATCAACGGTCACACCCATGCCGCCATGACCCTGTTCCGCGGCCTGGCCGATGATCTGCCGCTGCATGACTGGCTCAACCATCACATCTGGCCGGCGGAACAACGCTGGGTGAACCCGGAATTCGTCGCCGACGGCGCCCGTCTCGCCATGGCGGAGATGATCCGGAACGGGACCACCTGTTTCAGCGACATGTATTTCTTTCCGGACCAGACCGCCGATGCGGCCATCGAAATTGGTATGCGCGCCGTCATCGGGCTGATCCTGATTGATTTCCCGACGGCGTGGGCCAAGGATGCGGATGATTATCTGCAGAAGGGCGTACAGATCCACGATAAATACCGCCACCAGCCGCTGATCCATACCGCCTTTGCACCGCACGCGCCTTATACCGTGTCGGACGGCCCGCTCCAGCGCATCAATATGCTCGCCGAGGAAATGAACATCCCGATCCACATGCACGTGCATGAGACCTGGGACGAGATCGAACGGAGTCTCGAACAGCATGACAAACGTCCCCTGCAACGACTTTTTGATCTCGGCCTCGTGCATGAACGTCTCATCGCCGTGCACATGACGCAACTGGAGGCTGAGGAGATCGATCTCATCGCCCGATACGGCGTCAGCGTAATGCACTGTCCGGAATCCAACCTCAAACTCGCCAGTGGTTTCTGCCCCGTGCATGAATTGCAGATGACCGGCATCAATGTTGCTTTGGGTACGGACGGCGCCGCGAGCAATAACGATCTCGATATGCTGGGCGAAATGCGCACCGCGGCCCTGCTGGCCAAGGGCATTGCCGGAGACAGCAGCGCCCTGCCCGCACACACCGCGCTGCGCATGGCGACCCTGAACAACGCCAGGGCGCTCGGTATCGCCGACCGGACCGGTTCGCTCACCGTCGGCAAGGACGCGGACCTGATCGCGATCGATCTCTGTCAACTGGAGACCCAGCCCCTTTACCACCCGGTATCGCAGATCGTCTACACCTGTAACCGCAACCAGGTGACCGATGTCTGGGTCGCCGGCCGGCAACTCATGAAGGCGCGCTTATTGACGACACTGGACGAAGAACTGGTCCTGGCGCGGGCAAAATTCTGGCAGGAGAAAATCGTCAGCAAGGACTGACTTGATAACAGTTTCTGTTATTCAGTGACTCCGGCAGTAATGGCATATAAAATCAATCGACACCAATCTTAATTGATTCAATATGGAGAAAAACCATGACAAAAACATTGACCATCCCGTTGATCCTGGCCGGACTGTTGCTGCTCTCCCCCGCCGTCATGGCCGGTTCACCGCAGGTAAATAAAGGGGACACTATACAAACCGTTCTGACTGCCCAAAAAGGCAAACAGGCCACCATCAGGCTCGTCTCAGGGGAGGAGCTGACAGGCAAGGTGGGCGAGGTCACGGACAAGCTGGTGGTATTGCAAGCGCTCTCCGGCAAGGAATTTTTCGATGCCGTCATCAAAATGGGTGATATCTCGGCGGTGCTGGTCCGTAACAAGGAATAAACAACGGGGGACAGATCTCTTAATCCGGGATCTGTCCACCCAAACACACTAGCGGTGAAATTATAGCCCGCATCATGTGTCCCCTCTCTTCTTCTAATGGCGGGAGAGGGTAGAACCTGTCTCAAATTGGGGGACAGGTTCCAATCAAAACCGGGATCAATCCTCTAGGCAAGAAACAACGCGAGAAGCAGAAGCAGGAGCGTCAATCCCTGCAGACCTACGCGCGCAAACATGAATTGCGTTTCATGTTTTTCATCATATTCCCCGCCGTGCGCCATGGAACCGATTCCCATGACCAGCATGACCGCGGTGGAGATCATCGCCAGCAGAATAATCATAGTGAGCAAACTCATATGGCCCTCCTCTTGTTCATCAAATCCGGAATTTTTGCATACCTGTCTTGAATACAAGCCTAGGCGCAGGGGACCGGGATAAATTGATTTAGATCAAATTCGCGCCGGTTAGTGCGGTGCGGGGGAGAGGTTTAATCCTTATCGTTGCTGTTGGTGCCGTCCTTCTTGTCCTTGCTGTCGTCGCCCAAGGCCGAGCGGAAATTACGAATGGCGCCCGCCAGGTCGCCGCCCAGGCTGCGCAATCTCCCGCTGCCAAAGACGAGGAGAACGATGAGCACAATCAACAGCAGTTTCCAGACGCTTATACCCATAGCAACAGTATCCGCATTAATTCAATGGCGTTATTGATCCAGATCAATAAGAAAAGACCAGGACGTAACTAAAGTGGTAATGAAAGTTTGTTTGGCATTTCCAGTCCCACATTAAGGAAAAAAAAAGGCATGTCAACCCGAATATCACGCAGGCGTTTCCTGCAGTTGGCCGGAGCGGCTGGATTCACCATGGCATTAAGCCCCGGCGAACTGCTGGCCCAGTACCGTTATCTTGCCCCTGTCTCCGTGCCCAATCCCCTGGCGGATTATCCCAACCGTGACTGGGAACGAATCTATCGCGACATCTTCCGGCATGACAAGACCTTTGTCTTCATGTGCTGCCCGAATGACACACATAATTGCCTGCTGAACGCTTTTGTCAAAAATAATATTGTAGTGCGCATCGAGCCGACCTATGGCTACGGCAAAGCCACGGACCTTTATGGCAACAAGGCCAGCCATCGCTGGGACCCGCGCTGCTGCCAGAAAGGTCTGGTGCTGGCACGGCGTTTCTATGGAGATCGCCGGGTCAACGGCGCTTTCCTGCGCAAGGGTTTCAAGGACTGGGCGGACAAGGGTTTCCCGCGCGATGCAAAAACCGGTGCCGCCCCCAGGGACCTGATGCGGCGCGGCTGGGATTCCTGGGTGCGCGTCCCGCACGAGACCGCCTTCCAGTATCATGCCAAAGCGCTCCATAACATCGCCAAAACCTATTCCGGCGACAAGGGCAAGGAATACCTTCTGGCGCAGGGTTACGACCCGGACATGGTGGACCAGGTCGGCGGCGCCGGCACCCGCGTCATGAAATTCCGCGGCGGCATGGCGAAACAGGGGGTGTTGCGCATCGTCGGCGCCTTCCGCATGGGCAACAGCATGGCGCTGCTCGATGCCAATATCCGCGGCGTCAAGGAAGACGAAGCCAAAGGCTCCGGCGCCTGGGATTCCTACTCCTTCCATACCGATCTGCCGCCGGGACATCCGATGGTCACCGGCGACCAGACCAATGATTTCGAGTTATTTGATACCGAGAATGCAAAACTGATCATTGCCTGGGGCATGAACTGGATCACTACCAAGATGCCCGATTCCCACTGGCTCACGGAGGCCAGGCTCAAAGGTGCAAAAACGATAGCAATCACCGTTGAATATTCCGCAACGGCATCCAAATGTGACGAGGTCATCGTCATTCGTCAGGGCGCCGACCCGGCGCTCGCGCTCGGCGTGGCGCAGGTCATGATGGCCGAAAAATTGTATAACGCGGATTTCGTGAAGCGTTATACGGACCTGCCCACGCTGGTGCGCATGGACACGCTGGAGCGCCTCAAGGCCAGTGACGTGTTTCCAGACTACAAAAACAGATCGTTCGGCAACTGGACGCAGGTCGTGCCGAAAGACCAGAAGGCGCCGCCCGCGACGAAACAGAACGGCATCCAGGTGCCGGAGGCGCTGGTGCCCGACATCAATGATTTCGTCGTGTGGGATAGCGGTAAAAAAACGCCGGTCGGCGTGGCCCAGGGCGACATGGGTGAGCAATTCCTGAAACTCGGCATTGATCCCGCGCTGGAAGGAGAGTTCGAGATCACGCTGGCAAACGGTGACAAGGTCAAGGCGCGCACGGTCTTTGATCTGACCCGTGAATACCTGAACGCCAACCTGACGCCGGAACTATGCAGCGCGATCACCTGGGCGCCCAAAGAGTCCATCGTTTCGCTGGCAAAAGATATCGCCGGCAGCGGCGGCAAAACCCTCATCGCCTGCGGTATGGGCCCGAACCAGTTCTGGAACAATGATAACAAGGATCGCTCCCTGTTCCTGGTGCTGGCGCTCGCCGGAAGCCTCGGACAGCACGGCGGCAACATCGGCTCCTATGCCGGCAATTACAAGCTCACCTTGTTCTCCGGCACGGGCAAATGGAGCAGTGAAGATCCATTCCACGTCCAGCTGGAACCGCACGGTGAGGTCAAATACAAAAGTTATATCCGCTATGAATCCATGCATTACTGGGCCAACGGCGAACGCCTGGTCAAGGCCGGTGACAAGAAAATCACCACCGGCGCGCATGTGCCGACGCCCACGAAATCCATCTGGCAGGTCAATTCCAATTCGAGCCTCGGCAACCAGAAAGGTCATTATGACGTCGTGTTCAACACCCTGCCCCGCTGCGAACTGGTGGTCTACAACGAATGGTGGTGGACCGCGTCCTGCGAATACAGTGACATTGTCTATGGCGTGGACTCCTGGATGGAATTCAAGTATCCGGACATGACGGCCTCCAACACCAACCCGTTCCTGCAGATCTATCCACGCACGCCCGCGCGCCGCGCTTTCAATACCATTTCCGACAACGAAACCTATCTTGGTGTATCGCGCGAACTGGCCAGAATCACCGGTGACAAGCGCTTTGAGGACATGTGGCACTTCATCGCGGAGAACCAGCCGGAGGTCTATCTCCAGCGCATACTTGATTATTCAGCGCCGTTCCGCGGTTATCTCTTTGATGACCTGGAGGACCTCGCCAAGGTCGGCATACCGGTATTGTCGAATGTCCGCACTTATCCGCGCATCAACAGCTATGAACAGGTGCAGGAATCGAAACCGTGGTACACCCGCACCGGGCGGCTGGAATTTTACCGGCCGGAACCGGAATTTATCGAGGCCGGTGAAAATCTCGTGGTCTTCCGTGAACCTTCGGAAGCCACCTTCCATGATCCCTGCGCCATCCTCGCCGCGGAACATCCGGCCATCCGACCCAAGCGCCCGGTAGACTGGAACATCCCCGCCGATGACAGAACGCATATCACGCGCCAGATGCGCAACACCACGTATGACGCCAAAGACCTGCTCGCCAGCAAACATCCGCTGCTGGACCAGGGCTTTGACCATATCTTCCACACACCCAAATACCGGCACGGCGCGCACACCATGCCGATCGACACCGACTTCATGTCGGCGCTGTTCGGGCCGTTCGGCGACATGTACCGGCGCGACAAACGCACGCCGGGCGCCGGTGAAATGTACGTGGACATCAATCCCAATGACGCCAAAAGCCTCGGCATCAATGACGGCGACTATATCTGGATCGACGGCGATCCGCATGACCTGCCGTTTCGCGGCTGGGACGATCCGGCGCGCAAGGAAGAATACAAGGTGGCGCGTCTCATGGCGCGCGCGCGCTATTACCCGGGCACGCCGCGCGGGATTACGCGCATGTGGTTCAACGGCTACATGTCTACCCCTGGTTCCATCAAGGGCGCGGAGACACGCGCGGACGGCGCGGCGAAAAATCCCGAAACCAATTACCAGGCCCTGTTCCGCTACGGCGGCCACCAGAGCCTGACGCGGTCGTGGTTGAAACCCACACACCAGACGCAGACTTTAATCACACGCAAACTGTTCGGGCATGAATTACAAAAAGGGTTCGCCGCCGATGTGCACTGTGTCACCGGCGCGCCGCGTGAATCGATTGCAAAATTTACCAAAGCCGAGGACGGCGGCATCGGCGGCAAGGGATTGTGGCGTCCGGTGACGCTGGGACTGCGTCCCGGCGCCGAGAGCGATGCCCTCAAGCAGTACCTGCAGGGCGGGTTCGTAAAAGTTTCCAAGGCGTGACAAGAATATGGAGCTGAAATGAATTACACAATATTACCTTCTGTATACCGATCCCCAGGGGAAGACCGTGTGCCGCAGGAGCGGCACCCGAGCCTACAGGGACGTATTCACGGCGTGTCTTCCCTTGGGGATCGGTGTGCAGAAGGTATGGAATTCCTGAAGAGTACGTAAAAGCGGAGAACCATAATGGCGAAGGTTTACAACTGGCAGATTGGGCGCGAGATGGAATATCCCTATGAGGATGCGCGTCCCGATAAACAGTTTGCAATGATCCTGGACACTAACAAATGTATCGCCTGCCAGACGTGTACGGTAGCCTGCAAGACGACCTGGACTCCGGGCCGCGGCCAGGAATACATGTTCTGGAATAACGTGGAAACCAAACCATACGGCTATTATCCGCTGGGCTGGGACGTCAACATCCTGCAGAAACACGGCGTGCAGGACGTCACGTCGTTTCCGTACCAGGGCAAGACACTTTTCGAAAGCGCCCCGCAGGGCGAGCGGGTGCTCGGCTATCTGCCGGAAGACATGGACTATGCGCACCCGAACATCGGCGAGGACGACTCGCTGGGGGACATGACCCAGGGCGCGTTTCTGAACCTGCCCCACATGCAGTGGATGTACTACCTGCCCCGCATCTGCAACCACTGCACCTATCCCGCGTGCCTGGGTTCCTGCCCGCGCAAGTCCATCTACAAGCGCAAGGAGGACGGCATCGTGCTTCTCGACCAGCAGCGCTGCCGTGGTTATCGCGAGTGCGTGAGGGGTTGTCCCTACAAAAAAGTTTACTTCAACCCGTTGACGCGGGTATCGGAGAAATGCATCGGCTGTTATCCGGCGATCGAAAACAACCGCCAGACTCAATGCACCATCACCTGTATCGGCAAGATCCGCCTGCAGGGGTTTATTTCCGTCCCCGACAAGGCGCGGGAAGACAATCCCATGGATTATCTGATCCACATTGCCAAAATCGGCAAGCCGCTGTACCCGCAATTCGGGCTGGAGGCGAACGTCTATTACATACCCCCCATCCATGTCCCGCCGCGCTACCTGCACCAGATGTTCGGCTGGGGCGTGGAAGAGGCCATCGCCACCTACCGCAAGGCCAAGGACGACAAAAAATTGCTGGGCGCCCTGTTGCTGTTCGGCGCCACACCGGAGATCACACATCATTACAAGGTGGAGGGAGACACGGTGTATGCCTACAACGAGAAGGGCGGCGAGATCGTCCACGTGCCGTTACAGGAACCGATCCACGTGCGCTCGAACTACGATGAAAAGCGCGACTGCTATCGCACCAACATTACTTGAAGGGAGGTCGTGACAGCGATGCCAAATAGTTCATCAGTGATTCGGGCCATCATCACTACCGCCTTCATCATGATTGCAGCACCGGCTTCGGCGGCGGAAGAACCCGGTATTTTTGCCATCCGTGTACCCGATGAGGGCCCGTTGCTGGATGCCGGGGCGCAATACTGGAACATTGCACCGGCCTTTCAGGTCACGATGATGCCGCAGACCATGACGACGCCCAGCAATCCCAATCCCGCGATCAAGCATCTCAAGGTGCGCGCCGTGCATAACGGGCAGTGGGTCAGCGTGCAGGTGGAATGGGAAGACCCTACCTTAAGCAACAGGATCGTGGTGGACCAATTCGGCGACCAGGTGGCCGTCGAATTTCCCATGATCTACAAGAAGGACGACTTGCCCAGCCCGATGATGGGCAATCCCGGCAAGCGCGTGGACATCTGGCAATGGCGCGCGGCCTTCCAGCGCGACCTGGATGAAGGGGAACCGGGAATCAAGGACCTTTATCCCAATGCCATGGTGGACGTCTATCCGGATGAAATGTTGCGCGTCACCGATGCACGCCCCTACATGGGCGCGGTCGGTGTCGACAATATGATCTCTCATCCCAAGGAATCCCCGGTACTCGAACAGATGGCCGAGGGTTTCGGTACGCTCACAACAGTGCCCGGTGATCAGGACACCGATGGCCGCGGTATGTGGAAAGACGGCAAGTGGATTGTGGTATTTACC
>Ga0055437_10000080_pt1 | contig 9596 bp, 12 predicted proteins | sample Browns_ThreeSqC__2_FD_57731 | JGI IMG/M metagenome (GOLD analysis project Ga0055437, IMG submission 57731) | Wetland microbial communities from San Francisco Bay, California, USA, that impact long-term carbon sequestration - Browns_ThreeSqC_D2 | ecosystem: Environmental > Aquatic > Marine >...
GCTCCATTTCATTGCCTGATAATCAGGCAACCGTCTACGTCTCCAGCAGTGTGCGCACATGCGCTCCAACGGCGCTGGCCAGCCCTCCCACGTTGTAACCTCCTTCCAGCACCGACACGATTCTTCCATCGCAGAATTCAGCGGCCAGTTGCATGATCATGCGGGTCAGACGTATGTAACCGTCGTCCGTGACCGCAAAACATCCCAGGAGATCATCCTTGCGGCTGTCAAAGCCGGCGGAGATGAGAATAATATCCGGTTTAAAACTGCGCGCTGCCGGCAATAATTTTTCTTCAAAGGCGCTGACGATATCGTCATCCGTCGCCCCGCAGTCGAGGGGCACATTGATGTTGTAACCCTTGCCCGCGCCTGCGCCCGTCCGCGCCGGGTCGCCCTTGCCCGGATAGGCATGGACATCATGCGTGGAAAAATAGAGCACGGTGGGATCTGCATAAAAGAATTCCTCGGTGCCGTTGCCATGATGGTAATCCCAGTCAACGATCAATACTTTTTCCAGGTGCAGCACCTGCTGGGCATAACGCGCGGCGACGGCGACGGTATTGTATAAACAGAAACCCTCCTCGCGTCCAGTGTTGCGGGCGTGATGTCCGGGCGGGCGGACCGCGCAAAAGGCATTGCGGAGAGTGCCACGTGCGACTTCCTTGACCGCCGCCAGTGCGCCGCCAACAGCGGCCAGTGCTACCTCGTGGGAATGCCCGTAGCCGGACCGGATACTCTCTACATGTTTCCTGGTATGCACCAGGTACAGGGACGGCATCACCTCAGTCAGCGGCTTTAACATCCGCACTTGTTGCATCAGACCGGAATGTTCCATGGCAGCCATGATGCTTTTCAACCTTTGCGGAGATTCCGGGTGCCCCGGCTCCAGCCAGTGCTCAAGGTAAATGGGATCATAGACAAATCCGGTCGCCATTTTTCCAGGCCGCGCCAACTCCTCGCCGGTTGCCAGCCCTGTTCCGGCCAGGGTAAGTAAAAATACACTGCTCTGACATAGAAATTCCCTGCGATTCATATAAAATTCAATAAGTTGTTCACATAACTTGATGGGTCAGCACAAGCATTATAGTAAATTTAGATAATTCAAACAGTTGCGTCATCTTACTCAAGCCGGATATAGAAATTATCATCATGGTCGATCAAAGAACATAGAACTGAATCATGCAACGCTATTTCATCATCCTGTTGATACTTGCGGCAGTCTCCCCGGAAGCCAGCGCCGAGTGGGTAATCATGACCTATCCGGGTGAAGATACCAGCACCATTACCCGGGTGGCGCATACGGAAAATAAGGACGGCTACCGCCTGGAAATTTACCGTGACACCAATGATGTGATACGCACCCGTTTCAGCATGAACCAGTTGGACCGGCTGGGTGAGAAGACTTGCCCCACTTTCCAGGTGGATGATCGCCCGGCCCAGAACCGCTCGATTAACGATGCTCCGTGCCTGTCAGAAGGTACCTGGTCGGAATATATTCTGGGTTATATCTCCGATGAGAAAGTAACTTCAACTTCCATGCATAACCTGATGAATGGCAATAACATTACCTACAGGTTTATCCTCCAGGAAACCGGTTATGCCGAAACTACCTTCTCCCTCGCCGGATCCAAACGTATCCTGCAGGAGGTGCTGGGCAAAAATCTGGTTGTATCCACGGAAAAAACCACACCCTGACTTTTTTATTATGGGGTCGGAGCTATACCGACTCCATGGCGAATGTGGAATATCCGGTAAGATGCAGGTTGTGGAACTGACCATACAAAGCGTCAAATCTCTTGCCGAGGTCTCTGCAGCGGAGTGGAACAACTTCGCCGGCAGCAATCCATTCCTGAGACACGAATACCTGGCTGGGCTGGAAATTCATCATTGCCTGGATGGTCACGGCTGGTACCCCTGCCACATTACGGCCCGGGTGGACGGCACCCTCGTCGGCGCGGTCCCTCTGTATCTCAAGACCAACTCCATGGTGAGTTTGTGTTTGATTGGGACTGGGCGGAAGCCTGTGAACGTGCGGGCATCAATTATTATCCCAAGCTGGTCTCCGCCATCCCGTTCGCCCCGGTGACCGGCGCCCGCCTGCTGGTCAGGAATGATTTCCCGGAACCGTCGCTACTCCGGCGGTCGCTAATCGACACCGCCATTGAAACCGCAAGGGAATCCGGTAGTTCCGGCATTCATTTCCTGTTTCCGGAGTCCCCGGATCAGGAGGCGCTGTCACAACAGGGGTTCATGATCCGTCATTCATTTCAGTACCACTGGCACAACCGGAATTATGAAAACTTCGATGATTTTCTGGAAGGGCTGAATTCCAAACGGCGCAAGCAGATTAAAAAGGAACGCGCGGCGGTAAGGTCGGCCCGAATCGAGATTGAAATACTGCAAGGCGGCGAGATCAGCGACCGGCAGTGGCGGACTTTCCAGCAGTTCTATGCGTCAACCTTTCACCGTAAATGGGGCGAGCCGCGCCTGACCCTGCCTTTTTTCCAGTCCCTCGGCAGCACCCTCCCCCAGTCCACGTTGCTGTTTCTGGCACGTTCCGGCGATGAATATATCGCCGGCGCTTTTGCAATGCGCAATTCCGATACCCTGTATGGCCGCCACTGGGGGTGCCTGGATCAATTCCGGTTTCTGCATTTTGAGTTATGCTACTATCAAACCATTGAGTACTGCATACGTCATAATCTGCAAGTGCTCGATGCCGGTGTCCAGGGCGAACACAAAGTGCACCGGGGTTTTCTGCCGGCCCCTGTCTGTTCCGCCCACTGGATTGCGGACAGGAATTTACGCAGGGCGATTGAACGATACCTGTATGACGAGCACCGATTGATCACGCATCACATGAAACAACTCTCTCTGCACTCGGCCTACAAACAAACGCAAGGGGCCGGCGTTACTCATGTCCAAGGCCCATTCCCGAAGCAATAAACTTTACTGGGTCCGGGACAACGTCATCGCTGGCGATTTCCCCAGGATCAGTGCCGCCCTCAAGGAACCTGACGGACTGTTGGCCATTGGCGGCGATCTGTCGCCCGAACGGATGCTGCATGCCTACCAGAAGGGCATATTTCCCTGGTATAACGAGGGCCAGCCTGTCCTGTGGTGGTCGCCTGATCCACGCTGGGTGCTCGATCCGGCGGCGATAAAAATATCAAGGAGCCTGCGCCGGACTCTGAACCGGGATACCTTCCATGTCACCTTTGACACGCAATTCTCCCGGGTCATGGAAATGTGTGCCGCCCCCAGAAAGGACACGGACGCCACGTGGATTACCGCTGATATTCTCCACAGCTTTAATCTCCTGCACAAACAGGGTTACGGCCATTCCGTCGAGTGCTGGGCGGACGGCAGGCTGGTCGGAGGTTTGTACGGACTGGCAATCGGCCGGGTCTTTTTCGGCGAATCCATGTTCAGCCGCAGGAGCGATGCATCGAAGGTCGCACTGGTCTGCCTGGTGCGGCAACTACAGAAATAGGACTTCCACCTCATCGACTGCCAGGTATATTCCCGGCACCTGCAAAGCCTGGGCGCAACGGCCATGCCCAGGGAAAAATTCGCCGACCTCTTGAAACAATTCTGTACACCTCATATTCAGCACGACTGGCGGCGGTTGAACGCGACATGAAGATCGAGAACCCTCACAGGCTGGGATTTTATATCACCCCCGAGCATGCCTGCAGTTACCTGGAGGGCAAACAGGCCAGCACGCTGTTCGCCGATCCGGAATATCCCATGACCCGCCAGGTATATTCCCGTCTCGCCATGCGGGGCTTTCGCCGCAGCGGAGATTATCTCTATCAGCCGCATTGCGGGACGTGCAAGGCCTGCATACCCGTACGCATACCGGTCAAGGAATTTATCTGGAGGAGAACCTATACGCGCACCTGGAAACGCAACCAGGACCTGACCGTGCGGGCCTGCAAGGGCATATTCAGCGAACAACACCAGGATTTGTACCGCCGCTACGTCAACACACGTCACAAAGGCGGGGGCATGGACAATCCGCAGGCAGGCGCCTACCTGTCGTTCCTGACCACCACCTGGATGGACACCATCTTCTACGAAATGCGCCTGGACAAAAAACTGCTCGCGGTGGCTGTGGTTGATCACCTGGATCACGGTCTTTCCGCCGTGTATACATTCTATGATCCAGAACAGACGAGGCGCAGCCTGGGTACGTTCTCCATCCTCTATGAGATCAGCGAGGCCAGGCGTCTGGGCCTCGACTGGTTATATCTGGGTTACTGGATCAAGGGCTGCCACAAGATGAACTACAAAGACGATTTCAGGCCGCTGGAATATTACCGGAACAACGCCTGGGGCCGTGAGTTGTAAAGTACGGCTGCACCTTTCTGCTTTTGCCAGTTTGCCGGATTTCAGGCACAATCCGCCTTTTCACAGTGAGGACAACACCGGTTTATGACGAAAGAAGAACATCTCGAACTTGAAGGTACCGTTATTGAAACCCTGCCCAATACCATGTTCCGCGTCCAGCTCGACAATGGACACATCATCACCGCACATATTTCGGGGAAGATGCGCAAGAACTACATCCGTATCCTGACCGGCGACAAAGTCACCGTGGAAATGACCCCCTACGATCTCACCAAGGGCCGTATCACCTACCGGGCACGCTGAAGCATGTTTATTTTTGGAAGATATCTGACATAAAAAGAATATCATCTACCGGTGGTAATTCTTTTCCCTTGTAATCTGCTACCTGGTATTTGCTTCTATATTGAAGCGCAAGGTGTTTTGCCTCTTCTAATTGTTCAGGTGTCATTTCAGACCTTATTTTTTTCAGCACTTTCGTCATCTCGTTCATGTGGATATTAGCAAAAACAGAGGCTATCGGATCAGTAACCGTGGCTAATTCATAGTTTATTTGCTCAGTTTCATCAAATTCTTTCTGTCCCGGATTCGATCCGGGGGCCCCATTTTCCTCCCCGGCGATTACATGCCTGTAAAAGTGTGCGGCGATTACCAACCATGCATAGGCCTGAACATTATCCTGCTTGACACCATGTCCGGTTACATACAAAAGTCCCAGTCTGTATTGAGCGGGTGGATAACCTTTTTCTTTTTCTGCCAGCGCTCTATACACCAGTGCAGCTTTTTTATAATTTTGCGGAACCCCCATTCCCATATAATGCATTAATCCTGTCTTGTATTGCGCATCCCAGCGGTTATATTTCGCCGCTTTATTTAACCATTGGTAGGCTTCCCTGAAGTCCTGTTCCACCCCGGTCCCGCCGGCATACATGGAGCCCACGGCATACATGGCACGAGGATCGCCATTTTCGGCGCCGTCGCGAAACATTTTTACGGCATTGACATAGTCACCATTCCTGTATGCACTCATTCCCAGATTAAGCTTTTCATCCCTGTCGTAATATTCATCGATGGACGAATTCACATCTCCATAAATATTATGTGAATAAGCAAACGTTAATATCGCCATCCAAATAATGCGTGAAAACATCGAAATAGTATTTGATATCGTCATCATCCTTATCGGTCCCGTTAAATCTGAAGATTTTGTTTATTTAATGTTAAAATTATAGTGAATGACCGGGAAGACGGTATCTGACCCCGGTTTTACGGTTTTATACGGTTTTAGTTTTCTCTGGCCTTTTCCAGGTCTGCCGGGGTATCGATCCCCAGGCCGGGTTGAGCGCAGGCAATGGCAACGTAAATACGCTGGCCGCTTGCCAGGACCCGTAACTGTTCCAGCCGTTCATTGATTTCACGCGCACAACGTTCAAGCCGCGAGTATTTCCTGAGAAATCCCGCGCGGTAAGCATAGATACCGATATGCCGGTAACCGTATACACCCCGGCCCGGCGCGGGACCGTTTCCGAACCAGGTCAGCGGCCGCCGGGTAAAATCCAGCGCGTAGTGGTTATGATCAAAAATGACCTTGACGATGTTGGGATTGTGGAAATCGGTTTCTTCCACAATGGGCTCGCACAAGGTGGCCATGACGGCATCCTCATGATCGATCAGCGCCGTCGCCACCTGGTCAACCAGCGCGGGGGGCATGTTGAATTCATCCCCCTGCAGATTGACGATGACCGTCTCATCGGGTTCTTTTGTTTTTACGATGATTTCGATCAGCCGTTCGGTGCCTGACTGGTGAGTGTCCGCCGTCATCTCCACGCGCGCGCCGAAAGCTACCGCGCGCTTGCGGATCTCTTCGCTGTCAGTAGCGATGATGATCTCGGTGGCGGCACTTTTTCTTGCCGTTTCGTAGACATGTTGCAACAACGGTTTCCCGCCGATTTCCAGCAGGGGTTTGCGCGGCAGGCGCGTGGAGGCCAGACGCGCCGGTATGATGACTTTAAACGCGCGTGTCACGCCTGGAGTTTTTCCAGTTCTTCACTTGTGAGCGTGCGCGCTTCCTCTTCCAGCATGACCGGTATGCCGTCGCGTATGGGATAGGCAAGCCTTGCCGCTTTGGAGATCAGTTCCTGGTTTTTCTGGTCATAGATCAACGGCCCTTTGGTGACAGGGCAGACGAGAATATCAAGCAGCCTTTTGTCCATCGATCACACCTTTCAGTAAATTGGGAAAACGGTGTTCAAATGCATGGTCCATTTTCACCACCAGCGCGAGATACCAGTGTTCCTCTCCCGCAAACGACATGCATTTTACCGCATCTTTTTCCGTCATAAGCACGGGCAGGCCGTCGCCAAAATTGATGTCAGCGGCCTTGAAGCGATGATGGTCGGGATACTCATGTTCGATCACGCCGAGGCCCCGCGCCCGCAACATGTTGAAAAACCTTGCCGGGTGACCGATACCGGCAACCGCGTGCACGGTTTTGCCCTTGAAGGTCTCCAGGTTCACGTGCTTGTATTCATGTCGCAGTGAGTATACCGGACCGGCCTCATATTCCATCTGGTATTCTCCGTGCCCGGGGTGGCCGTTGCAAATGACCATGTCCACGTTGCGCATCCTGCTCAAGGATTCACGCAACGGCCCGGCAGGCAGGCAGCGGCGGTTGCCGAAACGCCGGACCGCATCCACCACCAGCAGTTCCAGGTCACGATCGAGCGCATAGTGTTGCAGACCGTCATCACAAATAATGATGTTGCAATTGTTGTGTTCCAGCAATCCCGCCGCCGCCGCGTGGCGGTCCGGTGCGGCGGCCACCGGACAGTCCGTATGCCGGGCAATCACGACTGCTTCATCGCCCACCATGTCGGGATCGCTGTCCGGCCTCACCTGCTGCGGCCATTGCCGGGCGACACCGCCGTAACCTCTGGTGACAATGCCGGGATGATAATTGTTCTGCCGGAGAAAATTCGCAAGCCAGATGACCAGCGGGGTTTTACCCGTCCCCCCGACGGTCAGGTTGCCGACCACGATCACCGGCGCCGCCACGCGTTTAACCGGCAGCAGGCCGGCGATGTAACCGAGATGGCGCAAGGTCATCAATAACTGGTAGATCCAGCCCGCCGGCGCCAGCAACAACGACAGCGGATGTTTGCCGTACCAGAGGTCCTCGATAAATTCCGGTGACAGCAAAGGTCCTTGCGTGGTCATGCCTCAATCCCCTCCTGTGCCCGGCGCATTATTCCTCGTCGTTGTCGCTGGTACGTGTCGCGAAGGTAATTCTGACCAGGCCCAGTTGCCTGGCCGCATCCATGACCTTGATGACGGTCTTGTGCGGTGTTGCCTCATCGGCGCTGATGACGACCGCCGCGTCTTCCGTCATGTCCCGCTGTAATTCGTGCATGGCCTGCTTGATGGTGGTCATCTGGGTATTGATCAGTTCCTTGTTGTTTACATAAATGCGGGACTGCGCATCGATGGCGATATTGATGGTTTCGAGCTTGGTTTCATTCAAGTCCTTGCTGGCTTCGGGCAAGGTGATATTGAGTTCCGACTTCTTGGCAAAAGTGGTCGTCATGACAAAAAAGATGAGGAGCACCAGGAGGACGTCAACGAGATTGATGATATTAATCTCGACCTCTTCGTGACTGCGGGGGCGGAATTTCATGGGCAATTTACCTCGCGTTCAGTTCCCGGTGTCTTGTTCACGCTGGCCCTTGATAATCTCCACCAGCTTGAGCGCTTCCTGTTCCATGGTGATGACGAGCGCATCCACCCGGCTGTGAAAATAACGATAGAAGAACATTGACGGTATGGCGATGGACAGGCCGGTAACCGTGTCGATCAGGGCCTCGGCGATGCCGCCTGCCATCATGTTGGGATCGCCGATGCCATGCGTCATGATGGTGGAAAAGATCTTCATGATGCCGAGCACCGTGCCGAGCAGCCCCAGCAGCGGCGATATGGCCGTAATGGTGCCGAGAATATTCAAAAACCGCTCCAGGTCATGCGCCACGTGACGGCCGACGTCCTCAATACTTTCCTTCATCACCTCCCGGCTGTGCTTGCGGTTGATGATACCCGCCGCGAGGATCCTGCCCAGCGGGGAACTGCGTCGCAAATCGGCTATCCGCCTGGCATCCATGTGGCCGGCTTTTTCCCACTGCCAGACCTGGGCCACCAGGTTTTTGGGCGCAACCCGGCTCTCGCGCAAGGTCCAGAAACGTTCGGCGATGATGGCCAGGGCGAAGATGGAACACAGGATAAGCGGCACCATGACCCAGCCGCCGGCTTTAATAATTTCCAGCATTAGTTCACCCCCAGTAACCGGACGATATTGTTGAAAGACACTTTGTGACCGCTATTTGCCAAAACCGCTTAATCCCGCGCCCGCCAGAAACGCCGGGCTTCCTGGCGCCAGGCAGTCGCAGTAACGCCGGATTGATTGATTTTTATCAAGATAGCGCCGTCTCTGGCCGTATCATAGCTGCGGACACCCTGCATTTCATAACGGCGCATTATATCCTGATTCGGGAACCTGAATCGATTCCGGTAACCCGCGGGAAACAACACCAGGCGCGGATGAACGGCCTTGATAAAGGCCGTGGTCGACGATGTTTTGCTGCCATGGTGCGGGGCCACCAGAACATCGGCGGACAATTCGTCGGCGTGATTGCGCAGGAGTTGGTATTCGGCTTCTTTTTCAATATCTCCCGGCAGCAGGATGGAATACCGTGCCGTGCTGATTTTGAGCACGCAGGACAGATTGTTTTCCTTGCCGGTGTCCGTTTCTGCCGGATGCAGGATTTGAAAGTGGACGCCGTCCCATTGCCATTCCTGGCCGGCAACACACGGCGACCAGAACGGATAGTCAAATACTGCGGGGACGCTCGCCAGGACCACAGTGTCCGGAAACGCCACCAGCAGGGCCTGCGCTCCGCCAATATGGTCATTATCGCCATGGCTGATGATCAGTTTATCCAGATGCGCTACACCGGCCTGCCGCAGATAAGGCACCACAACGGCTGCACCGGCATTGAAATCTTCGCTGAACCTGGCGCCGGTGTCGTAGACCAGGGTATGCGCATGGGTCTGTACCACGACCGCGAGCCCTTGCCCGACATCCAGCAATGTGAACCGGAGTTCTCCTGCACCCGGTGACTTGTGCAATGGCAGCAGTAACGGCAACAGCCAGACCAGCCCCAGCCAGCGCCAGGAAATACCGGCCGGGAGCAACAGGA